>Ga0208125_100328_pt1 | contig 31890 bp, 26 predicted proteins | sample LakWasM128_HOW14_2_FD_183938 | JGI IMG/M metagenome (GOLD analysis project Ga0208125, IMG submission 183938) | Freshwater sediment methanotrophic microbial communities from Lake Washington under simulated oxygen tension - Sediment Metagenome... | ecosystem: Environmental > Aquatic > Freshwater >...
AACTGGACGGCATCCTCATCATCGCTGATCAGGCAGGCAATGCCGAGTGACATATCCTCTAGCCGCCCCGCCGCATTCAGGCGCGGGCCAACACTAAAGCCCATGTCCTGTGCTGTAGCGCGTGTGGAGTCACGGCCCGCCAGTTTCATCAGCGCGCGTATCGCCGGGCAGCCTCTACCGGCACGGATACGTCGCAAGCCCTGGTCGACCAGGATGCGGTTATTGTCATCCAGCCTTACCAGGTCAGCCACCGTACCAAGTGCGACCAGATCCAGCAGCTCGGCCAGATTAGGCTCGGGCTTATCTGCAAACATGCCACGGCTACGCAACTCGGCACGCAAAGCCAGCATCACATAAAAAATCACGCCCACACCTGCCAGATTCTTGCTGGGGAAGTCGCAACCATGCTGGTTGGGATTAACGATGCAGGCAGCCTGCGGGGTTTCATCGCCCGGCAGATGGTGATCCGTCACCAGCACCGCCATACCCAGCGCATTGGCCCTGGCTACCCCATCCACGCTGGCAATGCCGTTATCGACCGTAATGATAATATCGGGTTGCCGGGTAGCCGCAAGCTCCACGATCTCAGGGGTCAGCCCATAGCCATACTCGAAACGGTTAGGCACCAGGTAATCCACGCGGGCACCCATCATGGTCAGACCGCGCACGGCAACTGCAGTAGCAGTGGCACCATCAGCGTCGTAGTCCCCTATCACCAGCAAGAATTTATCCTGGGCGATCGCATCTGCTAGCAGGCTGGCCATTACGGTGCTGTTAGTCAGACGCTCCGGCGGCAGCATGCCGCTTAACGCAGTCTCCAACTGGGCAGCCTGCTGAATGCCACGCGCTGCCAGCACCCGTGCCAGAGTCGGCGAGAATCCACTCGCCGCCAAGGTGGTGAGCGCCTCTTCGGCATAAGTTCGCTGTACGATATTTACCATGCAGCCACCCCTAACAAAGAAGCCATCGATTGCGGCTTTTTCCAGAATTTCCAGGTATCCAGCGGCTGCGCTTCAACCCGCAACACCTCGCCATGTAAGGCAAAATCCATGGTCAAATGGCTGATCTTGCGCTGCTTCAGGACATGCAGCACTGCCTCCATCACCGCGTCACTGGGCGCTTCCTGCATGACCAGCAAAATTTCACCGTGAGGCCCATCAAGCACCTTATGCATATCCGCCGGCAACGGCCTGACTGGCTGTCCAGCAAGCAGGGCAAGCCCTGCCGATAAGGCATCTTCGGCATAAATAGTTTTATTCGCTGGCACAGCGAGCAACGGCAACACGCCACCACCAGACAACCAGACGCTATTGGCAGCAAGTTCACCCCTGAGCTCGCGGGCCTGGTTGATAGGATGCTCATGCAACAGCATCTGCATTTCGTTGAGCAATCGGTTCCACCTGGCTGCACCCTGCCCTTGCGGCATATAGGTCGTCGTATCGCGACCAATGGCAACACCCAACTCTGTTGTGCTGATTTGCGGGTCGTCCGGCAGATGCAAATACCAATAGTCTGGGGTTGAGGCCGCTAAAAATGTAAGCCCGTCTGCAGCAAAATGCTGATTCAACAAGGCTAACAGCGCTTGCGATTCTTCCAGAGACAATGACAAGCGCGGGCCCAGGCTGAAGTAATCACGCTGTAACACCAGATGCACAGGATCAACTTTTAACCAGTAACCACCGCTGGCTCCCGACGTCCCTTCTCCCAAACTGGAAACGGCTGCGAGTGGCCAGTCCGCTTGCCGACTCACGCCGATTTCCTGGCATAGCAACGCCTCGACAGTGCCAGCCATGCGCTGCTGGCAGCCGACCGCCAATAACCGCGCAAGGGCTGGCGCATTGAACTGCGGGGCTTTTGTTACGTCAAACTCGGGGAATACAATTTGCAATTTCACACAGATGTCACTTTGTTATGTTAAGGCACAGAGTTAAGATAACTGCCTAACCCCGCTTGTTTACCCAATTAAGATGAATGATACGCTATGGAACTGATTTTATGGCGCCACGCTGAGGCTGAAGATACGTACCCCGACATGAACCGGGTACTTACCGCTAAAGGTCAGCAGCAGGCGAAAAAAATGGCCGCATGGCTCAAGCAACACATGCCCGGCAAAACCCGCATCCTGGTTAGCCCGGCCACAAGGACCCAGCAGACTGCAGAGGCACTGGGCTTGCCATTTACCACGCTGGAATCGCTTGCTCCAGGGGCTTCGCCTCAAGTCATACTTGAGGAAGCACAATGGGCCACGGCTAATGATGCCGCGCTGATTATAGGTCACCAACCCACGCTGGGTATGGCAGCAGCCATGGCCATGACACGCAAGCCACATTACTGGTGTATCAAAAAAGGAGCTGTATGGTGGATAGCCAGCCGCGTAAGGGGGCATGATGAACAAGCGATTATCCGGGCTGTCATTTCACCCGAATTTATTTAACAATCCAGCATGAATGCAGCAACTTTGCAGCAAGCATAAAACCAAAGCAATCCCGGAGAAGCGTCATGAGAACAGTACTAATCGCCAATCCCAAGGGCGGTAGCGGCAAAACCACGCTAGCCACCAACTTGGCAGGCTATTTTGCCAATCGCGGCCGTCATGTTGTGTTATCGGACATGGACAGGCAGCAGTCTTCCCTCAACTGGCTTGAGCGCCGCCCTGACAGCATGCCATTGATTCACGGCTTAAACGGCCGTGGCAAGAATGCGGACAGCCTGAGTGCGGACTGGACCATCATAGACTCGCCTGCCGGATTACATGGCGAAAAGCTGAGCGAGGCCGTCAAGCGTGCTGATTGGGTAGTCGTGCCTATGCAGGCATCGACATTCGACATTGGCGCCACCCAGGATTTTCTACAGGTATTACGTGAAGAGAAAGCCGTACGCAAAGAGCGCACCTTCGTCGCCATGGTGGGCATGCGCATTGACAGTCGCACCCGTGCGGCTGCCAGCCTGCAAGCGTATCTGGAAGAAGGAGATTTTCCGGTAATGGGCCACCTGCGTGATGCGCAGATTTACGTGCAGGCAGCAGAGCAAGGGGCCAGTTTATTCGACCTCAGGCCTTCACAATCAGCGCGGGATATACAACAATGGGCACCTTTACTCCATTGGTTAGTTAACGCGGACCGGAATACGCTATAAGGTTTTAATGCCCAACGAAATTGAATTAAAGCTGCGCATGTTCGCAGCAGATGAGCAAACATTAAAGCATCATCCAGCCATTAAAAGGCACGCAGTCGGCGAACCCATCACCCGCGCACTCATCAGTATTTATTACGACACCCCGGAACTGGCATTGCTTGATGCAGGCCTCAGTTTGCGCGTCAGGAGCATGTCTGGTGGCTGGTTTCAGGCCATCAAAAGCGCCGGAAAATCGATAGGCGGCTTACACCAGCGCCTGGAGTGGGAAGACCTGCTGACCCGCAACAAGCCGGATTTCAACAAAATCACCGAGCCACACCTGGCCTATATCTTTTCCGACAAAGCGCTGCGCAATGCGCTCAAGCCGATATTCGTCGTCGATGTAATGCGCACCGACTGGTTTCTGGAGTATGCCGACGGCACCGAGATAGAGGTGTCACTCGACCTGGGCGAGTTAAAAGTCTGCGAGCCACGAGTGTGGGAAAAAATCGAGCCCATCAGTGAACTGGAGATCGAGCTCAAGCATGGCAACGGCAAACATTTGTTTGAGCTTGCCCTGACCTTGCAAAAAGATATCCCCTTCACCATCGAGAATGTCAGCAAGGCACAACGGGGATATGGCGTCATCCGGCCTACGCCGACCATCAAGACCCATGCGCAGGCGAATAAAATTCCGGTCAAGAACCAGACACCACTACAACTGGCTATCGACTGTGTCGTCCAGATTCAAGTCAACCAGGAAATATTGCAGAAGGTGAACTACACCGCATCGGTGAGCCAGATGCGTTTCGCGATCTTCCGCCTGGCAGGGGTCATCGAGTCATTAAAACTCACCTCACGCTACCTGCTGGATGAACTGGACTGGCTGGACAAATTCCTGGTCACGCCCTGCGACTCCAAGCACTACATCAAGCTGCAAAACGCCTTGAACAGCCAGCGTTACCAGCGGCTGCTACTAAGCCTGAGCGCACTGCTGCATACTGAAATGCGCGTATAACCATAGCAATAATCCGCAAAGAACCAGCGCTTAGATCACGGGTCTATATCCTTGTAAAACAGTAGCTTCCCATGCATTACCCCACTATGTGACCGGAGTTACTGAGCAGTGCTTGCCATAAGCAGATACTGCAAGTTGCAAGCACCAGAAAATACGCAATTTAATGCTATAGGCCTAGGGGAATCATCATGAAAAACTTACACATTTTTACCGCAATAACATTAGCTTTGCTCGCCGGAGTGGCTTCAGCGGCAGAGTTTGGCAATCACTGTACAGTATCGCTGGCGAACGACAGCATGATGCCAACTGACTGCTCGGTGAAAACCGAATTTGAAGGCAAGGAGTATTGTTTCGGCAACGAAGCAGCAAAATCCACCTTTATGAAAAACCCACAGGCGACCATCATGAAAGCCCAGGCTTTCTACGACAAGAATGCAGAACCGGAGCGCCAGAAGATCAGCCAGGAACAAGCCATGGAGCAGGTCAAAAGTGCAAAGTGTGACCTATCCAACAAAGACCTGGGCTATCTGATGTTCGACAAGATGGACCTGCGCCATTGCAAGATGGTCAATACCAGCTTCTTCGGCGCCTACCTGCGCGGGGCTAATTTGAGTGGCGCCAATATGCAGGGCGCTTACCTCAATCTGGCACGGTTGGAAGATGCCAACCTCAGCGGCGCCAACCTCACCGATGCCACCATATTCCAGGCGATTTTCGACAAAACCAATTTCAAGGGTGCCAACCTGAGCAATGCGCGCATGATAGGCACTTTAGGTAATGTTGACATGAGCGGCGCCAATATTGCCAAAGGTCGTTTTGGCCTGGATATTGGCAATCAGCCGATGGGGGCAATGCGCTTTGATGCAATCGGCGGTAATTTTGCCAATGTAAACTTTGAAGGAGCAGACATTAATCGCTCCAACTTCAAGTTTGCCGACTTTAGAAACGCCAACCTGCGCAATACTGATTTGTTCCGTGCGGACTTAAGCAAGGCGGATTTAACCGGGGCAGACATTACCGGCGCCAATATGAAAGAAGCTGTGCTGGATGGGACCATCATGACCAACGTCAAAGGCATAGAGGCAACAAAAGGCTACGACATCAGCAAAGGTAAGTGCGTGGGCTGCTAGTGTTAATAACGGCGCAAAGCAAAGCCGCTAGCTTGAGCTGCTTTGCGCCATTTGCTCCAGAGCCTTTCGGTCCAGCAACTCCACATGACCACGTCCCAGCGTGACCCAGCCTTTTTGCTCAAAGCGCTTGAGCTGGCGACTGACGACTTCGCGTGCCGTGCCAAGCTCCGCTGCAATTTGCTGATGCGTGCGGCTGATATCAGGGGTTGATGACTCCAGTAACAGCTTAGCCAGGCGCGCGTCCAGGCTCTGGAAAGCGACTTCATCCAGCAACACAATTAAATCGCTGATCAGTGCACCGTAGTTTTCCATCACAAAACGACGGAACACTGCAGAATCTATCATCAACTGGTGAAAAGCCGCCGCCGGGATAATGACATCGCGGATAGGCTCTTCTACGATGGTGGAGGCAGGATAATCACTGCGGCCAAGCAAACAGGTGGTAGTGAGCACGCAGGTTTCACCGGCAGCTACGCGATACAGCAATATCTCGCGCCCACCGCTGGACATTTTATACACACGCGACTGCCCTGCGAGGCGCAATACATAAGCGTTGCAGGGCATGCCCTCGGAGTAGCCTATGGTGCCCACCGGCGCTTCCACGATACGCGCCGATTTTGCCAGCAGCTCGCGGGCATTAGGCTCCAGGCCCAACAAGGCGGGAAACGTCTCCAGCCAGCTTAAATGATCTATCGCCATTTGCATGTTTATCCACCCCAAATTGATTAGTCTCACATGGATTAGTCTTGCGCCAATCTCATTCCATTACAAGTTTGATCACTTCCAGCCCGAACCCTACGCCAAAGCCGTTGGTATCGCTGGCCACCGCACCCAGCCCACCTTTGCGGCTATAGGATGACAAATCGACATGGATCCAAGGCACATCGCCTTCGATGAACTTGGCGAGAAAGCGTGTAGCCAACACGTGGTCGGCGCCGCCTTCCAGCGTGCACTGCTTAACGTCGGCAATGCTGCTTTCCAGTTCTTCGTCATAGTCCTCATCAAACGGGAAAGCACAAACGCGCTCACCCGCTGCCATTCCCGCCCCTACTGCCTTGCAGAGCAACTCCGGGCGATTGCCCAGGATGCCGCTATAACGGTCGCCCAAGGCAGATACCATGCTGCCGGTAAGCGTGGCATAGTCCATCATGAACTCAGGCTTTTCGCGCGAAGCCAGTGTCAGGGTGTCGGCCAGCACCATGCGCCCTTCGGCATCGGTATGCACGATCTCTATGGTGGTGCCATTGAGCGCAGTCACCACGTCATTCTGTTTATACGCCAAAGGCCCGATATGGTTCTGCGCAATCGCCAGCCAGCAATCGATTTTCACTGGCAGTTCAGACTTGGTAGCAGCCAACAGTATGCCCAGCACTACGGCAGAACCGTTCATGTCTTCATGCATGCCGTTCATATACTTGGCAGGCTTGAGGTTATGGCCGCCGGTGTCGAAACAGATGCCCTTGCCCACCAGCGAGATATGCTTTTTGGCACCTTTGGGGGTATAACTCAAATGCACAATCGCCGCATCCTGCGGATCAGAGCCCTGGCCTACGGCCACGAAAGCGCCGGCGCCCATTTTCTTGAGCTTTTTCATATCGTATTCTTGGTGCTTCCAGCCATTATCCTTGGCCAGCTTCTGCACCTTTTCGCGATAAGTGGTCGGGGTTAATTCGCTAGGCGGCAGCATGGAAAGCTGGCGTGTCAGGCTATTACCCGCCACCAGCGCTCTAACCTCGGCAAAACCATCGGCTTCATTCCAGCCAGATATCGATATCGTCTTCAGGGCATGGGATTTTTTCTTGTCTTTGGCACCCTTGCGCTCCGGCAATTCGGCGGCATTCACCGATGCCACATAATAGGCATCGCGTGCTCCTTGTTGGCGCATTTTATCGCTGCCAAACAGTACGATACCCAGCGTTTGTGGCTTCTCATCCAGCAAGGGCTTGATGGCTTTACGCAGCAGGGTATGGCGTTGAAAAGGGTTCAATTTGGCATCCAGCACCACCCAGGTAGCCACGCCGCCATTGGGCAGGTCAGCCGTCACCGGGCTTTTTGCCAGGTCTGCATACTTATTGCGGTTACGTTTCAGCTTGGCTTCCAGCACCGGCGCAAAAGGCAGGCTGGCAGGCTTATTGCTAGGCAAGACAAACAACAGATGGCTGGTTGCCGTTAACGATTTTTCATCGGCAATAGTGGCGGATTGCTTCAATTGGATAGACATCAGATCCCTCATTTTTAAAATTTAATTATCGCTTACACAGCGGGAAACAAGACATCCCAACCATGTTAAATCTTGTGCTAAAACTTGACCTAAACAGCCAAAAAAGCCAATATATAGCCTTTGCCAACAGTCGACAGCGGATGGTTCAATACCAGAAACTCAAACACTGTCCCGGCAGTTTGCCAGTAAGTTTAATAGTTGGCCCTATATTTGACTGATCAACCCTGAATTTGCTACTCAGGATAATAAAGATAATTCTTGGTTGATTATACCCACAGCGAACCACAAAAGTTTCCCGGAGATCCCCCACATGGCATTAACCCCCGATACTGACCCGCAAGAGACCCACGAATGGCTTGAAGCCATTGATGCGGTGCTAGAACACGAGGGAACCGAGCGCGCGCATTTCTTGCTAGAGACAATGATCGAAAAAGCCCGCCGCTCTGGTGCTTATTTACCTTACAACGCAACAACCGCGTATGTGAACACGATTCCTACGCATCTGCAGCAGCGCCTGCCAGGCAACCCGGACATGGAGCGCCGCATCCGCGCACTGATCCGCTGGAATGCGATCATGACCGTATTGCGTGCCAATGAGAAATCACCGGGTGTAGGTGGCCATATTGCCAGCTTCCAGTCTGCAGCAACGCTGTATGACGTCGGCTTCAACCATTTTTTCCGTGCCGCCAATGAAAGCTTCGGCGGTGACTGCGTCTATTTCCAGGGACATTCCTCCCCCGGCGTTTACGCCCGCGCCTTCCTTGAAGGACGCATTAATGAAGATCAACTGGACAATTTCCGTCAGGAAACAGGCGGCGCAGGCCTTTCCAGCTACCCGCACCCCTGGCTGATGCCTGATTTCTGGCAGTTCCCAACCGTCTCCATGGGCCTGGGCCCTTTGGCCGGGATTTATCAGGCACGCTTCCTGAAATATATACACGACCGCGGCATTGCCGACACCTCAGACCGTAAAGTGTGGGTATTCTGCGGTGATGGCGAAATGGATGAGCCGGAGTCACAAGGCGCGATCTCACTGGCTTCTCGCGAGAAGCTGGACAACCTGATCTTCGTCATCAACTGCAATCTGCAGCGCCTGGATGGCCCGGTACGCGGTAACGGCAAGATCATCCAGGAGCTGGAATCCAATTTCCGTGGTGCCGGCTGGAATGTGCTGAAAGTGATCTGGGGTTCCTATTGGGATCCATTACTGGCCATGGACAAAGACGGCTTACTCAAGAAGCGCATGGAAGAATGTGTGGACGGCGAATACCAAAACTTCAAGGCCAAGGGCGGCGCATACACGCGAGAGAAGTTCTTCGGCAAATACCCGGAACTGAAGGAAATGGTCGCGGCCATGTCCGATGCTGACATCTGGCGCCTGAACCGTGGCGGCCATGACCCGCACAAGGTTTACGCTGCTTACGCTGCAGCTACGCAGCACAAGGGCCAGCCAACCGTTATCCTGGCCAAGACCGTCAAGGGTTATGGCATGGGTGATGCAGGTGAAGGCCAGAACATCACCCATCAACAGAAGAGCATGGATATCGAATCACTGAAGAAATTCCGTGACCGCTTCGACTTGCCATTAACTGATGAACAAGTCGAAAGCCTCTCATACTACAAACCTGCAGCAGATTCACCAGAGCTGCAATACCTTGCTGAACGCAGTGCAGCGATGGGCGGCCATGTGCCTAAACGTCGCCGCAAGGGTAATGAGCTGACTGTGCCTGAGTTATCAGCCTTCGAGAACATGCTGGGCGCCACGGGTGAGCGTGAAATTTCCACCACCATGGCATTCGTGCGCATACTTTCTACATTAGTACGCGACAAGCAGATCGGCAAATATGTCGTGCCTATCGTGCCGGATGAAGCGCGTACTTTCGGTATGGAAGGCATGTTCCGCCAGCTTGGTATCTATTCATCCGTAGGCCAGTTGTACGAGCCCATGGATTCCGACCAGGTGATGTTCTACAAGGAATCGAAAGACGGCCAGATCCTGGAGGAAGGCATCAACGAAGCGGGTTCATTCGCCAGCTGGCTGGCTGCTGCTACGTCTTACAGCGTTACAGGCGTGCAGATGATTCCGTTCTACATCTATTACTCCATGTTCGGCTTCCAGCGTATCGGCGACTTTGCCTGGGCCGCTGGCGACAGCCGTGCTCGTGGATTCCTGCTTGGTGCTACCGCTGGCCGTACCACGCTGAATGGCGAAGGTTTGCAGCATGAGGATGGCCATAGCCACCTGATGTCAGCCACCATCCCCAACTGCGTATCCTATGACCCAACATTTGCTTACGAGCTGGCCGTGATCATCCAGGAAGGCCTGCGCCGCATGGTGCAGAACCAGGAGGATGTGTACTATTACATCACCCTGATGAACGAGAACTACAGCCACCCCGCCATGCCGGAAGGCAGTGCAGAAGGCATCCTCAAGGGCATGTACTCGTTCAGCAAGTCCAAGGCTAAAGGCCCTAAAGTACAACTGATGGGTAGCGGCGTGATCCTGCGTGAAGTCATTGCAGCGGCTGAGCTACTGGAGAAAGACTGGGGGGTATCTGCCGATATCTGGAGCGTCACCAGCTTTACCGAGCTGCGCCGCGAAGGTATCGACGTTGAGCGCTGGAACCTGCTCAACCCGGAAAAGAAACAAAAGGAAACCTATATCGGCAAGTGCCTGAGCAAGGCTGAAGGCCCGGTAATCGCCTCGACCGACTACATGCGCTCCTTCGCTGACCAGATCCGCAACTTCATCCCCAACCGCTTTGTTGCATTAGGTACGGATGGTTATGGTCGCAGCGATAGCAGAGAAGCACTGCGCAGCTTCTTCGAGATAGATCGTTACTATGTGGTGTTGGCCGCGCTGAAGGCGCTGGCAGACGATGGCAAGTTGCCGGCAGCAAAGGCCGCCGAAGCCATCAAGAAGTACAACATCAACACCACCCGCCCTAATCCAACAACGATCTAAGGAGACGAAAAAATGGCATTAAAAGACGTTCTCGTCCCCGATATTGGCAATTTTGACAGCGTAGATGTAATTGAAGTCCTCATTAAAGCAGGCGATGTTGTTGCCAAGGATGACTCACTGCTGACGCTGGAGTCCGACAAAGCCTCCATGGATATTCCTGCGCCATTTGCCGGCACAGTCAAAGAAGTCAAAATGAAAGTCGGCGACAAAGCTGCTCAAGGTGGCTTGATCCTGGTGATTGAGGCAGAAGATGCCGCACCAGCCGCTGAGAAGCCTGCGGCACAGCCTACAACCACACCGGTGGTATCTACGGTAAAAGTGGATGAGAAGGCTGTGGCCATCCCCGAGCCAAGCAACCCTGTGGCCGAACCGCCTAAAGTGATACAGCCGCAAGCCACGCCCAACCCCGTGGCAGCCAGCACCGCCGGCGTTTCAGGCAAGCTGGCCCATGCCAGCCCCTCTGTACGCAAATTTGCCCGTGAATTAGGCGTGAACTTAAGCCTGGTGAAAGGCACTGGCCCCAAAAACCGCATTCTGCAAAACGATGTTCAGGCCTTTGTGAAGGGCGAGCTAGCCAAGCCCCGTAGCGAGAACATGGGCGGTGGTTTATCAACATTGCCGATGCCTGTGATTGATTTTAGCCAGTTCGGCACGATCGAATCCAAGCCGCTGTCACGCATCAAGAAACTGTCAGGCGCCAACCTTCACCGCAATTGGGTGACTGCACCGCATGTGACGCAGTTTGACGAAGCCGACATTACCGATCTGGAAGAATTCCGCAGGTCCATGGCACCGGATGCTGAAAAGCGCGGCGTCAAGCTGACCTTGCTGGCTTTCCTGATGAAGGCTGTGGTCAATGCCTTGCGCACTTATCCTAACTTCAACTCGTCCCTTTCTGCCGAGGGCGATAGCCTCATCCTCAAGCAGTATTACCACGTAGGTTTTGCCTGCGACACGCCGGATGGCCTGGTGGTGCCGGTAGTACGTGACGTGAATACCAAAGATGTGATGGACATTGCACGCGACCTGGCTGACCTCTCGGCCAAGGCCCGCGAACGCAAACTCAAGATCGAGGAAATGCAAGGAGGCTGCTTTACTATTTCCAGCCTGGGCGGCATAGGCGGCACCATGTTCACGCCTATCATCAACTGCCCGGAAGTGGCGATTCTCGGCGTTTCGCGCTCATCCATGCAGCCCGTGTTTGATGCCAAGACCAAGAGCTTCGAGCCGCGCCTGATCCTGCCGCTATCACTCTCTTACGACCACCGCGTGATTGACGGTGCCGATGGCGCGCGTTTCACCAGCCATCTGCGCATGATGCTTTCAGACGTTCGTCGTCTCTTGCTGTAACAGGAACCTTACATGAGCAATATTGTTGAAGTTTTAGTGCCTGATATCGGCAATTTTGATAGCGTCGATGTCATTGAAGTACTGGTGAAAGCCGGCGACGTCATTGCCAAGGAAGATTCGCTGATCACTGTAGAGTCTGACAAAGCCTCCATGGATATTCCATCGTCGCAAGCCGGTACCGTGAAGGAAGTCAAACTCAAGGTAGGCGACAAAGTCGCCAAAGGTACGCTGATTCTATTACTGGAAGCCGAGTCTGCCGCCGCCGCACCAGCTGCGGCAAAAGCAGAAGCCCCTGCTGCTGTAGCAGCAGAAGTAAAGCCAGTTGTAGCCGCGCCTATAGCAGCACCGGCTGTCAGTGGAACATCCGACCTGCATGCAGAAGTCGTCGTGCTGGGTTCCGGCCCCGGCGGTTACACTGCTGCATTCCGTGCTGCCGACCTTGGCAAGAAAGTCGTATTGATCGAGCGTTACGCCACCCTGGGTGGTGTCTGCCTCAATGTAGGCTGCATACCGTCCAAAGCCTTGCTGCATACCGCCAAAGTCATTACCGAAGCCGAAGAAACCGCGCATCACGGCGTCAGTTTCGGCGCGGCCAAGATCGACCTGGACCAATTGCGCAACTGGAAAGCCAACGACGTGGTTGGCAAGCTTACCGGCGGCCTGGCCGCCATGGCTAAGCAACGTGAAGTCACCACCGTACAGGGCATAGGTAAATTCACCAGCCCCAACCAGATTGCAGTCACTGCGGCCGATGGCAAAGTCACCACCGTGTCATTCGACAACGCCATCATTGCTGCCGGCTCACAAGCCACCAAGTTCCCTGGTTCCCCGGAGGATGATCGCATCATGGATTCCACAGGTGCCCTGGCACTGGCGGATATTCCTAAACGCATGCTGGTTATCGGCGGCGGCATCATCGGCCTGGAAATGGGTACCGTCTATGACGCCCTCGGCACCAAGGTCAGTGTTGTTGAGTTCATGGATGGCCTGATCACTGGTTGCGACCGCGATCTGGTACGCCCATTGCAGAAGCGCATGGAAAAGCGTTTCGAAAGCATCATGCTGTCTACCAAGGTAGCCAAAATTGAAGCCAGTAAAGACGGCATTCATGTGTCTTTCGAGGGTGAAAATGCCCCTAAGGAGGCGCAAGTATATGACCGTGTACTGGTTTCTATCGGTCGCCGTCCAAACGGCAAGAACATTGGCGCCGAGAACGCCGGCGTAGTGGTAGATGATCGCGGCTTTATCGCCGTGGACAAGCAGATGCGTACCAACGTACCGCATATCTTCGCCATTGGCGATATCGTCGGCCAACCCATGCTCGCGCACAAAGCCACACATGAAGGCAAGGTCGCGGCAGAAGTCATCGCCGGGCACAAGGTTGAGTTTCAGGCCATGGTCATTCCATCTGTTGCTTATACCGACCCCGAAGTAGCATGGGCCGGCATGACAGAAACAGAAGCCAAAGCCAAAGGCATCGCCATTGAAAAAGCTTCATTCCCATGGGCTGCCAGCGGTCGCGCACTTTCCATCGCGCGTACCGAAGGCACTACCAAGCTGATTTTCGATAAGGAAACCCATCGCGTCATCGGTGCCGGCATTGTCGGTGTCAATGCCGGTGAGTTACTGGCAGAGGCCGTGCTGGCGATCGAAATGGGTGCAGATGCTCACGATCTGGGACTGACTATCCATGCGCACCCTACGCTTTCCGAAACAATTTGCTTTGCAGCGGAAATGAAGGAAGGTACGATAACTGACCTTTACATCAAAAAAAGGTAAAGGCTCGTTTTGCAGTTCAGACAACCGGCTTATGGCCGGTTTTTTTATGTCTTTTTAATTTATGTGTAACCGGGGAAATAATAATGAAAATAAACGCATCACTTTGCTTCATCTTGCTGGCACCCATTCTTGTCAGTGGCTGCGCAACAATCACTAAGGACGCAAACCAGAATGTCCAGATTGAAACCTACTCAAAAGATAACCAGCCAATCAGCGGTGCAAAGTGCACAGCCCAGAATGAAAGGGGACAATGGACAACCACTACGGCAGGAACAGTTTACGTGCATCGCTCCGGTCAGAACCTGGTCATCACTTGCGATAAAGCTGGTGAAGAAACCGGCCATGGCACCGCTATTTCACGAGCTAATGGCGGCATGTTTGGCAACATCCTGTTTGGTGGTGGGGTCGGTGCAATTATCGACCACAACAAAGGTACCGCTTATACCTACCCGTCATGGCTGAGAGTAGTTATGGGGCAAAGCCTTGTCTATGACCGCAAAGACGAGGTGGAGAATTCACCAATGACCGGCAAGAGTGCTTTACCGGAAGAGCAGCAGATAAGTGCCAAGAAGTAATCTGCCTTAATTTAAGTCAGATGGACTTGAACCCCAGCATCCCTCTTAATCAGGATTCTGGGGTTTCTGTTTTTTCCGGGGCAATAACAGCTGGGGTTTCAGGCGTAGCTTCTACCACCTTGGGTTTGGCAGCCGCTCTGGGCTTAGCTGGCGCCTTAGGCTTGGCAGCGGCTTTGGGTTTAGCTGCCGCTTTAGGTTTTTCTGCATCAGCACTCTTGGCTGCTGCCTTTGGGGCCGCCTTGGCTTTTGCCGGGGCTTTCGGTTTGGCGGCTGCTTTGGGTTTAGCCGCAGCTTTGGGCTTGGCTACTGCAGCTGGTTTTTCGGCAGTGGAGGCTGTTGCTGTTTCAGTCTTGGCAGCATCTTCATTCATCTTGTCTGCCAGCTCATTAACCGCTTTAGTGACTAGCTTCTTGCCTGTAATAACTACCGCAGCAAGGGCTACTTTCTTTAATACCGATTTCATCGTTGACTTAAAAAAACCCATACAGCCTCCTATTGGCAACTCACCTGTTTGATTTCACTACCGGGAAAATCCGGCCTAAGCTTTTCAATTTCAGCCACCATGTCGGGGGCCATGCTATTGATCACCAGGCTAGCCTGGCCTTGTTCCTGATTCCTCAGGGCTTTGACCGCAGAATTGACACCACGGGTTTTTAAATCTTCCAGGCGTTTTGCCGCTAACTGCTCGTCTTTAAACACGCCCAGGGAAATAGCATAACGCCACTGCGGCTCCTGCACAACAAAGATATCGTCTATGCCCAGCTCGCGCAGCTCATTCATCTTGGCCTGTACTGCCTGTAAAGACTTGGCACGCGGGATATAAACCCAGTAACGTGCCGACTCCTGCGAGTTCTGCTGCTTGACGATACCTTGTAGCGAGAACTTGAACAAAACGTTGCGCGCCCGGGGCAGATTGCGTGCGGAGAAACTGCCCCACTCATAACACGATGTTTGCGTCGCTGCAGTCAGTGCAGCCTGGGTTGCACTATCTTCCACCGGTTGTTCGGATTTTTTCGGCAGTGATTCAATCTCTTTATCTGTCAGCAACTTGATCTGCTCGGGGTGTATCTCCCGCAAGCCAGGATGCGCGCCGTTCAGCGTTGCCGGGCTCAAATTAAAATAGGCAAAGAGCACGACATTTGCCAACAACAGCAAGCAGACTACCCATTTCATGAAGCTTCTCTTTCCAGTAACAGTAAACCTTGCAATACCAGATTATCCGCGATGACAACCTGGCCGTTCAGGTGGAGATCGTCGCTCAGCGCCTGCGCCAGTAACGCTGCATCCCCTCCCGTAATAATACAGCGTAGCCTGGATTGCTGCTGCTTTGCCAGCAGATAGCTTTCGAGTCTATCCAGCATGGTGTTTACCGCACCGGCCAGCGCTGCCACCGCCCCGCTATGCACGGCATCGCCCGTGTTCTGCGGAAAAGGTTGCACAGTGCCCGGATACTCGCCTATGCCAGCGGTTCGCTGGTATAGGCTATCCTGCATCAGCCTGAAACCCGGCACTATCATCCCACCCAGAAAAACAGCCTGTTGTGTGCTGCTTTCAGGCACCAGCGCATCCACCGTCAACGCAGTGCCGGCATTCACTACCACGCATGGCGCATGATACAAATGCCATGCCGCAATGAGCGCAGCCCAGCGATCCGTACCTAATTGCCCAGGTTGTGCGTAACTATTTGTCACTCCACAGGCATAGCCGCTGGACTGAATCAATTGCATGGGAATATCGAAAAACTGCAACGCCGCTGCCAGCTTCTCGGTCATTTCAGGTCCTGCAACATTCGAAACCACGGAGCTTCTGCAGCTGCGCCACACTTGTGGAGCATCGTGAGTGTTAAAGCCTGCATTCACAAAGGCGCCATAAGTTTGCAGTTCGCCTGACGCATCAAAAATACCCCACTTGGTGCGGCTGTTGCCTGCATCTATGGCCAGGATCATGCGTGCTGCCCTTTCACGGCGGTTACTTTGCTCATGGCTGTACCGCACGCAAGCTGATCTCGCCGGATGAAAAACGCTGCTCACCACCGGCCGTATTCACCAGCAACACGCCATCCGGTGCAATACCCGTCACCACCCCCTGCAGCTCACGGCTATCCGGCAATATCAGGCGCACCGCCTGGTTCTGGTAGGCATGGTGCTGCATCCATTCCAGGCGCAGGTTTTCAAAGCCGCGGCTCTCAAACTCGCGCAGCACATCGGCCAGGTGTTTGAGCAGCACGCCCAACAGCATATTGGGGTTGACGGGTTCATTCAGCACGGTGTCCAGGTCGGTCGCAGGCTGGTCGATATTACGGCGTAACTGTTCCGGCAACTTCAGGTTGATACCGATGCCGATCACCGCCGCACTCGGCCCTTCCATATCGCCCTGCAGCTCGATGAGTATGCCAGCTAGCTTGTCGTAGCCGCCAGTCGATGAGCGCACAAGCACATCATTCGGCCATTTGAGTTGCGCTTTCAGCAAACCCAGCTCATACAGGCCGCGTATCAGCGCCACGCCCACCGCCAGGCTCAGGCCGGAGAGTGCGGAGGCACCGGATTGAAAACGCCACAGCAATGAAAAGGTCAGGCTGGCGCCCAGCCCGGCCTGCCAGGCACGGCCACGCCTGCCCTTGCCGCGCGTTTGCAGCTGGGTGGCCACACACGTGGCGTGAGCTGCCGTAGTTTGACCGTAGCCGGGGCTACCGCTGGCCTGCTTCATCAGGTAACTATTCGTCGATTCCAGCGTATCGTGCAGTTCCAACCGGAACCACGCACGCTGCTCGCCTATCGCCTGCAATACGGCGCCGTGGTCGAGCAAGGTAATCGGCTCCGGCAGTTTGTAGCCGCGCCCACGTACAGAAAAAATCTCGATGCCTAGCGCTTCCGCCTCCTGTATCGCATTCCAGATGGTCGAACGCGTTACCTTGAAATGCGCGGCTAGCGCCTCGCCAGAGTGGAAGCGGCCGTCAGCGAGAAGATGCAGGATGGGAAAGGTAAAATTGTTCATGATTTATTAAGTTCGATTTTAGAACAATAGTGGGAATATCGCTAAAAATTCAAGTTGCTAAGCCAGACAAGGCGCGAGCAAAAAATTGCGACGCCGCATATATAAAATATGTCAGGAGTAATTTTTTGCAAGCAACGCGGTATGGCGACGCAAGTTGGATTTTTATGGGATATTAGCATAGCTATTAGGCACGCACGCCATGCCACGCTCAGTGTAAAATAGACTTTAATTCATTATAAGCAAGCAGCCATGTCATCAGATAAGACCCCACTCCCGCCCGCCTCCAATTTTATCCGCCACATTGTCGAGCGCGATATCGAACAAGGTACCTATGCAAGTCGCCATTGGGCTGGCACACCGGGCGATGCAACCCAGCACGCTGCAGGCGCACCTGACCCGGCCAAGATACGCACGCGCTTTCCGCCAGAGCCTAACGGTTACCTGCATATCGGCCATGCCAAATCCATCTGCCTTAATTTTGGCCTGGCGCGTGACTACGGTGGTGTGTGCCACATGCGCTTCGACGACACTAACCCGGAGAAAGAAGAGCAAGAGTACGTAGACAGCATCACCGACGCCGTGAAGTGGCTGGGATTCGGTTGGGATGCCTTTGATAAATCGCACCTGTATTACGCCAGCAACTATTTCGATTTTATGTACCGCGCGGCAGAAGCGCTGATCACCGCAGGCCATGCCTATGTCGATCAGCAAACCGCCGACGAGATGCGCGCTAATCGTGGCACGCTGACTGAAGCAGGCAAGGATTCGCCATGGCGCAATCGCCCTGCCGATGAGTCGCTGGCCCTGTTCCGCGAAATGCGTGACGGCAAGCACGCCGACGGCAGCATGATTTTGCGCGCCAAGATCGACATGGCCTCGCCCAATATCAACCTGCGCGACCCCGCCATTTACCGTATCAAGCGCGCCACCCACCACAACACCGGCGACAAATGGTGCATCTACCCCATGTACACCTTCGCCCACCCGGTTGAAGACGCGCTGGAAGGCATCACCCACTCCATCTGCACGCTGGAATTCGAAGACCAACGCCCCTTCTACGACTGGGTACTGGAGCGGCTCGCAGAGGCCGGTTTACTGGCACACCCGTTACCGAAACAGTACGAATTCGCGCGCCTCAACCTCACCTATGTCGTGTTATCGAAACGTAAACTGATCGACCTGGTAGAAAACAAGCACGTCAGCGGCTGGGACGACCCACGCCTGCCCACGCTGGCTGGCGCACGCCGCCGCGGCTACACGCCAGAAGGCTTCCGCCTGTTTGCCGACCGCATCGGTGTTTCCAAAGCCGATTCATGGATTGAATACACCATCCTCGAAGACTGCATGCGCGAAGTGCTCAACGAATCTGCCGAACGCCGCATCGCCGTGCTCGACCCGATCAAGCTTGTCATCGACAACTATCCTGAAGGCCAGAGTGAAGACTGCTTTGCGCCCAACCACCCGCTCAAGCCAGAGCTGGGCAAGCGCACCGTGCAACTCACCAAAGAGCTATGGATAGAGCGTGAAGACTTTATGGAAGTACCCAGCAAAGGCTACTTCCGCCTGTTCCCCGATGGCCTGGTAAGGCTTAGATATGGCTACGTGGTCAAATGCACTGGTTTCGAGAAAGATGCAGCCGGCAACGTCACCACCGTGCATTGCGAATACCTGCCGGATACCAAATCCGGCACGCCTGGCGCAGACAGCATCAAGGTCAAAGGCAATATCCACTGGGTATCCGCCGCCCATGCCTACGCAGCCGAAGTACGCCTGTATGACCGCCTGTTCAAGGAAGCCCACCCCGGTTCTGGTGATCGCGACTATCTCGATGACCTCAACCCCAACTCAGTACAAACCATCACCGCACAACTGGAGCTGGCATTGAAAGACGCAAAACCGGAAGAGCGCTTCCAGTTCGAGCGTCATGGTTACTTTGTGGCGGATAGCAAGGATAGCCAGCCCGGTAAGCCGGTGTTTAATAGGACGGTGACTTTGCGGGATGCTTGGCAGAAGTAATCACTATTTGCTCTATCTCAAATGACTTTTCGTGATCAAGGCTTTCTTTCAAATGCTTCAAGTGATTGGACTAACAAGGTTCATCATGATTTCAAAAATTGGTTTGGGCTTGTAGACAGATTAAATCGTTGCGCAATGCAAGTCCTACATGAAGGGGAACCATCTCAATCTAGCAATAAAGAGTTATTAATGGCGGCCCTCTACGGCAGAATCCTACAATCATTTCAAGGAGCTGTCTTATTGGCTGAAAGGGGCATGCTTACTGATGCCAGAAGCCTCGTCCGAAGTTGTGTTGAAAGTACAATTGCTTTAGGTGGGGCTAGCAGACTGCCTGATTTTGCTGATCGGCTGATAGAAGATCATCATAAGCACCGTCAAACTATTGCTAATTCCATATTGGCAGATAACGATTATGCTTCTCTACTAACACAAAACGAAATATCTAAGCTAAATCAGCTTTTGAGTGACATTAAAAATCAATACCAAGACCACAAACTAAAGGGAGTTAATTGGGAGGACACGGCCCGCAAAAGTGGACTATCAGTTTTGTATATGACTATATATAGAGACTTTTCAGGAAGTAGTGCCCACGCAACAATAGATAGTTTGAATTGGCATATTCAGTCTGACTCTAATGGGAATATTGAGGCCCTGCACTTCGGGCCAAAAGATTCAGAAATGGTGGAAACTTTGTCTGGCGCAGTTAACTGTTTGTTATTTGCAGGCATGATTCTGATTGATGACTTCAAGTTATCTCATATAGAAAATGAATTAAGATGTTGTATATCCCAATGGAAAACCCTAACAGAAAGTGTAAGTTTACGTGATGGTTAGGCTTTTAGATCTAAGCAAAGCCTATCGCCTCCTCAACCACGGCCCCACCGTCCTGGTCACAACCGCCCATGGCGAACAACGCAATATCATGGCAGCTGCCTGGAATATGCCGCTGGATTTCGACCCGCCCAAGGTGGCGATTGTGATTGATAAAAACACCTACACCCGCGAGCTGGTGTTGGCCTCCGGCAGTTTTGCCATCAATGTGCCCTGCCGGGTGCAGGCAGAGATGGTTGTAAAAGTTGGCTCCAGCTCTGGCCGTGAGTTGCTGGGTAAGGATGCCGACAACAAGTTTGAGGCCTTTAACCTGCCGACATTTGCCGCCAGCAAGATTGCAGCGCCACTGCTGGAAGGCTGCGTGGCATGGCTGGAGTGCAAGCTGATCCCCGAGCCGCATATCCAAAACACCTATGATTTGTACCTGGCTGAAGTAGTCGCGGCCTGGGCGGATGATCGTGTGTTCTCCGACGGACGCTGGCATTTTGAAGGCCATGATGAGCTGCGCACCTTGCACCATGTGGCTGGCGGCAATTTCTTCACGCCGGGTGAGAGTTTGCAAGTTAAGTAAAACCTCCACGCTTGAAATCCCTTCCCCTTCTCAGGGGGAGGGACTATTCGCATCCATGGTTATTTTGCGGGCACTATGCAAAAATAACTCTTAACACTAGATATATATCAAACCGCGCCAGCCTTTAGCGTGATAACTTGAAAGCCTCTCCACTCAGATACCATCTATGCGCCGCATTCTCATTATCCTCGTCAGCATTACTGCTATTGGTTTTGCCTTCTGGTGGTTTACCCGCACGCAACCCATTACGGTGGCACTGGTAGATGTGGCGCGTGGCAAAGTGGAGGCCAGCGTAGCCAATACGCGGGCTGGTAGCGTGGAAGCCTGCCAGCGCACACGGCTTTCGCCCATCAGCGGCGGGCGTATCGCTTACCTGGGAATTAAAAAAGGCGATCACGTTAAAAAAGGCCAAGTGTTGCTGCGGTTGTGGAATGAAGACCAGCAGGCACAAAGCAGCTTTGCGCAAACACAGGTAGCCAGCAGCCGCAGCCGTATCGCCGAAGTGTGCGCCACGGCAGACAATGCCGAGCGTGAAGCCGCGCGCATGAGCAAGCTGCGTACGCGCGGCTTTATCTCCGAAGGCGGTGAGGAGAAAACCCGCTATGAAGCGGTATCGCGCCGCGCCGCTTGCAACGCCGCACGTGCAGATGTGACGCAGGCGCAGGCACGCGTAAAAGTGACCAAAGTGGAGCAGGACCGCACCGTGCTGGTAGCGCCGTTTGACGGCATAGTGGCGGATATCGTGGGTGAGCTGGGCGAATACACCACACCCTCGCCACCCGGCGTGGCCACCCCACCCGCCATCGACCTGATTGATGACTCCTGCCTGTATATCGAGGCACCCATGGATGAAGTAGACGCACCCAAGATACAGCTAGGCCAGACTGCCCGCGTTTCGCTGGATGCGCTGCCGGGCAAGCCGTTGCCGGGGCATGTGAAGCGCGTTGCGCCCTATGTGGTGGCGGTGGAAAAGCAGGCGCGTACGGTGGATGTGGAAGTCTCGCTGGATAACGCGGAAGACAACAAAAAACTGCTGGTTGGCTACAGTGCCGATGTAGAAATTGTGCTGGAGAGCCATGACAGCGTGTTGCGCGTGCCGACCTCTACGCTCATTGAGGGCAACAAAGTGCTGCTGTACCGGGCCGTCACGAAAAAACTGGAAGAGCGCACCATCAAAACCGGCATTACCAACTGGGAATACACCGAAGTGCTGGATGGATTGAAAGAAGGCGACCGCATTGTGGCTTCGCTGGAGCGCGAAGGTGTAAAAGCGGGCGTGGCTGTCACCCCGGAAACCAGCAAGGAAAAATAACTCAGCATGGCCGATGCCGCCCTCATTCAGCTCACCGGCATAGACCGCACCTTTTACCTCGGCGATAGCGAGGTACATGCCTTGCGCAAGGTCGATCTAACTATCGCGCCTGGCGAATATATCGCCGTCATGGGGCCATCCGGCTCCGGAAAATCCACCCTGCTCAATCTGCTCGGCTTGCTGGACCGCCCGGATATTGGCACCTATCAACTGGAAGGCCGTGACGTGACTACGCTGGCACCGGATGAGCAGGCAAAAGTGCGCAGCGAGCGCATAGGCTTTATCTTCCAGAGCTTTCACCTGGTGCCGCGCCTGACTGCCGCCGCCAATATCGAGTTACCCCTCATGCTGGCAGGTATACCTGCTGGTGAGCGTGCCAAACGCGTAGCGCAGGCACTCAAGGAGTATGGCCTGACAGATCGTGCGCAGCATCGCCCCAATGAGCTTTCTGGCGGGCAACGCCAGCGCGTGGCCATCGCCCGTGCCACCGTGCAGCGCCCTGCCGTGCTGCTGGCGGATGAGCCTACCGGCAACCTGGACCGTGCCACCGGGGAAGAGGTAGTGCGGCTGCTGGAGGCACTTAATGCCACAGGCATGACGCTGATTGTGGTCACCCACGACCCGGTATTGGGCGCCCGTGCCAAGCGGCAATTGCGCATGGAAGATGGCAGCATCGTAAGTGATGTCAGGTCAGCTGCCAGCACTCATGCCAGCCCAGCCACCTAGCGATACGAGGCAGCCTTGAAACTCCTGGACACCTTACGTTATGCCAGTGATGCCGCCACAGGCACTCCTTTGCGTACCGGCCTGCTGATGCTGGCAATGTCGATAGGCGTGGCGGCGGTTGTTATCCTGACGGCTCTGGGTGATGGTGCACGGCGTTATGTGGTCGGCGAGTTTTCTTCCATAGGCAGCAATCTGGTCATCGTGTTGCCGGGCCGCTCGGAAACTCGCGGATTCAACCCCGCCAACCTGGTGACCAGTACCCCGCGAGATCTAACAGTCGATGATGCGAGCGCCCTGCTGCGCGTGCCCGGTGTAGAGCGCATCTCCCCCATTGTCGTTGGCACCACCGAAATCAACGCAGCCGGCAAACTGCGTGAATCCATGATGGTGGGAACCAATCACGAGTTCTTGCGGGTGCGCCAGCTGAAGCTCGCCTTGGGCCGCTTTCTGTCGCAGGATGATGTGGGGCATGGCTCCGCCGAAGTAGTGCTGGGTGCGCTGATCCGCCGCGAAATATTTGGCACGGAAAACCCGCTGGGCAAAACCGTGCGGGTCGGCGACAGACGCTTGCGCGTGGTGGGTGTGCTCACTGAAGGTGGGCGCGGCATGGGCATGACTACGGATGAGCTGCTGATAGTGCCGGTAGCTACCGCACAGGCTATGCTCAATACCAATACCCTGTTCCGCATCCTGATAGAAGCACGTAGCCGCGAGCAGATAGCGGATGTAAAAACCCGCGTACTCAAGCTGATTACCCAGCGCCACGAAGGCGAAGAAGACGTGACCGTGATTACGCAGGATGCGGTGCTGGAAACCTTCGACAAAATACTAAATGTACTGACGCTTGGCGTGGCCGGCATTGCCGCCATCAGCCTGGCGGTAGCGGGCATACTGGTGATGAATGTGATGCTGGTATCGGTGACCCAACGCACGGCAGAAATCGGCCTGCTAAAAGCGCTGGGCGCGACTTCTGCCGCAATACGCCAGCTATTTATGGTGGAAGCTGTATTGCTGTCGCTGACAGGCGGCCTGCTGGGCACCACACTGGGTTATCTGTGTGCAGCGATACTGCGGCATATCTATCCCAGCTTTCCGGCCTATCCGCCGCTGTGGGCGGTGTGGGCGGGCCTGGGTACTGCGCTTGTCTCCGGCCTGATCTTTGGGGTGATGCCGGCACGCCGAGCCGCACAGCTGGACCCGATACAGGCGCTGTCAAAACGATGAGCCAGCAAATAACGCCACCATGCTGATCGCCGACTCCAGCCGCTTCGCGCTACAAGCCATCACCTCGCACCGTCTGCGCAGCTTTCTCACGTTGCTGGGCATCGCAGTGGGTATTGCGGCCGTGATCCTGCTCACCTCTATCGGCGAAGGTGTGCATAGATTTGTGCTGGAGGAATTCACGCAGTTCGGCACCAACGTTATCGGCATTGCCCCCGGCAAGGTGAAAACCGGCGGCCAGCCGCCTTCCGGCATTCCATCTACTGCCCGGCTGTTAACGCTGGAAGATGCCGAATCACTCAAGCAATTGCCGCACGTAACAGGCTCGACGCCGACGGTATGGGGTAACTCCGAAGTCGAGGGCAATGGCCGCCTGCGCCGCACCACGGTATATGGCGTGGATGCCGATTTCATGCGGGTATTCAGCTCCACAGTGCGCATCGGCAGCTTTCTGCCGCGTGAAGGTGCCGGCAGCTCACGAGCCTTGGTAGTGCTGGGAGCCAAGCTGCGCAATGAATTGTTTGGTAGCGCAAACCCCCTGGGGGCCAGAGTGCGTATCGGCGGCCTGCACTTTCGCGTAATAGGCGTGATGGCGCCCAAAGGCCAGTTCCTGGGCATTGATCTGGATGACACGGCATTTATTCCCGCTGAACGCGGTCTGGAACTTTATAACCGCGAGGGCCTGATGGAAATCCATGTGATGTATGCGGAAAATGTATCGTCAGCCAGCGTAGCATCAGCAATCAAGGAAAGGCTGAAGCTGCGCCACGGCCATGAAGATTTCACTATCACCACGCAAGAGGACATGCTGAAAACGCTGTCCAACATCCTGAATATCCTGACCATGGCGGTAGGTGCACTAGGCGGCATTTCCCTGCTGGTTGGTGGGGTGGGTATCGTCACTATCATGACCATTTCGGTGACCGAACGCACCAACGAAATCGGCTTGCTGATGGCCCTGGGTGCCCGTCGCAACACTATTCTGAATCTGTTTTTAAGTGAATCCGTCATCCTTGCCGCACTTGGTGGCATGCTAGGGTTGCTGCTAGGCATCGGTCTGGCGCAACTTCTGCGCCTGGCATTGCCTTCATTACCGGTCCATACGCCTTGGAGCTTTGCGCTGGGTGCACTGGCGATGTCCGCCGTGATTGGCCTGCTGGCCGGGGTAATGCCCGCCAGAAGCGCCTCTCACCTGGACCCGATTGAGGCCTTGCGGGCAGAATAAAAAGATGCCACTTTTACCCTTAAATTTTATAAGGATATAATTTCAACGTATAACAATGCATAGCAGAATTTGTTATGCTTTTGCCACCGAATCCACCATAGAGCATCTACACCTACCATGAGAATCGCTAATAATACTGCCGAGCTGATCGGCAACACGCCGCTGGTCAAGCTGAACAAGGTAGCAGCTGGCATAGACGCCACCATCGCTTGCAAGCTGGAATACTTTAACCCGGCACACAGCGTTAAAGACCGTATTGCGCTATCCATGATAGATGCCCTGGATGCGGCAGGCAGAATCAAGCCGGATACCGTCATCCTGGAACCTACCAGCGGCAATACCGGCATAGGCCTGGCCATGGTGTGTGCGGCTCGTGGTATCAAGTGTGCTTTTGTCATGCCGGAAACCATGAGCCGCGAGCGCAAGCTGCTGCTCAAAGCCTATGGTGCGGAGCTGTTTTTGACACCGGGGCCGGAAGGTATGCCGGGCGCTATCAAGAAAGCGGAGGAACTGGCGGCAGCGGACCCACGCTATGTCATTGCCCAGCAATTCGAAAACCCGGCTAACCCGGAAATACATCGTAAAACCACCGCCGAGGAAATCTGGCGTGATACCGATGGCAGAGTGGATATCTTCGTCTCAGGCATAGGTACCGGCGGCACCATTACTGGTGTGGGTGAAGTGCTGAAAGCGCGTAACCCTGATATTCAGATCATCGCCGTGGAACCTGATGCCAGCCCGGTACTTTCGGGTGGACAACGCGGCCCACACCCAATACAGGGCATAGGTGCCGGCTTTATTCCGGCGATACTCAATACCGCAATTTACGATGAAGTAATAAGAGTGAAAAATGACGATGCCATGAACACGGCACGTCGCATGGCAGTAGAGGATGGGCTGTTAGTGGGGATATCATCCGGTGCCGCTACCTGGGCAGCGCTGGAGGTAGCAAAACGGCCGGAGAACAAAGGCAAGCTGGTGGTAGTGATTATTCCGTCATTCGGCGAGCGTTACCTATCGACATCACTATATAGCCACTTGGAAGTATAACAAGCTGCAGATGGACTTAACGCTAGGCGCTTAGGGCACCTTAGCCATGAGCATTGTTATTTTTTTCTTGGGGCGGGAAACAGCTCACCAAGCCCCAGGGAGTCGTCAATCTCATGTACTTCAGGCTTTTGTTCCGGGGCTGATTTATTAAAGTCATCCAGGGAAAATTCCAGGATGTTGCTTTTTTCGCTAGGCTGGACACGTTCCACCTGCTCAAACGGCATCATTGAACCTGGCTCAACTGCGGTGGAATCAAGGCTATTGAGTGCTTCGGGCTTACCTTCCGCATCATCAGGTATCGAGCTGGCATCTTCCGGCTCGCTTAATGGTGGCAAGGCTTCCAAACCAGCGAACGGATTCATCGTATCCTGCGGACTGGAGTCATCTGATGAATCTGACTGTGGAGCTTCTTCCTCGGCTAAATACTGCGATTCTTCAACATGCTCAATTTGATATAGCGTGTTTTCTGGGTCTAGCTTCATACCAAGCAATGCAGCTTTACCCCAGATAACCACATCATCAATACCGCCAAGCTCGGCGGATTGATACACCTTACGCGCAACACGCTCGAACGCTTCTTTATTTCCGCGCTCAGCATAGATTTTTAATAAACCCAGAGATAGGTCATGTTTATGCGGTGTTTTTGCCAAGGCATTAATCAGGATAGTCTCAGCCTGCTCATCACGCCCATACGACATATAGATTTCCGCCTCAACCAGCGGATCTACTTCGTGTATATCCATTTCGCTATCAGGCATGCTAAATGGGCCATAGGCAGGTGCCTGGTTCTGCTCTGCCTCTGTGCCCTGAGGTTCTGCAGTTTCAATACTGGGGGCTATGTACGGTAAGACCTCGCCCAGGTTATTGGTTGGGCTGTAGAGGCTTTGTCTTGCAGGTGAAGTGTAGGACTGATCCTCATCTTCAAAGATACTTTCTTGCAGGGCACGCATGTTCGCCAGACGACGGCGGTTCAGCACAAACAGGCCTAAAAACACCAGTAATGGGATAGCCATGCCCATCGCTATCCATTGCAGGTTATCGATCAGGTTTTCGAGAAACGATTTATTATCTACCGCACTTTGTACCAGTAATGGTTTTTTAACTTCCGGCTGAGCTACTGTCGGCGCTACAGGCGCTGTGTTGGCTGGCGCTTCAACTGCTGGAGCTTCAGTACCAATAGTGCCTGGCTGAGCTGGCGTGTTCAAATCAGCAGGTGCTGCAGGGTTGGCACTGGGGGAACCCTGAACACTGGCATTACTATTCACTGGGGAATCTGCCGGGTGATCAGCATTTGCCTGCGCATCGGTATCCGAATCTCCAGGAGATATTTTCAGGACAAATTTCGGCGCAGCCTCAGGCTTGGCAACTGAAGCCCCCTGTTCTTTGCTCTTGATAGGAGCAGGACTGGCTGGTTCTTTGGGAGCAGAGGCTTTACCGCTCATGGCCTCTTGTGTAGGAATACGTAAAGTTTGGCCGGCTTTAAGCTGGTTCATATCGGCATCAACAAAAGCATCCGGATTGGCGGCATAAAATGCAGCCATCACCTTTTTCAGGCTGACCCCTTCTGGCTGGTAGCGTTGTGCAACCTTGCCGAACACATCACCACTTTGCGTAGTATAAGAATCAGAACCCACTTCGACCTGCTGCGCAGGATTGATCTTTTGTGGTTCAACAATGGCTGATGCCATGTCAGTCACTTTTCTGGCTTTGTGTTTTGAAGACTTGCGCGATTTGCGCGGCACATACTCAGGCACTGGCGCATCTGGTATCAATACGGCGTGGGAAGATGTTGTAGCCTTAGCTTCCCCATTGGCCTTGGTTTTGGTGTCATCCTCATCGCCAAAGCGGCTGGCAGGCGGGTCGAGCAGTATCGTATACTGACGCAATACATTTGTCGTTGGCGACTCAGCCTTGATCAGCAGTTCAATAAAGGGTTCGTTGACTGGGCGGTCACTTGAAACCTGCAATACGCGTGAATTATCAACCCGTCTTACCACTTGCACGCGCACTCCAGACGGGATATAGGCATCAGATAAACCGGAAGAGGCATAATCTTGCGCAGTGCCTATATGAGCAGCCAATGAGGCAACTTCTTCCGATGGCGACTCGATCAGCTCAATCTCTGCGCTAAGCGGCTCACCAAGGCCAGACTTCACTGCAATTCGGCCAAGCCCTGCCCCTGATACCGAAACCGGAATCAATAACGCAAGCACAAGGGAAATTTTGATTTTTGTTAACATATCTTTCGTGTACTGCAAGCCCTTAACTGAGTGACTAGGCTACTCTTTTGTTCAGGGTGCATTAGTATTGATAATGACATATTTTTCATTATGTTATGTTTAATTACCAAGCTTAGTCCTGAACGTATACAAGCATAACGCTAAATACAAGGGGTATTCCAGACTAGCTCTCATTCATTCTTTAAAATTGATTGTCCAATTAATACAGCGCTACATGAGCCCACATTGGCGTTAGTTATACCCAGTAACGCATTTATCGTGCCAAAGCCCTCAGACTAAACAGGGTTGTATTTGAAACATTGAGTTTTTTGGACTTAGCTCTGGGAACTGGCTCATAACTCATATTTTCATCATAAAGTGATGCTTTTTATCGCAATATAGACGCTGACTATTGTACCAAGCAATCTGATTGTATATCTCTTCGTAGAATCGAACCAAGCTAGTTTTAGCTTCACAATATCACTCTGTGTTTTAATGATGATAAGTTGACACTGCTGTTACGTAATCGACAGATTGCTTGGGATTTACCTTACATCTATTGGCATAGAGTTTAACCAGCATTTGAATGAATTACTGACCGCTAAATAAAACCGACCATCTGCATTCAGGGTAGACTAGATCGCCATGAAAAAACACCAGAAAATGCGCTCCAAAAAAACCGGCATGGAGCCGGGTTCACTTGTGCATGTGGGCGAGATTAAAGTAGCCAAGCCTATCATCAGTGTATTTAAATTCGACTCCGAGAAAATCATCGAGGATGTGCTGACCGTTTGCGATACCGTCAAACTGCAGCCATCCCCAGAGCAACGACTATGGGTGAATGTACATGGCCTGCACGATGCCGACCTCATCCGGGAGATCGGGCAAACTTTTAAATTACACCCGTTGGTGCTGGAGGATATCCTCAACACTGACCAGCGCCCTAAAGTTGAAAGTTACGGGGATTATCTTTTTATCGTAACGCGCCACTTTTATTACGATGCCAAACTGCTGGCGATCAGCTCAGAGCAAATTAGCCTGGTGCTGGGTCGTGACTTTTTGCTCACATTCCAGGAGCGTGCCACCGGCTCATTTGAGCCGGTGCGGGAGCGACTGCGGGTGAACCGCGGGCATATCCGCGACCAGGGTACAGACTACCTGGCCTACGCACTACTGGATATCGTCGTCGACCGTTACTTTAACGTGCTGGAGCAAATGAGCGACGATAGTGAGGCTCTGGAAGAGTTGCTATTACATAAGCCTAGCAACAAGATGCTGCGCAAAATTCACCTGCTCAAACGAGCAAGCATGGATCTTCGCCGTGCCGTATGGCCACTGCGCGAAATGCTCAACATGCTGATCCGTGATGACAAGGAGTTCTTCCAGGCAAACACTATCCTGCATTTACGCGACGTTTACGATCACACCGTACACTTCATCGAGTCGCTTGAGGGCCTCCGTGACTTATTGGGTGGCATGATGGACATCTACCTGTCCGGTGTCAGCAATCGCGTGAATATGGAAGTCAGGGCATTGACTGTTGTGACTATGCTGTTTATGCCGGCAACCCTCATTACCGGTATCTTCGGCATGAATTTTGATGTCATGCCATGGCTAAAGGATACCGATGGCTTCTGGTGGGCCATCGGCACCATGCTCACCGTGGCAAGCAGTATGGGTCTGATATTCTGGCGCAGGCAATGGCTCAGTCGACGTTAACCTTCAGGTTTAATCTTTCCTGAAAATTTGGCGCGTATCTTGGCTACTTTAGGCGCAGCCACGGCCATACAGTAGGGCTGGTTAGGGTTATTGGCATAGTAGTATTGATGGTAATCTTCCGCCGGGTAGAAAGTTGCGGTGCTACTCACCTGAGTAACAATAGGCAATGGCCATAGCTTTTCGGCGTTTAACCTGGCTATCATATTTTGCGCACTGACGCGTTGCTCAGCATCCTGGCAAAAAATAGCCGACCGGTATTGCGTGCCTATATCATTGCCTTGCCGATTCGGTGTAGTTGGGTCATGCGCCACAAAAAATATCTCCAGCAGCTCATCAAAACTGATTTTTTCTGGATCAAATACCACTTTGATAGCCTCCGCATGCCCAGTAGTTCCGGTGCATATTTCCTTGTAAGTCGGGTTTAGCGTATGCCCCCCGATATAACCGGAAACAACCTGTTTGACACCGACCAGCTGCGAAAAAACAGGCTCAACACACCAGAAGCAACCTCCAGCTAATATCGCAACACTTTCACTCATGACAGCTCCTCAAAAATTATTCACTACGAGTATGATGTTAGTCAGCATCATAAGTGCAATCCTTACCGATTTTTTTATTGGCTTTTGACTTCCGGCTCCAAGAATGACATTACGCGCGCTCTACGTAGACTTTAACTCCTACTTCGCTTCGGTTGAGCAACAACTCCGCCCAGAGTTGAGAGGAAAGCCAGTAGCTGTGTTGCCGGTAGTCGCGGAAACCACGTGCTGCATAGCAGCAAGCTATGAAGCCAAGGCTTTTGGTGTAAAAACTGGCACTAGGGTCAGCGATGCACGGCTTATGTGTCCGGAAATCATTTTTGTTGAAGCCCGCGCCAATGTATATATCGAATATCATCATAAACTGGTGAACATAGTTGAATCCTGCACACATGTTGAGAAAACGCTGTCGATTGATGAAATGGTGTGCAAACTCACAGGAAGCCAGCAAAAACGCGAGAACGCTATCACTCTTGCTCATCTAATCAAGAAAACTATTGCTGAACAAATTGGCGAGCATGTTCGCAGTTCGATAGGCATTGCCCCCAATACATTTCTGGCTAAAGTCGCCTCTAATATGCAGAAACCTGATGGCTGCGTCGTGATAGAGGCTCATGAGCTGCCAGAAAAGCTTTACCCGCTAAAACTCGGAAGTTTAAATGGCATTGGCAGGCGTATGGAGGAGCGGTTAAATCGTCATGGTATTGATACCGTACAGAAACTCTATTCCGCCAACCGCCTGCAGCTTCGTTCGGCGTGGGGTAGTGTAGAAGGGGAGCGTTTTTATGACAAGCTGCGCGGGCTGGAGTTATATGAGATAAAGAATAATCGTAGCAGCCTAGGTCACTCGCATGTACTGCCGCCTGAATTACGCACGCACATGGCTGCACTGTCTGTACTACATCGATTATTACAAAAAGCCTGCATGCGCTTACGCAGTTATAAACTACATACATCCGTGATTAGCGTCAGGGTGAAATTTCTGAATCGGCCAACGTGGGTGGCTGAAAGTAGATGTTCAGCTACAGATGACACCTTGATCCTGACCCATGCCTTGGAGCGGCTATGGCAAACATATCCTAGGCGTAAAGCTATTCCTTATGCGGTGGGCATATCATTCACTGGGTTAGGTAATCATGAGGGCAGGTCTCTGGACTTATTTGAACCTGACACGACTCAGTCGGGAAAACTAAACAGTGCATTGGATAACCTTAATATGCGCTACGGGAAAAATACGGTATATTTTGGGGGTGCACACAATGCATTAAGCTATGCGCCTTTACGGATCGCATTTAACCATATCCCGGATTTGGATATT
>Ga0208125_100329_pt1 | contig 31856 bp, 23 predicted proteins | sample LakWasM128_HOW14_2_FD_183938 | JGI IMG/M metagenome (GOLD analysis project Ga0208125, IMG submission 183938) | Freshwater sediment methanotrophic microbial communities from Lake Washington under simulated oxygen tension - Sediment Metagenome... | ecosystem: Environmental > Aquatic > Freshwater >...
GTCATGACACAGCGTTAATGCGCTGCAAACAGACCGATCAACTTTATTCAAATCGATATAAGGAGTGCGTCATGAATTGGGATCAAGTAGAAGGTAACTGGATGCAACTTAAAGGTAAGGTGCGTGAGCAATGGGGCAAGTTAACCGATGACCAGATTGATCAAATCAAAGGGAATCGCCAAATGCTTGCCGGCAAAATTCAGGAGCTGTATGGCATATCCAAGGAAGAGGCCGAGAAGCAGATTGAGAAGTTCAATAGCTCCTGTACCAAGCATTAATGCGCAATATTGACGGTTACTTTAACAGTCAATATTCATCTCCATAGTAGTAAACTTTGCCCCGAACTGATTGCAATGGCGTATCCGACAGCAATCAGTTCGGGGCAAGCTCTGTCACAATATATATCAAGAAACTATTCATCGAGCTAGCCTATGGCCGCTTGCTAATATTTAGAAAGCATCAGTGAAACAATTACGTATCCATTGTGAGCTCGACTACATTGCGTCCGGCAATGCCGATTACATCTTTAGTATCCAGGCGGCTTATCATCCCTGGCAGCACATACTGAACGAAAACCTGAGCATAGAGCCATTCTCGCCACTGACCTTTGGCATGGGGCCTACCGGGCAGAACCGACTGGCAAAAATGAAGGCCGGCCCCGGCAATCTGCGGGTCAGCTATGATGCAACGGTCAATGTTGACTATCCCATGCCTACCGGGCAAGAGGATGAGATGAGCATAGAGCAGCTGCCGGTAGAGGTCATTCCCTACATCTGGTCTAGCCGCTATTGCGAATCGGATGCCATCTTGCAGATGGCATCCCGCACCTTTGGTACATCCCCAAAAGGCTATCAACGTGTTGAAGAGATTTGTCAGTGGATACGCGATAACATCGTCTATCAGCCAGGCGCTTCCACTTCCACGACTTCTACCATGAACGTGCTGGTTAACCGGGTAGGGGTTTGTCGCGACTTTGCGCATCTGGGAATTACCTTTTGCCGGGCATTAAATATCCCGGCACGATTCGTCACCGGCTACACCTGGTACACTGAGCCGCCTTCTGATTTCCACGCCATTTTTGAAGTGTATCTTGGGGGGCGATGGATATTATTCGATGCCACACAACTGGCTCCTGTCACCGATCTGGTCCGTATCGCGACTGGCAAGGATGCAGCAGACACCTCATTTGCTACCATTTTCGGTCCAGTTAAGATGGTACGCATGGACCCGGCAGTAACCTTGCTCAGCTAATATGTAAGCTTTCTTATGTCTTGGATTGCAATCCGCTCAATTTCGGTACAGCAACTGCTCAAACTCCTTCAGCAATACCGGCTTACTGAAAAGGAAGCCTTGGCACAGCGGGCAGTTGTGTTGCTCCAGAAACTTTCTTTGTGCTTCAGTCTCAACCCCTTCGGCAATGACATCTATCCCCAGGTTGTTGGACATGCCGATAATGGTTTGCACGATCACTGAATCGCTTGGCTTCATACCGATGTTGCGTACGAAGGATTGGTCGATTTTAAGTTGATCAAGCGGCAATTGCGTCAAATAAGAGAGCGATGAATAGCCGGTACCAAAGTCATCCATGGAGAAACGCACACCGATTTCCCTGAGCGCTTTCATTTTTAAGATCGTGTCATCAACGTCATCCAGCACCACACTTTCCGTGAGTTCAATTTTGAGCTTGTCAGGGTCAATGGCAAACGTTTTTATTAAACGAGTGATGCTATCCACAAAATCAAGCTGACGGAACTGCACGGCACTCACATTGACTGCCAACTGCAAATGCCGGGTATTCAAATTGCTCTCCCACAACTTAAGCTGGGCGCAAGCAGTTTCAAGTACCCATTGGCCTATGGGCAGGATCAGCCCGGTTTCTTCAGCCAGTGGGATAAAGTCCAGCGGTGAGACCAGGCCGCGCACCGGATGCTGCCATCGCAGTAGCACTTCGGCGCCGACAATCTGCCGAGAATGGTATACCTGAGACTGGAAATACAGTTTGAATTGATTTTGCTCCAGTGCGTAGCGTAAGTCCCTTTCCATGGAGGCGCGGGCGGTCACTATCGCCTGCATGGCCGGGTCGAAGAAACGCATGGTATTGCGTCCTGCCATTTTGGCTTGATACATGGCGAGGTCGGCATGCTTGAGTAACTCCTCAACTGAGCCATGTTCGCAATACAATCCAATGCCTACACTGGTTGTGCAATGAAACTCAGAACCATTGAGATGATAAGGCCGGGATATCACTTCCAGCACTTTTGCTCCCACTTGTTTAGCCAATGTAGCGGCAACTTCGACTTCGGTATCCAAATCCTCCAGCAAGACCACGAACTCGTCACCGCCTAGCCGTGCCAAGGTGTCTACTTCACGTACAGAGGCGCGCAGGCGATGCGCTACCTCTACCAGCAGCTGGTCGCCAGCATCGTGACCACGTGTGTCGTTGAGTGTTTTAAAATTATCCAGATCCAAATACATGATTGCGCCGTATAAGCCGTTGCGAGCGGCAGCAGCTACTGCCTGTGTCAGCCTATCCTGCAATAGGCGACGGTTCGGCAGTTTTGTGAGCGGGTCATAATAGGCCAGGCGGTGAATTTCGGCTGCCGTTTCCTTATTTTCAGTGATGTCGGAAAAAATGCCGATATAGTGGCTAATACTGCCATCGGGCGCAGAAACAGCAGCGAGTGTTAACCATTCGGCATAAACCTTGTTGTTTTTGTGCCGATTCCAGATTTCGCCTTGCCAATAACCATGTTCCTGAACGGCACTCCACATGGCTTGATAATATGCCTTGTCGTGGCGCCCTGCGCTGAGGAGCTCCAGTGTTTGGCCAAGTGCTTCCGTTTCCCGCAACCAGTTGTTGCTGAATGCCTGGTTCACCCGCACGATAACGCCACTGGAATCAGTGATAATAGTCCCTGACTGAGATTCGAAGGCGATGGCGGCAATACGTAATTCCTGCTCGGCCTGCTTGTGTTCTGTGATGTCGGTAAACGCGATACGTACTGATGGGCTGGCTTCGTTTGTCACTAGGCGCGTGCAGTCAAGCCCAGCAGGGAAAGTGGAGCCACCTTTACGCCTAAATACCAATTCGCAGCGTTGTTTTTCGTTACTCTTTAACACCGATAGAAACTGTCGATGCCATTGTTCACAATACTCAGGCGCAATAAGTTTGGAAAAGTGGCTCTGCTGCAGCTTTTTGCGGTCGACTCCCAGCAATGCAGCGGCAGTAAGGTTGACTTCAGTAAGTATGCCCTCACGGCTGATGGTGAGATAACCAACAGGAGCAAAATCGTAGAGATCTATATAGCGATCACGGGTTTCCTCCAGAATCCTTTGCGTGCATCGCAATTCTTCATTCTGGATCTCCAGCTCTATCTGATAAGTCTTGAGTTCGTGCAGAATTTTTTCGGCAGAGTCATGAGAGGCATCATCGTCGACCCTAATTGTTTGATCTATTTTCCCCACTGCGGCCCCTCCAAGTGAGGTTGCACTATATTTTTTCCCGGCACGTGTTTTATTCATACAGCTATTTCCATGGCTAGCAGTATCAGCGGCACATACGTAAGAAAGGAGCGCCATGCATAGGGGCGAGGCTTGAGGCCTGTTTGAGAGGAAAGGAACATGATACTCAGTATATCGTCTGAGTTACAGGTTTGTGCAAGCTATTAGGCCAGCTAGTTAGACACCTTTGGTATCAGGATCTAATACGTGAGCGCTTTGCCAGTATGAGTCACCGGACACAACGCTGGGAGCAGGCGATCAAACTCGGTTTTAACCACGCGGTAACATTCGCAGGAGCGCATCTCCAATCCTGGTCGATTGAGCACCTTTATATGTCCACGGGTATAATTAATCAATCCGGCGCGCTGTAGCTTTCCTGCGGCCTCGGTCACACCCTCGCGGCGCACTCCGAGCATATTGGCGATCAGCTCTTGAGTCATGCTTAGCTCATTGCCTGGTAGTCGATCCAGACTCAGCAGCAACCAGCGACACAATTGCTGCTCCACAGAGTGGTGCCGGTTACATACTGCAGTCTGAGCCATTTGCGTGATTAGCGCCTGGGTATAGCGCAACAGTAATCGCATCAGGGCATCCGCACGATTGAATTCCATTTTCAATAAATCAGCTCTGAGTCGATAGGCGTAGCCAGCACTTTGCACTACGGCGCGGCTGGGCGTGGTTTCTCCACCCATGAACAGCGATACTCCGAGGATGCCTTCATTGCCTACCACTGCGATTTCAGCTGAGGCTCCATCTTCCATCACATAGAGCAACGATACGATAGAAGTGGTCGGAAAATAGACATGTTTCAAAAGCCCGCCAGACTCATACAGCACCTCGCCTAGACCCATGGGAACGAGTTCAAGATGAGGCAGAAGGCGGTCATACTCTGCTGCAGGCAACCCCATAAGTAGTCTGTTCTGACGCGGCTCAGTCACCAGGTCAGTTGGTAAATGCATTATTACGCTCATACGGGCCCCTTTTTTTTAGAATCCCCATAATGCATACATGCGGTCAAGAAAAACATCAGCGGCAAGGTGCTTTTACGGTAGGAGGTATCCTACCTGATTAAAAGAAGCATACGCCGGCCCCGCAAATTTACAATTACAGTAGAAATTTAATCACGCTTTTTTGAACCAGGGTTTGTGTCTTAGCTGGGAACTAATATAGATCATGCTGGCTTGATGTTGTCAGATGCGTTAATGCGCGTTCCCGGATTGACAATATCCAATCTAATATGTGGTAATGGGCTATTATCTTTGGCTCCCTAATGTGAAAGAGGCCTTTATGGCTACTGAAAAAAATCAGGGTGAGCCACTTCACCACTCATCAGTAACCACGGCTGTTGTGAGTAGTGTTGGGGCTTTACAATTTCCCATCGTAGGCATAGGCGCTTCGGCCGGTGGGCTGGAAGCTTTCGAGGAGCTCTTCCGAAATACACCGGCAGATATCGGCATGGCATTTGTGCTGGTACCCCACCTTGCGCCTAATCATGCAAGTTTGCTTACCGAGATTCTGCAACGTTCTACGACCATGTCGGTGAGCGAGGTGCAAGACCAGATGCTGGTCCGCCCCAATACCGTTTACATTATTCCACCCAATCGTGACATGGCCATTTTGAATGGCAGGCTGCAACTCAGTGTGCCAGATGAGCCCCATGCGCAACGTTTGCCTATCGACCATTTTCTGCGCTCCCTGGCTGAGGATCAAGGTGAAAATGCCATCGGGATAATTTTGTCCGGTACCGGTTCTGATGGCACTTTGGGGCTGCGGGCTATAGTGGGTGCCGGTGGCATTTCCCTGGTGCAGGAGCCAACCTCCGCCAAATATGACGGTATGCCTTCCAGCGCCATTCAGGCAGGGTATGCTATTCATGTACTCCCCGTTGAGAAAATGGCGGAGGTAATCACCGCGAGTGCGCGCAAGCATGGTTTCTACCATGAGGTGCCCCAGTCGCCGGCTATTGTCAGCAGCATGGCGCGTATCCTGATGCATATCAGGAGCGTGACGGGCCAGGATTTTTCACTGTATAAAAAAAGTACCATCGGTCGCCGCATTGAGCGCCGTATGTCGCAGCACAATATCGAAGACAGTGAAGTTTATCTGCGCTATCTCAAAGAGAATCCAGCGGAAACCCACACCCTATTCAAAGAACTTCTCATCAATGTCACCAGTTTTTTTCGTGATGCCGAAGCTTTTGCTTTGCTGGAAAAGGAAATACTGCCGCAATTGTTTCAGGACAGACCAGATGGCGATGTGTTTCGGGTATGGGTGGCAGGCTGTGCGACTGGTGAGGAAGCTTATTCCATCGCCATCCTGTTACGCGAGTTGATGGATGAAAGGCATCAGGAGTTCAAGGTGCAGATATACAGCACCGATCTGGATGATGACGCCATCGCCATTGCTCGTGCCGGGGTTTATCCGTCCAATATCGTGCAGGACGTTACAGCAGAGCGGCTGCGTCGCTTCTTTGTCAAGGAGGATGCAGGCTATAGGATAAAGAAGGAAATCCGGGAGATGGTGGTGTTTGCGGTTCACAATGTGATTAAAGAACCGCCTTTTACCAGGCTGGACTTGCTGACTTGCCGCAATTTGATGATCTACCTGGAGCCCGAACTTCAGAATCGCTTGATTCCTGTGTTTCATTATGCGCTCAAGCCTAAAGGCGTACTTTTTCTGTCGCCATCAGAGAGTATAGGTAATCATACCGAACTGTTCTCGCCGATCAACCGCAAGTGGAAGTTTTACCAGGCTACACATAGCTCATCCTCGTCTCGTACAATGATGACTAACCCATTGACGTGGGCCAAAGGGGAAAGTGGCAAAGCGCCAGAGGAAATTATGAAAAAAAATAAAGAACCCAACCTGGCCGAGTTGACACGCAGATTGTTGATTCAATATTTTGCCCCGGCATCGGTCATCACAGACCTTAAAGGCGATACGATCTACGTGCATGGTGAGACCGGAAAATACCTGCGGCCAGCACCCGGGCAAGCCAGCCTTAATGTCATTGAAATGGCGCGCGAAGGCCTGGAAATTGAGCTTCGCGCAGCCATTCACACCGCCATCAGCCAGAATTTGCCAACACTAAACCGGGAAGTGCAGGTAAAAACGAATGGGGATTTTACAACGGTGAGCTTGAGCGTTCGCCCGTTGCCAGGGATAGATGGTGATCAGAATCTGTTACTGGTGAGCTTTGAGGACGGTGTGATCCCGTACAGCAAACCCAAGCGTAAGCGTGCAGCCAAGCCGGATGAGCCTGGGCGTATCGAAATGCTGGAACGTGAGCTGGCCTATAGCAAAGAAAACCTGCAGGCCATTATCGAAGAGCAACAGGCTTCCAACGAGGAGCTTAAATCCACCAATGAAGAGTTGCAGTCTACCAATGAGGAGCTGCAGTCTGTCAATGAAGAGCTGGAAACCTCCAAAGAGGAGATGCAGTCCGTCAATGAAGAGCTGATCACAGTCAATGCTGAGCTGCAAGCCAAGATTGAACAGCTGGCTGGCATGCAGAATGACATGAAAAACCTGCTCGACAATACCAATATCGGCACGGTGTTTCTTGACGAGCACATGGTGATTCGGCGATTTACGCGCGAGGCAATCAACCTTTATCGATTGGTTCCATCGGACATGGGCCGCCCTCTGGCCGACATCAAGACCAATATTGAAGGTGAGGACCTGCTGGCCAAGGCCCAGTCCGTACTCGAAACGCTAGTACCATTTGAGATGGAGGTCCATACTCATAGCGGGGAGTGGTATCTGATGCGCATTCAACCCTACCGTACCCTGGATAATGTGATTGAAGGGGTGGTGCTGACTTTTACTGATATCACCAAGCGTATAGAGGCTGAGGCGGCTGTGCAATTGGCCCGAGAGCTGGCCGAAAGCATTGTCGATACGATACGAGATCCGCTACTGGTTTTGGATGGGGGTTTACAGGTGGTTTCTGCCAACCGCGCTTTCTACAAGTATTTTCAGGTGACGGTTGCAGACACGGTAGGCCGTAAAATCTACGACTTGGGCAACAGCCAGTGGAACATACCGGCATTGCGTGAACTTCTTGAAATTATATTGCCGCGGGATCTTGCCGTTGAAGGGTATGAGGTGGAGCACAACTTCCCCAATATCGGTCACCACAAGATCATGGTGAATGCACGCCGAATTGTAGGCAGGTCAAAGCAGCCATCATTGATACTGTTATCGACTAATGAGGCCAGCACAGCGTAGCTTAGGGGTATAGGTCATGAACGAAAAGCAGAAGGCAAGTCAACGGCGCAAGACGCTGAGAGATGAGGCCGAAGCTTTGGTCGTGAATATCTCTGCTCCAAAGGTAACTGCCCAGCCCAGCGAAATGCTCATACATGAGCTACTGGTGCATAAGGTTGAGCTGGAGATGCAGAATGAGGAGCTGCGCAGAGTGCACACCTCCATGGAAGAAGCGCGTGATCGATATGTCGATTTTTATGAGTTTGCCCCGGTGGGCTATATCACCCTGAGCCGGGATGGCTTGATCAGCGAAATTAATCTGACAGGATGTACGCTGCTGGGTATTGAACGCTTTCGGCTCATTGGCCGTCGGTTCGCACGATCTGTAGCATCTAAAGATAAAGACTTTTGGTACCGCCTGTTCCTCAGCCTGATGGAGCATAGTGAGGCAGGAAAACGATCATTTGAGCTGGAAATGGAACAGGCAGATGGCTCCAGTTTCTTTGCGCACCTGGACTGTTTACGGTGGGAGATTGAGGGCGCGCCTAAAATGTTGCGAATAGCACTCACCGATATCAGTAAGCTCAAGCAGGCCGAGGCAGAACTGCGTATCTCAGCCAAGGCATTTGAGTCGCAGCAACCCATGGTGATTACTGACGCCAATAAGATGATTTTGCGGGTCAATCAGGCCTTCACCAAAGACACAGGCTTCACTTCGGAAGAGGTTACCGGACATGCGCCAGACTTTCTCAACTCAGGTCGACACAATCCTGAATTTTATGCAGCGATATGGGATAGCATCAATCACACCGGCAGCTGGCAAGGTGAAGTCTGGAACCAGCGCAAAAACGGCGAACTTTTTGCACAATGGCTACATGTCTCAGCAACCAGGAACGATGCATCTGAAATCACCCATTACATTTGTATTTTCAGCGATGTGAATCAGAGCCGAACATAGCCTGGAGTTACTTAAGCTGAAATGGGTCGCAGAGTCGCGGGTAACTTGCACCTTGCTCGGTCATGACCGACTCGACCAGCACAAATGACTCGGCAGGCCACAAGATGGGCGTAACAACTTGCGACTCAGGCATATACCCATTCTGGACGTGACGTAACAACGTGACGTGTGGAGTAAATCCACGGTTTTCAACAGTGAATCCCGCTACAGCGACTTCCTGCCTGAGCTTGCTTACCAGCGTATTTAACATGGGCAGCTCAGCTTGCGATGTTGCATAAGCAATGCGCTGATGTGGCCAGAATGAAAGGTTATCCAGCACCATTTCAAAGCGTGGCACAGATACCTGAGAGGCAGCCTGGGCTAATCGTGGCAGCCATGCACGTTGCACGCTGCCGAGAAACAGCAATGTCATGTGTAAGGTGTCTACGCGCATAACGCGCGCTTCACAACGCTGCTGGTATTGCATTGCCAGAGCGTGCAATTGGCTCTGAACCGATGGTGCCGGCCACAAAGCAAAAAACACGCGTGCCTGCGGTGAGTCCTCGGTTTGCATTTAGTTCAGTAGGGCCTCTTGCCGATCCAATTGCCAGCGGGCAGGTATTGGCATGCCCATATCTGCTCATTGGTGCTTGCACACACGGCGCTACCGCAGCCAACTGCTGAGGTAGCGCGCCAGACTATCTGCGTGTAATGCCCGCATATTTTTCCCGGCTTACAGCGATTTTTTGCATAGTCGTAATTCGCCCGCTCTTTGCCCCAACTATCGACCACCGCTTCGGACGACACCTGTTGCAGCTCCTTTTTGCCGTTACTCCATTGCAACGCGCTCGCCCAGTAAAGATTCTCACCATACCGTCCACTCGAGTTGCTATGGCGCATTCGGCAATGGTTGGTGTATTTCAAGTGATCTACCCAAGCCTGGGCAGATAACGCCAAAGCTGGTGAGTAACTTAGCTCTTCTGCGACCCCAACTTCTGCCCGCCATTTGTTATGCGCCGCAATGATGGCGGCAGGGTCGACTTCTCCGGCGTGTGCGGTAAAGGTTGAAAGTACCGTGACAAAAAGAATAGTCATTGCTGCTGGCTTCATAGCCAGTATTGTCTGCTTTAGGGCGCTACACTTCAAGAAGCTATAGGCGTCATAGACGCCAGCTGTCAAACTTTGCGAATCTGGCAGATATCAAGAATTCCTTGTTGTAGTAAGGGCAATTGCTTTCAAAAGAATTTTAGAGCATCATCCCTTCCATGTGCTCCAAGCCAATTCGATTTGTTACGCTGCTTGTAATGTTGATATGCCTCCCTTTACAGGGGCTGGCAGCAGTCACCATGCCGTCTTGCCAAGCACATGATCAAAAAATGGAAATGCAGGTTGATACTGACAACGCGCAATCGCAAGCTATGGATCACTGCAGTCACCATGGTGATATCGATCAGAAATCAAAAAATACCACATGTAATAAATGTATTAGCTGCTACCTTGTAGCGACTGCAATGATCCCTTTCAGCATGCTTATATCCACCAATGGTGATGCCATTTTGGTTCCGGCAATAGCTGCTGATATCCCAGACTTCCTCTTAACCTCCCTGTTTCATCCCCCCAAATCGATCTTAGCTTAGTGCTGTAGATCGTCGTGTTTAAACGTGAGTTTTACGCTCGGACGCTTGCCCGACGTAGCTAACGCCAATCCCGCTCCGATTTAGCAGCATTTCGTCAGTACCTGATAGTCTCACCTCGGAAAGCACATTTACCAGAAACCTGTGTATAGGGGGTAATGCGGATTCTGGGGTGTGCCAAGCAGTTAAGTCCCTCTATGGATTCAATCTGCGGATTCAATATAGACAAAAAGGATAGTATGAAATGAAGAAGTTATTGATTGCCTTAGTTACCACTACGTTTCTCAGTATAGCGGCCGCACCAGCTTATGCGAACGATGAACACCACCCCAAGGCTGAGGAGCAGAAAAGCTATGTAGTAAAAGGCGAGGTGATTGCGATAGAACAAGACACCAGCAAGGTGAAGCTGAAGCATGAAGCGGTCCCTGAGCTTAAATGGCCAGCCATGACCATGTTTTTCCCGGTGGCGGACAAAGCGCAGCTGGATACGCTTAAAGTCGGAGATCAGGTCGAGTTCGAATTTACTAAAACCACGAGTGGGCCGGTCATTAACCAGATCAAACCTATTAAATAAGGCATACAGGCCGAACATGCTTTCCTGTTCGGCCTGATGTTCACGACACAGGTAAATGTATGAATACGAACAAACCATTACCATCGCTGTGGCTGGTTTTGGCTTCACTCATGCTCCCAGGCTGGGCTGCAGCAGATGATAGCCAATACAACGCCCCCATAGGCGCCAATGTGCAGGAATTGCTGCAGTGGGCAGATACCCATAACCCTGCACTCGCGGCCATGAGCTATGAGGTAGATGCTGCCAATGAGCGCATCTTGCCTGCTGGCGCACTGCCGGACCCGGTGTTGCGTACCGAGTTTCAGGATTTTGCCGGGCCTGGTGCGCCTGGCCGGTTTAATCCGTTACCTGGCAAAGGGACGGGCACCAAGTACACTTTGATGCAGAGCATCCCGCTTTGGGGCAAGCGCGATTTGCGCAAAGAAGTAGCTTCTGCGCAGCTGGATCAAGCTAAGGGGCTGCGCCTGACAGCCGTTGCCGAGATTCATGCCAGAATCAAAACTGCCTATGCCCAGTATTACCAGGCCACGGGTTTGAAGAGGCTCAATGAGGAGATCCTGCAGTTGCTGGGCGAGCTTGAGGCCGTCACTCAGGTACGTTATGCCAGCGGACTGGTGCCGCAGCAGGATGTAATCAGGGCACAGGTGGAGAAAACCACACTGCAGTCTGAGCTCATCAATCTGGAAACTGAACAACATCATGCCATGACCCGGCTCAATACAGCACTGGCACGTCCGCAGCGCGCCCTGATTGCCGAGCCGCAAGCATTGCGCCATATTCCACCGGCAAAGCTTGAGGAAGCATCGCTGCTGGAAAAAGTGTCGCGAACTAACCCACTGCTTGCCACACAGTCAGCGCAGATTGCAGCCGCAGATGCGACTCGCCGTTTGGTTGATAAGAATCGTTATCCCGATGTCACGCTAGGTATCGCCCCGACGCAGCGCGGCAGCAACATCGATACCTGGGAGGCCATGGTAGAAGTCAATATTCCAATCCGTTTCGATACCCGCCGCGCGCAGGAGAGCGAGGCTGGTGCCATGTTATCCGCTGCAAAAGAACGGCAGCAATCGATATCGAATCAGGTCACGGGGGATTTGCAACAGAGCCTGTTGGCATATGAAGCAGCCAACAGGCAGGAGCGACTCATTACAGACACCCTCATGCCACAGGCCGACCTGACTTTTCGTGCGGCACTGGCTGGCTACGAAGCTGGCAAGGTGGATTTTGCTACCTTGCTGGATGCACAGCGCTCAATCAAGCGCGCCCGACAAGACAAATTAAAAGCCCAGGTCGAACAGGAACTGCGCATTACTGAAATAGAAAAAATGGTAGGGGAGGAATTATGAAACGCTCCGGTATCTGGATTGCATTAGCGTTGATCGGCCTGGCCGCGGCCAGTGGTGCAGGCTATTGGCTAGGGATGAAACAGTCGGAAAAACCTGCTGCAGAGGTGATGAAAAGCGAACGTCAGGTGTTGTATTACCGCAATCCCATGGACCTGCCTGACACGTCCCCTGAGCCAAAAAAAGACAGTATGGGCATGGACTACCTGCCGGTCTATGCCGATGAAGTACCGGCCGCTCAGGGTTCAGCTGCCGATAATAAAAGTCGCAAACCTATGTATTATCGAAACCCTATGGGTTTGCCCGACACCTCGCCTGTACCCAAGCAGGACTCTATGGGCATGGATTACATTCCGGTCTATGCGGACGAGCAGGCTGCTGCCGGCCAGGTGAAGATTAGTCTCGACAAGGTGCAAAAACTTGGCGTCAAAACCGAACCAGTCGCCATGCGCGAGTTGGTCAAGACGGTACGCGCCGTCGGCCAGTTCCAACTGGATGAACGTCGCCAGCATAGTGTCACCACCAAATTTGAAGGCTATATCGAGAAGCTGTACGTCAATGCGACCGGCCAGCCAGTGCGTCGGGGGCAAGCGTTAATGGAAGTTTATAGCCCGGAGCTGGTGTCTGCACAGGAAGAATTCCTGATTGCCTGGGGTGGTCGCCAGTCGCTCAAGAACGGAACAGAGGAATCGTTGGTGGGGGTCGGCCAGCTGGCGGAAAGTGCGCTCAGGCGCCTGCGTAATTGGGATATTTCTGCCGCCCAGTTGCAGCGCCTGCAACGCGATGGAAAAGCTACCCGCACACTCACCATTTACTCCCCGGCGAGCGGCGTCGTGCTGGAAAAAAACGTTGTACAAGGTATGCGCTTCATGCCGGGGGAGCCGCTTTTCAAGATTGCCGACCTCACGGCCATCTGGCTGCTCGCTGATGTGTTCGAGCAGGATCTGGCGCAGGTGCATGTCGGGCAATTGGTCAAGATTAGTGTAGATGCCTACCCGGAGAAAGAACTGACCGGCAAGATCGCTTATACCTACCCGACGGTAACGCCCGAGACCCGTACTGCCAAGGTGAGGGTAGAGCTAAACAACCCCGGCGGAATACTCAGACCGGAAATGTATGCCAGCCTGCAACTACTCAATGGGCCAGATAAATCGCAGGTACTGACGGTGCCGGATTCTGCCGTTATCGATAGCGGTACGCGCAAAGTGGTGCTGGTGCAACGTGCTGAAGGCTTGTTTGAGCCGCGCGAAGTCAAGTTAGGCTTGCGTAGTGACGGCTACTCGCAAGTATTGCAAGGCTTGCATGAAGATGAACAGGTAGTGGTGAGGGCTAATTTCCTGATTGATGCGGAAAGCAACCTGAAAGCGGCGCTAGGCAGCTTTGGAGAAGAGGGTGGGCACGCTCCAACGCCTGCAGTTCCGGCGGACATGACCAGCCACGAGGGTCACTAACATGCTTGAACGCATTATCACCTGGTCGTTACGCAATGTTTTTCTGGTGCTGCTGGCGACCCTGTTCGTGGTCGGTGCTGGTGTATATTCCTTGCTCAAAACGCCGCTGGATGCCATTCCTGATCTCTCCGATGCCCAGGTCATCATTTACACCGAGTACCCAGGGCAGGCGCCGCAGGTGGTGGAAGATCAGGTGACCTATCCCCTTACCACTTCCATGCTGTCGGTACCGAAATCGAAAGTGGTGCGTGGCTTTTCATTTTTCGGCGCCAGTTTTGTTTATGTCATCTTTGAGGATGGTACGGATATTTACTGGGCGCGATCCCGCGTGCTGGAGTATCTGAACGCAGTCACTGGCAAGCTTCCCAAAGGCGTGACACCGACGCTGGGACCTGATGCCACTGGTGTGGGCTGGGTCTACCAGTATGTGGTGCTAGCCAAGAACCATTCGCTGGAAGAACTGCGGGCGATACAGGACTGGTATCTGCGCTACCAGCTGACCAAGGCTCACGGTGTTGCGGAGGTCGCCAGTGTGGGTGGCTTCGTCAAGCAGTATCAGGTGGTGCTCGATCCACGCAAGCTTCAGGCTTATGGCATCTCGCCAGCGCGTATCACTCAGGTGATTCGCGACAGTAACCGCGACGTGGGTGGGCGCGTGGTGGAAATGACAGAGACTGAGTATATGGTACGTGGCAAGGGCTATCTGCGCGGCATCGGTGATCTGGAAACCCTGGTAGTCAAAGCGGATAAGGGCACGCCGGTATTGCTGCGCGACATTGCCAGAGTGGAACTAGCACCTGACGAGCGGCGCGGTTTCACCGAGTTGAATGGCGAAGGGGAGGTCGTAGCTGGCATCTCCATGGCGCGCTATGGGCAGAATGCGCTCGAAGTCATCCAAAACATCAAGGACAAGTTAGCCGAAATCGCACCCGGACTACCGCAGGGCGTCACGGTGGAATCTGTTTATGATCGTTCCGACCTGATTAACCGGGCCATAGCCAACCTGAAATCGACCCTGCTGGAGGAAAGCGTGGTGGTTGCTCTGGTTTGCGTGTTGTTCCTGATGCATGTGCGTAGCGCACTGGTGGCTATCGTCATGCTGCCGGTCGGGGTACTCATTTCTTTCATCCTCATGCATAGCTTGGGCCTTAACTCCAACATCATGAGCCTGGGTGGCATCGCCATTGCCATCGGCGCCATGGTCGATGCGGCGATAGTGATGATAGAGAATGCACATAAGCACATTGAGCGCGCACCGCCTGATGCACCGCGTACCCAGCTGATGATAGATGCTTGCAAAGAGGTCGGCCCAGCATTGTTCTTCTCGCTGCTGATTATCACGGTATCTTTCCTGCCAGTATTTACGCTGGAAGCGCAGGAGGGCCGACTCTTCCAGCCACTGGCCTTTACCAAGACCTTTTCCATGGCGGGGGCCGCGCTGCTTTCGGTGACACTGGTGCCGGTGCTGATGCTGTTATTTGTCCGCGGCAAGATCATGCCGGAGCGCAAGAACCCGATCAATCGCCTGCTGATCTGGCTGTATCGGCCTATTATTGCCTGGGTAATGCGCTGGAAGAAGATCACGATACTGGCTGCACTGCTGGTGCTTGGCCTGTCCATCTACCCGCTGACCAAACTCGGCAGTGAGTTCATGCCACCCCTCAACGAAGGTACTTTGCTGTTTATGCCGGCGACCTTGCCGGGGCTTTCGGTGACCAAGGCGGCAGAAATCATGCAGACCCAGGACAAAATCATCAAGCGTTTCCCCGAGGTTGCTTCGGTGTTTGGTAAAGCTGGCCGTGCCAATACCGCCACCGACCCAGCTCCCCTGGAGATGTTTGAAACGGTGATTAACCTCAAGCCTGAAAGCGAATGGCGAACAGGCATGAATATAGACAAGTTGATTGCCGAGATGGATCAAGCGCTACAGATACCGGGCGTGAGCAATGCCTGGACCATGCCGATCAAGGCGCGTATTGATATGCTGTCCACCGGCATCCGCACGCCAATCGGCATCAAGGTATTCGGCAAGGATCTGGGGGAAATGGAAAAGCTCGCCAGAGAAATTGAAGCTGTGGTCAAGCGCGTGCCGGGTACCACCAGCGCCTACGCCGAGCGCATTACCGGTGGCTTTTATCTCGTCATAGAACCAGACAGACAGGCGCTGGCGCGCTATGGGCTGGCGATTGGTGATCTGCAGGAGGTCATCTCCAGCGCGCTTGGTGGCGAAATGATCACAACTACGGTGGAGGGGCGCGAGCGCTTTGGTGTCATTACGCGCTATCCGCGCGAACTGCGTTCAGACCCAGATACCATTGCTCGACAAGTGCTGGTGCCGACCATGGGTGGCGCACTTATCCCGCTTGGGCAACTGGCGCATATCTCCCTGGAGAAAGGGCCGCCCAGCATACGCACTGAGAATGCATTGCTATCCGCCTATATCTTTGTTGATATTCGCGGGCGTGATATTGGCAGCTACGTAGCGGATGCGCAGCAGGCGGTGCGCGAACAGGTCAAGTTTCAACCTGGCTATTACGTCACCTGGAGTGGCCAGTTTGAGTACATGGAACGTGCCAAGGAACGCCTCAAAATTGTGGTTCCGCTTACGCTGCTGATTATCTTCCTGTTGCTGTATCTCAACTTCCGGCGGATGACGGAAACACTGATCGTCATGTTATCCGTGCCTTTCTCGCTGGTGGGCGGTATCTGGCTGATGTATTGGCTGGGCTACAACATGAGTGTGGCGGTAGCGGTCGGCTTCATTGCTCTGGCCGGGGTGGCAGCGGAAACCGGCGTCATCATGCTGATTTATCTCGATCATGCCTACAAGGCACTCAAAACCCAGCGGGACAATGAAGGCAAGCCATTCGGCGTGGCCGATCTTTACGCAGCAGTGATGGAAGGGGCAGTGGAGCGTGTGCGACCCAAAATGATGACTGTGGTAGCCATCATGGCAGGTCTGCTACCCATCATGTGGAGCAACGGAACCGGCTCTGAGGTGATGCGACGTATTGCCGCGCCCATGGTGGGCGGCATGGTGTCTTCCACCGTGCTGACTTTAATCGTGATTCCGGCCATTTATGCGCTGGTTAAACAAATCTCACTCGACAAAAATGGAGCTGTCCATGCCTGAAATTATCCCTAACCTGCATCCATTTCTGGTGCATTTCCCCATTGCACTGATTAGCGTGTCAGCGCTCTTCCACTTAGCAGCCATCGCCACACGGGGGAAACCTGCATGTGCGGTACATTGCAACATTCTGGCTCATACGACCTTGTGGTTGGGTGCGTTGGCGGCGTTACCCGCTGCGATTTTTGGCTGGCTGGCATTCAATAGCGTAAACCATGATGAGGCCGGGCACGCCGCTATGCTCATCCATCGTGCCTGGGCACTTGGAACGTTGGCGTTGTTGGCGGTTGTAGCCGGTTGGGATGCCTGGCGCAATAAAGTGAATGCGACACCAGTATGGTGGTTTACCGGCCTGGTGATGATTTCATGGGGCATGGTGGCTGCCACAGCCTGGCATGGTGGAGAACTTGTATACCGGCATGGGCTAGGCGTGCTGTCGTTGCCCGTAGTGGAAACCGACCACGAACATGGGGCTATGCCGGAGGATGGTGAACACACGCATGCGGAGGGAGTGCCCGAGGATAAGGTGCACGACCATCAATAACCAAGTTTTTTTACTAACCCTATGAAATGGAGATCATCATGAACACTGTAATTTTTAAAGTAACTGGAATGACCTGCGGCGGTTGCGTCAATAGTGTCAAGAAGGCATTGAAAGCGCGCGATGGCGTTAGTGAGGTGGAAGTGGAGCTTTCGACTGGAGCAACTACCGTGCATTTCGACGAGCAATTAGCCTCACCAGCGCAGTTGAAATTGGCAATAACAGACGCTGGTTATAGTGTGGACGACTCAGCTGCTGCTCAGAAACCCCAAGGTAAGGGCGGCTGCTGTTGCGGATAGGTAATGTCGAAATTACAAGGAGCAGAATCGCATGAATCATCAACAATCTGCAGTCGAGACACTAAAAGACCCTGTATGCGGCATGCAGGTAACGAATCAGTCGCCTCATGTAGTCAGCTATGAAAGTCACCAGCATTATTTTTGCAGCGCCGCCTGCCTGGCCAAGTTCACAGCCAACCCGGCTCAATACATGCCTGCTGCTCCAGCGACTATCCCATCCGAAAATATTGCTGCATCAAACACGGCTAAGGCATCGACTGCAGACGACACTGTTGGCGCTGGCACCATTTACACTTGCCCTATGCATCCTGAGATACGGCAAAATCAACTGGGGGTGTGCCCTAAATGCGGGATGACGCTGGAACCCGAGATGCCATCTCTTGATGAAGGCGAGAGTCCTGAACTATTAGACTTTAGGCGACGCTTTATCTGGACCTTGCCGCTGACAGTCATTGCTACCTTGCTTGCAATGTTTGGTCACCGTTTTGATTTGTTCAGTATGACAACACAAAGCTGGATTGAACTCTTTCTGTCTCTGCCCATTGTGCTTTGGGCGGGCTGGCCATTTTTTGTGCGTGGTTTTCAATCAGTGGTAAATCGCAATCCGAATATGTGGACGCTGATTGGATTAGGCACGGCAGCAGCCTTTATTTACAGCGTAGTCGCGACCATTTTCCCTCAGGTATTTCCTGAGTCGTTTATGGAAATGGGCCGGGTGTCGGTTTATTTTGAGGCTGCAGCAGTCATCATTTCACTTACCTTACTTGGGCAGATTCTTGAACTCAAAGCGCGCTCACAAACTTCAGCCGCAATTAAATCGCTGCTAGGGTTGGCACCAAAAACTGCCCGCCGGATTAATGCCGATGGCCTGGAGGAAGATGTTCCACTTACGCATGTGCATGTCGGGGACAAGCTGCGTGTGCGTCCAGGTGAAAAGGTGCCGGTTGATGGCGAGGTGGTTGAGGGCAGCAGCGCTGTGGATGAATCCATGCTCACTGGCGAACCGATGCCTGTCACGAAAAACATTGGGGATAAACTGATTGGGGCAACGCTTAATACGAATGGCGCTCTGGTGATGCTCTCGGAAAAAGTCGGGGCACAAACTGTTCTGGCTAGCATTGTGCAGATGGTACTGCGAGCGCAACGCTCAAAAGCCCCTATGCAGCGCATGGCAGATCAGGTGGCTGGAGACTTCGTTATTTGCGTGGTCGCTATCGCACTGCTCACTTTTGTGGTTTGGGGCTTTGTTGGCCCGGAGCCAAGCTGGGTCTACGGTTTAATTAATGCTGTGGCCGTGCTTATTATTGCTTGCCCTTGCGCACTTGGGCTGGCTACGCCTATGTCCATCATGGTGGCTACCGGGAAAGCGGCGACTCAAGGTGTGCTATTCCGAGATGCGGCTGCTATTGAGAACTTTCGCAAGGTGGATACGTTAATCGTAGACAAGACCGGAACGTTAACCGAAGGTAAACCACGATTCAACCAGGCGGTACCATCCTCAGGCTATACCGAGGATGAGGTGTTGCGCCTGGCGGCAAGCTTGGATCAGGGGAGTGAACATCCATTAGCGGATGCCATTGTTAAGGCAGCACTTGAGCGTGGCTTAGCACTTGATAAGGCTAATGACTTTGAGTCCAGTACGGGTATTGGTGTGCGTGGCAGCGTGGGTGGCAAACAACTGGCCTTGGGAAACACCGCGCTGATGACACAGGTCCATGTTCAGATCGAGGCACTACAAGCCCAGGCAGAAGCATTACGCGGGACTGGAGCCAGCGTGATGTATCTAGCGGTCGATGGTCAGGCAGCGGGCCTGCTGTCGGTATCAGACCCCATTAAGGAGAGCTCGGCCGAGGCGCTGGTAACTTTAAAAGCATCCGGCATGCGTGTGATCATGGCCACTGGGGATGGACTGATAACGGCAAAGTCAGTGGCTGATAAATTAGGTATTGATGAAGTTTATGGCGAAGTTAAACCCGCTGACAAGCTGGCGCTAGTGGAGAAACTACAAAGAGAAGGGCGAATTGTCGCCATGGCCGGGGATGGCATTAACGATGCGCCAGCACTAGCCAAGGCCGATGTAGGCGTGGCGATGGGCACCGGTACCGACGTAGCAATGAATAGCGCACAAGTAACACTGGTCAAGGGTGATTTGCGTGGCATAGCACAAGCACGGGCAGTCTCGGAGCAAACCATTGCCAATATGAAACAAAACCTGGGCTTTGCTTTTGTATATAACGCCCTCGGAGTGCCGCTGGCTGCAGGTGTGCTATATCCGCTTACAGGGTGGTTGTTATCGCCAATGATCGCCGCATTAGCCATGAGCTTGAGCTCGGTATCTGTAGTGACTAATGCATTGCGACTCAGGCGCAAGGGATGATTTACATTACATCCGTGAGGTGAGTTCAGACCGTAAATTACGGCTTTTCTGCTGTTAATAAGAGTAAAGGGTGAACGAACATGATTGATGAAAACGAAATGCCTCACATATCCAAAGGCAGGTGGGTGTTTTATGGGTTTCTGGCGATTGCGATTTTTCTGTTATTTACAGAGCATCGTGCCCATGTGCTCGGCGTCCTGCCTTACCTGTTTTTGCTGGCTTGCCCGCTGATGCATTTATTCATGCATCACGGCCACGGTAGTCATGCAAGTCACGATCATCATGATAGCCAGGAAGGGGGCGGGAAATGAACACATCCTCTCAAGGTTACGGGCTCTGGTCGCTGGTGATTATCAACTCTTTGGTATTCATTATCTTTGCCTTCAGCTTTGCCAAGCCACAAAGCAAGCGAGACTGGCGCTCATTCGGGGCTTTTTCGGCCTTTATCGTAGCGATTTTTACCGAGATGTATGGATTTCCTCTTACTATTTACCTTCTTTCAGGCTGGCTTACCCAATACATCCCCGGTATTGATCTGCTGTCACACGATGCAGGTCACTTGCTGGAAGATATGTTCGGCTGGGGAGGAAATCCGCATTTTGGCCCATTTCATATGTTGAGTAACATCTTGATCATCGCCGGGTTCTTTTTGTTATCCAGTGCATGGAGAGTGCTATATGTTGCGCAACGTAGACATACACTCGCGATAAAAGGGCCATACTCAAAAATACGGCATCCGCAATATGTAGGATTTGTGCTGATCATGTTTGGCTTTCTGCTGCAATGGCCAACTATCATCACGGTGCTTATGTTTCCAATTCTGCTTTACATGTATCTTAGGCTTACCCGAATTGAAGAAAGGGAGTCGCGCGCGCAATTCGGAGAGGAGTATGCTCGATATGAAGAGCATACTCCTGCATTTTTCCCGCAACTTGGTCGGTTATCAACCAGCCGTTAGGGGAATTAAGAGATACGTTGGGCTAAAACTCAAGACATAAAAAAAGCAGTGACACTTAAAGTGACACTGCTTTTTTTACGCTATTTGATTAAGCTGCTAAAACCCAGCAACTTAATCATTTATGGCGTCCCCACGGGGATTCGAACCCCGGTCGCCTCCGTGAAAGGGAGGTGTCCTAGGCCTCTAGACGATGGGGACATAGAGGTGAAATTATACTTAAAACTGCCGTTAATTTAAAGCACAAATTAACTTAATATTCTTTATTTACTTCTTTACTTTTCAGACTTACCAACCAAACCAGATCAACCTATTTGGTGGAGGTAAGCGGGATCGAACCGCTGACCTCTTGCATGCCATGCAAGCGCTCTCCCAGCTGAGCTATACCCCCGAAAAGAGGCGCCATATTAATGATGGCAGCCGCGCTTGTCAACGTATTTCGGCAAGGTGGGCACGTTTTAAATAAATTAGAAATAAATTTGTAGTTTTGCCCTTGCCCACAGCAAAAATACCTACCCAAACCGACTATTTGTTGCTAGTGAAAAATTTCTTGATTGCCTTCCTGCCTATCTTGCGTTTCAAATCCACTTTCATATCGTAACTGTAAAAGGGTAAGCGGTATCGCCAGCTAAATTTCTCACCCAATGCTGACAGGTACATACCCATGAAAATCTCTCGCCCGGCCCAGTGCAGTTTATTACAGATGCGGGTGAGGTCGGAGATGCGCTTATTGATGGCCAGGCCATGATTAAAAAAGTGCGCACGGTTGGTATCGATCAGGGAAAAGCTCAGCGCGTCGCCGGCTGATTTTTTGATCAGGATATTGCCGCCGGAAAGATCACGGAAAAATACGCCACGCCCATGCATGGCGAGAATGTAATCGCATAACTGGCGATAGGCTTCGGTATCGCTAATGCCCTGATATTCGCGCTCACCTCTGGCAAAGGCGCTCAACAGGTCGCGTGCAGAAAAGTCTGCCGCTATGTATTCGCAGATAAAATAATTCTGGGTAAGGGTGGTGTCACCCACTTTTTCAAAATATGCGATAGGGCGCGCTGTTTCAATGGCGCGACGCAGCAGTTCGCTTGCACCATTCCAGCTGCGCTTGGCCTTGGATGGTTTGAGCCTATCCAGATATTTTTTATGCAAGTGCATTTTCAGCGGCTGCTTAATCACCAGTTGCTGCTCTGGGTCACGCGGATCGGCTATCTTCCACACCGCATTGCGTGCTTTACGCAGCAGCGCCTCCCGTGGCGGCTCACCTATGCATGATGGGTGCAAACCGGCCCGCAATGTTTCAGCCTCCTGCGCACTACCTGCCAGTATCATGCCTTGCCAGGCACCATCGTTAAATAGGTATTGGCTTTTGCCTTGGATATGTCTATGGATAGCCAGGCGATCAAGTAGCATGGGTACTGCCGTCAACTCAACTGGGCTGGATCTAGCCCAGCACAGATACATCAGGGTTTCCGAAATCAAGTCAGGCGTAGCTGCCAGCACTTCCCCATCGCGGCTCATACATTGAGCCGTAGCCAGATCATCCCGGGTGTAGATGCCCGCAAGTGCAGCAGCCTTGCCATTGATGGTCCAGGCTGCATGTATCAAGTTTTCAGTGCCTTGAAATGCATGGATTTCAAGGCCTGAATTTGTACTGAGCGGCCCCAGGTAGCGCAAGCCGGGAATTGTTTGGGTAAACGTTTTAAACACTGCAAAAGCAGGGCGCATGCGGAACTCGGCAGGGGTGCCAGTTACGCTGGCGTAATGGGTGATACGTTCCAGAACGGGGTAGGGATGTTCACCATCATCAATCAAGCCTTCTCGGTGACAGATCAACGGTCCCCATGAGGCGCGCTGCAGCGCACCTGATGCGGCACACAGCACTAGATAACGGCTCAGGTAGTCGGCCTGCTTCTCTTCCACGTCAGGCAGCACGCGTGCGATGCGTGGCAATGTCCAGAAAGCAGCTGGCGATTCCAGCTGCTCAACCCCGAAATCCGTTGTGATTTTCTTTAAAAGGCGCGCTTTCTTGATCAGGTTGTATTTGATCAAAGGCGCCAGGAAGTGGCCGAGGATCTTGTGGTCATAGCGCTCTGGCTCAGTGCTGCGCTCAGAGAACAGATTGTCCGTAAGAGTATCCGGTAACTGCCCGCGCGATTTAAGCAGGGCCAGTATGCCGATATTATAGATAGGCTCAAAATCAGTGATACTGGGCCCGGCAAGCTTGAGGTTACGGCTGCGTACTTCTTTGAAGGCAATACTCCATGCGTTGAGAAAGCCTTGAAGCGTGTAACCAGCCCAGCGCTTGCGATTGATGGTGGAGCCTACTTCGACCTGGTGCAACTGGCTGCCGAAGCGATCCAGTGTAGTGGCGACAAATGTTTGCCACGCCAGCCCCGCAGTTTCATCGGATGCCATTTTCTGCGCCTCTGAAAACGGCTGGATCAAATGCAGGGATATCTGGAAAGATTGTGCAATCAGGGTTTGCAGAAAGCGGGCTACATGGTTTTCATTATCGCCATAGGTGAAGTCCAGCCGCACATGGCGTACACCGAGCTCCAGCAGGCGCGCGATCACATAATCATCAACAGCGGCATCCTCTGCGGTTGCTACGCAGATGCCGGCAAAGTTTTGCGGCACAACATGCCCGGATTGCGGTAAGTGGCCATTGGGTAGGCGCAGTTTTCCCGACAGGCAATAGCCCAGCACGGCGCGCGCAAAATGCCAGGCAGGGTTTATCTGCGACAACTGATTAACCGCGAGTATTGGATTGTTGATCGAACTGCGTGAGGTCTACGCGCGGGGCAGGCTGCCATCCGGCCTTCCTGTATTCGGCCACCACATTGGTGAAAATGCCGCCGCGCACGTAAAACTTGGCTGTAAGACGCATGAATCTTGGTTCGGTAGCGGCTACCAGGTCATCCAGTATGCTGTTGGTAACCGCTTCATGGAAGCAGCCTTCATCCCGAAACGCCCAGGTATATAGCTTGAGGCTCTTCAGTTCTACACACTTCTGGTCCGGAATATAGTCCAGGTAAAGTACCGCAAAGTCAGGCTGACCGGTCTTGGGGCACAGGCAGGTGAATTCCGGGATTTCCATATGGATATGGAAATCGCGCGATGGGCTTGGGTTGTCAAAGGTTTCCAGGTTTTTGCTGGGCTGCGCAGTTGGTTTGCTGCCCAGGGAATTGGCAAGCGAATCAGGGGACGTCATGATGGTGTGGGCTTTAATCGTAAAAAATGGTTATTATACGGGTTAAAAAATCAAACCACTATTTCAAAACTACCCTGATAACACGTGCGCCTTACTCATCTTAAACTTGCCGGATTCAAATCGTTTGTCGACCCAACGACTTTGCATATACACGGGCAACGAGTAGGCGTTGTAGGACCTAATGGTTGCGGAAAATCCAACGTCATGGAATCGGTACGCTGGGTACTGGGTGAATCCAGCGCCAAGGAAATGCGTGGCGACTCTATGGATGCCGTTATTTTCAACGGCTCCGGCAATCGCAAGCCCATTTCACGCGCCAGTGTAGAGCTGATTTTCGACAATAGCCTGGGGGGTGCCAACGGCGAGTGGTCGCAATATGCTGAAATCGCCGTCAAGCGCGTTATCGAGCGCGATAAAGGCTCCAGTTACTATATCAACAATACCAGCGTGCGCCGCCGCGATGTTGCCGACCTGTTTCTCGGCACCGGCCTGGGTGGCCGTGCATATGCCATCATCGGGCAAAATACCATCTCGCGCATCGTGGAAGCCAAGCCGGAAGAGCTGCGGATTTTCCTGGAAGAGGCTGCCGGGATATCCAAGTATAAAGAGCGCCGCCGCGAAACCGAGTTGCGTCTGCGCGACACTCGCGAAAACCTGACGCGCATAGAAGACATCCGCCGTGAAATGGATAACCAGATTACCCGGCTGGAATCTCAAGCACTGATTACCGAGCAATATCATCGCCTGCAGGATGCGCTGAAGCAGGCGCAAGGCCAGCTCTGGCTGCTGAAAAAGCGCGATGCCAGTAGCAGTTGGGAGAAAAGCCAGCGCCAGGTTGAAAAGCTGGTGAATGAGCTGGAAGCCCAGATGGCGTCACTGCGTAAGACCGAAAGCCTGCTGGAAACCTTACGCCAGCAGAATTACGCCAGCACCGAGGCTGTGCAATTGGCCCAGACCAGCTATTACGAAACCAATGCTGATGTCTCCAACCTCGAAAATCAGGTAAAACACACACAGGAAGCCCGTGAGCGACTGTCTGTCCAATTGCAGCAGATTGCTGCGCAGATGCAAAAAGTAGAGACGCAAAGCCAGTCCTTGCAGGAAAACCTGCAGCAACTAACGCAACAGCAGCTTGAGGCTGGCGAATCCGAGGTCAGCTCGGCAAAGACGCTGGAGCAGGTGAGGGCAGCGCTACCGGAAGCAGAGCGCGCTCATACGGCTTCGCAACATAGCCATGGCGATGCACAGCGAGCTTTGACCGAGGCGGAGCAGAATATCCGCCTGGAATCCACTAACCTGGAGCATCTGGCCAGGACATTGGCTGAAACCGGCCAGCGCTTGCAGCGGCTTACCGCCGAACAGAATAGCCTGCAATTGCCTGCTGAGTCAGAGTTGCAACAGAAGCAAAGTCAATACGAGCATGCCCAGGCGGAAATATCCCGCCTGGAAAAAAACATGGTCGAATTAAAGCATCAGGAGCATGAGCAAGCAGAGCAAATCAAGGCGCTGCGGGAATCCAGGCTGCATGATGAGCGCAGCCTGGCGCAGATCACTGCCCAGATCGCTTCGCTGACCAAGATACAAGAGTCTCTCGGCCACGAATCCAAGCTGGATGCCTGGCTGAAAAGCACCGGCCTGGATAACCAGGCTCGCTTATGGCAAAAACTCAAGATAGCGACCGGCTGGGAAACCGCGCTGGAAGCGGTGCTTGGAGCACGTCTCAACGCCGTACTGCAAGATGGCGGCACGAATAAACTATCGCCTGCAAACAGGCCGCCTGCGGCACTGGTGATTTGTATGCCTGGTGCTATGGATAAGCCTGGAACTACGGAACAGCCGGCTGCCAGCAATCGACATTGGCAGGCGATGAGCTCCATCGTCGAGGTGGGTGAGTCAAGCCTGTTGCCCTTGGCAGCCGACTGGCTATCCGGGGTTTATCTGCTTGAAGACGAGGTTGAACCTGAAGCTTCGCGCAACAAGCTCAATGCCGGCGAAGTGCTGGTCAATCGTCAGGGCGATGTGTACGCCCGGCACAGCGTAGCCTTCCATGCCGCGCAGTCTGCCTTGCATGGCGTACTTGAGCGTCAGCGCGAATTGGCTGAACTGCAAAACCAGTTGCCGCAGCTCAATGAACGCCTGACGCAGCGTGTGGATGAGCTGCAACAAGCTGAGCAGTCGTTACGGCAGCTGCAGACCAGCCATCAAGAGCAACAGCAAACATTGCGCGGCATCACACAATCCCTGCATCAACTCACGCTGGAAATCCAGCGCTTGCAACAACAGCGTCAGCATGTGCTGGACCGTCAAAAAGTGCTGCAAAGCGAGCAAACCTCCTTGCAGCAACGTGTAGGCAGTTTGCAAGCTGATCAACTACAAAAACAAAAGTCCCTGGAGGCTATTCGCGCATCGTTGGGCGCCCTGCAAAACCAGCGAGAGCAGACGCGGGCCGAACGGCAACGCACAGAGTTAGCACTGAACGGTGTGCGAGATAGCTTGCAGAAAGCTGAGCGGCTGGCACAGGAAAAGCAATTTAACATGAAACTTATCTCAAATAATATCAATGAGATAAACAATAGAATTAATGCTTTTATTGAGGAAAAGCAATCCCTGCTTATGCGGCAAAAAGAGGCCGAGACTATGCTCGAGGCAGCCAGGATGGATGGCCTGAAAGCCAACCTGGACAGCGCACTTAGCTTGAAGCAGTTGCGTGAAGCCGAACTGGCCGCTGCACGTAATGCCATGGCAGTTGCCGAGCAGGAGCTACAAGCGCAGGAACGTAACCGTATGCAGAATGAGCAAATGCTGCATCCTTTGCGCGATAAGCTGGAGCAGGCACGCTTGCAGGAGCAACAGGCACGGTTGTATTTTGAGCAGTGCCAGCAAGCGCTGGTGGCTACCGGCCTGGATGAGGCCAAGTTATCGGAAAACCTGCCTTTATCTGCCAAAGCCTCCGAGCTGGAACGAAATACATTGGCGCTTAATAGCCAGATTGAGGAATTGGGCCCAGTCAATCTCGCCGCTATCCAGGAGCTAGCCAGCGAACGTGAGCGTAAAGCTTACCTCGACAGCCAGGCGCTGGATCTGGAGCAGGCCATCGCAACGCTGGAAGATGCGATCAAACGCATAGACAAGGAAACGCGCAGCCGCTTACAGCATACTTTTGACGAGGCTAACCGACATTTTGGCGAGTTGTTCATCACCTTGTTTGGCGGTGGCCAAGCCAAGCTTGAGCTGCTGGGCGAGGAAATACTGGATACCGGCATGCAGGTTTTCGCCCAGCCGCCGGGTAAAAAGAACAGTACTATCCACCTGCTTTCCGGTGGTGAAAAGGCGCTGACAGCGCTGGCACTGGTATTTGCCTTATTCAAGCTCAACCCGGCACCATTCTGCCTGATGGATGAAGTGGATGCGCCGCTGGATGATAGCAATACCGAGCGTTTCTGTAATATGGTTAGAAAAATGTCTGAACGGACTCAGTTTTTATTCGTCAGCCATAATAAAATAACCATGGAAATGGCTCAGCAGCTCATTGGCGTGACCATGCAAGAGTCCGGCGTTTCGCGTATTGTGGAGGTGGACATTGAAGCTGCACTACAAATGCATCAGGAAGCTCTTGTATAAGCTAAAGAGTTCAAGGCCTAAAGCGCATGCAAAATTCAACAATGACATTGATCACATTCAGGGTTTAAAATACAAGCATGACTGACTTACAACTCGCTTTACTGGCACTCGGTGCCCTTATCATCGCCGCGGTGGTGCTTTTCAACTGGTGGCAAGAGCGCGCGATTCGTAAAGAAGCTGCTGAACGCTTTGTGCCGCCTCAGCGCGATGTGCTGATGGATGATGACTTTCAGCTGGATACGGAAGCTATCCTGAAAGATGAGCAGCCAGCATCCGGACCGGAATATGCTGAAGACTCTAACTTTGATGAGCAGGCAGATTTTGAAGTGCAGCCTGAAGATTACCAGGCCCAACATGAGTGGGCTGATACCAAGCCGGCCGAACCCGAGTGGGTCGCAACTGAGCCGCTATCATTCACGCAAGCGGCCGGGCTTGAATCTGTTTCAAACTACCAGCCAAGCTACCAGCCATACTCGCAGCCTGAAGTAGAGGCTGAGCTCGCTTCAGTACCGCCTGCATTCACTGAACCTGCGATTGAGACTAGCGATAGCCTGCCTGATGGCATCAGCCACCAGATTGACCTGACGGCCGTGCTTTACCTGCAACGCGCAGTGCGCGGCGATGCCTTGCGTGAGCTTCTGCTATCCTTGACTGACCTCGATAAGCCATTCTATGCACATGGTCTGGGTGCAGATGGCGTCTGGTATATGTTAACCAGGGAGCAGGAAGGCAATGAGTTCAAACGTGCGGCCTACAGCTTGCAGCTGGCTGATAGGTCAGGCCCTGTGTCAAAAGACTCCCTTAACCGCTTTCAATATGCTGTAGATGCCATCGGGCACAACCTGGGGGCGCAAGTAGAATGGCATGGCAATCCAGACCCGCTAGAGTATGCCAGCGAGCTCGACCAGTTCTGCATCGATGTGGACAAAATGGTTGGTTTTCATATCATTCAAGGTGGCAGCGGACCGTTTACCGGCACCAAGTTCCGCGGCCTGGCCGAGGCGAGTGGGCTGGCACTAGCGGAAGATGGCGCTTTCCATTATGTCAACGAGCACGGCCAGCGTATGTTCTCGCTGGTTAATCAGGATAACAACCCGTTCAATCCGGACATGCTACGTAGCGTGGTGCTACGCGGTGTCAGCTTCCAGCTGGATATTCCCCGCGTCAAAAACAGTGCCGAGGTGTTTAACCAGATGGTACTGGCAGCCAAGCAGATGGAACACAGCCTCAATGGCAGCCTAGTGGACGATCACCAGCGCCCACTAGGCGAGATACAGATAGAGAAGATTCGCCAACAGCTCAAGATCATCCACTCGCAGATGGTGGCGCGCGGCGTAGTACCGGGAAGCCCGACCGCGCTGCGACTGTTTTCTTAAACTCCGACGTATATGGCTAGTGATGAGCAGGGCATGGCGCAAGCGGGTTTATTCGGGGATGCTGCAGCATCTCCAGTAAGTAATGATGAGAAAAAAATTGCCACATTGCGCGAGCAAATCCGTCAGTACGACTACCAGTATTACGTGTTAGATGCCCCCACCGTTCCAGATAGCGAATATGACAAGCTCTATCGCGAGCTGCAGGCACTGGAAAATGCCAACCCACAACTCATCACCACTGATTCGCCTACTCAGCGCGTAGGCGGTTCACCGCTCAAGGCTTTTGCCAGTATCACCCACCGCCAGGCCATGCTTTCCCTCAATAATGCTTTTGAGGAAGACGAGCTGCTCGCTTTCGACAAGCGCATCCGTGAAGGTCTGGGGCGCGAGGATATCGAATATGCGGTAGAACCCAAGTTCGACGGGCTGGCCATTACGCTGACCTATGAAAACGGCTTGCTGACACAAGGTGCTACGCGTGGCGATGGCTATACCGGCGAAGATGTCACCAGCAATCTGCGTACTATACGCGCCATACCCACCAGGCTGCACACGACAACCCCGCCCAAGCTGCTAGAGGTGCGAGGTGAGGTGCTGATACTCAAACGCGATTTCGAGAAACTGAACCGCGAGCAGGAAGCGCGTGGCGACAAATTGTTCGCCAACCCTCGCAATGCGGCTGCGGGCAGCCTGCGCCAGCTAGACCCTAATATCACCAGAACACGTCCCCTCACATTTTTTGCCTATGGCCTGGGGGCAGCAGAGGGAATCCCGATGCTAGCCACTCATAGCGCAGCCATGGACTATCTGGCTGGCTTACGCTTGCCTGTATGCAGAGAGCGAGCCACCGTTAAGGGGCTGCAGGGTATCCTGGATTACTACCAGAACATAGGTAATAAACGCACTGTCCTGCCTTTCGATATTGACGGAGTGGTTTACAAGGTCAATAGCCTGAGCCAGCAGAATGAACTGGGCTTTGTATCACGGGCACCGCGCTGGGCAATTGCGCACAAATTCCCGGCACAAGAGGCGTTGACTGTGGTGGAGGCTATTGAAGTACAAGTGGGTCGTACCGGGGCTATCACGCCGGTGGCAAGACTTAAGCCGGTATTTGTTGGCGGAGTCACCGTCACCAATGCCACCCTGCATAATGAAGATGAAGTGCGTCGCAAGGATGTGCATGCTGGCGACACCGTCAGTGTACGCAGGGCAGGGGATGTCATTCCTGAAGTGGTTAGTGTGGTGCTGGAGAAGCGCCCGGCCGATGCGCGTGCCTTTGTAATGCCGACTACCTGCCCCATTTGCGGTTCACATATCATCAAGCAAGAAGATGAAGCCATTGCGCGCTGTAGCGGTGGCCTGTTCTGCCCGGCACAGCGAAAACAGGCAATCCTTCATTTTGCCTCGCGCCGCGCTATGGATATAGAGGGTCTGGGAGAAAAGCTGGTAGATCAGCTGGTTGATGCGGAGCTTGTACATACGCTGGCCGATATTTACCGGCTGGATATGGGCACGCTGGCCAATCTTGATCGCATGGCTGAAAAGTCAGCGCAGAACATCCTAGATGCGCTTGAACACAGTAAAAAAACCACACTAGCGCGCTTTATCTATGCACTTGGAATACGCAATGTCGGTGAGGCAACCGCCAAGGATCTGGCACGACACTTTGGCAGCTTGCAAGCAGTGCAGCAGGCTGATATTGAGGCCTTGCTACAAGTCCCGGACGTTGGGCCCATCGTGGCAGATTCCATTTTTCAGTTTTTAGGCGAGCCACACAACCGCGAAGTGATCGCTGCTCTCATGCAGGCTGGCATCCACTGGCAGGAAAATGCCGGCAAAGCCAATACCATTGGCGTGTTAACGGGAAAAACCCTGGTGTTGACAGGCACCTTGCCAAGCCTGAGCCGCGACCAGGCCAAAGAGCTGATAGAAGCCGCTGGCGGTAAAGTCAGCGGCAGCGTCTCGAAGAAAACCGATTTCGTAGTCGCCGGTGCAGAAGCAGGCAGCAAGCTGGACAAAGCGCAGGAACTGGGCCTGGTGATACTTGATGAAGCAGCATTGCTGGCAATGCTGCCAGCAGCAACATGAGCGACTACCGAGCCTGGCTGCCTGAAGTCATCAGCCTCTCCCGCATTGCAGGTGAGGCCATTATGCAAGTCTACCGTGGCGATATCACTGTTACCCGCAAGGATGACAACTCACCGCTCACCCAAGCCGATATTGCCGCACATCAAGTGATTGAGGCTGGTTTGCAGAAGCTGACACCGCATTTGCCGCAATTGTCTGAAGAGTCTGCCAGCATTGCTTACAGCATACGCTCAACATGGCAACGGTATTGGTTGATAGACCCGCTGGATGGTACGCGCGAATTTATCAAACGTAACGATGAGTTCTCAGTGAACATTGCCCTGATCGATCATGGCAAACCGATAATGGGGGTCGTCTACGCCCCAGCCAAAGACCTGCTGTATTACGGCTGTGCCGGTATGGGTGCCTATAAGCAGCAGGCTGGCGGAAAAGTTATGCGTATCCATGCCAGGACGCTCAATGTGGATGACCTGACGATTGCCGCCAGCCGCTCCCATACTGATGCCAGGGTGACTGCCTTTTTGAACAAGGTGAGCGGGAACCTTTCCACCCCAAAAACAATCTCTCTAGGCAGCTCCCTCAAGATTTGTCTGGTGGCGGAAGGCATGA
>Ga0208125_100338_pt1 | contig 30924 bp, 38 predicted proteins | sample LakWasM128_HOW14_2_FD_183938 | JGI IMG/M metagenome (GOLD analysis project Ga0208125, IMG submission 183938) | Freshwater sediment methanotrophic microbial communities from Lake Washington under simulated oxygen tension - Sediment Metagenome... | ecosystem: Environmental > Aquatic > Freshwater >...
GACCGAATAAGCGCAGATCACTGGCAATCTGAACGTATTGAGCAAACACGCCATTAAGACTGAAGCATAGCACTGGCTGTAAAAGAGGGGCTTTTGACGGGGTTTTGCCTCACGGCTAAGGGGTAGGTGACCCCTTAAAGAGTGCAGGGGCGTATGGCTTAATTTCGCCCCCGCGAAATTGACGCTATTCAGATTTACGAATAGCTACATCATGCAATGACGCAACAATGGGGTGCTTTCTACGAAAAGCACTACAAGCCGCCATTGTTGCTTTTCGTTGCTCCATTGCATCTGTAATAGGTTTGTTTTGTTGCTGGGCTTCGGACTTTCCGAATTGTTCAGCCCGTTGTTCAAAGGTTGAGTTTTCGCCGTACTGTGATTTTAGTTCATCACCTGCTTTTGTAAGTTGGCTTAAAGCTTCAGCATCGGCCAACTCCAAGGCGGTATATTCGCCAAGTAATTTTTGTAAAGTATCATTTGGATAAACCACGCTTGCAACGCTGGCCTTTGCCATTGTGTGCGCTGCGTGTTCCAAAGCCTTCAGTGATTCTGAAATTGCGCTTAGTGTTTTCAAAATATCTTTGTTACCGTCTGACATACTATTGACCTTTCTTGTTGTTGAAATTGTTTTTAGTTAATGCACGACAAAATCTAGCGATTTACCCATTGCGGTAAAAGCTGCGCCGATAGTGTCAATTTTAGTAGGGTGTTTGATGTTCATTAAACGGGTCACTACTTGAGGTTTAACATGCAGCCGTTTAGCTAGGTCGGCTGGGCGCAAACGCTGTGATAGCATTTCGTTTAATAGTAAGACTTTCGCCCACAACGAAGGACTTAACTCAATAAAATCTTGTCCTTTTTTTAGCTTCGTAGGTAATGGCACTTTTCGCTGGTCTTCAAAGTAAAAGTCTAGTGAAGATTCCAGTGCGTCCTTTGCCATTTCCAAGGCTTCAGCGTAAGTGTCGCCCTGTGTCATTGCCTCTGGAATGTCGGGGAATGTCACAACAAACCCGCCTGTGTCGGGTGTCAAAATAACTGGGTATCGCATATTTACTCCTTATCAATTAGACCTAATTGCTTAATGATGCCTTTTCTAAGTGGCTCTTTAATCTCTGCCGAATGTCGGGGCAAGGTCGATTGGTTCTTACCGTAATAAAGTTTAGTGTGCTTTTTACCTTCTTTAAAGATAACGCCTTGAGCCTTTAACCATCTAGCGAACTCGCTTAACTTCATAACGTGCTTCCTTGCTTTGTTGATACAGTCGGGGTCTATCCAACTGATAAGACAGTATAAACAAAAATGTTTATACTGTCAATGAATTAGTAAACAAATTTGTTTATTACTTGCCTTGATAACGCGCCAATTTTTGGTTGATTTCTGCCGCTACACCTTTCCATGCTTCACACGAAATAAAGCCGTTATCCATCATGGCTAGTTTTTCGCTTGGGGTGTCCATCACGATTTTTGAAAACTTAACTAAAGCATCCATCACAAACGCTTGAGCTAACGCGCCATAGCTTGAGAACTCCATTAGCTCTGTCACTACATCAACATTTGTTTGCGGCTCGTCACTGGCGCTAAAAACGCGCTCGGCTGGCTTTTCTTCGTCACCATTCCTGCGGCTTGGATAAACAATATCAACCTGATTGATTTGAACGTCACCCACATAGTCGGTAGTGTTCCAAGTTAAATCAAAATCGTTTTCTGCTTTATCACGCGCTTGGTCTTTTGCTTCTTCTGCGTTACGTGCTTTTACACGGATTGTGACTTCCTCGGATGTGTCGCGGCTCAATGCAACATCATAAAAATTCAGCGTTGGTTTAGTTTTGTTCATGTTTGCAAATAGCCCTTTGTTAAAATTGATACGCTCTTCTAAAGTGTCGATGAATACATCAATATTGGTGGCATTAAATCCACGCATATCAACATCACATAACAACTTTCCATTGATAAAAACCTCTAAATATCTATATCCAATCTCTTCAAGTTTTGCGGTTAAATCATCCTTAACACCATTCACCCAGCCACGCGCTGTTAATGCTTGATTGATTAGCTCTATACGCTCTGCGCCTGTGCTTTCTGCGTACCAATCCTGCCTTGTGAATATTGCTTGTTTAGATGTTTGAGCCTGACTTTGATTTTGCTCTTGAGGTTGAATTTTGTTAGTCATTTCGCATTACTCCTGTCGTTGTTTGAACATTGCCCGTTTGAGTGTCTTTCGCCTGATTGCACGTAATTCAATCGAGCGCATAAGGCAGAATGCAATAGATAAAACGGAAGCCGCACGCGGATTGACCAAGACCAGTTTTGTTGGTCCTGGTCAAACGAACGGGTGAGTATTTAAGAGAAGCGGGCTATTGTGTTCTGACGCGGTTGATTTAATTTTTAGTGCGGCGAAAACACCAAACTGGCTATGTTCATCGAGAGGTGGCGAAATGATTAACGCGCTTTAAAATTCAACCTCAAGAGCTGGTTTTTATGCTTTTTGACGGGATTTTGCCCCACGGCCAAGGGGTAGGTAACCCCTTAAAGAGTGCCGCCGTTAATTTCGCCTCCGCGAAACTAACGGGATATTGATTTATTAAGCCCACAACTTTTTAGCTGTTTCAAGTTTTGCTTTTAGTTCTTTTACTGCTTTTGTCGCGTAAGGCAGTGAGAAAGAATGCAAGCGCGGCACTGTTCCGTTTTTTAATCCAGCTTGCAGGGCTTCGGCCTTTTCTAGCTCGTATGTGAAAAATTCTATTGATTCAGGCATTGATAAATCAATATCATTTTTGCGGCTTTCCCAATATTCGGCTTTGTACTCATGTTGTTGTGATAGCGCCTCGGCAGCTACGGCATTACTCATGCGGTTATGGTTTCGCTCGATTAAAGCGCGGTGTCTTTTTTCACTATGATGGCCGACTTTAATAGGTTCGCCCAATGACAGAAAATCGCGCCCTTCATTGGCTCTATTGCTCCATGCTTCACTTGAAGCTTTGGCAGCTTGCGCCCATGCGTTATATTTTTCGGCTTTGCGTTCTGCATACGTTTGGCGGTTCAAACCATCACACCGCGTTATTGAATAAAAATACCCATTTGCATTTTTAACGACTAAGTTATGGACTTCGCAATCGGTTTCATTTCCATACTTATTAGCCACTTGGATAATATCGCCCTTTTGATGCTCTTCTGAAGACTTAGCCAGCCACACGTTAGGGCAATATTTCACATAAGTTATTTGTTTTGTTTCCATGATTTTTCCTGACATTAAAATTAAAATTGATGTGACTTAAATTAAGCGTAAGAAGACCAATAATCAGGTTTAAACGCCTTAATACCGCCCGCCATAATGTAATCTTTACGACGTGCTGAACTGTAGCTTGTTAGCGTTACACGCTCCCCATCGGTCACTTTTTTAGTGAATACATCACCAATAAAGTTATTAAGCAAAGGCACACATTGACCACAATCACCACGTTCATGCGTTAATTGTTTGGCGATTTGTTGCAGTTTCACACTGGCCTTACCGACTAATTCAATGACTTGGTAATAATCAATATTTGTTTGCTCCCAGCCCCATGAACTCACTAAAACATCACCCACGGTTAAAACCCTTACTTTTGCCTTACGCTCGGCTTTATAAGCGGCTTTCTCTGCGGCGGCTTTCTCAACATCACTCACAAATTTTTCAACGTGTGCTTTTGTTGCTTCCACTGTTTTAAAACGATAATGAAATGACGCTTTAATCGCTTTGCCCTTAAAACCCATTGCCACTAAACCATTAGCACTAACATAAACCTCAAGCCCTAACGCCTCATTTGAATAATTACAAACATAATCATTCGGTTTACGTCTTTTTTCGCTCAACACATTTGCTTTTTGGTGAGCCGTGGGAGTGCGAAGGAAAGTCGCGGTTTGGTTGTTGTTAGTTTGTTGAATTGTGGTAGTCATTTTTAAGCCTTTCGTTTGGTTGTGTTGTTGCTATTTGCTCTTTGGAGCCGCCGTAGCGCATTGAAACAAGGGCGTTAAATGACTTTGCAAGTGGCGCAACTGAAAACGCAGTCGCTTGGGGCTTTATCCAAGTGAACCGTTTGATAGGGCGGCGAAGCGTACCGCTTGTGAAGGCATTAGCACTTGTTATGCGTTGCGTTTTTAGGCGGCTTCAAAGCAAATAGTGACGTGACTTACACAGCTAAACGAAAAGCGACTACCTCAATCCGTGCTTAACAAACTAAGCGCGTTTGACTTTGTATTTGACGTTGCCTTTGACTGTGTTTTTGATTTTGCTTTCTGATTTTACGAGGGTGATCTGTTTTCGCGCAGGCGAAATAAAGTCATCCGAGGTGCAGTGACTTCACCCATGACCTTTGACGGGATACGGAGTAATTGCCAGCTTGCAGCCGGCAATTATGGCTACCGCCACGGCTCCTACCGTCAAAAACCTGCAAAGCAGGTTCAAGGGTCAACATGGGTGAGAACAAAGCCCGTGACTAATCAAAACCTTGCTTGGTCTATAGAGGGTTGATTTTGATGTTTAACAGGATTCAGATATAGGGCGCTTTGCGCCTCAAAATAGGGGGTTAGCCTTTATCCACATGAATAGAGCCTCTAACTCAAATGATTGTGGGTAAGGGCTGGGTTTTCGGTAAGTGGTAGCCTGAAACATGGTTAAAAACCAGTGACGAAGTTACCAAGCGAATAGCGCGTGTGTAAGGGTATCCCGTTTTTCGCCTCCGCGAAAATACCCCTGAATGCACTTAGATTTTAGGTCTTAAAAAAAATAGATTGACACTACAAAATACTTATTTCTAAACATGCAAAATATGATATATTGTTACTTCGGATTGCTATACTCTGACAACTAAAGGAAAAGCGAAAATGAAAAAGAAAATCCAATTAACTGCCCTAATGACGGGCTTACTAGCTTCAAACATTGTTTTAGCTGACGACGGAATGCTTACAGGAAAAGTTAAATTAGCTTGTGAAGCGATTTTATGTTTATCAACTGGTTCACCTCCTAATGAATGTTCACCATCCCTAAGTGAATATTTCAGTATTGATTTTGATGACTTTAGTGACACTATCCAAGGTCGCCTAAACTTTCTAAATCTTTGCCCCGTATCATCACAAACACCTCAAATGAAATCATTGGTTAATGCTATAGCGAACGGCGCTGGCCGATGTGACGCAGCATCACTAAACGCAACTTTGGTTACCTATTCAGGTTATGGAATGGGCGGCATTGGCCAAGGTTGTATTAGTGGCAATAAACCAGCTTATTGCTCTGCATGGGAAGGTCACGAATACTCAACAGAACTAAAAGGCGGGGCGCATTATGTAATAGACCCGCCTAAAACATCATATTGGCCTTTCGGCGGTTCAACAGGCATGGGTGGCATGTTCGGCACAACAAGCACCACACAATCATGCGGCCATTGGGTAGATTAAGTAAGTCATGGATTTTTTCGCTTTAGCCCAACAATGTGCGCCTGACGTACACCCTCACACGATGGCTGCAATCATGCGTGTTGAATCAAGTTACAACCCATACGCCATAGGCGTAGTGGGGGGGAAGTTGGAAAGACAGCCTCAAAATAAAGATGAAGCGATAGCGACGGCCAAAGCCTTGGAAAAGGCAGGTTTTAACTTTTCTATGGGTGCAGGACAAGTGAACCGCTACAACTTGGCAAAGTACGGTTTAGATTATGAAACCGTCTTTGAGCCATGCGGCAATTTTCGTGCAAGCTCTCTCATTCTGAAAGATTGTTATGAGAGGGCTAAATCAAAATACGCAACGCCACAAGAAGCATTACAGGCTTCGTTTAGCTGTTATTACAGCGGCAATTTTCGCACAGGGTTTACCCAAGATTTTAAGGGTCAACCAAGCTATGTGCAAAAAGTGCTTAATAGCGCGGGAGAGCTACAAAATAAAAGCCCCAGCCTAGCTATACCAGTAATAAGAACGACAAAGCAGACAGTAAAACAAAAACAAATTAAAAAAGATGAAGCGGTGAAACTGAAGGCAGAGAGTTTAGAAAACGAATCTGACGACGCAACCAACGCTTACGAAAACAACGATACTAAAAAGGTCATGGTGTACGAATGAAACTAATGATAATTGAATCACCCAACAAGATTAAAAAGCTGCAAGCTATTCTTGGTGACGGTTGGGAAATTATGGCAAGTTATGGTCATATCCGTGATTTGCCACGTAATGAAATGGGCGTAGAAAAGCCTGATTTCATACCGCAATACGAATTTACACCGAAGGTGCCGAACCCAAAGAAAAAAGGTGAATTTTTCGATGGTAGCGAAGTGCGCGTAAAGCGCATGAAAGCGAAGGTGAGGGAAGCTGACGAAGTTTATTTAGCGACTGACCCCGATAGGGAAGGTGAAAGCATTAGCTGGCATTTGCTTGAATCCTTGGAGCTGGACGACTATAAGCGAGTTGAATTTAACGAGATTACAGAAAGTGCAGTGAAAGAGGCATTACGCAATGTGCGTGAAATAGATTACAAGCTGGTTGCATCACAGGAAGCAAGGCGCGTATTAGATAGATTCGTGGGTTACACAGTAAGCCCCGTATTGTGCCAACAAAGCGGCGCGAAGCTATCAGCAGGACGGGTGCAAAGCCCAGCCCTGCGCTTAGTTAAAGAACGCGAAGATGCAATTAGAGCGTTTAAGATGACTAAGCATTACGGCGCATTGCTTACTTTCGCGGACGCGAAAACAGGTGATACATGGACGGCTGAATGGGATACGTCAAAGTTAGTGAGTGAAGATAATCCGTACTTTATGGATTTTGAACACGCCCAGCTCGTGGCACAAACAAAGGCAGTATCAGTTTTATCATTCAATGAGAGTGAGGCAAGCCGAAACCCTCCCGCACCATTTACCACATCATCAATGCAACAAGCGGCCAGTGTGACACTAGGGCTTAATCCTAGTGCCGCAATGGACGCAGCGCAAAATCTATTTGCTCAAGGTCATATTACTTACCATAGAACGGATAACCCGAACGTATCGGCTGATTCAATGGCAGATATTCAAGCCGTAGCTGAGGCTATGGGCTTGGATATGGTAAGTAAACAGCGAATGTTTAAAGCGCCTGAAGGCTCACAAGCTGGTCACCCAGCGATTACACCTACACATTGGGAAGTTGAAGAGGCGGGCGAGAACGACGAACAACGCGCCCTATACAGGTTGATACGCCAACGGGCAATTGCTTGTCAATTGGCCGCTGCACGTTACGCAGTACGTGAAACAGTATTACAAGCGTCAACAAGTGTAGGCGGTAGTGTGCCTGAATTTAAGGCTAAAGGCCGCACTTTGATTTATAGCGGTTGGCTCAAGTTGATAGACAAAGACCAAACTGAAGATGAAGACGAAAGTGACGCTGAATCTTCTAACCCTATCCCGTTACTTGGGATAGGCGACGCTATTGAATCAAGCAAGGGCAACGTGCTTGAGAAAAAGACTAAAGCCCCTCCACGCTATACCGAGGCCAGCTTAGTCAAAGCCCTTGAAGACCACGGCATAGGTCGCCCAGCGACTTATGCAGCGATTATGAATAACATCACAAGTCGCGGTTATGTTGAATTTAAGGGTAAATACCTGATTCCTACAGAAACAGGCGAATATATAATTAACGCATTAGTAAATAGGTTTAATTTCATTGATTTAGGTTACACCCGTGAAATTGAGAAGGAATTAGATTTGATCGCACAAGGCAAAGCTAATTACAAAACAACTATTTCTAATGTGTACGACAAGTTAATGGACGAAATAGCAACACTGCAAAGCACTGAAACAAAGAAATTAGTAGAAACACCTAGTTTTCCCTGTCCTGACTGCGGCAAGCCACTACGCCGCATTAAGGGGCAAAGCGGCTTTTTTTGGGGTTGTACGGGTTACCCAGAATGCTCTACCTCACTGCCTGATGAAAACGGCAAGGTAGGGCAAAAGAAGGTCGTATCCGATTTTGCTTGTAAAGAATGTGGCAAGCCTTTAGTACACCGCTTTAAGAAAGGCAAAGGTGGTTACGACTTTTGGGGGTGTACTGGCTTTAAAGAAGGTTGCAAAGCTTCTTATGAAAATAAGAAAGGTGAGCCTGTATTTAAACAAGCAAAATCATAACTAAAGTAGTGGCAAAATATAGCATTTTGTATTGACAAAATAAACCATATTGTAGTATCATGGTTTAGCTTTCGAGATAGTGCGAAATGTTATGAAATCGGAGATACCCGCATGTGCAATATTGAAGAAGCTGATTTAACGGACTTCATTAAAAACAACGCAGTAAAAGAACTTAATATTATTTTTACCGATACTGCAAAGTATCGAATAACAGTTAGCTTAAATTGGAAGGAAGGTTTATGGAATTTAGTAACCGCTAGAGGCAAGACCCGTGAGTGGGCGAGCTTGGATAGGCTCTGTAAACATATCCGTGAAAAATACGATGGGTCTTTACCTCCCATAACCTTAAAACTTACAGAACACCAACAACTACACAAGGAAAAAAAGAAATGAAACTTCAAAACATTAAAACGCTTAAAAAGATTGCTGCCGTTGCTGTTATTGGCGCGGTTGCTATCGCTCCTGAAATCGCTATGGCTGCACCTTGGGATACGATGGGCGATAACGTACTAGCAATTTTCACAGGCGGTTTAACCCGTACTATTGCCATTATTGCTGTTATTGCTTGTGGTATTGCTGCACTGGCTGGCAAGCTCTCATGGGATTGGGCTATTAAAATCATTGTTGGTATCGTCCTGATTTTCGGCGGCACTGCAATTGTTGACTACTTTATTGCGGCGACGGCTTAATCATGAGTGGCGAGCAAGACGACGTATATTTAGACACGCTCTTTGTCGGCTTAACTCGCCCCGCAACGGTTTTAGGCATTCCGTACACGGCTTTTGTTATTGAGTTTATTGCAGTAACAATTATCTTTTTAGGGGTAGGTAATCCGCTATATCTACTCCTAATCCTACCTATTCACTCAATGATGTATTTAATCAGTGCAAATAATCCAAACGTGTTTAGCGCACTGACATTGTGGGTAAAGACAAATGGCCGTTGCAGGAATCTATCGTTTTGGGGTTCAGCCAGTTTTTCACCAAAGCCACTAAAAAAGTGGAAAGAGTAATTTTCGCCTCCGCGAAATTAAGAACGTAAAGGGTCAATGAATGAGCGCAGCACACAGTTATTTCAAATTGCTTGACAATGAGGCAACCGTCGCAGACGACATACCTTATTCAAGCCATGTCACCAAAAATGCGGTGAAACTGCATAACGGTGACTATATCCAAGTCATTAAAGTACAAGGTGCTGCCCATGAAAGTGCCGACGTACAAGACATCAATAGCTGGCATGACCAGCTAAATGGCTTTATGCGTAACCTTGCGTCACCTAACATGGCCTTATGGTCGCATGTTGTTAGACGTACTTATAATGAATTTCCTGAAGGGGAATTTCAAACGGATTTTTGCCGTGAATTAAACGACAAATACCGTGACCACATGGGCGCTGAAAAAATGTTAGTCAATGAGCTTTACCTGACTATCGTTTATCGCCCACAGCCTGTAAAAGCGCTAAAGATTTTTGAAATATTTAGCCGCAATAATGACGGCCAAGCACAACAAAAACAACTTGAAGAGTTGGAAGTGTTAAGCGACGCGACTACGGCTGCTATGACGGCATTAGACCGTTACGAACCTGAATTGCTCGGCTGCTATGAGCATAAGGGTAACCATTTTTCGGAAGTCTTGGAGTTCTTGGGCTTTTTGGTTAATGGCGAATGGCGACGTATGCCATTGCCACGCAACCCAATTAACCAAGTGTTAGCTACGTCAAGGCCGTTCTTTGGCAAGGGCGGCTTAATGTCACTCAAAGCGCCTACACACACGCAGTATGCGGGCATTGTGACGATTCAAGAGTACCCGTCTGTTACATGCCCAGGAATACTAAATGAATTACTAAGTATGCCTTTTGAATTTGTCCTAGCACAGTCTTTTACGTTTCTTTCTAAGCCTGTTGCTATTGGCCGTATGACACGCCAACAAGCACGTATGAATAACGCGGGCGACGTGGCTATCAGCCAAATTGATGATATTGACGATGCACTAGACGATTTGACCTCTAATCGTTTTGTAATGGGTACACATAGCTTAGTGTTAATCATTCGTGCGCTTGACCAAAAATCATTAAACGACAATATCAATAATGCTGGTATTTCGCTCTCTGACGCTGGTATGAAATGGTCACGTGAAGACGTAGGCATGGCTGGGGCTTTTTGGTCACAGCTCCCTGCTAACTTTGAATATCGTGTAAACGTGGGCGATATTACAAGCCGTAATTTCGCGGGTTTTTCCAGTTTACATAACTACCCCATTGGCCGCATTCGTGGCAACCAGTGGGGTGACGCAGTAACGATGTTCAAGACCACGAGCGGCGCACCGTATTACTTCAATTACCATAAAGGTGAAGAGGGCGCAGACGCAAAAAAAACGGCCAAGCTAGACCCTAACCACAAAGACCTTGCAAACACTATTGTTATAGGTAAATCAGGCACGGGTAAAACTGTGCTTGAAATGTTTTTGCTGGCTCAAACACAAAAGTTTTATCAGCCTGAAAAGAAAAAAGAATTATCGTGTGTTCTATTCGATAAAGACTTGGGCGCAAGTGTAGGTGTTCGTGCAATGGGCGGGCGTTACTACCCGCTTAAAAATGGTGTGCCTTCAGGCTTTAATCCGTTTCAGCTTGAGCCTACGCCTAATAATTTGACGTTTCTTGAAACCTTAATCAAGCAATTGGTTAAGCATGAAGGGTTACCGCTAACCCCAAGACAAGAACGTGAAATTAGCGAAGCTATCAAGGGTGTTATGGGTGCTGCAAAGCCAAAACGTCGCATTGGTGCGCTGCTTGAGTTCTTAGACCCAACAGACGACGAAGGCTTGCATATTCGCCTTTCTCGTTGGTGCCGTGGTGGCGCATTGGGCTGGCTCTTTGATAATACTGAAGACACTTTAGTATTGGACAATTGCACAATGGTTGGTTTTGACGTTACCGAGTTTTTGGACAACGACGAAACCCGTACACCTACAATCATGTATCTATTCCACAGAATTGAAAGCTTGATTGATGGCCGTCGTATTCCGATTTTCATGGATGAATTTTGGAAGTTGCTCGATGACCCAGCCTTTGAAGATTTGGCAGAAAATAAGTTAGTGACGATTCGTAAACAAGACGGGTTTTTAGTTATGTTTACGCAGTCACCAAAACAAGTGCTGAAGTCTGATATTGCATTTGCGATTATCGGCCAAACAGCCACAAAGATTTTCTTACCTAATCCTGAAGCTGACCGCGACGATTATGTGGACGGTTTTAAACTCACACAAAGGGAGTATGAAATCGTAAAAGAATTAGGCGAGAAGTCACGCCAATTCTTGATTAAGCAAGGGCAAAATTCCGTCGTAGCGGAACTTAATTTACGCGGATTTGATGACGAACTGGCGGTTCTTTCAGGGAATACGGCCACATCGTTATTGGCTGAAAAACTCGTCGCTGAACTTGGCGACGATCCTGCGGTTTGGTTGCCTGAATTTCACCGTATTAGGAAAGGTTAGTCACATGAAAAAAACACAGGCAGTAACGAAGATTTATAGACCTAATACTAAGTACAGTGCCAAGGATTATGAAACATTTAAGCTCACTAAAAAAGAACTTGAATCATTAACAACAGTGAAATAACAACATTTTTTAAGGAAAAATAACATGAAATCACAAAAGAAAATCTTAGCCGCTATTGCTCTTTGCTTCAGTCTTTCTACCCCAGCATTCGCTGGCGGTATTCCAGTTATTGACGTGGCAAACTTAGCCAACACCCTTGAAAACCTTGTTCAATGGGGCAAGCAACTTGAAGCTATGAAACAACAATTTGACCAGCAAGTACAGCAATACAACAGCCTTAACGGGGCGCGTGGTATGGCAAACTTGGTCAATAACCCTGCTTTGCGTAAGTATTTACCAGCTAATTACCAAGACATTTTAAATAACGGTTATGGGAATTGGGCATCAATCAGAGATAGTGCAAAGCTTGTTGACTTAGCTAATACAAATATCAAAACTACAAGTAGTACAGGCAAAGCTTTTGAAGCAAACGCTAATCAGGCGGCTATTAATCGTGCTACCTATGAAGATGCTTATTCAAAAGCTAATAACAGGTTTGACGATATTCAGGTTCTATTAGACAAAGTTAATAACGCCCCTGACGCTAAAGATATTGCTGACTTACAGGCACGTATTCAGTCGGAACAAGTCATGATGCAAAACGAGCAGATTAAATTATCTATGCTCACACAACTTGCACAGGCACAGAAGGATTTAGCAGACCAAGCGACAAAAGAACGCCGTATGCAATTCACAAAGGGCGAACGCTCAACTGGTGCTTGGTAATTAAATAACTAAAAAGGCTTTCACATGAAAAACACACTACTACTAGCGATTTTGTTATCAATTCTTACTGCTGCATGTACTCCACAGAAAGTGGATAAAGTGCCGTCTGTTGCCGACGTTCACAATATCAACATTGATAATCAAAAAATCCCACAGTCTAAGTTTATTAAAACTTATTGCATCAACGTGGATTTAAGTAATAGCACTGAACACGATGTAACTACGTGCGAAAGTGTGAAAGCGGCGGCAAAAATAGATTTTACAAAAGGTGACAGGTCATCAGGCAACTGGTAAATAGATTAAGGGGTCATTATGGCAGGGTTTGATTTTTACGAAAAAATGTTCACGAAAGTAGATGCAACGCTTCTTGCCTATTGGCAAGACGTAGCATCTGATATAGCTGCATCAATATCACCAGTGGCTTACACGATGATTGCGATTTATATAATGTTATGGGGCTGGTCAATGATGCGGGGCATTATTTCCGAACCTATTACGGATGCAGCAACTAGAATTATCAGGTTAGCGGTAATTACTGGTATAGCTTTAAATGTAGGGCGCTACAACACCTATTTGGCTGATATGTTATGGAACTCACCTGACGCTTTAGCCGCCATTGTTTCTAATGGCGGCACTACTGGCGTAGGCAGCGCACAATTCCTTGACACGCTAATGGATAGGTTCTATGACATTGGCGAAGCTTACAACGAAGTTGCACACGCAAACAGCACTTTAGGTGTCCCTGACCTAACAGCTTTGTTTGCTGGTTACGCTATTTTCGCTTCAGGTGTTGCTTTAACGGGTTATGCAGCTTTTCTTTTGGTGTTAGCAAAAATTGCATTAGCTGTACTCCTAGGCATAGGGCCAATTGCAATTTTGCTTACCATTTTTGAAGGCACTAAACGATTCTTTGATTCATGGTTAGGCCAAGCTCTTAATTTTGTCTTTATGGTGCTTTTAGCGGCGGCTGTGACTAAACTGATTTTGACTATCATTGAAAGTTATTTAGGTAGCCCGTCCGTCATTGCCAATATGGATGATGTTCACTTATCTGCTGTCATTCCTGCTGTTGCATTCTCACTCGTTGGTTTGTTGGTATTGCTACAAGTACAGCCTATTGCTTCAGCATTAGGCGGCGGTGCTGCAATTAGCACACTTGGGGCAGTTGGTTGGGCGTATGGAAAAGCAAAATCAGGCGGTAAAAGCGCATGGGGTGAAGCTTCAGGAAAAAATAGAAGCGACAGGATTGCGGCTCGTAGAGCTAAAGTGAATAACGCTCGATGGGCTAAGAACAACCCAAGCATGGCAACACAAATGGGCAGGGCTGCTGCTGGCGCTCCTGCCGCTGTATATCGGAAAATCACAAGCAGAAGTAATAGAGTTTCACGCGGCTAAAGCCTAAAAAATAAGCGGTAATTTCGCCTCCGCGAAACCCGCTTTTTTTGTGCCTAAAATTTACAAAATAACATAGATTGATATTACAAAGTATGATATATTGTAGTTATGTTATTGAACACTTTGAAAGGGGTAATATGCGTAACAAAATAAGTATTTTAATCGTTTGCTTGCTGACAGGATGCGCGGGGTCACCTCCAAAGCCGCCAGAGTTTAAAGGCGAATACAAACCAATTAACAAACCAGCTTTTCAAGGTTCTTTTTCTGTATCCAAGATTTTCAATTTTGAATACGAAGGTGACATTGTGGATGCACTTAATGAACTCAAAAAAGTACAGCCTCAACTCAACGTAATGCCCCCTCTTGGAAAACGATTACCGCTTCTAGTGCGCGTTAATCTGAAAGACGCAACCCTAGAAGATGTTTTAAAAAGCCTAGGTGAACAAGGCGGCACTGTTGCTGACGTTATTTATAACAAGTCACAACAGCAAGGCGGCAATCAAGTTTTTATCCGATTCAACAAGGTCTAGGACAAGTAAATCATGGCAAATAACACTGATAAAAAAAGCATTGATAACTATTTGAAAGAAGCTCAAAGCTGGGAAACAAATAGAATTTCAGAAATTGAAAAATCACGTAAGACAGCATGGCGAGTAGCAACGGTCGCAGGGGTAACAACCCTCGTAATGGCCGTTGCTTTGTCGCTCCTAACGCCACTAAAAAAGACAGTGCCTTACGTTATTCGCGTTGATAATGCGACGGGCATTGTTGACGTAGTAGAGAGTTTGAACGACGGCAAGGTGAATTATGACGAAGCTATCAACAAATTCTTTACGCAATGGTATGTACGCTATCGTGAAGGCTACTCAATGGAATTGAGCGAAGACTACTATAGCTATGTAGGTATGCTTTCTGCCCCTGCTGAACAAAAGAAATACTTTGATTTCTTCCAGCCAAAAAATCCGCTTTCGCCCCTTAATGTATTTGGTAAAACGGCCAAGGTAAAACTACGCATTAAGAGTACGTCATTTATTAAAGAAAATGTGGCATTGGTTCGCTACGTTAAAGATATTTACCGTGACGGTGCGGATAAGCCTGAATCTACACATTGGGCGGCCACAATCACGTTTAAATATTCAGGGGCGCCAATGAAGGAAACCGAACGTGCGATTAACCCGCTTGGATTCCAAGTAACTGAATATCGAAATGACCCTGACGCAGTAACTACCGAATACAACACAACCGCCCAAGCTGCTGCTGTAACAACAGCAACGCCAAGCGTTACGGTATTTGCAGGTCAAAACTCAACAACTCCCGCGCCCGCACCTTCAGTGCCAGCCGTTCAACCATAAGGGGCAATGATGAAAAAACTATTATTGATAACATTGCTTTTGCCTTTACTGGCTAATGCTGAAATTACACCAAACAAAGGCAATGAAGATGCACGGGTAAGAATTGTTGATTACAGCGCACTTAATGTAGTCAAGCTTTCTACGTTTTATGGTGTTTCTACACACATCCAGTTTGCCGACGATGAAGTTATCAAGGACGTTGCAGTAGGCGACGATCAAGCTTGGAATGTAGTGCCTCGTGGCAATCATATGTTTGTAAAACCAAAGACAACCGAAGCAGATACAAACGTCACGGTTATTACAAACAAACGTAGTTATCAGTTCGCCTTAGTTGTGCAGCCACGCCCAATTAAGGATAAGAAAGCATGGAAAGACCCTAATCTAATTTACTCACTGGCCTTTCATTACCCAGAAGAGGAAGCCGCCAAAAATGAAGCTATTGCTAAGAAGCAATTAGCTAAATCAAAAGTAGATGACGTTAAGACAAAGCTTAATGACGCAAGTTTACGCAGTGAAAATACTGATTATTGGGTCGCTGGCTCTGAACAAATTAGCCCAACTGCTGCCCGTGATGATGGCACATTCATTTACCTGACCTTCGGAAAAAACCGCGATATTCCAGCGATTTTTGAAGTTGACGAAAAAGGTAAAGAAGCCTTGATAGCTACCAGCACAATGCAAGGTAGCACTGTAGTTATACAAAGGCTTTATCCAAAGTTGGTGTTGCGTAAAGGCGATTTGGTGGCCTCTGTAATTAACAAAGCATTCGATATTGACGGCGGAAAAGATAACAAGACAGGCACAATTTCTAACGAAGTCGTGCGTGAAATTAAGGAAGCGAAATAATGAGCTTAAAAGACCTATTTAGCGGTAAGAAAGATAAAGACGCGGTTGATTTAACCGATTCCGATATGCCAGTAATGGAGCAAGACGATGATTCATTGTCTGCTGCTGCACGTCGAGCAAAGCGCAAGGATGCTGAATTTCGCCTCCGCGAAAATACACCTGAACCTGATACGCATGATTTACCTAGCGTCAATAGAAAAGCTGGCGGTAACAAACTGATTACTGTGCTTGGTTTTGTTTTTATTTTAGGCGCTGCTGCTGCAATGATTATGGCCGTCAATGGCGATAAAAAACACAAAAACAGAAGCGAAGCTTTCAAAGAAAAAGCCGAAAAAATAGGTAGCACTTTGCCGCCTTTAGTTGTACCCAAAGACCCCCCAGCTATTACTTTGACACAACCAGCTCAAGCAACGCCCAGCAATAGCAATGCCGTAGCTACTGGACAAGCTGCACCTATCGCAGTCCAAAGAAGTAACGGCCAGTTTATGAATAAGGGTGCGAACGGTAAGCCAATCCCTGATTGGACAGACCGTAAAATGGGTGGTGGCTTAATCATTCCAGTTAAAAACGAAGCAGGGCAACGCCCAGCGGTTGTTGATAATGAATTGCAGCCACAAAATGGTGGAACAGATAAATCTGAAATGGCTACGCTTCTTACGCCAACGGTTACTAAGATGGCTTCAGCCTCTTTGTTGCCTAACCGAGATTTCATTATCACAAAAGGAACACCCATTGATTGCGCCCTTGAAACTGCTTTAGATAGCTCATTGCCGGGCATTGCGACTTGCATACTTTCACGCGACGTTTATAGCGATAACGGTAAAGTCCTATTGCTTGAAAAATCTACAAAAATGGTAGGTGAATACCAAAGTGGTGTTAAACGTGGCCAAGTTCGTTTGTTCTTACTTTGGACACGCGCTAAAACGCCTAATGGTGTAGTAATTAACCTCAATTCAGTAGGCACTGACGCACTAGGCCGCACTGGTGTTGAAGGTTGGACAGATACGCACTTTGCTGAAAGATTTGGTGCAGCCATTCTCATGAGCTTACTTAAAGATACTGTGCAAATTGTAGCCCAGCAATCAACTGGTGGTAGTGGCACAAATATTTACGGTAACACCTCGCAAGGTGGCGAAAAGGTTATTGAAAAAATCCTTGATTCGACTGTGAATATTCCTAACACGATTATCAAAAACCAAGGTGACCATATCGAAATTATGGTGAGCCGTGACCTAGATTTTTCAAGCGTGTATAGCTTAAAAGAGGCTGAATAATCATGACACTGAAAAGCGTTAAACACGTAGAGGATACACAAAGCTCTGAAATGCTTATGGAATACCTTGAACCGTTACAAGCTTTTCTTGACGATGACGGTTTAACAGAAATTTGCGTTAATCGCCCTCGTGAAGTGGTAACGGAAGGTAGGGAAGGGTGGAAACATCACCAAATTGATGGGCTTAGTTTTAACCACTGCAAACAATTGGCTACACTAATTGCAAGTTATAACGGCAAAGCAATATCAGCCGATAAACCCGTGCTTTCTGCTGCGCTTCCGAAAGGGGAGCGTGTGCAAGTGATTATCCCCCCAGCCTGTGAACCCAACACCGTATCAATCACAATTCGTAAGCCTTCAGTGATTGATAAAACATTGGATGAACTAGAAGCTGAAGGCGCATTTACAGAATGTGCCGACGTTTCAAACGAAATACAGCCTTTTGAACATGAACTTTTGTCGCTAAAGAACGATGGTCGAATCAAAGATTTTTTAGATTTGGCCGTGAGAAAACACCGCAACATTTTGATTGTGGGCAAAACTGGTTCAGGCAAAACGACAATTACAAAAAGCCTTATTCGTAGCATTCCACTTGATGAACGCTTAATTACTATTGAAGACGTACACGAACTATTCCTTAACCAGCATTCAAACAAAGTGCATTTGTTTTATGCGCGTGAAGACGAGGGCGGCGCAAAGGTTACACCAAAGCAAGCCCTAGCTTCATGTTTGCGTATGAAGCCTGACCGCATTCTACTTGCCGAACTGCGCGGCGACGAAGCTTGGGAATTTATTAAGTCCGTAAATACTGGTCATCCTGGTTCTATATCAACGATGCACGCAAACGGGGCTTTTGAAGCGTTTGAACAGCTTACGGCATTGATTAAAGACAGTCGTACAGGCGCACACCTTGACACTGACTATATCAAACACCGCTTGTTTACAACGATTGATATTGTCTTGTACTACCATCAACGCAAATTAAGAGAGATTTACTATGACCCTCAATCTAAACGCCAATAGCTGGGCAAAACCAACACTGTATTTTGTGTTGGCATTGACCGTTTTAGGTCTTTGGTCTTACCTTGCTGGCGGTATTTTTTTAATGGCATTTGACCATAAGTTTGAAGAAACAAATGTGTTTGTGTTTTTTCAATACTGGATGAAATTAGGCCATGAGCCACAAGTAATGAAATGGCTTTATATTTCAGGTGGCGTTTCATTGGCTATCATACTCTCACCCTTGTTTATGTTTTTCTCCTCCGCGAAACGAAGTCTTTACGGTGATGCTCGTTTTGCCAAAAAATCAGAAATTCGTAAGGCTGGTTTGTTTGGTGAAAAGGGCTTAATTGTTGGAAAAATGGGCAATGACTATCTAACATTTAGTGGTCAACAACACGCGATTATTTCAGCGCCAACACGAAGCGGTAAGGGTGTAGGTATCGTAATACCAAACCTACTAAGCTGGCCTGAAAGTGTGGTTATCTTGGATATTAAACAAGAGAACTGGAGCATTACCAGCAAATACCGTTCAAAGTACGGTCAACAGTGTTTCTTGTTTAATCCAGTGGCCGCAGACTATAGAACGCACCGCTACAACCCGCTTGCTTATATTAGTGATGACCCTAACTTTAGAATTGACGATGTTCAGAAAATCGCAAACATGCTTTACCCTGACCAAGCTGGCACTGACGTTATTTGGACGGCAACGCCGCGTAGTCTGTTTTTAGGTATTGTTTTAATGTTGGCAGAAACACCTGAAAAGCCATTGACTTTAGGCCAAGTGTTGCGCGAAACATTAACTGACGGTGACGGCACTGATTACTTCACTAAAGTTATCAATGAACGTGCTGCGTCTAACAATCCATTATCGGGCGCATGTATCCGCGCATTGAATAGCTATATTTCAATCTCTGCCGAAAATACACGAGCTGGCATTATGACTGGATTTAGGTCACGCCTTGAATTGTGGATGAATCCATTAGTGGATGCAGCAACTAGCGCAAACGATTTCGATCTGCGCGACGTTCGCAAAAAACGTATGTCAATTTATATCGGGGTAACGCCTGACAACTTAGACCGCATGGCTCCGATTATCAATTTGTTTTTTCAACAGTTGATTGACCTTAATACACGCGAACTGCCTAATCAAAATAAAGCAATTAAATACACTTGCTTACTTTTGATGGATGAATTTACAGCTATTGGCAAAATCGGTGTTTTGTCTAAAGGTATTAGCTATATTGCTGGTTACTGGTTGCGAATGATGCCAATTATTCAAAGCCCAGCGCAATTAGTTGAAGTTTACGGCAAAGAGGCTGCACAAACCTTTACGACTAACCACGCTTTAAATATTGTGTTCCCGCCAAAGGCTTCAGAAACACAAACCGCAAGGGATATTTCAGAATGGTTGGGCTATCAGACCGTAAAGGGTGTTTCAGAATCCAAAGCTAAAGGCATGTTTGGCAAAAAAACGCCTACTGAAAGTCAATCAGACCAACGACGTGCATTGTTATTACCGCAGGAAATAACAAGTCTTGGTCAAGCTAAAGAATTGGTCATTATGGAAGACGTGCCGCCAATTCTTGCAATGAAAGTACGTTACTTCAAAGACCATGTGTTTGTTGAACGCTTAAAGGAAGTTTCGCCCTCGCTGCATAAGCTGGGTGCTAAATTACCAACACAAAAGCAACTAGACAAAGCTATCGAAACTGGCGAACTTGGGTCACCAGTACCGCTAATTGATTTGAACGCGCATATCAATAGCACTGAAGGTGAAACGCCTTTGACTATCAAGCCAATGCAAGCTGAAGCCACAGAAACAATTATCAAGGAAAGACCTGTAACGCCTAATGATATGCCGAAGTTGGCTAAATTAGGACTTGCTAGTTTTTCAATTGATTTTTCAAGCGTTGAAAAACCAAATGTAAATGATTTAGACGAAGCGGCTTTAATAGCTTACGCCGACAATCTTTGTAAACAAGCAAACATCAATTAACGAGGTGAAATAATGGCACAAGAGAAAAAAAAGAGTCCTTTTGATAATGTGACTACAGACACGAACGAAACACCTAACGCCAAAGCTGCGCTAATTGCAGAAGAGGAAGTTATCGCAAAGCTCGATACGCCCGAAGCCCGCGCTAGGTTTGAAGCTCAAAAGACAGCAGACTTAATGAATAGCACAGCCAATGCAGATGTTAATAATATCTTGGATAGACTAAATAAAGATTTGGAATTAAAAGCTCTTGGCCGTGAAGGTGTGCCTATGCAATCTATTCCTGAAAGCAAAATTCAATACAACGAACAAGTTGGTATGCGTGGCGCACAAATACTTAACAAAGACGGCTCTACCATTGATTTTGGCGGCAAAGAAGCTATTGAGAACTTTGCTAAAGAACAAAAGCTTACTGACTTTGAAATTAAGACACTTAAAGAATTTGATGATTTAGCAAAACGTGAAACTGAAAGAACTAATGCGAAGGTCACCGCACCTGAAACATTGGTTGCTAACCAAGATAAACGTGATGCTGAACAAAAAGACGGCTTTACGCTAGACCAAGCTACTAAAGAACGCTTGGCCGAAGGTAGAGAACGTGACAAAACAGAAGCGCAAAAGGTGATTGATAACAACGCAATCGAAGTGGAAAAATACCTTACTAAGCCTCAAGGTAAGAATAAAGACGCAACTGATAACAAAGTGGAATCCGACGAAATTTTTACCGCAACACAGCAAGACGTTAAATCACTGTTACCGCCCGATATTGAGAAGCAATATAAAAAGGTCGGTGATAAGTACATGATGCAAAACCCGCCCGATACGGTGGCTTTTGAGGATAAGGGTAACAAGCTAGAAACTAAGTCTGATAGCAATAGCGTTGCTGAATCTATGGTTCGTATTGCACAAGCTCGCGGCTGGGATGAAATCAAAGTATCAGGCTCCGAAACATTCCGTAAAGAGGCATGGCTAGAAGCTGCATCACGCGGTATGTCTGTCAAAGGCTATTCACCTAGCGAACAAGATAAGGCTGAATTAGAAAAACGCAGTGTCAATAAAGAAGCCAATAAAGTTGAGCAGGATAATAAGCCGTTTCGCGTCCGCGAAAATGATAAAGAAGCCGACAAACCAAACAGCCAAAATAAAGAGCTTGCCAAAGCATTTGCAGATAAAAGCCCTGCTGAAGCGGTCAAGTCTTATCCTGAATTAGCAGGTGCTGCGGCTGCCGTTGCTGCTATGGAAAAGAAAGCTGAAGCTGACGGCCTAAACCCACAACAACGTGCAATCGTTAGCGCAAGACTTCGTGAGAATGTGGCTAACAGCATTGAGCGCGGCAATATCCCTGAAGTTAAAATTAAAGAAGAAATTGAAGTAAAGCGTGAGGTTAAGGCAGAAAGAGAGGCGCAACGATGAATTTAGCCCGCAAAGCAGTTTTTATAGCCGTAGGCGCGTTTTTATGTGCTTGCACATCCATTAACACCAAAACAACTTTAACGGACGGTGTAGCGCACCGTGTAAGCCCTGATTACACGGCTATAGGTGTTACAGATAACATAAACGCCTATGTTTATGGCACTCGTACCGTCATCGAGCTTAATAAAAATCTTTCGATTAGCGTTAAGGATTCTAACGGCCAAAACGTGGAGTTTGAAAGGGTAGGGCAGTACATGAGGCTTTCACGTATCCTTGATAATTTCACGGTGGACGTAGGCGGTCATTCAGTAAAATTTATTAGTTCACCAGTTCCTACAACTGAAGTATATACAGGCAAAATACAAGCGCCTGTTGTTGTAGAACCTGTAATAAATGCCAAAAACTCACAGTATGAAGCTAATTATTTTAAAAAAGCTTCGTACTCAAATGAACAAATGGCCGCGCTCTTGGCGTTGTCACAAAAACAACTAAACGAAGTTAAGGCCGCTTTAGCTCAAGCAAAAACTACCGAACAAATTAAAGAAGCAAGCGCAAAACTGACTTTAATTGAAAACAACCTAACATCAGCTACGGCCACTGTATTTACTAACTTCAAACCATACAGCGCGAAGATTGCTATTGATGCAGAAACAAGCCGAATTTTGGTTGAAGCTGCCAAGGTTGCAAACTATATAAATATTACTGGATACACCAATACGCAAGTAGGTGGAACGGTCGAGGCTAAAGTCGCTGCAAAGCGATCTGAAGCCGCGAAGCAATATTTAATTAAAAATGGTGTTGATTCTGAAAAGATTAGAACCTTCTCTGTTGCCACTGGTGAATTCATTGCGCCTAATAAAACCAAAAAAGGTGCTCAATTAAATAGACGTGTTGAAATTGAAATGGCTATGCCTAAGTTCAATCAACAAAGCCAACAAACACAATCAATTTAGTAGGTTTTAATTATGAACTATGCTGTTTATCTTTTTCCATTCGTAGTTATGTTTTACGCCCGCAAACCGATGGCTGCTATTACTTGTTTATTCCTTCAAATAAGTATCGTTGGCTGGCCTGTAGGTATGTTTTGGGCTTCAAAAGCCCTTACTAGCTACAAGTCAAAACAAAGATTTGTTTTAACTGCCGAACGACTACAAGCTAAAAAACATAACACCAAACAACAACACCATAACCAATATGTTGATTTTTCCTAAATAACTATATGAACCCAGTAACTAAAATAAAAACAGCAAGGAGCCAAACCATGAATGCAGCTATTAACAACAAGCAAGATGAATTTTCTCATATTAAAAATATGAAACAATACGACGAGCAGTTTAAAGCATGTGTCTTAAATCACATGGTCAATGTATTGGATAAAGAGGAATGGGCAAGGTTTAGAAGCCTAGCAAAATCAAGAAGGTCATTAGAGCCGTACCTTGTTTTTAACCCAAAGGCCACACCAGAAATTTTAGTTAATGATGCTTTATGTCATGATGGGATGCACCTAAAGCACATCCCTTATGAAAAAACAGAAATTGGCAAAATAAATAATGAGCCAGTTTATTATTGTGACGGTGAAGGAATTTATGTATGGGCAAATGGAGCTGAAACCTATGGTTTACACAGTATTTGGTTAACCTTCCCAGCTTACCCGCCTAACTGGTAACTATCTTTCATTGTCTTTGCTTCTCCCCCTTGGTGCGGTCTTTTCCGCACCTTTTTTTTGCTCTGCTGCACTATCAATTTTGCTTTCTGCAGGACGCTCAACAATCTTGGTTTTAGTGAATTTCTCACGTATTTCTCGCTTCAATTGTTGCGCCTTAGTTTCTACTGAAGGCATAGCCTCAACAAAGCCCTTTATACGTCCTGCAAGGCTTTTATTTTGTTCATTGTCACTTAGATTACCGTCAATTAGTTTTCGTCTGCCAGCATCGCCATAATCGCTAATTCCCTCCCGTCGCAAGCTAGTATTGGCTGCTCCTCCCCGTCCCAAACGATTGAGTGCATTCTGCTGCAAAAGCACTTTACGTTGTCCTTGGTCGTGAACCACACCGACGCTGGACAAGTTTCGCAAGCTGGGGTTGGCATTGGCAAATGTTTTGCGTCTAAGTTTTTCAACACTGGACTGATATACAAAGGCGGCTCGCTGTATCGCTCTTGTTGCTCCTGATTTGATTCTGTCGTAATTTGGTCGTTCATTTACTAGCTCCTTATTGTTAATAGTAATATTTGGTTTTGGTTTTTCTAACGCTTTGGCCGCATTTAACCAAGCTTGCTTAATCTGATTCTGTCTTTCAATAATTGCGGCCTCCCAAGGCTTCTGCTGCACGTCCTTACCCTTGTTTTCAGCCACTAATTCATCAGTAATTTGTTTTATTTGTTCAGCTTTGACCCTAGGTACTCTTGGTTTATGTGTTTTATCGCCTTGCTCGATGTGTTTAATCACGCTTTTTTCAGCTTTTTGCACCACTCCACGAGCTGGCCTAGGCGTTGCCTCTGCATCTACACCCAACTTTCTAAGGTTTTGAGCGAATCCCTCGCGCCATTCTTGTAAATCGTCTTTGCGAGGATCTAAGCGTTTACCATCAAAACCTAATGTCTTAACAGAAAGGTGAACATGAGGCTGTTTTGTATCCTTATCGTTACCCGCATGATGCAGCGCCATGACGTACTCATGGTTTTTGCCAAAAGTTTGCTTTGCAAACTCACGCACGGCCACTCTAACGTCTTCAGGGTTTGTGTCTGCGGGCATTGATAAAACCATGTGCATTGTTTCTCTATTAGCACGATGATTTTTCACGTCCGCGCCCAGCTCACGTAGCTTGCCCGTAAAATCATTTCGCCATTCTTCTGCGCCTGGTCTTTTTACGGACAATTGCACCCTTGGCCTTTTGTCTTTTTTGTTTTCAGGGTTGTTGGTAGTGATTTCATACTCGCCATTTTCGCCAAACGTATTTTTTGCGAAAGTGCGTATAGCTTCTTTAACGTCTTCAGGGGTGGTTTTATCACCCAAAGCCACAACCAAACGCCTTGTTCCTTCAGGCGTTTGTAAGGCAATCTGCATTGTTTCTACTTCCTTTTGCTTTCTGCCTTTATCCGCAAAATCCTCACTCCATTTTTTCATTAGGTTTTCTATATCATCCTTGCTCTGCAATACTTCGCCACGCTCGTTTTCAAGCTCAATTTGAGCATTGCGCCCTATGTAACCAATATGAGCTTTCGCGTGTGCGCTGCTGCTGCCGAAGCCTGTAATTTTGACCATGACCTCTGACGAATCAGAAGCAACCCTAGCGGCCTTTGCTTTAATTTCCTTGGGTGATTTAAGGTTCTTTGTTTTATTAGATTTTCGCTTAACCGAACCCGCCAAAGCTTTTGCATATTCTGATTCAATCAAGCTCATTTAAAGCCTCCCATGATTGCTGACTAGCCCTAATCAATCGACGTATTGTTTTATCGTGCTGCTCAATGGCCTTGTTCAATTCATTCAGGTGTTCAAGCTTAATTCTGTCTGTTTCATGGAATCTTTCATTCAACGCCTTTGCAATTTGATTGAGATTGCGGCCAATTGCTGCAAGCTCTCGGTTACTGGCATTTAACAGTTGTATTTCATCCGTACTAAGCACTGCATCACGCATTAAATTTGATTGCACCAATGCTGCAACCCAGCGACTAAATTTCATGCCTTTTGCTTTTGCTCTTAGGTCTATTTCATTAACCAAAAATTGAGGTAAGTAGAAGTATTTTTTTACCTTCTCTGCCGCCTCAATTACAGGTTCAATTTTTGAATCTTCAGGCGAAGTTTCACCAATAACTAGCATGACGATTTGCCTCAAAAATTCTGACGGCTTCATATTCTTTGACTTAGCAATAGCGTTGAATCTCTTTGCTTTTGGTATCTCAATCCTTGCTCTCAAAACCGTATCAAATTTTTTCATAATAAGGGGGGGGGTGAGTTATATTTGTGATAATTGTAGCACAAACGCACCGTAACTCCCTATCCTGCCCTAGATTTTTACCCCCCCTTATTGCATTTGAATTTGATACGGTTTTGACACGCTTTTAATACAAACATAAAACATGATTAAAACAAATTTTAATCATATTAAAACACCATTAACACATATTTGATTGACTTTAATACAGAACTAATACAAAATTAGTGACGTATTAAATAATTATGTGTAAATCTATGACTGAAAAAACCCTATCGGAAAAGCTGCGCTCACTTGCAAACGATGATTTGACCCGTTCAAAATCAGCTCGTTTGCGCGACGTTTTCGATGATGTTGAACTCGCTTTATCGGCTGGCGTATCGAAAGAAAAGATACTTAACCAGCTTGCTGAAGACGGTTTAAATTTCAGCCTAGCTACATTCAATACGACACTTCAAAGATTACGAGCTAAGAGAAAAAACGAAGCTCCGAGTAAGCCAGTTTCAACCCCAAAAGCAACATCAAAAACTATCGGTGAAAAACCTATAATTACACCCGAAGAGCCACAGGCCGAAGCGGTTATTTTAGGTTCACATAAGCCCGAAGATTTAAACGCAATTATCGGCAGCACACCTGATTTAGATGCTTTAGCCAAACTCGGAAAATCAAACAAACAAAGGAATAAATAATTATGAAAGTAGCCGTAATAAACTTTTCAGGTAACGTAGGAAAAACGACGGTATCAAGTCACCTACTGAAACCACGCATGGCCGACGCACAAATTTTTTCAATCGAATCTATCAATCAAGGCGCTGACGCAGACGGCCTTGATGTTGAAAAAATGAAGGGCAAAAAATACGGCGAATTGATAGATGAACTAATGCCTCTTGATTCTGCAATTATTGATATTGGAGCTTCAAACGTCGAAGACTTTTTAAAGCTCATGCAACAATATGACGGTTCACATGAAGAGTTTGATTTTTTCGTGGTGCCAGTTGTAAAAGAGAAAAAAGCACAGGCCGACACGGTAAACACTATTCGCTCACTTCAAAAACTTGGAATTGAAAAAAAGCGCATTCGATTACTTTTCAACAAGGTTGATATTGACGAATCTGTGAATGATGAATTTGCCGCTTTGTTTGGCTTGGCTGCTGCCGAAAAAGGTTTTGTGATTAACGACGAATGCGTGATTTATGCAAACGAAGTTTACGAAAGACTAAAGGCCGTGGGCAAGTCATTGGGCGAAGTTACCAATGATGAAGTGGACTACCGCGCAAAACTACGCGAAGCCAAAACCGACGAAGACAAAGACTTTTGTATAAAAATGGTTGCCCTGAAGCGTTTAGCTATCACGGCCAACAAAAACCTTGATGATGTTTTCAAAGCGGTTTTTAAGTAGGCCAAAATGGATAGCAAACCAAAAACATCACGCGAGGCATTATTTGCTGAATTATTCGGTGACGTTGATAAGCTTTTGCTACGTGTTGAGGCTTTGCCCAACACGATCAGCGAAAGCGAATCTAAAATGAAAGCTACTATTGAAATTTTAGAAACGTCTAGCGAAAAATACCGAACAGCCATAACGGAATTTACAAACCAAGCGAAAACGGAAATATCCGAATATTTAGACCGCAAGGCTTCAGAAGTTACCAGTAAGACTACTGAAGAGCAACGCGCAGCCATACAGGAAGCTGCGCGGCTGGCCTTCAGGTCTGAAGCTTCAGAAAATGCCGCAAACCTTAGTTTAGCCCTTAGTAATGCCACTAAGGATTTTAAACAAGCTAGAGTATCGCGGCTTGTTGAACATGGCATTACCGCCCTGCTTGCTTCTGCTCTAACTGGTCTAGTTGTTTATTTGTTACTTAACCACTAACGCGCTCTGCTTGTTGCCTAGGCTTATTCACATTGCGGTAATTCATGCAATGCAAATAAGCCTAGGTTCATATAAAAACACTAAAAAAACACTCATGAAAAAATACATATTCGTACTAACTGCACTTTTATTTATTTCAAGTACAGCACTGGCCGACACTATCAGCGGCTTAGTTATTGGTGTGGCCGACGGCGACACAATAACTGTACTTGATTCTACAAACACCCAAACAAAAATTAGACTTTCAGGAATTGATGCCCCTGAAAAGAAACAAGCCTTTGGCAATGTGTCTAAAAAAGCACTATCGGATTTAGTCTTTAATAAACAAGTAACGGTTGATTGGCACAAACAAGACCGCTACGGGCGCACAGTAGGCAAAGTCATTGTTAATGGAATAGACGCAAACCTAGAACAAGTTAAACGTGGTATGGCATGGTTTTACAAGCAATACCAAAACGAACTAACACTAGATGATAGGTTAGCCTACCTTCATGCAAATGAAGCCGCCCAAGCCTCTAAAACTGGCCTTTGGCTTGATAATGACCCAACACCGCCTTGGGAATTTAGAAAGCAAACAAGGTAGGTTTAATTTCGCCTCCGCGAAATTGTGTCTAATCAAACTTCAGTGACTTCACCCATGACCTTTGACGGGATACGGAGTAACACCCAGCTTTTGGCTGGGCGTTATGGCTACCGCCACGGCTCCTACCGTCAAAAACCTGCAAAGCAGGTTCAAGGGTCAACATGGGTGAGAACAAAGCCCGTGACTAATCAAAACCTTGCTTGGTCTATAGAGGGTTGATTTTGATGTTTAACGGGATTCAGATATAGGCGCTTTGCGCCTCAAAGGAAGGTAATAAGATGGAATCAACTAAATTAGGAAGATTAGCAATTAAGCTGGGGAAACTAACCAGCTCAATTGGCCACAAACTTAACGAAACAAACAAAAAACCTATACCAGCATTTACAGGTATGCTTACTATGACGGCTCAAACACTAAGGCTCTGTGCAATAGCCGTTCTAATACCTACCGCTTTTTTACTTACGCTAATTGCTTCACTATACGTGAATATAATCAAGAAGCCTTAAAGCTCCATCATCATTGTTTGTGGTGATAACACAGACAAAATGAAATCATAAGCATAGCGAATAAAAAATGCTGTAAAGCTTAGTGCTGCAATACCCCATACCATGCCAGTTTTTTCAGGGAAAGCATACCAAGCAAAAAGCCACGCAAACAAAGCGGGAACTGAAATAATATTGCATACAAACACCACAGGCAAACGCAGCCAGTACATGACCAAAAACAACGGCATACGAATTGCCCACAAAATGAATGTGAAAACATTTTTGACAGTTACGCTTTTTGGCATTGCTGCCTTGATTTTTTCAGCGTCAATTTTTACCGCTGGGCGGTAAGTGATTTTAGCTTTTGGCGCTTTTGGAAAATTAACAATGTTAGTCATAATTTATGCCTCTCAATAAACCTATCAATTGTGTTGTAGGATACTTCTAAATTTTTGGCTATTTGTCTTTTTGAAACGCCTAGCCTTATCTGATTGCTTACTACGTCTATATTCTTAGGGTCTGCATCGAGCTTTAAACTACTTTTACTACCCAATGGCCTACCTAGTATCTTGCCTTCAGCTTTAACACGCTGTAGCCCCTCTTTTGTTCGTTCTCGGATGAAAGAAAGCTCAATCATCGAGGCCATACTAAACACACTCGCCAATAGTTGGCTTTGTATGCTTCCATCCATCACTATGTTTGACTTAGTAACGTGTAGCACTACGCCTTTAACGCTTGCAGCTTCTAAGAATGAATAGACTTGTGAAGGTTTGGCCGCAAGTCTAGTAAACTCTGAAACCATTATCACGTCACCCCGCCCTACTCTTTCAATCAAGCTGCCAAGTTCTCTGCTTTGCCAGTCTTTATTTCTGCTCACCGTTTCAGCTATCCAAGTCACAGGTGCGAAGCCGTGACGGTTCGCATATTCCAAAACGCCCAGCTTTTGGCTGTCCACGTCCTGCGCTTCTGTTGACACCCTTAGATAACCAAAATAATTAGCCACTCTGTACCTATTTTTACTTAATTTTCGTTAAAACGTATTATAAACAAATAAATGAATGCGTATTGATTCAAAATAAACGTACATTCACATAACTAAATTGCATCAATTAAAATCAACGTCTAAACGAATGCAAAACTAGGCTTCAACTATTTCAGTAATGCCACTTATTACATCGTCCAAGGTATTAGCGCAATATTCAATAGCGTCTATATGTTCTTGGGCTTTATCGCCCTTTTCACCGCCTTGGAAAGATTCGGGCATATTGTCGTAATAGTCTTGCTCTTCCTGCTGCAAGGCTTCCAATCGCTCTTTTAAAGTTTCAAGCTCTGATTGAATTTCTTGCAGTTGCTCACGCCTAGCTTTGTTCATCTGTCGCCCCTAGTTACTGTTTACGAACTCTAAGTTTACCCGCTGATTCAACGATATAAACTTTGTCACCTTCAACCAATTCAGAATCGGCTTGTGTGATTGTAATTAGCTTACCGTCGTCTTTTTTCAAAATCAGTTCTTGTGCTGTTGCTTGGGTCACCTTATCGGCTGCAACATTACCAACTACACCGCCAATTATCCCGCCCAAAGTACCACTAACAAATCGGTTCTTTTTACCTAACTGGCTACCAATAACCGCGCCTGTTGCTGCGCCAATGCCTGTACCTGTCATTTGTGCTGTGCGTGTAGGCTCTATCTTCACTTCTCGCACGTCCAAGACTTCAGCCGCTTCAACACGCCCTTGTCGCAATGTTCCGTTACGAGTATTACCATCTTGCGAAATATCATAATCACCAGCCACGGCCACACCTGAAAAACCCACAACCAACAAACTAACCAATACGAATTTTTTCATTTTCTAATTCCTTAAAATTTACGTTGTTCAATTTCGCCTCCGCGAAATTACTAATGAACCACTGACATATCAATATCAACACTGTAAATATCCAGCAAGCCACGGCGCTTTACTTCAATGACAATCTTAGCCAAGTTGTTAATATCAGCGCATTGATGAAGCATGTGTCTTTGTGACCATCTTTCACCACGCGGCCTGATACCACGCAATTGCATATAACGAGCTGCACACGCATATTTCCAAGCCTTCAGTAAGTCTTTATTTTCTAGTTTTGCTTCATCGCTAATGGCTGGCACTATCGCATTCCAAAGAGTGTAAGCTGTTGGCACTGTGTTTACGTTTAGACTTCTCACTGTTAAAACTCCTTCATTTCTCACATTGACCGTTAATTAAATTTTGTTCGGTGCTTCTTGTTTGTCACCATGTAACCATTGTATAGATTGCCCGTTATTGTGTCAAGTCTTTTCGCTTGTAAATAGTGAAATATATTTA
>Ga0208125_100339_pt1 | contig 30802 bp, 25 predicted proteins | sample LakWasM128_HOW14_2_FD_183938 | JGI IMG/M metagenome (GOLD analysis project Ga0208125, IMG submission 183938) | Freshwater sediment methanotrophic microbial communities from Lake Washington under simulated oxygen tension - Sediment Metagenome... | ecosystem: Environmental > Aquatic > Freshwater >...
CGCCGGGTTGATGCCCAGCTGCTTGGCCACGCTGGTGCGCAGCGCGTTGAACTTGCCTTCCAGGCCGGGGCCTACTTCCGCCATCAGCTTCTGGCCCAGCGCGGACTGCATGTCGCCGCCCATCTGCACGTACTTCTTGTTGACGGGCGAATCGAGGATGGCGACGAGCTGGCGCAGCTCATCCTCGGTGAAGCGCTCGTCGAGCATGGTGCCAATGGTGGTCGGGGCCAGCTTCAGCGCCGCATTGCGCAGCACCGGCGTGTTTTCCTCGACGAACTTCTTGATGTCGGCTTCGATCGCCTTGGCGGTGGCCTCGCGTTTTTCGGGCGCGACCTGGGTCTGCAGCGCGGTACCGGCTCCCTGCATCAGGTTGCCAATGGGTTGCTGCAGCACGCCGCGGGCCAGGCCCTCGATGGCGGGCTGCTGCAGTTGCAGCACCTTGGCGATCAGCTCCTTCTTGGCGGGCGAGCTGGCCGGGGTGGATGCCGATTGGGCAAGGGCAGGCACGGCGCAAGCGGCGATGACGGCGGCGGCGCAAATCTTCAACAGCGAGGTGTTCAAACTCATTCCTTGTTAGCGTCGTCGGCGTTCAGATCGCCTTCCGCGGGGTTGTCGGTGCCGGCTTCCGCCGCACCATCGATGGCGCCTTCGTTCGCATCGTTCTCGACGATGCGCTGCAGGCCGGAGAGCTTGGAACCATCGTCCAGCGCGATCAGGGTCACGCCCTGGGTGGCGCGGCCGAGTTCGCGAATCTCGCTCACCCGGGTGCGCACCAGCACGCCCTTGTCGGTGATCAGCATGATCTCGTCTTCCGGGCGCACCAGGGTGGCGGCCACCACGCGGCCGTTGCGCTCGCTCTGCTGGATCGCGATCATGCCCTTGGTGCCGCGACCGTGGCGGGTGTACTCGATGATGGAGGTGCGCTTGCCGTAGCCGTTCTCGGTGGCGGTGAGCACGCTCTGCGTCTCGTCCTCGGCCACCAGCATGGCGATCAGGCGCTGCTCGGGTTCCAGCATCATGCCGCGCACGCCGCGCGCCTGGCGGCCCATCGGGCGCACATCGTCCTCGTCGAAGCGCACCGCCTTGCCGCCATCGCTGAACAGCATCACGTCGTGCTTGCCGTCGGTCAGCGCTGCGCCGATGAGGAAGTCGCCCTCATCCAGGTCCACCGAAATAATGCCGGCCTTGCGCGGGTTGCTGAAGTCCTTCAGCGAGGTCTTCTTCACCGTGCCCAGCGCCGTGGCCATGAAGATGTAGTGATCTTCCGGGAAGGTGCGGAACTCGCCGGTGAGCGGCAGCACCACGGTGATCTTCTCCTCGGCCTGCAGCGGGAACATGTTCACGATGGGCTTGCCGCGCGAGTTGCGCGAGCCCTGCGGCACTTCCCAGACCTTGAGCCAGTAGACGCGGCCGCGGTTGCTGAAGCACAGGATCCAGTCGTGCGTGTTGGCGATGAAGAGCTGGTCGATCCAGTCGTCGTCCTTGGTGGCGGCGGCCTGCTTGCCGCGGCCACCGCGGCGCTGCGCGCGGTACTCGCTCAGTGCCTGGCTCTTGATGTAGCCAGTGTGCGAGAGCGTCACCACCATGTCGGTGGGCGTGATCAGGTCTTCGGTGCCCAGCTCCTGGGCGTTGTGCTCGATGACGCTGCGGCGCGCACCCACCTTGGTCTGGCCGAACTCCTGCTTCACCTGCACCAGCTCTTCGCTGATGATGGTGGTGACGCGCGCCGGCGTGGCCAGAATGTCGAGCAGATCGGCGATCTGCGCCATCACGTCCTTGTACTCGCCGACGATCTTGTCCTGCTCCAGGCCGGTCAGGCGCTGCAAGCGCATCTGCAGAATTTCGCTGGCCTGGTCGTCGGAGAGACGGTACAGGCCGTCTTCCTGCATGCCATACATGGCGGGCAGGCCCTCGGGGCGGAAGGCCGTGCGGCCGCCGGGCGTGGCCTCTTCGGCGCGCACCAGCATCTCGCGCACCAGCGAGGAATCCCAGCTCTTGGCCATCAGCGCGGCCTTGGCCACCGGCGGGGTGGGCGAGTTCTTGATGGTGGCGATGAACTCGTCGATATTGGCCAGCGCCACGGCCAGACCTTCCAGCACATGGCCGCGCTCGCGTGCCTTGCGCAGCTCGAAGATGGTGCGGCGGGTCACCACCTCGCGGCGGTGCTCCAAGAACACCGTGATCAGGTCCTTCAGATTGCAGAGCTTGGGCTGACCGTCGATCAGCGCCACCATATTCATGCCGAAGGTGTCTTGCAGCTGGGTCTGCTTGTACAGATTGTTCAGCACCACCTCGGGCACTTCGCCGCGCTTGAGCTCGATCACCACGCGCATGCCGGACTTGTCGCTCTCGTCCTGGATATGGCTGATGCCTTCGATCTTCTTCTCGTGCACCAGCTCGGCAATGCGCTCCAGCAGCGTCTTCTTGTTGACCTGGTAGGGGATCTCGTCAACGATGATGGCCTGGCGCTGGCCGCGGTCGATGTCCTCGAAATGCACCTTGGCGCGCATGACCACCTTGCCGCGCCCGGTGCGATAGCCGTCACGCACGCCCGAGAGGCCGTAGATGATGCCGGCGGTGGGGAAGTCGGGCGCCGGGATGATCTCCATCAGCTCGTCGATCGAGGCCTCCGGATTGCGCAGCGCATGCAGGCAGGCGTCCACCACTTCGTTGAGGTTGTGCGGCGGGATATTGGTGGCCATGCCCACCGCGATACCCGAGGCGCCGTTCACCAGCAGATTGGGCAGGCGCGTCGGCAATACCAGCGGCTCCTTTTCGGAGCCGTCGTAGTTGGGCCCGAAATCAACCGTTTCCTTCTCGATATCGGCCAGCATTTCGTGGGCGATCTTGTCGAGGCGGATTTCGGTGTAACGCATGGCGGCGGCGTTGTCGCCGTCCACCGAGCCGAAATTGCCCTGGCCGTCCACCAGCATATGGCGCAGCGAAAAGTCCTGCGCCATGCGCACGATGGTGTCGTACACCGCGGTGTCACCGTGCGGGTGGTACTTACCGATCACGTCGCCGACGATACGGGCCGACTTCTTGTAAGCGCGGTTCCAATCGTTGTTGAGCTCGTGCATCGCGAACAGCACCCGGCGGTGCACCGGCTTCAGGCCGTCGCGAGCATCGGGGAGGGCGCGGCCGACGATCACGCTCATCGCGTAATCGAGGTACGAACGCCGCATCTCCTCCTCAAGGCTGATGGGCAGTGTTTCCTTGGCGAACTGGGTCATGCGCGGGCGCGGCTGCGGCTCGGGAGAGCGTGCCGTCATCATTTAGGACAGGAAGCGGGATTCTAATTGCTCGGCCATGTAGTACTTGCGCAACATTGATTGAGAGTGGTGCGTCCAGCGCCGCCAGAATAGAGCTGTCCCATCACCCTATGGCACAATCATTTGGTCCCTAGGAGAAACCCGCGCATGCGGTTTTTTCCTTAGGTTTTAGTTCCAGTTCTGGACATTTCGCAGGGCAACTGCGGCTTTCCTTGGAAGGAGAATCATGAAGAAATTGAACCGAGTGGCGACGCTGGTGTCCGTGGCCGCAATCGCTGCTGTGGCCTCGTCGGGCGCTTTCGCCCAGACCGTGGACAACTGGCGTGCCACCGACGGCACCGTCTGGAAGAACGGCACCAACGAACTGTGCTGGCGCGATTCCAACTGGACGCCCGCCACGGCTGCCAAGGATTGCGACGGCGCGCTGAAGCCCGCCCCCAAGGTCGAGGCACCGAAGCCCGTGGCTCCGCCGCCCCCGGTGGCTCCCCCGCCCGCTCCCAAGCCCGCTCCCACGCCTCCCGCTCCCGTGAGCGAGAAGGTCACCTTCGCCGCTGACGCCTTCTTCGACTTCGACAAGGCTGTGCTGAAGCCCGAAGCCAAGGCCAAGCTGGACGACCTGGTCAGCAAGACCGGTGGTATCAATCTGGAAGTCATCATCGCCGTTGGCCACACCGACAGCGTGGGCTCCGATGAATACAACCAGAAGCTGTCGGTGCGCCGCTCCGAAGCCGTGAAGGCCTATCTGGTGTCTAAGAACGTGGAAAAGAACCGCGTCTACACCGAAGGCAAGGGCGAGAAGCAGCCCGTGGCCGACAACAAGACCACCGAAGGTCGCGCCAAGAACCGCCGCGTCGAAATCGAAGTGGTTGGTACGCGCAACAAGTAATCATCCCCGCTGCGCCTGGCGCGCAGCTGCGATGCAAAGCCCCGCTCAGCGGGGCTTTTTCATTTCCGCCTTGCGCTACCATCCCCACCCATGACGAATGCCGACCCCCAAGAGCTCGCCAAATTCAGCGAGCTGGCCCACCGCTGGTGGGATGCCGAGAGCGAATTCAAGCCCCTGCACCAGATCAACCCGCTGCGTCTGGACTGGATCAACGCGCTCAGCCCGCTGGCTGGGCAGAAGGTGCTGGACGTGGGCTGCGGCGGTGGCATCCTCACCGACTCGATGGCGCGCAAGGGCGCGATCGCGCTGGGCATCGACCTCGCCACCAAGCCGCTGCGCGTGGCCCAGCTGCACGCCATGGAAGCCGGCACCGAGAACGTCAGCTACCAGGAGATTGCCGTCGAAGCCCTGGCCGAGCAGCGCCCGGGCGAGTTCGACACCGTCACCTGCATGGAGATGCTCGAGCATGTGCCCGATCCCGCCTCGGTGGTGCGCGCCCTCGGCACGCTTGTGAAGCCGGGTGGCTGGGTGTTCCTCTCCACCTTGAATCGCAATTTCAAGGCCTTCATGCTGGCCATCGTGGGCGCCGAATACCTGCTCAAGATGCTGCCGGCCGGCACGCATGAATACGCGCGCTTCATCAAGCCGGCCGAGCTGGCGCAGATGTGTCGCGATGCGGGTCTGGAACTGCACAGCGCCAAGGGCCTGGGCTACAACCCCTTGACCCAGCGCTACAGCATCGGTGGCGACACCGATGTGAACTACATGATCGCCTGCCGCCGCCCTCTATGAGCCTGGAACTGATGGCCGAGCCGCTGCTCGCGCCCGCGCGCCTGCTGCGCGCCGTGCTGTTCGACCTCGACGGCACGCTGATCGACAGTGCCCCCGATTTGGCCGGTGCCGCCAACGAGATGCGCGCGGAGCGCGGCCTGGCGCCGCTGGCTTACGAACTGTTGCGACCCATGGTGGGCTCGGGCGCGCGCGGCATGTTGGGTGTCTCGCTGGCGGTGACGCCCGCGCATGAGGACTTTGAAAGCCTCAAGGCCGAGTTCCTGGGCCGTTACGAACGCCGCATGCTGCAGGAAACCGCGGTCTTTGCCGATGTGCCGCCGATGCTGGCCCAGTTGCGCGCCCTCAATCTGCCCTGGGGCATCGTCACCAACAAGGCCGAGCGCTTTGCGCTGCCCATGACGCGCGCCCTCGGCCTGGCCGAGGCGGCCGGTGCCGTGGTGGGCGGCGACACCACCCCACATGCCAAGCCGCACCCGGGTTCGCTGCTGGAGGCCGCGCGCCGCATCGGCGTGGCGCCCGAGCATTGCGCCTATGTGGGCGATGACGAGCGCGACATCCTGGCCGGCCGCGCCGCCGGCATGCTCACCGTGGCGGCCTCCTGGGGCTATCTGGGGCAAGGCGGCCGTGTGGACGCCTGGGGCGCGGATTTCATCATCGATGAACCGCTGGCCCTCTTGAAATTGCTGCAGCAGGCATAATGTAGAGCTTCTCTGGGGCCGACTTGGTTTCGACGTGGGTGCGGATCCGGAGTGGGGCATGCCGAGCACCAGTTCGCTCGTAAAACCACTGGAAACAAAGTAACTGCAAACGACTCTACGTTCGCACTCGCTGCTTAATTGCAGTTGAGCTTCTCAACGGCAGGCCAATGGGCCGGGCTCAAGTCGCAAGACGGAAAGCTGAGAAGTCATTCACATTGGCTGGTTCTGCGCCGGGTTACTCGGTTCAGGACGAGATTAAGTGACTGGCGGGAAGGGTAGCGTGCCACTGCGCGACTCTTGCCGTGAGATTCAAATCAGCCGGCTAAGCATGTAGATCTGCCCGGTGATGGCTGACGGACGGGGGTTCAATTCCCCCCGGCTCCACCAATCATGGGTCCACACAGGACCGCGAAAGACCGAAGGCGCTAGGTGAATCAATCACTTAGCGCCTTTTTGTTTGCGCATGGGGCCAGGATTGACCGCTTGAATGCGGAAGCGCTTGGGGGCACACTCGGGGGCATAACAAGGCATGGGGGCACAAGCTGCAGGCGGGATGCCCCCAGCCAGTCCCGAAACGGAGGCCCCATTGCTCACGAACAAGCTCACTGATACCGCCATACGCAAGGCCAAGCACGGAGAAAAGTCCGTCAAGCTGTCAGACGGCGGCGGGCTGTACCTGGAACTGCACCCCAATGGCTCGCGCTACTGGCGCATGAAGTACCGTTTTGGGGGCACAGAGAAGCGGCTGGCCTTCGGCGTCTATCCAGAGGTGACACTGGCGGATGCGCGCCGGAAGCGGGATGACGCACGCAAGCTGCTGGCCAACGAGTCGGACCCCGGCGAGGTGCTGAAGGCTGCCAAGGCAACCCAGCTAACAACCGCCGAGGCTGCCCGAATGGTGGCCAAGGGGCTGCCTGTTGCCGGTACGTTCGAGTTTGTTGCTCGCGAGTGGCTCACGACCATCCATGAGCACAAGGTCAGCGCCGGTCATGCCGTACGTACGAAGACCCGCCTTGAGCAGAACATCTTCCCCTGGCTTGGTGCCCGCCCGATCGGTGAAATTGAGGCGCCCGACTTGTTGCAGGCCCTGCGCCGGGTGGAGGCACGCGGCGCCGTGGAGACCGCCCACCGCATCAAGGACTCGTGCGCCCAGGTCTTCAGGTACGGCATTGCCTGCGGGCTCTGCCAGCGTAATCCGGCCGCGGATCTGAAAGACGCGCTCAAGCCTGTGCCGACCCGGCACCTTGCCGCCATCGTCGATCCCGTAGGCACGGGAAAGCTGCTCCGTGACATCTATCAGTACCAAGGGCATCCTGTTACCTGCGCTGCATTGAAGCTCTCTGCCTTGCTGCTGCTGCGTCCAGGCGAACTGCGCCACCTCGAATGGGCGTGGATCGACTTTGAGACGGCAACCTTGACGGTGCCCTCGCATCTGATGAAGCGCACCAAGGCAGACAAGATCGACGGGCCGCCGCATGTGGTGCCACTTGCAAAGCAAGCCTTGGACATCCTCAAGGAGTTGCAGCCGCTTACCGGAGGCGAGGGGCGGCGATACCTGTTCCCGTCTCCAATGAGCCGCTCGCGATGCCTGAGTGACAACGGCGTTCGCAGCGCGCTGCGTCGAATGGGCTATGAAAACGACGACATGACTGCGCACGGTTTCCGGGCGATGGCGCGGACCCTGATAGCTGAGCGGCTTGGCGTCGCCGCTGAAGTAATCGAGGCGCAACTGGCGCACGCCGTCGCCGATCCTCTTGGCCGTGCATACAACCGTACTCAGTTCTTAGAGCAACGGCGCGACATGATGAGCGCCTGGGCCGACTATCTGGATCGGCTGAGGCAGGGTGCGCAGGTCGTTTCTATAGACCGGCGTAGTGCTGCCGTCTAAGGGGCCCCATAAGCGCAGTCGGGGGGCGCTCCCTTAGGGGCGCTTTCCATGAAGATTTCCATAGACTGTTTCCATAGAACCAGTCCCTAAGGGGCGTTCCCTAAGGGATCAGCCAACCCTTGCTGCCTGCGCATAGTCCCTTAGGGGCGATTTCTATAGGGCAGGCATGGCTTTCCAAGTTTTGAACCATTGCCATATGCATAGAGTCCCGTTCAGCCAGCATCAGCGCCAGGAACTGTTGACCCTCGGTTTGGGCAGCAAAGTGCTGGAGTACATCGAGATTGAAGCGCTGCCCACGGCGCGCGTCTTCCTGAAGAGGCCTCCGCGCAAGAACGACGTTCGCAATGAGTTGCGAGACCTCCAACAAGCGCTGACCAAGGCTCAGGATGCAATTGAGCGGCTGTTGGACGCTAGGCCTGACGTACCGCACCTCAAGGCAGCCCAGGCCGTGCTGACAGCGGGCCAGGGGCGCCATGTCATGGGCGGCATCAGGTTGAATGAAACCTCGAAGTCGCTGGCGGTTTCGATCAAGCTGATCGCCGACGGACTTGACCAGATGCCGCCTGGGCCTCTCAGGCATCGGTCAGCTGACCCGTACCCGGTCGAACTCATTCACGACGCGTTGCAGGCCGGGTCAATCGCGGCGTCTGGCGATCCCGATGCGCATGGCGTTTGGCCCAGCGCTTCCCCTACCAGCGCTTTTCGCCGGCTGGTTGGTATTTGCTACGAGGCTATAGACGCTCCATTTGCAGACCCCGAACGCGCGGTGAAAGCCTACGTGAAGAAGTGGAGCGCGCTTCACAAGTACCTTGTGAATCTGGGCGCAGTGACAGAACGTGGTCGGAAAACCTGACGTTCCGTCCTAGTTCAGAAAAACGCTAAAAGAGACATTGGACCCCATGCCAACGCATGGGACCACATCGGATTTCGACTCCGTCCCGTTGGCTTACCAACCAATAGGAACTGAAGTTGAAACTCGATCGAATCGAAATAACCAATGCGGCCCGGCCGACGCCAGATGTACTGGCTGATGTGGCCTTCCTTGACATCAGCGACGTGTGTGCAGCCGCCCGCATGTCAGCGAGCTGGATACATGAGGAAGTGCGCGCAGGCCGCTTTCCGCAGCCCATGCGGTTTGGCCCACGTTGCAGCCGCTGGCGTAGTGCAGAGGTGCGTGCCTGGCTGGTAGAGCGTGCCGCAGCGGCCCAGGCCGACACCGCAACGGCACTGGCCATGTCGGCGAGGGCGAAGAAGGCCAGCGAAGCCGCCCAGGCCAAGCGCCGTGGCTCTCAGCATGCCAGGGGTGGCCTGTGATGCAAAACGCCCCCGCAGTTGCCTTTCGCGCGGCCATCTTGAATGCGTTGGGCCATGCGCCCGATGTGATTGAACCCGGCCGGCTTCAGCGCTTTGCGACACGCGACCGGCGCGGCGATGACGCCGGCTGGTGCTTGATGTTTGAGGACCAGCGGGCAGGTGTATTTGGCTGCTACCGCGCCGGCACCCAGGATTACTGGAGTGCCCGCGACCGACAAGTCATGACGCACGCTGAGCGCATCGAAATGGCGCGCAGGGTAGAAGCTGCGACGCAGCAGCGACAACGCCAGCAGCGCCAGCAGTGGGCTGCAAACGCGCAGCGTATCGAGCAGGTATGGGGGCAAAGCCTGCCGCTGGTCCCTGGAGATCCCTGCAGCCTGTACCTCGACCGACGCGGTTTCGGCGACGTTGCGCGTCTGCCAGATGCGCTTCGCCTTCATCAAGCCCTGCCTTACTGGCACGATGGTGAGAAGCTGGGCATCTTCCCGGCCATGTTGGCGCCCATCGTTGCGCCGGATGGCCGTATGGTGGCACTGCACCGAACCTACCTCACAGACGATGGCAAGAAGGCCGATGTGCCCAGCCCTAAGAAGCTGAGCGGTGCAGCGGGCCGGCTGGCAGGTGCAGTCATTCCACTGCACCACCCCGTAGACGGCTGCATTGGCATTGCTGAGGGCATCGAGACGGCGCTGGCCGCATGGTGCGCCTCGGGGGTGCCTACCGTCGCGGCCTACTGCTCGGGCAACTTGGCCAACTATCAGTGGCCTGCGCAGGTGAAGCGGCTGGTGATCTTTGCTGACACCGACAAGGCAGGGCGCGAGGCTGCCGATGCACTGCGTACCCGTGCCAAGGCTGCGAGCCTGCGTGTGGAGGTGATGATGCCTAGCGAGCCAGGGCGGGATTGGTGTGATGTGTGGGCCAGCCGAGATACCCAACCAGCCGTGGGCGGAGGTGCAGCATGAGAGCCGCAGCCCAAGACCTTGCGCGCGCCGCTGAACTGCTGGCTGTGCCGCCGGTGCGCCTCATCCGAGGCGATGAGGTGGCCCTAGAGCCTGTTCGCTGGCTCTGGCCGGGGTTCCTGCCTGCTGGCATGCTGACCATTCTTGGTGGTTCACCTGGCTGCGGCAAGACGACGATTGCGCTGTCCTTGGCGGCGATCATCACGCGGGGCGGTGCCTGGCCTGATGGGACGCGCTGCACTCAGCCGGGTGATGTGCTGGTGTGGAGTGGAGAGGACGGGCATTCGGTGATTGCGGCGCGGTTGAAGGCTGCCGGGGCCGACATGGAACGGGTTCACTTCATCGACGGCATCACCGGCAGCGAGGGTGAAGCCTTCGATCCGGGCCGCGACATGGATTTGTTGGAGAGGACGGCCGAGTGCTTGCAGGCGCCCCGCTTGTTGATCCTTGACCCCATCGTGTCGGCTGTGGCGGGCGACTCGCACAAGGGCGCCGAGGTGCGCCGATCGCTACAGCCAGTCGTGACGTTGGCGCAGCGACTGGGTTGTGCGGTGCTGGGCATCACGCATTTCAGCAAAGGCACTTCGGGCCGGGATCCCGTGGAGCGGGTGACGGGCAGCATTGCATTCGCTGCGCTGGCGCGGCTGGTCCTGATTGCGGCGAAGGTGAAGCCAGGGGATGACGGCGATGAGCGGCGGGTGCTGCTGCGCGCAAAGTCCAACATCGGCGCGGATGAGGGCGGCTTTGCCTATGCGCTGGAACGGGCCGAAGTGGCACCCGACGTTGAGGGGCAGTACGTACGCTGGCTGGATGTCTTGCAGGGATCGGCGCGCGAGCTACTGGCGGATGCGGAGGCCGATGGTGCGGATGACGGTGAAGGCGCGGGCGATGCGGCGGCGTGGCTGCGTGACCTGCTGGCGCATGGGCCTGTGGCTGCTGGCGACGTGAAGCGCTTTGCGGATGAGGCGGGCTACTCGTGGCGGACGATGCAGCGTGCGATGCGTAAGGCCGGTGCGGAGTCGCGGCGCAACGGGTTCGGCAAGGCGGCCGAGTGGTTCCTCAAGCCCAGTCGCGCCACAGTCGCGCCAGTGGCGCCACACACAGGGGCTGGCGCCACTGGCGCGACTGGTGGCGCGACTGACGATGCAGTGGTGATCTGATGGGCGCCCGTGATCTGCTCGATGCATTGAGCGACGCCGGACTGAGCGTGGCGGCCGAGGGGGATCGGCTGGTGCTTCGGCCCGGGTCGAAGGTGACCGACGAACTGAGGGCTGCGCTGCGGGAGGCCAAGCCGGAACTCTTGGCGCTGCTGCGCGGTGCGCCTGATTTGAGTCAGCCAGGACAGGCAGCAGCGAGATGCGCGGTGAGCGATGAAGCGCGACAAATGTACGTAGGCCAATTGCTGAGGTTGCATTGGCCGAAGGCCGATGCCGAGGCGTTTGCCGGCCGCTTGGTGGCGCGGGATCGTTCGGGCGACGATCGGGTTAGCTGCTTTGAGTGCCGGCACTATCGGCACGGGGACTGTGGGAACTATCGGCAGGCTGGGTTGGGTGCGCGGACTGTCGGCTCGGACTTAGCGGGGCTGTTGCAGCGCTGCAGCGGGTTTGCGTCGTTTCAGGGTTAGGACTGCCTGCAACGTAACTGGCGGCGGCCCCCTGTCCGTACGTACGGGGGCTCGTACGTATTGGGGGCTCGTATGTACGGGGTTCGTACGTCCATACATGATGCACGCGCATCAGATGTACTCCCTCGATAATCTGGCTGAGCGTCCCCTCAAGCTCCCGCTGATGCGGCAATGCTTGCTCCACGCTGAGCCTAGTCATTCGCGCTCGGCCGATTCAGTGGCTGCTGCGATGTGAATGACCTCCGACGAGTGGCGCCTTGCTTGTCGCTGAACCCTGAGACGATCACCTCGACTTGTTCAACTTCCCCTGAATGTCGCGACTGATCTCGTTGGAGAGGCCCAGCCGGTCCACTTGATCAAGCAACTGCTGGGCCTCGTATAGATGCCCGATGTTCAGTTGATAGTTTGCTTCATCGTGGTAGAAAGCCTCATGGCGCGAGCCGGATTCAATCTGCGCGCGTCGCAACTGCGAGGCAGCCTCGGGTTGCCCACTGCAGGCAAGTGCAGTAGCGCGGATGGCGAGTGTGATGTCGTTACTACAGCCACGTTGCTGCGCCAAATCCAACAGCGCGAACGCCTTTTCGACCTCGTTCAGGCTGAGTAGATACACCGCTTCATCATGGTAGAAGGATCTATGGCGTGACCCAGCTTCAATTTGTTGGCAGCGTAGTAGCGAGGCGGCCTCCGGTTGCCCAATGCGCGCAAGTACCTTGGCGCGGATGGAGAGGGTGTAGTCACTTGCTGCGGCCCGTTGCTGTGCTAGGTCAAGCAGGCGTAACGCCTCGTCAGGCTTGTTTAGGCTGAGCTGATACACAGCCTCATCATGGTAGAACGCCGGCTCCCGTGACATTGCATCGATTCGCTCGCGACGCAATTGCGACGCTTCTTGCGGTCGCCCAGTCTGGGACAGGGCGGTAGTACGCACAGCCAGGATGAAGTCGTTTTCGGCGCCACGTTGCCGCGCCAAGTCAAGCACACGCAGTGCCTCTTCGGCTTGGTTCAAGCTGAGCTGATAGACGGCTTCATCGCAATAAGTCGCCGAACTGGCCGCCCCGGCTCGAATCTGCTCGCGGCGCAGTTGCGAAGCCGACTCCGGTTGTCCACTACGCGCATGGGCGGTAGCCCGGATTGCGACGGTGTAGGCATTCGCTGCACCGCGTTGCTCAGCCAGATCCAGCAGGCGCAGCGCCTCTTCGATCTGATTGAGGCTGAGCTGATAGTTGGCTTCATCGTTGTAAAACGATTGGTGACGTGAGCCCGCTTGAATCTGCTCCCGGCGAAGTTGTGACGCCGCTTCCGGTTGCCCACCGCGAGCTAAGGCAGTAGCGCGGATGGAGACGGTGTACGCATCCGCTACGCCCAGTTGCTGCGCCAAATCCAGCAGTCGCAGCGCCTCTTCGGTTCGGCCCAAGCTAAGTTGGTATTTGGCTTCATCGTTGTAGAACGGTGAGTTCAGTGCCCGCGCCTGGATCTGTTCTCGACGAAGTTGCGAGGCCTTCTCAAACTGGCCCGTTTTCATCAAACACTGTGCAGCAATAGACAGCACGTAGCCATTGTTCCCAACCTCGGGGTACAGCCGGCCGAGCTCACTCAGCCGATCCAAAAACGCCTGCGCACTTTCAGGGCCGTGATCCAGAAGAACCTTGCCCAGATTGGTTACATGGGGAGGAAACGCTGGCTGCAAAGCCAGCGCCTTCTCACAACAGCGAAGTACTTTCTCAAATGGTGCCCGGATGCGGCGCAGGCTTTCGCTCAGATATCGCCATGCCTTGTGGTCTCGCTCGTCAAGTCGCGTGATCAGGTCTAACACCGTTATCTGTTCATCTTGGGGGGCCTTCTTTCGTCGCAGCACTTCGTTGTAGTCCCACAATCGCTGCACGAGCCGCGCCTCATCCGGTCCCCCTAACAACTCCACCGCGATAGCTGTAAGTCGGTCGCCACGGTTGGCGCAAAGCAGGTGATGGAAAGCCTCTCGCGCCCTGATCAAGTTTGGCCGGTTAACACGGCGAGATCCGCCCAGCTGATGTAGCCAGCACTCCGCTACGACTGCGTGCCAGCGTTGCAGCGGTTGACGCATTTCTAGAGCGATCTCTTCTGGGATGCCGTTGTCGATCCAGAGGTCATCCCCGCTCGGATAGCCGAGCCGATGGCGTACCCAGCCAGCCACGAAGCCAAGCATGTACCACCGCTCGCCGTTCGCGTCGGTTGTCAACATACAGCGGCGCTCTAACCCATCCCAACTCGCATCTAGCCCCAGCGCCCCCTCCAATCGCTCGATGTGGTCGGACGGCACTGCGTCGCGGTACAGCGCCAAAGCATTAAGCAGTTCGCGCTCCTGGGGATTGAGGACCGTGTCGTACAGGTCGGACATCAGAGCTGCGTCCACACGTTGCTCAACGGTGTTCAGCAGCCGTCGCAGTACGTGCATGGGCGTAGTGCCGTGCGCAGTGGCGACTTCAATCATTAACCGCGTGGCCATTGGGTTGGCGGCTTGGCTGCGATCTTCTTCCCTTCGATTTCCCAGCCATTGGTAAAGCCGCTTGAGGTCATCACCGCTGTAGCGCCAAAGTTCTTCCTGGCCAGCCGGCGCGCTATGGATCAACCACTCGGCGAGGCCGGCACGGTCGATGCCGGGCACCTCTATTGCCAGCGTCCCCGCGCTTTGCAGAGCAGCTCCGGGCTTCTCGCGCATCTCCAATACCCAGCGCCATCGCGTGGCCATAGTGCTGCGCAAGGCCCGGAACAGCTTGCCGAGCTCCTGGTTGGCCCAATGTTCACCGCGGCTGAACCACGCATGCGCCTTATCTACCCACACAACCACAGATTTCGGCTGGGGGTAGAGATGGAGTAGTTGCGCGGCAACGGCGGCTTCGGAGCCGGCTGGCGGCGAAGGTCGTTCAGCTCGCTCGCCCAAGGCATCCGCCAGACGCGCGAATAGCGCGGCAGCACTCTGCTCGCTTGCCGCATTCACCCGTACCCACTCCGTGGGCACCTCCGATGGCGCCAAGCGCTGCAACTGTTCAATCAAAGCTGTCTTGCCGTTGCCTCGGAAGCCGTACAGCGATAGGACGTCATGCTCAGCAAATCCCTCAACGAGTCGGGACAATAGTTCCTGACGCCCATATAGGGCAGTCGCCTGTCTACCGACATTTGCGACGGCACCGGGGAGGCGCGGTGACCCGACTGCGGCAGGACCGCCAAATGTGGGTGAGGCTGCCTGCGCAAGCTCCGCATGCGACGATTTTGGCGCTGCCAGTTGGGTGAGCAGCCTGTAGATCTCTGAGGCAAGGTTAGAAAGTGCCTCGTCCGCTTTAGCCTTGCCGAAGGTAGCGAGCGGCCTCCCGTCAGTTGGGCGCGCCTGAGTCGGCGACAGCCAGGGAACTAGTTGCCATTGGCAGTGCGCAACTATGAACGGGATGATCTTCACCCCTTCTTTGAGCCGGCGCTCCAGTAGCCGAGGCACCTCTTCGTCGAGGATGAATTTCGACGTAAGGAAGTCCGCGGAGATCAGTAGCAACGCGATGCTGCACCCTTCAATGGCGTCACGTATTTCCTGTCGCCAGTCGTCGCCCGCTTGAATACGTCGGTCATCCCAGATCTCCAGTGCTATGCCCGCGCGGACCAAGACGTTTAGGTGCTTGCTCACCCTGGTCTTGGCCGCTACGTCCTTATGGCTATAGCTGATAAAGATCTTGGTCACGCCAGCGCTCCCCATTTTTCGCCTTCCGTTTCGGCCGCATTCTGACCCACTGCGCTGCGTGCACCGTCGGTGACTTTCGCCCTCAACCCAATCCGAGGACGCTTGCTCGCCGTTATCGCGACCGGATCCGTACGCTGCGTACGCGTGGTAAATTTTTTGGGCGTGACAGACTGCACCTGGTCGGTATCGGCCGTCGTCAAGGCCTGACCAGCGCCTAGACCTGCCTTTGATGGTGGCTTCCTGGGGGCACATTTGGGGGCATAACTAGAGACGGAATATCGATGGCTCAATATCCAAGGGACTTTGGTTGATTGTTCAATAGACCCCGGCTCCAGAGCGCTGCAGGCGCACTTGCCGCAAGGCAAGTGGGCGTGCAGACAAGCAAGAACGAAGAAGGCCCGAGCTCGCGAGAGTTCGGGCTTTTTCTTTTGGGCGGCTGGCCGGGGCGGATCGACTGGCGAAATGGCGCAAGCTGCCTGTCCCTTGCTGCATGTTCACAAGTGGCGGCCGGGTTGAATGCCGTCCGCCCTGAGCCTAGGCTCAAGAGCGATCCAGCCGGCCGCTTCGGGCCACCCTGCATCGCCCCCACCCCCGCGTTCGAGGCCGCCACCCGGGCTTGTGGGCAGCACCGCGGCCTCGCATCAACGCATCGAGGAGACTCGCATGGCAAGTTATACGGTATTGGCCAACTTCACCGACCAGGGCGTGAAGGGCTTGAAGGAAACCACCCACCGCGCCGAGGCAGTGGAGGCGCTGGGTCGCAAGATGGGGGTGACGGTGAAGAGCATCCAATGGGCGTTCGGTAGCTACGACCTGGTGTGCCAGTTCGAGGCCGCCGACGATCAGACCATCGCCGCCTTTGGCGCCGCCATCGCGATGCAGGGCAATGTGCGCACGCAGACCATACGCACCTTTACACGCGATGAGATGAACGCCATCTTGTTGAAGTTGCCGGGCTGAAGCAAGACGCATCACCGGCGAGAGAAAGGGCCCAGGCTTTCGCGAGCCCGGGCCCTTTGCTTTGCGCGCCTTAACGTGGTTTGCCGTGGCTAGGCGCGGCTTAGAAGCGGTACCTCGCCGTCGCATAGAACTGGCGGCCCAGCGGGTCGGTGTAGCGGCCGTCATAGCCAGACTGGTTGCCGCCGCCAGCGTTGCGGATCGAGAAGGGTGGGTCGGTGTCGAGCAGGTTGCGTACGCCCAGCGTCAGCACCAGCGCCTTGCTGGGTGCGTAGCGGGTCTGCCAATCCAGCGTCTTGTAGGAACTCACGCGGCGCTGGATGGGCACAAAGGCGCCGGCGGAGCCGTCGGCATTGATTTCGATGACGGGCGAGCCATCGGCGCTGCTGTAGGTCTGGTCGGTGTAGCCCGAGCGGTAGTTGAGCGCCAGCGCGTGGGTCCAGGCCTCGCTGAGCGTCAGCGCGGCGTTCAAGCGGCTGATGACGCGGAAGGTCGCGTTCGAGTAGGAGTTGAAGCGGCCGATGTTCTTCTCCGTCAGGCCACCGGGCACCGCCTGCTCGGACTTCAGCATATAGGTGCCGGTCCAGTTGAGGTTGAGCCGGCCCCAGGGCGTGGCGGTCTTGAAGCTGTGATCCCAGTCCAGGCCCTGGTAGCGCGAGCTGGCCAGGTTGAAGGGGGTGAGCGCGGCGGCCAGCACCTCCTGCTTCTGCGCCGGGCTGTAGTAGGCGCGGAACAGGCTGTCGTAGCGCGCCGGGTTGTCGAACACCATGTCCTCGGAGAGGGTCTGGATCTGGTTGCTCAGGCTTACGTTCCACCAGTCCAGGCCCAGCGAGAGGCCGGCGCCGGGCTCGAAGCGCACGCCCAGTGTGGCCTGCCTGGATTCCTCCGGCTTCAGACCGGCCTCGCCCTGGAAGGGGTTGCCGCCGGAAAGAATCGTGTACTCGGTCGAGCCGGGGTAGCACATCACATAGCGCGGGTCCGATTTGTTGGTGATCGGGCAGGCGTGGAACTTGGAGGCGCCGCCATCCTGCAGCGGATTCACGATGGTGGTCAGGTCCGCCACCTTGAAGCCGGTGCCATAGGAGGCGCGCAGCAGCAGGTTTTCCAGCGGGTGGTAGCGCAGCGCCAGCTTGTAGGTGGCCTTGCTGGCGGCGTTGCCCTGCTCGGCGGGGCCGGCCGGCTTGCCACTGCTGTCGAAGGTCATGCCGTTGGAGACGGCGCTGTAGCTGTCGTAGCGGGTCGATGCGGTGAGGTCCAGCTGGCGAGCCAGCGGCAGCAGCAGCTCGGCATAGCTGCCCCAGTTGCGTCGGCGCGCATCCACCGGGTGGCCGCCGGGGAAGAAGTCCAGGTCCGGCTGGTAGATGTAGGACTGCCGCGTCGCGTCCGCGCCCAGGCCCAGCTGGGCGCTGCCGCCAGGCAGGCGGAACAGCTCGGTGGAGCCGCGCAGGCTGAGGGTGTCGAGCTTGGAGTCGGTGCGGCTCACCACCTTGTGCAGCACCAGCGGCGCCAGCGTGTCCTGTGCCGAGCCGGGCGGGGCGAAGGGGTCGAAGGCGCCGCTGTCGACGAGGCCCTGGAACTTGCTGAGGTCTACATAGCCGCCATCGGCCTTGTCGCTGGCCTTGTTGACCGAATGCGTCAGCGAGACACCGTAGTCCCAACCCTTGGCGCTGCCTTCCACGCCCAGCACCAGGTGCTGGGCGTCGGTGCGGAAGGCATCGGTGCGGCCGCCGGCATCGGCCAGGCGCAGATTCATGGTCGCGTTGATGACCGAGGCCGGCGCGATGCCCAGGCGCTGCAGATAGGGCGCGATCGACTTGGCATAGAGGGCGCTGTTCAGCTCGATGCCGAAGCCATTGGCCGGTGGTGCGTACTGCGCGCGGTTCACGAAGCGCGAGAACAGCGTGTCGGCAAACAGCGTGGTGTCGGCATTCAGCTTGACGTTGAGCGTGGCGGTGGCGCTGTCGCGCTTGAGCCCGGGCACGTCCTGCACCGCACCGGTGTAGTCGAAACGGCAGGTGCGTTCCACCAGATAGAGGTTGGGTCCGTTGCACTTGCCGGTGGCCAGGTAGTCGGGGCTGAAGCGCGCGGCGTTGGCGACCCCGCTCGCGTCGGTGTACTTGACGGTGGCGATGCCGGGGATGGAGTTGCCGCTCAGCTGGTAGAAGCTGTAGGCCTTGCCCTCGTGGCTGAACGGGATCACGCCGCTCTTGCTGAAGCTGCGCTGGCTGGCCAGCAGGGCGCGCTGCTCGTCGTGCGCGGCCGAGACCATCAGATTGAAACCGTCGCCGTCCAGATTGCCCCAGCCCTTGGATATGCCGATATTCGTGCTCTGGCCGCCGCCTTTGGCCTGCGGGGTACTGCCCGTCACCGATATTTCCAGTTCGGTTTGGTTTTTCTTGAGTATGAAATTGATGACGCCGGCAATTGCGTCGGAGCCGTAAAGGGTATTGGCGCCGTCGGTCAATACCTCGACGCGTTCGACCGCCGCGAGCGGGATGCTGCCCAGGTTGACGGTGGAGCCTGAGGTGGCGGGGGCGAGGCGCCGCCCGTTCAGCAGCACCAGGGTATAGCCCTCGCCGATGGCGTGGATGGAGGCCGTCTGCAGCCCGCCGCCGCCGCCGTTCACCGAGGCCGAGGCCGTGGTGAAACCCTGCATGGAGGGCAGGGCGGCGATCAGGTCGGCCACGCTGTTGACGCCGCTCTGCTCGATCTGCGCGCGTGTCACCACCTGCACCGGCAAGGCGCCCTCGGCGGCGATGCGCTTGATGCTGGAACCGGTGACGATCACGCGCTGCAGCGACGCGTCCGCCGCCGTGTCCTGGGCCCAGGCCGCGCCCGCCAGCAGGCCGGCGCTCACGGCCAGGCCGCCGGAGCAGAGTTGGCGCAGGGCGCGCGCCAAATTGGTTTCAGTAAACATGGTTTGTCTCGCTTTTTGAATATATTGGCAATCACCAGGTATCGCGCTGAGATATTAAAAGTCGAGGGAATCCACGAAATATGGTTTAAATGCGATTTCCTATATGGAACGGACATATGGGTGGCGCGTCTGCCGCGCGCCATCAGGCTGCTGACATGGGCTGACAGCAGGGCCGCCTAGCATGCGGATGCGTCGCTGCAATCCCTGCGGCGACGCCGCCAACAAGCATTCAGGAGGACCTATGTCGCAAGCCACGTCGCAACCCAATTTCCTCATCCTCTATGTCGAGAGCGCCATCGCCAGCGCATCCTTCTACACGCGCCTGCTGGGCCGCGAGCCCGTCGAGGCCTCGCCCGGCTTTGCCATGTTTGCGCTCGATGGCGGCGTGATGCTGGGCCTGTGGACGCGCTCCGGTGTGCAGCCCGCCGCCAGCGCCCCGGCCGGCGCGATGGAGCTGTGTTTTGCGCAGGACAACGCCGCCGCGGTGGACGCGCTGCTGGCCAAGTGGTTGAGCCTGGGGCTGCCCATCATCCAGACGCCCACGCAGATGGATTTCGGCTACACCTTCAGCGCTGCCGACCCCGACGGCCATCGTCTGCGCGTGTTCCACGCGGCCCAGGGCTGAGCCCGTGAGCGGCCCGCGCAACTGGCTGGCGGTGGCCAGCGCCGAGCTTGTGCGGCGCGGCCGGGCCGAGGGCTTTATGCAGGTCTGCCATGGCAAGGCGGCGCCGCTGCGCCGGCTCGCACCGGGCGATCGGGTGGCGTATTACTCGCCGACCGCGACCTTTGGCGGCCAGGATCGCCTGCAGGCCTTCACCGCCATCGGCACGCTGCGCCGGGGCAGCCCCTACCAGGTGGAGATGGGCGAGGGCTTCTGCCCCTTCCGCCGCGATGTCGACTGGCTGGCGGCCCGGCCGCAGCCGATCGCGCCTCTGCTGGAGTGCCTGGATCTGACGCGCGGCCAGCGCAACTGGGGCTACCAGTTCCGCTTCGGCCGGCTGGCGCTCAGCGCGGCCGATATGGACCTGATTGCACACGCCATGCAGGCAGCGCTGCCGGCACGCGCGCAGGGCGATCTGGCGTTCAGCTGAGCAGCCAGCTGCTGACGCGGAAGGTCACGAACGAGGCCGCATAGGCCAGCGCGAACAGATAGCCCAGCATGATGAGGGGAATGCGCAGGCCGCCGGTCTCGCGCTTCACCGCCGCCAGGGTGGCGATGCACTGCGGCGCGAACACATACCAGGCCAGCAGCGAGAAGGCGGTGGGCAGGCTCCAGCTCTGCGCGATCAACGGGGTCAGGGCTTGTGCCGCATCCTCGGCCGTGGCCGAGAGCGCGTAGACCGTGCCCAGCGCGCTGATGGCGATCTCGCGGGCGGCAAGACCTGGCACCAGTGCCAGGCTGATCTGCCAGTTGAAGCCGATCGGCTCGAACAGGGTGGCGAGGCCTCGACCCAGCATGCCGGCAAGGCTGTACTGGATGGCCGGCCCGGTGGCACCGTCCGGCGGCGCCGGGAAGCTGGCCAGCAGCCACAGCAGCACCGTCAGCGTGAGGATGATGCCGCCCACACGCTTGAGGAAGATCTCGGCGCGCTGCCACAGGCCGATGGCGATATTGCGTGCATGCGGCCAGTGGTAGGCCGGCAGCTCCATCATCAGCGGCCGGGTGTGGTGGCCGCCGGTATAGCGCTTGAGCAGCCAGGCCACCGCCATAGCGCCCACGATGCCTGCCAGGTACAGCACGAACAGCACCAGGCCCTGCAGCTCGATGCCGGCCCACAGCGCGCGCTGCGGCACGAAGGCGCCGATCAGCAGCGCATAGACGGGCAGGCGCGCCGAGCAGGTCATCAGCGGTGCGATCAGGATGGTGACCAGGCGGTCGCGCGGATTGGCGATCGAGCGCGTGGCCATGATGCCGGGGATGGCGCAGGCGAAGCTGGAGAGCAGGGGAATGAAGCTGCGCCCCGAGAGCCCGACGCTGCCCATGATGCGGTCCAGCAGGAAGGCAGCGCGCGGCAGATAGCCCGACTCCTCCAGCACCAGGATGAAGAAGAACAGGATCAGGATCTGCGGCAGAAAGGCGAGCACGCTGCCCACGCCGGCGATCAGCGCGTCCACCAGCAGGCTGCGCAGCCAGCCGGGGGGCAGGGCGCTGCCGACCTGCTCGCCCAGCCAGGCGACACCGGCCTCGATCAGGTCCTTGGGCGCCTCGGCCCAGGAAAACACCGCCTGGAACAGCAGGAACAGCAGCAGGGCCAGCAGCAGCGGGCCCAGCACCGGGTGCAGCACGAAGCGGTCGAGGCGGTCGCTGGGCAGTTCGGGCGTCTGGGCGTCCAGGCCCAGTTCGTGCAGGATGCGGTTGACCCGTGCCTGGTCCTCATGGCTGGGGTGGGCGCTGGCGGCCGCTTGCGGTGCGGACCAGGCGTCGCGCCGGTCCAGCAACTGGCGCAACTCGTCCAGGCCATGGCCCTGGGTGGCGACGGTGCGCACCACCGGCACACCCAGCGCCTCGGCGAGCGCCTGGGCATCGATGTGCAGGCCGCGCGCGGCGGCCAGGTCGGCCATGTTCAGCGCCACCACGCAGGGCAGGCCCTGGCGCTGCAGCGACAGCACCAGGCGCAGATTGCGGCGCAGATTGGTGGCGTCGAGCACGCAGATGATCAGGTCGGGCCGCTTCTCGCCCTTGGCGCGTCCGGCCAGTACATCGCAGGTGACGCGCTCGTCGGGCGAGCGTGGATAGAGGCTGTAGGTGCCGGGCAGGTCCAGCAGGCGCAGGCTCTTGCCGGCCAGGGTCTTGAGCCGGCCCTCCTTGCGCTCCACGGTGACGCCGGCGTAGTTGGCCACCTTCTGGCGGCTGCCGGTGAGGCGGTTGAAGAGGGCGGTCTTGCCGCAGTTCGGATTGCCCACCAGGGCCAGCAAGGGGCCGGCCGGGTGGATGTGGATGACCGAGGATGCCGTCATGCGAAAGATGCCGCGGGCTCAGGCCGCCACCAGCTGCACGCAGGCGGCTTCGGCCTCGCGCAGCGCAAAGGTGGATTGGCCGATGCGCACCACCAGCGGGTCGCCACCGGGCAGGCCGCGCGCCAGCACGCTGACATGCTCACCGGCCACGAAGCCGATTTCCTCCAGCCATTGCGGCCATTCCGGCGCATGCGCCGGCGCCGCCAGCCCGGCCACACGGTGGGCTGCACCCAGGGAGGCACGCGCGAGCGTGAACATGGAAGCGGGCTGGGACATGGGCGGGCCTTGCGGAGCGGTTGAGGGCGATGAATTCATTCTAAATGCGAAGAAATCGCATTTAGATCCCCGTGGCTTTGTTTGCCCAGATGCTTTGATTTGGCGCAATTTGCTGCGGCGCCGCGGATTTGCGCAAACGAGCAAAGACGGGCGCGCAAACGTTTAGCGTTTTCCTTAGAAGCCGATACACTCGCGTTTTTTAGAATGCCCCTATCCCCGCCGGCCGCCCGTTCCGATCCGCAAGAATCGCCGTTCGGGCCCGCCCCCGTGCATGCTGGCGTCTATCCCAACCTGTGCAAGCTTGTATAGGACCGCAATGAAGCTCACTCTGTCTACGCTGGCCGGCGCTGCCCTGGCCCTTGCCGCCTCGTCCGCCGCCATCGCGCAGGCCACGCCGGCGGTGATCTTCGACATGGGCGGCAAGTTCGACAAGTCCTTCAACGAGTCGGCCTACCGCGGCGTGGAGCGCTGGAAGGCCGAGACCGGCGGCAAGTACCTCGAATTCGAGATCAGCAACGAGACCCAGCGCGTGCAGGCCATCCGCCGCATGGCCGAGCGTGGCGCCAGCCCCATCATCTCGATCGGCTTTGCCCAGGCCTCGGCGCTGGAGCAGGTGGCCAAGGAATTCCCCAAGACCAAGTTCGCCATCGTCGACATGGTGGTGAACCAGCCCAATGTGCAGTCGCTGGTGTTCAAGGAGCATGAGGGTAGCTTCCTGGTCGGCGCGATGGCCACGCTCAGCAGCAAGACCGGCAAGGTCGGCTTCGTGGGCGGCATGGACATCCCGCTGATCCGCAAGTTCCAGTGCGGTTACGAGCAGGGCGCCAAGGCGGCCAACGCCAAGACCGAGGTGTTCTCCAACATGACCGGCACCACCGCCACCGCCTGGAACGACCCCACGCGCGGCGGTGAGCTGGCCAAGGCCCAGTTCGCCAAGGGCGTGGACGTGGTGTTCGCGGCCGCCGGCGGTACCGGCACCGGTGTCTACCAGGCCGCCAAGGATGCCGGCAAGCTGGCCATCGGCGTGGACAGCAACCAGAACCATATCCAGCCCGGCACCATGCTGACCTCCATGGTCAAGCGCGTGGACGTGGCGGTCTACAACGTGCTGAAGGACTGGAAGGCCGGCGTCAGCGTGCTCGGGCTCAAGGAGGGCGGCGTCGACTACGCCGTCGATCAGCACAACGCCAAGCTCATCACGCCCGCGCTGAAGACCAAGGTCGAGGCCTACAAGGCCGACATCATTGCGGGCAAGATCAAGGTGGCCGACTACATGGCCGACAACGCCTGCAAGTATTGAAGCAGCAGCCAATAGCAGAGCGGCCCATGTCTGATTCCAAGCGCGCGCCGGCGGTCCGGCTGTGCGAGATTTCCAAGCGCTTCGGCGCGGTGCAGGCCAACCGCGGCGTGACGCTGGCGGTGGCGCCCGGCACGGTGCATGGCATCGTGGGCGAGAACGGCGCCGGCAAGTCCACGCTGATGGCCATCCTCTACGGCTACTACCAGGCCGATGAGGGCCATATCGAGGTGGGCGGCGAGCGCGTCAGCATCGCCAACTCGCACCAGGCGATCGCCCTGGGCGTGGGCATGGTGCACCAGCACTTCATGCTGGTGGACACGCTGTCCTGCCTGGACAACGTGATGCTGGGCGCCGAGCCCACCTTCTTCCTGGCGCGCGGCAAGCGTGCCGTGCGCGCCAAGCTCGAGGCCTTGATGCAGAGCACCGGCCTGCAGGTGCAGCTCGACGCGCTGGTGGGCGAACTGCCGGTCGGCGAGTTGCAGCGCCTGGAGATCCTCAAGGCCCTGTATCGCGGCGCCAAGATCCTGATCCTCGACGAACCCACGGCGGTGCTGACTCCGCAGGAGACCGAGCAGCTGTTCGAGACCCTGCGCAAGCTGCGCGCCCAGGGCACCACGATTCTGCTGATCACGCACAAGCTCAAGGAAGTGATGGCCCTGTGCGACGAGGTCACGGTGATGCGTGCCGGCCAGGTCATCAAGACCACCGCGATCGCCGCTACCAGCCCCGAAGACCTGGCCGAAGCCATGGTGGGCCGCAAGGTGAATCTCGGCCGCGCCGAGACACAGGCGGCGCGGGGTCAGGCCTTGCGCCTGCAGGCCTCGGGCCTGCGCCTGCGCGACGCCCATGGTGTGCCGGCGCTGGCGGGCGTGGACCTGCAGTTGCGCGCCGGCGAGATCGTCGGCGTGGCCGGCGTTTCGGGCAATGGCCAGAGCGAGCTGCTGGAGGTGCTGTCCGGCATGCGCGCGCCCGAGGCCGGCGAACTGCAGCTGGGCGAGGCGCGCTTCACGGCCGGCGCCTGGCTGGCGCCCAAGCGCGCGCGTGAACTCAAGCTGGCCCATGTGCCCGAGGATCGCCACCTGCTGGGCATGGTGATGAGCTTCCCGGCCTGGGAAACCGCCGCCCTGGGCTACCACGAGCAGGCCCAGTACCGTGCCGCGCCGCTGGGCCTGGCGATGAACCAGGACCATATGCGCGCGCAGACGGCGCAGATGATGGAACGCTTCGACGTGCGCCCCCGCGATGCGCAGCTGGGCTCGTCCAAGTTCTCCGGCGGCAACCAGCAGAAGCTGATCCTGGCGCGCGAGATCGGCCAGCAGCCGCAGGTGCTGCTGGTGGGCCAGCCCACGCGTGGCGTGGACATCGGCGCGATCGAATTCATCCATGGCCAGCTGCGCCGCCTGCGCGACGAGGGCTGTGCGGTGCTGCTGGTGAGCAGCGAACTGGACGAGATCCTGGCCCTGGCCGATCGCGTGCTGGTGATGAACTGCGGCCGTATCACCGGCGAACTGGGTATTGCGGAATGCGACGAAAAGACATTGGGCCTCTTGATGGCCGCACAAGCTGAGGTGGCCGCCGCATGAGCAATGCGCAAGCTTTTCAGATGCCGCGCTGGATGGATCTGGTGCTGCTGCCGCTGTGGAATCTGCTCGTCGCCCTGCTGGTGGCGGGCGGCGTGGTGCTGCTGATCGGCGAGAGCCCGCTGCAGGCCCTGTCCATCCTGCTCAACGGCGCGTTGGGCAATGCACGCGGGCTGGGCTACACGCTCTACTACGCCACCACCTTCATCTTCACCGGACTGGCGGTGGCGGTGGCCTTCCATGGCGGCCTCTTCAATATCGGCGGCGAGGGCCAGGCCACCTTCGGCGGCCTGGGCGTGGCCCTACTGGCCCTGTGGCTGGGCCACCGCCTTCCCGCCTGGCTGGTGCTGCCCCTGGTGGTGCTGGCCGCGGCGCTGTTCGGCATGTTGTGGGCGGCGGTGCCGGCCTATCTGCAGGCCTGGCGCGGCAGCCACATCGTCATCACCACCATCATGTTCAATTTCCTGGCCGCCAGCCTGAACGTCTATCTGCTGGTGAACTGGCTGCGCCCGGCCGGCTCGATGTCGGTGGAGAGCAGTAACTTCGCCGACAGCGCGCGCATGCCGGCGCTGCACCAGCTAGCCGAGAAGCTCGGCCTCGAGCTGCCTTCGTCGCCCTTGAACCTGAGCCTCGTGCTGGCCCTGCTGGCCTGCTGGTTCGTGACCTGGTTCCTGTGGAAGAGCCGCGCCGGCTATGCGCTGCGTGCGGTGGGTTCGGCGCCGCAGGCCGCGCATTACGCCGGCATGAATCCGCGCCTGCAGGTGCTGATCGCGATGGGCATCTCCGGCGCCCTGGCCGGCCTGGTGGGCGTGAACGAGATCTCGGGCGTGCAGGGCAAGCTGACACTGGACTTCGTGGCCGGTGCCGGTTTCACCGGCATCGCCGTCTCGCTGATGGGGCGCAACCACCCGCTGGGCATCATCCTGGCCTCGCTGCTGTTCGGCGTGCTCTACCAGGGCGGCGTCGAGGTGTCCTTCGAGCTGCCGCGCTTCAGCCGCGAGATGGTGGTGACGGTGCAGGGCCTGATCGTCCTGTTTGCCGGCGCCATGGCGATGGTGAGCGCGCCGATGTTTGCGCGCCTCTATGCCTCGTTCAAGCGCAGGGAGGCCGCCCGTGGATGAGGTCCTGATCGGTTCGGTGCTGGCGTCCACGCTGCGCGTCACCACGCCCTTGCTGCTGTGCGCCCTGGCGGGCCTGATCTCGGAGCGCTCCGGCGTGATCGACATCGGCCTGGAGGGCAAGATGCTGTTCGCCGCCTTTGCCGCGGCCGCCGCCGCCAGCGTGGGGCATTCCACCGCGCTGGGCCTGGGGGCGGCGATGCTGGTGGCCTGCCTGCTCTCGCTGCTGCACGGCTTTGCCTGCGTCACCCACCGCGGCGACCAGGTGGTGTCGGGCGTGGCCATCAATATGGTGGCGGCCGGCTTGACCGTGGTGCTAGGCATCGCCTGGTTTGCCCAGGGCGGCCAGACCCCGCCCATCGATGCCGCGGTGCGCCTCACCGGCCTCAGCGCCGCCTTCGCCGAGCCGGTGGAGGGCAGCTGGTGGGCCTCGGTGATCGGCCATGGTCTCCTGAGCCACAACATCCTGGTCTACCTGGCCTTTGCCCTGGTGGGTGGCGTGTGGTTCTTCCTCGAGCGCACCAAGCCCGGCCTGCGCCTGCGCGCGGTGGGTGAGAACCCGGCCATGGTGGATGCGGCCGGCGTCTCGGTGCCGCGCCTGCGCTATGCCGCCCTGCTGCTCAACGGCCTGCTGTGCGGCCTTGCGGGCAGCTACCTGACGCTGGCGCAGAACGCCAATTTCTCGCCGAACATGACGGCGGGGCGCGGCTTCATCGCGCTGGCGGCGATGATCTTCGGCAAGTGGAAACCCTTGCCCACCATGGCGGCCTGCCTGCTGTTCGGCTTCCTCGACGCCGCCGCCATCCGGCTGCAAGGGGTGGCCATCCCTGCTGCATGGGGTGGGGGCGAGGTGCCGGTGCAGGCGATCCAGGCCTTGCCCTATCTGCTGACCGTCGTGCTGCTGGCCGGTTTCATCGGCCAGGCGCTGGCGCCCAAGGCGCTGGGCCGGCCCTATATCAAGGAACGTTGATGTTGCAGCTCCCACCCGATGTGCTGCAGCGCCTGCTCGCTGCCGCGCAGGCAGCGCGCGCGCGCTCCTATGCGCCTTACTCCAAGTACGCGGTGGGTGCCGCGGTGCTGGACGAGCAGGGCCATGTCCATGCCGGCTGCAATATCGAGAATGCGGCCTATCCTCAAGGCTGGTGCGCCGAGGCCACGGCCCTGGGTGCGATGGTGATGGCGGGTGGCCGCCAGGCGCAGGCGGTGCTGGTCACCGGCCCCGGGCCCGACATCATCACGCCCTGTGGTGGCTGCCGCCAGAAGCTGCGCGAGTTCAGCCTGCCGGCATCGCTGCTCATCATTGCCGCCGATCCCAGCGGCGTGAAGGCGCAGTGGACGCTGGAACAACTCTTGCCGGCCAGCTTTGGCCCGGACCATCTGAAGCACCTCTGAATGGTGCACCGGAGACACGCAACATGATCAACAACAACGAACTGAACCCCCTCATCGACGCCAGCGTCGCCCGCCTGCAGGCCGAATTTGGCGCCGCCCCCGAAGTCGCGGTGGTGCTGGGCTCGGGCTGGGCCGGCGCGGTGGACCAGGTGCAGGGCGCCAAGCACCTGGCCTATGGCGAGCTGCCGGCCTTCCCCCGGCCCAAGGTCGAGGGCCATGTCAGCGAGGTGGTGGTGGGCATGATGGGCGGACAGCGCGTGGCCATGCTGCGCGGCCGCGCCCATACCTACGAAAGCGGTGATTGCACCGGCATGGCCGGCGCGCTGCGCAGCCTCAAGCGCTGGGGCGTCAAGGTGCTGATCCAGACCAATGCCTCGGGCTCGCTGCGCCCGCACATGCCGCCCGGCAGCCTGATGCTGATTGCCGATCACATCAACGCGCCGCAGCGTTCGCCCCTGGTGGGCGAGCCCGGCAGCGAGCGCTTTGTGGACATGAGCAGCGCCTATGACGCCGAGCTGCGCGCGCACGCCAAGAAGGTGGCACAGACGCACAACCTCAAGCTCGGCGAGGGCACCTATGTCTGGGCCCTGGGCCCGCAGTTCGAGACCCCGGCCGAGATCCGCATGTTTGCCGCCTGGGGCGCCGATGCCGTCGGCATGAGCACCGTGCCCGAGACCATCCTGGCGCGCCATGCCGGCCTGCGCGTGATGGGCCTGGCCCTGATGACGAACATGGCCGCCGGCCTGTCGGCCGAGGCCCTGACCCATGCCCTGACGCTGCAGCAGGCGGCCGTGTCGGGCGAGCGCGCCGCGGCCTTCCTGGCGCAGCTGGTGGCCGGCCTGACCGAACTGGCTTCGCTGCGGGCCTGATATGAGCACTACTCAAGACCTGACCCCGCAGGAAAGCGCCCGCCTGGCCCTGCAATGCCTGGACCTCACCAGTCTGAATGACGCCGACACCGAAGCCGACATCGAGGCCCTGTGCCGCCGCGCCCAGAGCGCCCATGGCCCGGTGGCCGCGGTGTGCGTCTGGCCGCGCTTCGTGGCACTGGCGCGGCGTCTGCTGCCGGCCGAGATCCAGGTGGCCGCGGTGGCCAATTTCCCGGATGGTGCGCTGGACCTGCCGCGCGCGCTGGCCGATGTGGCGGCGATCGCCCAGGCCGGCGGCAACGAGGTGGACGTGGTACTGCCCTACAAGGCCTTGATGGCGGGGCAGGGCAGCGAGGTGGCCGAGTTCCTGGCCGAGGTGCGCCATGCCAGCCGGCCGCTCACGCTCAAGGTCATCATCGAAAGCGGCGAGCTGGCCACGCCCGAGCTGATCGCCGAGGCCACCCGCCTGGCCCTGATGGCCGGCGCCGATTTCGTCAAGACCAGCACCGGCAAGAGCCGCGTCTCGGCCACCCCCGCGGCGGCCGCGGTGATGCTGCAGGAGATCGCGGCCAGCGGCCTCTCGGCGGCTGGCTTCAAGGCCTCGGGGGGCATCCGCTCGGTGGCCGACGCGCGCGGCTATCTGCTGCAGACCCGTGCCAGGCTGGGCGAGGGGGCGTTGAACGCGCGCCGCCTGCGCTTCGGCGCCAGCGGTCTGCTCAATGACATCGAGGCGGTGCTCGCGGGCCAGGCCTCGGCAGCGCCTTCCCGAGCCCCCAGCGCCTACTGACGAATATGCTTGCTCAAGAAATCATCCGCGCCAAGCGCGACGGCCATACCCTGTCCGAGCCGCAGATCCAGCACTTTGTGCGCGGCCTGGTGGACGGCAGCTGGAGCGAGGGCCAGGTGGCCGCGCTGGGCATGGCGGTGTTCCTGCGCGGCATGGGCCGCGATGAAGCGGTGGCGCTGACCCGCGCCATGATGCATTCCGGCCGCGTGCTGGCCTGGCCCGACATGCCCGGCCCGGTGCTGGACAAGCATTCCAGCGGCGGCGTGGGCGACAAGGTCAGCCTGATGCTGGCGCCCATGGTGGCGGCCTGCGGCGGCTATGTGCCGATGATTGCCGGCCGCGGCCTGGGCCATACCGGCGGCACGGTGGACAAGCTCGAGGCCATCCCCGGCTACAACACCATGCCTGCGCCCGCGGACTTCGACCGCCTGGTGCGGCGCCTGGGCTGTGCCGTGATCGGCCAGACCGGCGACCTGGCGCCGGCCGACAAGCGCTTCTACGCCTGCCGCGACGTCACCGCCACGGTGGAGAGCGTGCCGCTGATCACCGCCAGCATCCTGTCCAAGAAGCTGGCCGCCGGCCTGCAGGTGCTGGCCATGGACATCAAATGCGGCAATGGCGCCTTTGCCGACACGCCCGCCTTTGCGCAGGAGCTGGCCGAGAGCATCGTCAGCGTGGCCGGCGGTGCCGGCCTGAAGACCCGCGCGCTCATCACCGACATGAACCAGGTGCTGGGCTACGAGGTGGGCAACGCCCTGGAGATCCACGAGACCCTGGACTATCTGACGGGCAAGCGGGTGGAGCCGCGCTTGCACGAGGTGACGCTGGCCCTGGCCGCCGAGATGCTGGTGCTGGGTGGCCTGGCCGCTGACGCCACGGCCGCCCGCGCCAAGCTGCAGGCCGGACTGGACAGCGGTGCCGCGGCTGAAAAATTTGCGCAGATGGTGGCGGCCCTGGGCGGCCCGGCCGATCTGCTGGAGCGCCCGCAGCAATACCTGACCCCGGCGCCCGTGGTGCTGCCGGTGCCGGCGCCGCGCGACGGCGTGCTGAGCGCCATGAAGACGCGCGAGATCGGCCTCATCATCGTGGAGATGGGCGGCGGCCGCCGCCAGGCCGGCGATGCGATCGACTTCCGCGTGGGCCTCTCCGAGGTGCGCCATCTGGGCAGCCGCTTCAAGGACGGCGAGACCATGGCCCTGGTGCATGCGGCCGACGAGGCCAGCGCGGCGCGCGCCGTGGCGGCCTACCAGGCCGCCTGCAAGCTGGGCGAGGCTTATGTGCCCACGCCCATCGTGATGGCGACGGTGGGCTAGACTCCTGCCCCCTGCAGTCCTTCGCTTTCCCCGCCATGACCGACCCCGCCGAGTCCCCCGCCGAGCCGACTGAAGCACCCGAGCGCCGCCGCATCAAGAGCTTCGTGACGCGCCCCGGCCGCATGGGCACGGGCCAGGTCAAGGCCCTGGCCGAGCTGGGCCCGCGTTTCGTGCTGCCCTACACGCCGGGTCAGCGGCTGGA
>Ga0208125_100340_pt1 | contig 30732 bp, 45 predicted proteins | sample LakWasM128_HOW14_2_FD_183938 | JGI IMG/M metagenome (GOLD analysis project Ga0208125, IMG submission 183938) | Freshwater sediment methanotrophic microbial communities from Lake Washington under simulated oxygen tension - Sediment Metagenome... | ecosystem: Environmental > Aquatic > Freshwater >...
CACGTGTTGATGGACGCGTTCACCATAGACCAGACGACCTTGTGACGCCAAATGTCAAAGTCGCCTTCAGCGGAAAACTTCTGTCGCCCAGACTCCTAGTTGGTCCATGTGTTTCCTGCCCCCCCCCCGTTACCGTCGCATGCTCTTCCGAGTTCGGTCCCTTGCTGTCGCGGGCTGCTGGTGTGGGCCACTGCGCCGCTGCCAGACTGATATTCGGGCGCGACCCAGCTGGCCCCGGCGATGTGCTCGATCCGCCGTGCATGGCTGCATCCGGCGTTGGCCACATCATCGAATCCTTCTCCAAGGCAATCCGGGCATCCGTAGAGTCCGAGTCCTGCTGGGTAGACGTATCCGCAGAATTCACATTCCATTGACTCGCTGCACTCGGAAGCATCAGGTCGCCCTTGCTCCCCGCCTGATTCGGGCCACCCTTGGTGCCGTCCGTGCCCCGTGGGGTCGGCCAGGCACTCACTTGACTCCGCAGGTTCAATGCCCCCTGCTTGCTGTCCGGGTGGCCCGCTCCGGTGTGTTCGTTGCTGGTCGGCGTTGCCCATTGCGGCGTCTTGAGAAGCTCCTCCATCCGGTTGCGAAAGTCCCCACTGATCTGGCCATGGCTGTTGTCCCCGGTACCCACTTGTGGGGTGGGCCATTGGATCGCTTGCGCCTTCAGCTTGGGCTCTCCCCTTCCATTCAGTCCGCTGCCGCTCTCTTCCTCGCTGGCCTTCGGCGTTTGCCACATTCCGGCCTGCTCCCGAATGTTCGGACCCATCTTCCCGTTGCTGTAGGTGCTGGTGTTGCAGTCCGGTGTTGCCCATCCGCCAAGCCCAGCAGAACCACCGCGCCCGGCCATGGCTGGCGCCCACGTCGGACGCTGAAAGAGTGAGCCATTCCGCATGCCACCCGCGGTCGGCCAGTTCTCCCAAGACTCGGGCGGCCGCGCGCTCTTCGAGAGCCCCTTCGGCTTCGTCCACAACGGAGGCGGTGGCAGAAGCGATGCCTGCGACGTTCTCCAGAAAGAGGTATCGCGCACCGCAAGCGTCGGCAATGTCAACGATGTTGAAGAACAGGCCAGAGCGCGATCCATCGAGACCGGCGCGCCGTCCTGCGAGGCTGAGGTCTTGGCACGGGAATCCCGCAGCGATGCAATCCACTGATCCATGCCAAGCTGCACCATTGAAGGTGAGAAGGTCAGGCCAGATAGGTGCCGCATCCAAGCTGCCTTCTTCCATGCGCGCTGCCAGGACTGCGGCTGCGTATGCTTCCCGCTCAAGGTAGCACACGGTGCGATGCGCGATGCCCATATGGGAGAGCCCAGCTCGCAGTCCTTCACCAAGCATGCCGACGCCTGCGCAGATTTCGATGGTATGTAGAGCCATGACATGGACTCAATCAGACTCAACAGACCCAGCCAGCGCCTCTTCCGGCGTCTGCGGGAACAGTGGGCCCGAGCCGATATCGTCAGGGTCACGGTCAAGCGGATCAGGGTTCTGGTTCAGGAACGGGCTCTCCGGCTCCGGATCCTTCTTGGTCATCTGCACAGCCGGCGCACGCAGTGACATCGTGACTTCCTCGCCGCCCAGCAGCACCAGTTTTCCGCAGGTCTCCATGTCCAGGCGGTCGCTGGCGTTCTGCACTTTCCAGAACACCGTAACTGTCCCGCCTTCCTTCGCTTCAAAAACCTGGCCGCTGACCTTGCACAACTCCAGCTCGATGTTGCTGGTGGTATCACCCAAGCCGAATTCAATGTTGATGACGTAGCCGACCAGCTTGTCCTTGCCGCCCCAGCCAAAGCGCTGGCCGTTGAGCTTTGGAAACCGCAGGTTTGGCAAGGTGGAGTCGATACCGTCAAGCTCTACCTGACCGGCTTCAGCGGATGCGTTGTGGTACATCGACTCACGCAGGCCAGTTGCGAATATCTCGTTCAGGATGCTGTTGGGAAAGTCGGCTTTGAAACTCAGGTCAACGGCCTGCACATGCTCTTCGCCGTGCAGTTCCTTACGGGTATTGACGTTCAGCAGCATGACTGCGATGGGGGTCAGGAATTCAAACTTGGGTGCGCTCATGGGGGATGCTTTCAGTGGGTTATGAAATTGGTGGGCTACTAACGCGGGTATCTGACGCCCGGTTAAAGCGCTTTCGCCCGTAGTGGTTAGAAGGGGCGGGGGTCTTCGGGCGGAGGCTCTAGCTTTCGGCTGCGCTCCCCTCGAATCTCAGCCCACTCTTGCGGGGTATGCATGGCGTACCCATTGCGGACTCTTGCGGGCGGAACAGTCATCAGCGCAACCTGGCCAAGCATTTCATCCCAGCAAAGGCCATCGCAGCACTTCCCATCTTCATGAACATCGAAGCCGCTGCCACCATCTTCGACGGTTATGGTGATGGTTCTCATGCTGCTTGCAGCTCGCACACACTCTCGATGTGCTCGATGATTGCCCTGCCGATGGCGCTGAAGTCTTCCTCGTGGAACAGCTTTGCAGCTTTCACGGTGGTTGCCTCGAATCCAAGCGATGCCAGAAACACGCTGGTGACGTTGAAGCCCAGCTTGGTTGAGATTTCCCCGAGCGACATGGTTGGTGCGGTAGCGGGCTTTGGTGTCATTGCTTGGCGTACCGTCGCGGGCATCACGGCTACCACGGCGGCGTGGGTGATGGGGGCTACTGGTTCGATGGGCGGATGGTTTGCATCCTCAATGCCCTGTGCGGAAGCGGCATATTCGCGCGCCAGCTTGTCGGCTGCGGCCTGCTCGGCAACCAGCTTCTCGCGGGCTTCACGCTCAGCCTTCTGTTGCTCTTCGGCCCGGATGCGCTCACGTGTTTCGTCTTCCTTGCGCTGGGCTTCCGCCTGGTGCTCAGCGATGCGCTGCTTTACCAACGCGGTCAGATCGTCATTTGCCTTGAGAACCAACACCGCGGTATCGGCAAACAGGAATGCGTGATCCTTGGCCAGCTCGCGCATGGTCGTAAGATTCAACTGGATGCGATCGGCGGTTTCGTTGGCAGCGATCTTGGTGTCGGCCAGCAGCGTGTTGACTGCATCGCGGATGCTGGATACCGAACGCTTACCCTTTATGGACCCGCCGAAATCAGCGACTGTGGGCGGCATGTAGGGCTTACCAAGGCGGGTGTTCAGCGCTTCAATGTGGGACTTCAATTTGGCGACACCATCGGCCACGATCTCGCCACGTATGGATTCCTTGCGGGCCTTCACCAGCTTGTCCAGGTCCAGGCGCACGCGGCGGGCCTCGGCGCTGATTTCGTCAATGGCGCGGAATAGTTCATCAATGCTTGCGGTTTGTGCCAGCGCGTGCTGCTTGGCGCCAGCCAGACGGTCCTCGACATCGCCGCACCACTTCACGGTTTGCTCGGCGTTGGCAAAGTCCTCGTCGGTATCCAGCTCGCGCTTGATGTTGGAAAACACGTCCAGTGCGAAGGACTTGAACTCTGTCAGGTTGCTGGCGCTGACTTGCCCAGAGATTTCAATCAGCAGTGCGGGCAGGGTTTCGGGTGCCCGGCCGGTGGGCTTGATGGCCTCAACCTGGGGTACGAACTCGGCCAGGTCCTGATCGAACTGCTCCCAACCTGCGGTGATGCGCTGCTGCCATGCTGCATCCGGCAACACTTCCATGTACTCCATGCGCTCTTCGGTTCCATCGGACACCACGAAGATCACCCGTTTGGCTCCGGTCACCATCATGATCTGCTGGCACTGGGGTATGAACTCGTCGGGCAGTTGTTTGGCGCGCACGGCAGCAGCTAGGGCTTCATTCCACTGCTTGTGCTCGAATGCCGTTTCGTCGGTCATCGTCAGGCCGTCGCAGCTGGCGGACAGCTTGCCAAGGCTGCAGGTCACCGGATAGAGGTCTTCGCCGATGATGCGTTCAACGATGGGGCGTGCCAGGGCTTCCACTGCGTGTCCGTGGTCCAGCACGTTGGCCTGCACCCAGTCGCTGAATTCCTTTGCAATCCCTGATTTTTTTACCTTCATCAGCTCGGTGCGCTTGACCTTTGTGGACAGGCCCAGCATGGCAGCGGCTTCGCTAGCGCCGTGGTGGTCGAGGCGGAACTGATGCCAGGCGTCAGTTCCTTGCACGAGATTGTGTACTACATGGGACATGATGGATTCCTTCAGGTGGTTTGTGGGGTAGTGGTAGCGCGCACCATGGCAGCTTGGTCAGCCGTCAAGGTGGCTTTGGTCTGGGCCATGGCGATCACTTCTTCGGCGGTCTTTTTTCCACCTTCGATGAGGCCGCGCCATGCCGGTAACTGGCGAGTGAACTCTTCTTCGCTGTACTCCGGAAGCGGCGCCTTGTCTTTGGTGATCTCGCCGGTTTCGCTATCTACACTTTCCGAGGAAAGGACCACAAAATCACCGTCGATTACTGCGCCTTGGCCCGATTCGGCGGCGTGCGAAACGGTGATGGCGTTTGCCAGCTCAATGCTGGAAGGCATGTACTTGAGAACCTGCAGCAAGGCCACCTTGCGGGCATACATTTCGAAATTGCTTTCGCTGGCCAGGGCGTAATGACGGCCGCCGACCTTGTTGTACTGGTTCAGGTGCTTTTGCACCTTGCCGCGCGTCCATACTTCAATGACGGGCATCTGGGCATCCTTGACGCGGCCAATGGCGTAGACGTGGGTGAACAGCTCGCCACCGTCGCCCGGCTTGTGACGGCAGAAGGGTTCGTCGCCCAACTGATAGTCGAACTTGTCGCCCTCGTACACGGCGCCAGTCCATACCGTGGCGCGGCCAGCGCGGGAAACCAGATCAACCAGGCCCTTCCAGCCAGGAACAAAGGTACATTTGCCCTTGTAGGGGATCAGATAGCCCTGACCATTGATGCCCGGCTCAAGACCCAATTGGGTAGCCGTCATAAGGCTGGAGAGAATGCTATCGGTGCTGCATTGCTGTAGATCCTTGTTTGAGCTGAAGGCTGTCAGCGCCAGGCGGGCCATGCGGTCGGCGCTCATGTGCTTGGGCAGGGCCAGCGCCATTTGCGGCTTCATGCGTTCCAGTGTCTTGGAGAATGCGGATACCGGTGAATTCTGTGTTGCGATTGATGACATGGGTGTCTTTCAGTTGGTTGGGTTTAAATCTGCTTCCCAGCCCGCACGCGGCGCCGGTTCAGGGTTTCGGTATTGGCTCTTTTGAGCATGTCTTCCACGTCCTGCTTTGCTTGACGTTCTTCCTGCTCACGGCTTGGGCAGCGGGAATCTACGAACCAGCAGCCCGCCACCAAAAAGATGCAGAGCGCCAGCAGTAAAAGAATTGCGATGGTGGGCATATCAGTTGATCCAGCGAACAAAGACGAACCAGGCGAAAGCCATGGAGACGAAGATGCAGCCCTTGATGACTACTTGGTCTTGCCAGTCCATGGGGCGTGTTGGCTCAGCGAAGGTGTCGCGCTTCATTGCGGCACCTCATTCGTGATGGCCAGCAACTGCTGCACTTGCTGCTCAAGGCCTTGCGCCTTCATCTCCGCATCAGCGCGGGTTTTGGTGATTTCCTTGCGCAGGGATTCAACTTTATTGACCACCATCTGATCTTCAGAGACCAGTTTTACGGTGATCTCAGCCGTGCCGATCAGTGTGTAGCCATCGCTGAGTTTTTCCGCAAAGGACATCATGTTGATAGCCTTCTTTGGCTCGGCATTGAGTACATCCGCTGGGCCGTAGCATGTGTCGTACAGCCAGACGTTTGTAGTTGCGGTGATTGCTTTCATGCTGGCTCACCTTGTTCAAGCGATTCGGAATCCAGCCCAGAACCCACAACCGCGGCTTCACGCTGCAGCAGTTCAGCCAGCGGGCGGCGCGCCACTGCGTTGACAAGCTCAGCCATTGCAAGCGCTGAATGGAGCTGCAGGCCCAGCTTGGTGCTGGAGTGGTGGACCTTGGCGGCTTCCTGACAGGCATTGCGCAGGTCCAACGCGATCTGCGGGTTTTCTTGGACATTGCGCATGAAAGAGCCAGGTGCCCCATGCGCTACTACGGTGATATGGTTCATGCCATTTCTCCGCACACGAAATCAGCAGCCTCGTCGATCACCTGCAGGTCAACATCAGAGAACCCGCTGTCCCTCATCTTTGCGGCCAGCGTGCTGAGAATCTGCGCTACGTCCGCGCACTCAAGAGAACCTACGTTCCTGATTGCTTGCGTTACCGTGTTGATCTGGACCATTTATTCACTCCTTGCAGCGTTTTGCTGCGTTGAAATGAATTCTAGCTAGTTTTTCTATCAAAGCAAGAAAAACTTGCAAAAAGATAGAAAAATCTTCACATCAAGGGAAAGTACCTAGAACGGAGGCATAAAAAAACCGCCTCTGGGGCGGTTTTGGTGGGCGGGTAGGGGTCTATGCTGCTTTGCGCCACTCTTCAATGCGTACATCGGCCTCACCAGCCTTTGTTTCATGGTGTTGCAGAACCTCTTTCAGGCCTTCAGGGACAAATCGTTGCAGGATGTCTCGCATCAACGGCTGATACCCAATACCATGGTGAGTTGCAATCAATTTGTAGGCTTCAATCAGCTGCTTCGGCAGTCTGATGGAAATCGACTGCAGCCCAAGACTTGCGTCAATCGCCGCCTCAAGTTCCGCGGGTGCTGCGCGCACATGGTTTTCATCTGTCCCAAGTGCACCTGATTCCCAAGCCTCATCTGTGCTTTCAATCTTTGCGTGTTTGGTGGTCATAAATCTCTCCTTGTTACCGTGCTTTCCGGTCATAAAGTCTCTGAGCGGCATCATCCGCATCGTATGCAGACCTCAGATCCATGTAACCGTCCCTGTATATAAAAATTATCTTGAGTAGTCGGCCCTTATTGGTAGGAGCCACAAACCATAGTGTTGGAGGATCGGTTCGGTGATCTTCACGGTCGTCCATCAAAAACAAGCCGCATTTGTTGTCAAAGCATTGTTCGACCTCTCTGCGGTCAACTTTATGCCTGGTCGCTAGCTTTTCTAAAATTGCTTGAGATATACGAAGGTTTACCATTTTTATCAGAGGCATAAGGCTTCTCTCGTAATGCATTGTATATACGAAGCAATACCCCTTGATTTGAAATAGTAGGGGTTTCCCCCTGATTTACAAGGCTTTACGCCTGTTCAGTGACAATTCGCAGCTTTTCCGCTCCCACTTATCCTTGGCCTTGGCATCCGCAGTGGTCTGCCATTGCATGTTGCTCGGGGCATCGGCACCACCGCAGGCCAGTGGCTTCACGTGGTCAATGATCCAGCCAGGGCATCGGCCTTTGGCCTTCCCGGTACTGGGACAGTGGTTCGATTTCTGGAAGGCTGCAACCGCCTTATGATCGCGATGAATTCTTGCCTCGCATTCCATAGATATGCATAATCCACATAACATGAAACCAGCAAAAACGATTGCATGGCGCCGCCGGCTAGGAGAACAAGTTGTTTTCACTTCGGTTGCTGCGCTCCGGCGTCATTTGAATTCGGTCCCTGCGCGCTGGTCTGGGCTTTACGAAGCGCCTGTCCGGCGTGCAACGCGGGAAGGAAGTCTGTGAACAAGACGCTCGCAACAGTTTTGCACGCTGCATTCATCCGACCGTTGGCGCGCGCAAGTTGGCTGTGTACCAAATACCTGGGGGCCTTTAGCAGGGTGTACGACAGTGCGCAACTTGACATGGTCTTTGGGCCTACTGATGGTTGCGAATCCATGTCGCAGCCGTGGCTAACCCGGAATGTGAAACTGGTGGTTGAATCTTCACGAGCAAGTATTGGGTCTGGTTATCGCACGCATGGTGAAGCGCCCCGTTGATAGCGTTGAAGTCGCCTTCCATCAATAAGCAGACAAAATCCATATCCCGTTTGACCACGGTGGGCATCGTCCTGATTGCCAGGTTCAGCTTCTCCATGAGCTGCTTCAAAAACTCTACTCTGTGGCCTTCCCATTCTTCTGGTGGCGGATACACGATGGCCAGGTAGGCGCCTTTCATTTTTCAGTACCTTGAAAGTTTGTCAGAAAACGGTCGCCATCCAACGTGAACATTGCGCAGGCAGCTATGAAAAGAATAGCTGATTTCATGCGCTAGATTGCTTCGATGCGTAGTTCACGGCGTCAGCGAGACGGTCATATTTGAACTCTTGGAAAAGGTAGTTCTTGCCGTCGAAACCAATCCCATATTTGTCCATCGCCTGGCTGTCTGCGAGTTGATCATTCGGGGTTTTCGCATAGCGAGGATCAACAGGGACTTCAATGGGGATCATCTTCCAGTCGCTATGCGTACCGTATTGCGCTTGGCAATGGGGGCAGTTCTTGGTGTCGGATGGGATCTTGCTTTTACAACTTCCACAAAGCATGAACTCTTGGGCAACGGGGATAGTCGGCTGATCCCGCTGACAGAACCTGCACACAGTAGCCTCAACCTTGATGATTTCGGCGCAATAGGGACACTTCTTTCCGCCGGATGCAATGGCCGTTTCCTCGATTGCTTTTGGGGTCGATTTCATTACCAAAGAATGAATCAAGGCCACGATAAAAAGCAGCGTCCCGTAGACCCAGAACCCAAAGAAACTTCTGCCTTTGTTCTGAGCGATGGCCGCCGGGATAAGACCCAAGACGCCAGCGGTTGCGAATATTATGAAAAATCCCATTTCAACCCCTTGTTGCCGCGCGAGATTGCGCTAAATCCGCTCAGTCTGCCGGTACACCACTTCACCGATGATTTCGGTCCCGCCATTGCAAATCTTGCGAGCGTAGCGCCGCTGGTCCGGGTTGTCACTGGTCAGCCACCATAGACCATCGTCACGCACCAGGCGCTTGACGACGATTTCACCCTCATAGTTCACCAAGAAAGGTATACCGTCCTTGGGTGTTGTCGACATGGTGTTTATGACGATCAGATCACCCTCATACATCGATGGGATCATGCTGTCTCCCTTGACCCGCAGTGCCAGCATCTTCTCAGGTTTGTAGCCCTTCAGCTTGTACCAGTCGGCACGAAACACGATGGGCGGCCCGTCATCATCGGCGCCGTATTCGACTGAAAATCCAGACACGCCGGCCTGGGCTTTCAATGAAACTCGGCGGATTGATGGGTACTCAGGATTGTTTTCGAGCTCAATAGGGACCTGACGGTTGATGCGATCCCACTTTCGCTCAGCATCTTTTATCCGCTCAGGCTTATTGATCGGCTCATCGCTCTGCTGGATAGCATTTATCTCATGTTCCAGGCTGGTAAAACCTAGCTCTCCGTCTTCTTCGTCGCTCATTAGTTTAGCGACGCTCATCCCCAGCAATTTAGCTACAGCTGGTTGATTTTTCCGAGTCGGCGCAGTCCCGCCTTCTTTTTCCCACTGCTGAACAGCACCACGGGACACACCCACTGCATCACCGAACTGCTGTTCAGTCATTTCTAGTTTGAGGCGACCTTGCCTTATTTTTTGGTGGATTGACATATTTCCTATCGTATAGATGGAAAAACTTGCGTTGCTAGAAAATCTAGCTAGAATATCTGGCATGTCACCAGAAACCACTTCACTCAATAAAGCCATTGACGCACTAGGAGGCATTGCAGCCTTTGCCCGCGCTTTGGGTTTGAAAAGCCATTCCGTAGCCAACCAATGGCGTCACACGAGAGTGCCAGCAGAATTTTGCCCTGACATTGAAGCCCTGACAGGAGTTCGTTGCGAGGAACTTAGGCCAGACGTCAATTGGTCTGTTCTTCGTGAAAAACAGCCTGCGAACACCGCCGAATGTGACCCGGCAGCTACAGAAACTGTAGCACCCATCACTATCGAACCCACCCAACCCGACGCCCTGCGCGCCGGTCTGGTGCGCCGCCATGACGTTCGCCGTGAAAAAGACCAACTGGATGCCGCTGGGCGCAGGGAAAACCTGCCTTCTCCGGTTGTCGCAGGTACCGATTCTGTAGCAAGTGGGGTGGCAAATGGCTGAGAACGAAGCTGTAGCCATAACCTGCTCTCTGGAATCGACGATCCCATCGCCGGGCTTGATCTCCAAAGCGACAGCCATGGACGAACAACGCAACATGGACGCGATCAAACGCCGCTGGCTCGAAAGCCTGAGCGTTTGCACAGAATTTCCAGCGGAATATGCATTCAAGGCCGCGCAAGACCTTGCTGCAATTGAGCATGGGTTTACATGCGCAATGGAGCAACTGAAGGCGGGCTCCCGCTTTGATCCTCTTTCACGATCTGCGTTTTTGCGGCCTCCAATTGACGGTACGTCTGAACAAACGTCTGCGTCAAATTCTCCGCCAGAGCAGGCTTCATTTTTATGAGCGTTGCAACGATGGTCGCTGTCGGCTGCAAGAGTTCTTCTTTCATGGGTATCCCTTTCGGTGATGGTTGTGGAGACCTCCATCGTAAGCCGATTGGGATACCCACCATTCACCCGAAAGCCTGACCCATGGATCACTCCATTCGCCCGCTGGACCAACTGTCCATCAATGAAGTCTGCGAACTCGCCAAAGGTGCCGCCATCCGCGGGGAACCACTCGAACAGGCCAACGTATTTAAAGGCCCATCCGGCGATGCATTCGCTGCCGCCTACCGAATTTACGCAGCTGAGTGATGTGATTTTGTTCATGTCCCAACTGTCCATTTTTTTTGCCCGAAGGGGATAGTCAAGTGAAATCAAAAGATTTGATGCTGGTTGCAACCCAACGTGAACTGGACTTGTTTCGTCAGCCAGAAGCGAACGGAATCCCCAAGGAATTGATCTACAAACAGCCAGGCCCTGGTGCTGCGTTCACCATGGCTTGCAGCTCGTCTGGGCTTTCCGACCAAACCATTTACGAGTTCGTCGGCATTGACGCCGGCACCTTTTCGAAAATCAAAAAAGGTCTTGCTACTTTGCAGGCTGACCAATTGGTGAAGTTCTGCTTTGCCGTCAACAACCGCATTTATCCGGAATGGTGCGCCTACCAAATCGGTTGCACCTTGGTCGAAATCAAATCTGAGGCTGAGCGCCGCGCTGAAGTTGCAGAAAAGCGCGCCGCTGATGCTGAACTCAAGGTCCGCGTGCTGATGGAAACCTTTCAAGTGAGGGCTTCCGCATGACCCGCCTGCAAGACCTGAAAGACCAGTCCCTGGAAGCAGAGATTGTCATGGCCGGAAAGAACGTCGAGATCGCCCAGCTGAGCATGCAGGAGCCTTGGGCTGACTACTTCTACTTCTCTGGCCAGCGTGACTACTGGGCCCGTGTGATGCGTGATTGCATCCTGGCGCGCAGCCCGGAACAGATCAAGCGTATGAAAGCGGCGAGGGGGCTTGCAGCGTGAACTACTACGAGCACCACCTGGGTGATTACGCAGAAGCGACTGCGCACCTGAGTTTCATTGAGGATGCTGCCTACAGCCGCTTGATGCGCAAGGTGTACGCGACCGAGTTGCCATTGCCTGCTGACATCAAATCAGTCCAGCGCCTTGTCGGTGCCCGCTCAAAAGATGAGCGCGATGCCGTCGCTGTTGTGCTGGAAGAGTTCTTCGTGTTGGGTGCCGATGGGTGGCACAACGACCGCTGTGACATTGAAATATCGAAGTATCAGAAGAAGGCAGAAAAGAACCGTGAGGTTGGAAAACTTGGCGGACGCCCACGCAAAACAGAAACCATGGTGGTTATTGAAACAGAACCCAAAAATAACCATGGTGGTTTATTTTCAGAACCCAAACATAACCCTCCCCAGTCCCCAGTCCCCAGTAACCAATTAAATACCCCCTCACCCCCAAAGGGGGATGACCCGTTCGATGAATTCTGGAAAGCCTACCCGAACAAGACCGGGAAGGACGCGGCGAGAAAAGCATTCGACAAGCGCAAGCCTGGAAAGCAATTGCTGATCGACATGCTCGAAGCGATTGAGGCTCAGAAGCAATCCGAGCAATGGCGCAAACAAGGCGGACAGTTCATTCCAAACCCATCGACATGGCTCAACCAGGGACGTTGGCAGGATGGCGAGACCATGGTTGACCAGCAGTCGGAGACGTTCGTATGAACGGCCATCGCGACCTGATCGCTATGCGCCGCGCTGGCTTTAAACCGGCCACTGTGTACGTTTCCGACTACCCATGCCACACCGACTGGGCGAAGTGGGGTGACACGCCGGCCGTGTGCGTCGTTGGCGACACGCCAGAGCTTGAGGACTACCGATTTCTGGTGGGAACAACCGCCATGGTCGACGGAGTAGACCCGGAAAGAGTAAGGCGAATCTCTGCAGCTTGTGCGGTGCACGCCACGCGCGTCATCGCCACCGTCTTCAAAAAAATCAATGAGTACCGCGTTGAAACGATCAGCATTTTCGACAGCGAAGGAACACTGACATGGCCGCAATAATTCATCCAGACGACATCGATTTCAGTGCCTACGAGAACGAGACTGATGCTCAGCAAAAGGTCAAGTCTGCATCGCTCTACGTTCAAGAGCTGATAGACCGTATCAACCACCCGCAACGCACCCAGCATCGTTTGATGCCCTGGGGAAAAACTCACCGCCTGATCCAGTTCCGTAAGGGAGAGGTGACAGTCTGGGGTGGTCCAAGCGGAAGCGGAAAGAGCTTGGTCATGGGTCAGGTCTCCATGTCGCTGGCAGCCCAAGACGAGAAGATTGGCATTGCCAGTTTTGAAATGAAGCCGTCCAAGACTATGGGCCGGATGGGTAGGCAGTGGACCCACTTCAACCCAGATGACCAGCAGATCGCATGCGACCCTGTGGAGCGCCGGGAGATGTTGGACATGTACGCGCAGTTCAGGGACTGGACCGACAACCGCATCTGGCTGTATGACCAACAGGGAACCGTTCACTGGCGCCAGGTGTGTGCTGTAGCTCGGTACTGCGCCAAGGTGTTGGGGATCACGCAGTTCGTTATTGACAACCTGATGAAGTGCGTGGCTGGAGAGGACGATTACAACGGGCAGAAGGCGTTCATCGACGAACTGTGTTCGATTGCCAGAGACACCCAGATGCACATCCACCTGGTGCACCACGTCAAGAAACCGAGCGGCGCCGGTGACGATCACAAGCCCAGCAAATACGACTTCAAGGGCACTGGGGCCATCACCGACCAAGTGGACAACGTGATTGCCGTGTGGCGCAACAAGACCAAGGAGCGCAACCGCCAGGCCAACAAGCTGGTTTCTGACCAGGAACCGGACGCCATGCTGATTGTTGATAAGCAGCGCAATGGAGATGGCTGGGAGGGAAACATTGGGCTGTGGTTTGACAAGCAAAGCCAGCAGTATCTGGCCGGTCACAACGCGCCGCTCATGGACTTTTTCCGAGCGCCACAAGAAGAATTGTCGGAGGCTATGTGATTGGACTACGCCAACCACAGAAAGCGAATGCTGCGCCATTGCCTTTGGATGGCCAACAGCGACCAGGACTATGCCAAGTGGGCAGCCAGGCGCTACGAGCAGGAATCAAACGGAGTTTTAGAAGGTTTGCATGCCCGAGTCGTGCAGACCATTGACCAGCAGATAAGTGAACTCGAAAACCAACCAACCGGAGAGAAATGATGGCATTTGAAATTGAGGAATTCAAGGCGGTACGCCTGAGCAACATGAACAACCGCACGGAGAAACATGGTGTTGAATCCGTGGCTGCAGTTGATCTGAACTTTGTCATGGATGCGCCAAATGACGTTCTGTCGTACTTCCATGGCGACCTGCTGCAGTCGATGTACACCATTCACGAAAAGCCGAAGCAAGAGCAGGCCAACCTGGATGGCGTGGAAGCGGTATCGCACCTGCCTAATCTGCGCTTTCCGAAGATGGCGCCGCTCAAATGGGACTGGAAGGGCGCCGGATACGCGCTGAGCATCGACTATGGCCTTGGGGCTGATCGGGCCATTGAACTCGAAGGCCTTGAGCTTGGAAAGTTTGTGATGGACCTCAAGGAGGGCGGAACCGTCGAGATCAAGTTCCAGGTGCAATGCAATTCAGGATTGACGGAGGCGATCATCGGCAAGCTGGCCATGATGATCGGGCAGGAAATCAGCATTGTCCTGCGCGCACCGACCACGGTAGAGCAGACCGGCGCCAAGTTTGATCCGCTGTTCCCTGACTACAAGCCGGATGCGCCGCTGACGGCCACGGATGTGTTCCTGAACGGTGTCGCTGGTGACGCCGAAGCCGAAGCGGTGCATTGAGATGCTGGTGCTCTCTGTGGATCCCGGCTTGACCGGCGCAATCTCCCTGCTGTGCAGCCAGCGCGGCCTGCTGGAGTGCGAAGACCTGCCGACCAGCAGCAATGGACAGACCACCGGCAAGATGCTGCGCTGGATCGATGTAGCGGCACTGCAGAGCATGCTGGTCAACTGGTCCACCAAACATGACTTCGCCAGCCAGTCGGTGCACGCGGCCATCGAGCGCCCCATCCCCATGCCGACGCTGCCCGCCCAGACGGTGGCCAGCCAGTTCGACACGTTCGGAGTGATCCGGGCCCTGGTGGGCGGCAAGGTGTCGTTCAACGCCATGCACATCGTAAACCCGCAAGTGTGGAAGCGCACCTTCGGGCTCAAGTCTGACAAGGACGAATCCATCGCCTGCGCGCTGCGGTTGTATCCCCGGGCGGCTGGGCACCTGGCACGCAAGAAGGATCACAACCGGTCAGAGGCAATCCTGATCGGGCACTGGTTGCTGAGAGAAATTGCATGAACCACAAAAACGAAAACCCAAGCTGCGTCAACAGCCTGGGCTCTCTGACCAATATCACTGAAAAGAGCAATGACATGGCTGAACCCGATTATCTCGATTTTCTGAAACAGAAGATCAAAATGGCCACGTTCAAGGGTTTCCAAGCGGAAGCCGGTGATCTGAGCCCAATCTTGTATCCCCACCAGCGCGACATTGTTCGCTGGGCTGTTCTGGGTGGCAATCGCGCCGTCTTCGCAAAGTTTGGCTTGGGCAAGTCCATCATGCAGTGCGAGTGGATGAAACAGATCATCCAGCACTTCGGCGGCCTGGGTTTGATCATCTGCCCGCTGGGCGTTCGCCAAGAGCTCATCCGCGATGCCGCCATGCTGGGCATCAAGCTGGTTTTCATCCGTTCGGCTGCTGAGATGGTGGAGGACCATGCCTTCTACATCACGAACTATGAATCTGTGCGCGACGGAAAACTGGACCCCAATCTGTTCACGGCCGTCAGCCTGGACGAGGCCAGTGTGCTGCGCAGCTATGGCAGCAAGACCTACCAGGAGTTTTTACCCCTGTTCGAGGGCGTGAAGTTCAAGCTGGTGAACACTGCGACGCCATCTCCAAACCGTTTCAAGGAACTGATCCACTATGCCGGCTTCCTGGGCATTATGGACACCGGCCAGGCCCTGACGCGCTTCTTTCAGCGCGACAGCGAGAAAGCTGGAAACCTCACGCTGTACCCGCACAAAGAGCAGGAGTTCTGGCTCTGGGTCTCCAGCTGGGCGGTGTTCATTCAGCAGCCAAGCGACTTGGGCTATTCGGATGAAGGCTACAACCTGCCAGAGATGGAAGTCGTTTACCACGAGGTGCCGACCGACTACACCATGGCCGGTTCTGATCGCGATGGCCAGAACCTGATGTTTCAGAACCCGGCGCTCGGACTATCTGAGGCGGCCAGTGAGAAACGCGACAGCTTGGATTCCCGCGTTGCCAAGGTCAAGGAGATTGTCGATGCGTCACCTGATGACCATTTCGTCATCTGGCACGACCTGGAGCAGGAGCGCCATGCGATCCAGAAGGCTTTGCCCGATGCCGTCAGCGTGTGGGGTAGTCAGGACCTCGATGCGCGCGAGAAGCGCATTGTGGATTTCGGTGATGGCGAATACCGATTGCTTTCGACCAAGCCAGTGATTGCCGGGTCGGGTTGCAATTTCCAGCGGCATTGCCACCGTGCCGTGTATGCGGGCATTGGCTTCAAGTTCAATGATTTCATCCAAAGCGCGCACCGTATCCAGCGCTTCCAGCAGCCGCACAAAGTGCGCATCGACATCATCTACAGCGAGGCAGAGAGGGAAGTGCTTCGCACCCTTCAACAAAAGTGGGTGAACCACGACCTCATGGTGGAAAACATGACAAAGATCATCAAGGAATATGGCCTCAACCAGTTGGCCATGCAGGACACACTGGCGCGCTCCATTGGAATCAAGCGGTTGGAAGTGAAGGGTGACCGGTTCACGGTGGCCAACAATGATTGTGTCGAAGAGGCCAAGCTACAGACGGAAAACAGCATCGATCTGATGGTGACGTCCATCCCGTTCGCCAACCACTACGAATACAGCCCGAGCTATAACGACTTCGGCCACACCGAAAACAACGATCACTTCTGGGGCCAGATGGATTTCCTGACGCCCGAGCTGCTGCGGATCCTGAAGCCTGGGCGCATCTACGCTTGCCACGTCAAGGATCGGATCCTGTTCGGCAACGTGACTGGCGCCGGCGCGCCAACGGTGAGCCCGTTCCATTGCGAAGCCATCATGCACGGCCGCAAACACGGCTTCGACTACATGGGCATGGTGACCGTGATCACAGACGTGGTGCGAGAGAACAACCAGACCTATCGCCTGGGCTGGTCTGAGCAGTGCAAGGACGGCACGAAGATGGGCGTTGGCTCGCCGGAGTACATCATCATCTTCCGCAAGCCCCAGACCGACCGCAGCCGCGGCTATGCCGATGTGCCGGTGGCAAAGGCCAAAGCCGACTACACACGCGCGCACTGGCAGGTTGACGCCCATGCATTCTGGCGCTCCAGCGGCGACCGCCAGATCACAGCTGACGAACTGGCAGGCCTGGGACCGGACAAGCTGGCCAGCATGTTCACCAAGTTCAGTTTGCAGAACGTCTACGACTATCAGTTTCACATCAAGATAGGTGAGGAACTTGAGGCGCGCGGCGCGCTTCCGTCTACGTTCATGAGCCTGGCGCCCGGGTCCCACAACCAGGATGTGTGGCACGACGTGACGCGCATGCACACGCTGAACAGCGACCAGTCGCGGCGCGCGGTTGAGAAGCATGTGTGCCCATTGCAGTTTGACATCGTGGACCGGCTGATCGAGCGCTACAGCAATGCCGACGATCTCGTTTATGACCCCTTCTGCGGCCTTGGCACCGTGCCATACCGGGCGATCCTGAAAGGTCGGCGCGGCGGAGGCTCGGAGTTGAATTCTGGCTACTTCATGGACCAGGTGCACTACCTGAAGTCCGCTGAAAAAGAGTTCAGCATGCCAAGCCTGTTTGATGTGCTGGAAGAGGCAGAGGCTGCATAGCCATGGCCCAGACCAACTATTCCAAACTCAACGGCCGCGCGGTGCGGCGCCCTGGAACCATAGCGCGCGGAGAGTACCTGTGTCGCGTGCATGAGTTCTGCGCACGCGGCCAAGACCTGCCACAGACCAAGCTATTGCCACTGGACATCGGTGAAATCAGGAGCGCCGCGCGCCAGCGGGAAAACCTGCGCAAGCACATCGCTGAAAACCTGAGTAATGAGGCGCTGGCCAAAGCCTTTGGCGTTCACGTCAGGACCATTGAAAAGGTGCTGAGCCGAGAAACCGGGAGTCATATCGCATGAAATGCTCGCGCTGCAACCGCCCTTTGAAGTTCGCTTCCGTCACCAGTGGCGGCGTGGCGCTGGGCCCGACGTGTGCGCGACTTCTTGGCATTGCACTGGGGAAGCGCATCGCGGTACCGGTTGTGCAGGCTGGACAGCTTCCGCTTTTCGTTCCTGAAATGAGGGAGTCTTCTACATGACTAAGGCCAGCGCCATCCTCGTCTGCCCCGTGGTCCACCTGCGCCACCTTCCAGACACAGAGCGTGACGTGATCCGCCGCTTCCTGTGCGACCACCTGCGCGGCATGAGCAAGCAGGATGACACGCGCTGGCGCCGGCTGTGGGGCCGCCTGTGGAAGGCCGAGCCCGGAGAGGGTTTCCAGCTCTACGTCGAGGAAGAGCGCAGCGGCCCGTTCCACAAGCGCCACCGCGTCATCTTGGAAAAGCTGTTCGCCAGCCAAGAGCGCTTCCGTCACATTGAGGCGCTGCACGACTGGCTGAAAGTTGGCGCGTACTTTGTGACATGGGAAGAAGGCAAGACCGGCAAGCCGATCCCAAGGGCTCGCAGTACCGCATTCCCCGTGTGCAGCGAAGACGAAATGCGAGAAGCCCACCTGGCCATGGTGGATTACCTGCATACGGAGCGCGCCCAGCGATACCTCTGGAAGAACCTAAAGCCCGCCATGCGATCCGAGATGCTGGATGCCGTCTTGCAACAAATTGAGCACTGAACCAAATGACATACACAGAAAGGGAACCCATGACGAGCATGCAGCCGAAACGAAAGAAGTGCACCGATATCATCGTCGGCAAGGCCACGGTGGTTTATGCGCGATCCCTAGGGAATCTGCCGGCCGGATGGGTTCTGCCCGGCGGCCAGCGCACGGATAACTTTGCAGAGGCCCATGGAGTGGCTGTGCAGATGGATGAGTTGATGCGGGGTTCCAAATGAGGCCCACACAGCACCCAACAAATAACGATGTATTGCGCGCTCCGACCGGCGCATCAATCGAAGAGTGCAAGCCGCTCGCCATCACGCGCATCAGGTTCTCTGATGGGACGCCGGCAGTGTGGTCATTCTGGCAGCCATCTGACACCGAGCGCGCGGCCATCGCAGCCGGCGCTTCAATCCGGCTGTCTGCCATTGGGCAGACGCATCCGCCAGTGCATATCGGTGTTGATGGAGTAGAAGAATGATGTTCCCGAAAAACCAATACATCCGCAGCCCAAAGCTGATGCAGGCTTATCGCAAGATTCCATGCCAGCACTGCGGCGTTGACGATGGAACTGTGTGCGGTGCGCACTCCAACCAGGCCGAGCACGGGAAAGGCAAGAGCATCAAGGCCAGCGACGATCAGGCGGCCAGCCTCTGCCATGTTTGCCATCACGCTATTGACCAGGGCCGCAGCCTGTCGCGGTCTGAGCGTGTCAAGGTTTGGGCGGATGCCAGGGTCAAGACAGTAGCGGAACTGCTGAAGCGTGGACTCTGGCCGCTGGATGTACCGGTTCCAGATATTCGGGAGTTCAACGCATGACAGTCATTGCATGGGATGGGAAGACGCTGGCCGCCGACAAGCGCATGGTGTCCGGTGGCGGTATAGCGCGCACAGTGACGAAGATATGGCGCGGCCCCGGGCGCTGCCTGATGGGGATAACAGGTAGCCTTGATACCGCACTTGAAATGGTGCAGTGGTACAGCAGGGGCGCGGAGCCAAAAGATTTTCCAGCCAAAGCGCGTGAAGACGTATCCACGCTGATCGTGATCCTGAAATCTCGGGAAATTGCGACATTCAGTTCTGGCCCATTTCCCGCCATCACGGAAGACCCCCAAGCTGCTTGGGGCAGCGGCCGTGATTTCGCTGAGGCCGCCATGCATCTTGGGAAGACTTCTACAGAGGCTGTAGAGGTTGCATGCAACTTCCAGTCAGATTGCGGCAATGGCATCGATACCCTGACGCTGGAGATTGAAGAATGACCCTCGACGCTTGGCAATGGGGGGACCCGGAGAAGGTTGCGATCCGCAAGGAAGAGGAAGCCCTGCGCAAGGCCCGCGCTTGCGGCGACTGCATCCACAAACGCGGTGTCGAATTCCGAGGCGAGATGGGCTATTTTTGCGAGTACAAGCGCCACCAGTATGGCCGCCGCTGCGATCTTTTTGAAATCAAGAAAGGCACCTGATGCAAGACAATGACGCACCACCAGACGTGACTGAGCAGTACACCAGCGCGACCAACGCATCAAACCTGCGGGTGGAGATGGATGCCGAGCGCCGCAGCTCTGCCGACATCCTGATGGCAGCCGCCTGGTCGCCGTCCCGCCTGGGCGCCGCGCTCCTGCGCCTGCACAGCGAGTGGGACCGCAGCCAGCATCCACGCCGGATGACAAGCGATGCCATTGACCGGCTGGCGCTGACACTGGAGGCGCCAAAGGACTGCCCGCCAGAGCGGCGCGCCTCCATGCAGCAGTCTGAGGCATTCAGAACTGCAAACCAGTGGTATCAGCATGAGGTGGCCCTGGTGCTACAACGGCTCAAAACGCTGCCAGAGGTCCGGGCCCAGCTGGTTTTCAAGGCTGAGGACATGGGATGCGGGAATTCCAAAGAAATCGCCGCCAAGGTGCTGATGTGGTGGCTGTCGAAGAATTGCCAGTCTTGCCATGGGACCAAGTTCGAGGTGGCCGCCGGCACCGGGCGCCAGACGGGTAAGGTATGCCGTTCGTGCCGCGGCTCTGGGCAAGCACCAATTCCATGCTGGGAGCCCGGGCGCGAGCTGGCCAACTATCTGGACGATGCGGTCAACCAGGCGCGCACGCAGATTCGGAACAGGCTTCACGGAACCCGTCAGAAAGTAGGGCAGCAGTCATGAGCGATTGGAGAATTGAAAACTGCGTGACCATGGTTTGCACCGTGGCGTGCATCCTGTGGCTGTACGCCATGAGTGGGAGCTTTCACTCGCTCTGGGCACTATTGTTGCTGTGCAATCTGAACTATCCCACAGGAAAGAAGTCATGAAACAGCGCGCCTGCCGCCGCATGCTGGCGCACCGGTACGATGTATTTTTCGGAACATTTGAGAACTTAAAGTAACCAGAATTGCATTTCTGTAAAGAAAAGGCATAATTGCGGCACTGTGGAATGCAAAGGGAGCTTCCCCCTTTCGCGCCCGACTACCTGCTGAACGTCTACCGGGGTCCGCCGCCGGTCGAAGCCATCAGAGGGTAGCCGACTCCAAATTCAAGCCTGCCATTGCGCAGGCTTTTTTGATCACACCAGCATTTTTGCGCGGGCACTCCACTGATCGGGGGTCACCCAACCATCGTACTGGACGTGACTGCAAGATAGACGCCGGTCAGGATTCTCAAGTCTTGTCCGCGCGAGACAAGCCTCTGGTCGCGTGGGCTTCTTGCTGTCGGTGTGCAGGTACTTGAGAAGGCCTGCACGCCGCTAACGGGACTGAATATTCCATCTGGGTCAAGCGCACAATGCGTAGGATTGGGGTTTCCCGGTCGCCCAGTGTCAGTTTTGGTGAATGCGCAGGCTGATGCGCAACGTCCTTTAAATAGGCTGCGGGTATGTCGAGGGGGATGCCGCCCTCAAGCCGGAGATCAGTGCCGGCCACCAAAAGAACAAGCCGGTTCGATTCCGGATCGTTGGCCGAGATCATGGTTGAAATTTGCGGGTTCGAGTCCCGTACTGGCGGAAGCCTAAGCGAGACCTGACGGGGTAATCAGGAGGCACAAGCTATCCGGGTGAAAGGCCCCCGGAGCCATATTCAAGGCCACTGGCCAACATAGGAACCCGGACACTCCAGCTCCCGCAAATTGGGCGCGAAGCCGGTTCAATTTGCAGCGTTCCCGAGCGGTTCAAGGGTGACTCGAAGCAAGAGGTCTGCGTGGCGCCGAGAGCCAGTACGCTTGACTGCCTGGGTTCGAATCCCAGCGCTGCAACCCCAACTCGCACGCATGGAATCGGAGCCCGGCATATCGCCAGGACCGGACATCCCCGCACGCCAGTAGAAGGCAATATCACCATGTCAACAGTTCGAGCCAAATTCAAGGTCCAGAGCGTCACCGAGTCCGAGGGCGGCCTGAAGACCGCCAACTTGACACCAGTCACCAGTGGCAGCCCGGAGAACGAGAAGTTCTTCAAGTGGACGCCCGGCGGCCAGATCCAATTGGGCACCATCAATCCCGCTGCAGCTGAGCAGTTCAAGCCTGGTCGTCAGTTCTACGTTGATTTCACGGCAGCCGACGAACCGGTTGCATCCTGAAACCTTGCTGAGTCGCGGGCACGGGACACCACGAGCTGCGACACCGGCCACTCAGCGGTAAAGGCAGGCGCTCGCCGGGCGCGCCACGATGCCACGCGACATAAAGCACCATCACAATTCGCGGGCCAGTGAAAGCAATGCGGCCCAATCGTCCCATAGTGGAGCCGGAGAGTAGGGCTTAAATCCGAAGCGTAACCGGCACAATTTCCGAGATATAGCTCAGTCTGATAGAGCAGCGGGTTCATACCCCGACGGTCGCTGGTTCGAATCCAGCTTTCGCAACCAGTTTCAGTGACAGCCAGGTGGAAGATGTTCTGTGCATTGCTGTAAAGCCTCTGTACCGGTCAGGGTTGACCGATTGAACCCAGCGCCACCTGCCGCCCGCCAAGCCCTAACGGGTGTATGGGATTCTGAATTCACCACCAAAACCCGCCCGTATCCGTTTGACCTGCTGCCATTCACATATGCAGTCTGGAAGATCATGAGCGGCCCCAGCTGCCGGAGGGTAATCCGGTGGCCCCTATTCGACCCCAGAAAGCGCAAACCCCACGGTGCTAGACACATCGCGGGGCTCACTTCCCACATCGTTATTTAGGAACGACATGAGCAAAGCCAATTCTAAAGTCACTTCGGACAATGTCCGTGATCGTTTTGCTTACGACGCCGAAACCGGAATCCTGCGATGGAAGACGCATCGCAGGAGCACAAGCGTCGGGTCAGAAGTGGGATGTATTGCAAGCGGTTACTTGCGAGTCAATTTCCTTGGTGCTCTGCGGCAAGTTCACAGGCTGATCTGGTTGCATGCAAACGGGGATTTTCCAGAGTCCCTACAAATAGATCACATCGACGGGAACCCCTTGAACAACCGCATTGCCAATCTACGGGCGGTGCAACCGTATGTGAATCGCCAAAACCAACGCCGACCAAACAGCAACAACAAGAGCGGGTTGCTCGGAGTTACATGGTCCCCCCGCAGTAGACGATGGATAGCAAACCTACGTAAACCGGGTACAAAGCGAGCCACCGAGTTGGGCCGGTTTCACACGCCAGAAGCTGCGCACGCCGCATATTTGTCAGCCAAGCGTGTATTTCACGAAGGCTGCACGATTTAAAACCCCGAATTCATCTGCGAACCTGAAGCAGCCAGCACCGGGCAAAGTGCTGGAGCATCCCGCGACTACGGCACCGCGCTATCAGGAGCACCGTGAACGGCAATACCCAGCCCGCAAGGGTAGTCCGATGGGTGTTACTGCCTTGCGCAGAGAAAGGCAGACCATGGGACGACCATCAAACCTCTCCGATAACCAGTGGGAAGCCCTGATGGGCAGACTGCTCAAAGGGGAGAAGGCCGCTGCTCTGGCACGTGAGTTCGGAGTATCGAAATCCTCTATTTCTGCACGAGTTTCGAAACGTATCGAAACGGTCAAAACGGTCGCAAACCAAGTGGTAGCGGCAGACCAGGCTTTAAAAGAGCTTCCGATACCTGACCAGATTGCAGCACTGACACTCATCGATGACCTGAAGGCCATTAGCACCCACATGGCCAGCGCCGGGAAGTTCGCCGCCGCCAGTGCGCACCGTCTTTCCGGTATCGCCCATGGGCAGGTCCAGATGATTGATGACGCCATGCCGGAGAAGAGCATCCATGCGATGCAACGCTTCAGCGCGCTAACAAAGCTGGCCAATGAGGCATCGAGCATCCCGCTGAACCTGCTGGCCGCAAACAAGGATCTGGTGAAGGTCGCCCAGAAGGATGCGCCAGCGCTTCCCGTCAAGGTTGTGATCCAGGTCGAAGATGCAAGCGTCCCCGAGGCTTAACCGCCCGCAAGCGCGTTACCTGTCACTGGAACAGAAGTACAGGCTGTTTGTTGCCGGTTTCGGAAGTGGCAAGACGTTTGTAGGCTGTGCTGGGCTTTGCCAGCATGCCTGGGAGTGGCCAAAGGTCAACAGCGGGTATTTCGCACCGACATACGCCCAGATCCGGGACATCTTCTACCCGACCATCGATGAAGTGGCCTTTGACTGGGGTTTCAGCACAGACATCCACGAAAGCAATCACGAGGTCTCTCTTTACGCCGGCAGCCAGTATCGCGGGACGATCCTGTGCAGGTCCATGGAGAAGCCTGGCGAGATTGTTGGATTCAAGATTGGCAAGGCGCTGATCGACGAGCTGGACGTGATGAAGATGTCCAAGGCTGAAACAGCCTGGCGTAAGATCATTGCCCGGATGCGCTACAAGCTGGACGGCCTGAAGAATGGCGTTGACGTCACCACGACGCCCGAGGGCTTCAAGTTCGTCTATCAGCAGTTTGTGAAGATGGTCAGGGAAAAGCCGGAGCTGGCCGCCCTGTATGGAATGGTGCAAGCCAGCACCTATGAAAACGGCAAGAATCTCCCGGACGATTACATCCCGTCTTTGTTGGCCAGCTATCCGCCGCAGCTCATCGCCGCCTATATCCGAGGCCAGTTCACCAACCTGAACAGCGGCAATGTCTATCCGAACTTCGACCGCCGGCTGAACCATACGCCAGAGACGATCAAGCCCGGCGAAGCGCTCCACGTCGGGATGGACTTCAACGTCCAGAACATGACGGCAGTTGTCAGCGTGGTTCGCGATGACCTTCCGCTGACCCTGGAAGAACTCACGAAGGTGCGCGATACGCCGGCCATGGCGAAGCTGCTGAAAGAGCGCTACAAGGACAAGGGCCACTCCGTGGTGATCTACCCGGACGCCAGCGGCGGCAATACGAGCAGCAAGAACGCCAGCGAGTCCGACCTGAGCATCCTGCGCACCGCTGGCTTCCAGATCATCGTGAATCCAGCAAACCCAGCCGTCAAAGACCGCATCAATGCCGTCGACGCGATGACGCTGAATGCCGATGGTGTCCGGCGCTGGAAGATCAACATCGACGCCTGCCCGGTGACCACTGAGGCGCAGGAACAGCAATCATGGGGCTCAAACAGTGAGCCAGACAAGTCAACTGGCCATGACCATCCAAATGATGCAGTTGGCTACTTCCTGGTGAAGCGCTGGCCCATCGTGAAGCGCATCGCCTCAGCCGGCACGCTGCGCATCTAGCCCGCGACAACCCAAACACAGCCGCCACTGGCAACAGTAGGCGGCTTTTCTCATGGCCTCTAAAGTCAATGATCTGTCGCCTGAAGCGAAAGTACTGCGCCCGCGCTGGGCCATTGTTGACACCCTTCTTGGTGGCACATGGGCGATGCGCGCCGCGCGCGAAACCTATCTGCAGCGCTGGCCCCAGGAGGATCAGGCCAGCTACGACTACCGGTTGCATACCAGCACACTGTTCAATGCGTTCGCCAGGACCATCGAGAACATGGCATCCAAGCCATTCAGTGAGCCCATGAAGTGGTCTGACATCGACCCGGTTGTGGAAGCCTGGTTCGACAACATCGACTTGCAAGGCCGCAACCTGCACGTGTTCTCTCAGGAAGTTTTCAAAGCTGGGTTGGCGTATGGCCTGACCCACATTCTGATTGACTACCCCACGACCATCGATGCCCAGACCGGGAAATCGATTGCGCCCACGCTGGCTGACGAGCGCTCCCTGGGCGTGCGCCCATACTTTGTGCACCTGAAGCCGTCGAGCATCCTTGGCTGGATCAGCAAGAAGGTCAATGGGGCAGAGACGCTGGCCCAAGTCCGCATCATGGAGAGCGTGACCGTCGAGGATGGTGAGTTTGGAACTGAAACCATTGAGCAAGTGCGCGTTATGGAGCCCGGAAAGTGGGCAACCTACCGCAAGAACGACAAAGACGAGGACTGGATCCTTCACGAAGAGGGGGTGACCACACTGAAGGCCATCCCCCTGGTGACTTTTTATACCAAGCGCACGGGGTTCATGACTGGTGAGCCTGTCTTGTCCGATCTGGCCGACCTGAACGTGCAGCACTGGAACCTTTGCAGCGATTCCGATAGTCTGCTGCACACGGCCAGCGTGCCCATCCTGACGATCACCGGCGTTGACGACACAACCAAGATTGTGGTCGGTGCCAAAGCTGCTTTGATTCTCCCCCTTGGTGCGACCGCAGGCTATACCGAGCACACCGGCGCCGCCATCTCCGCCGGCCGCACTCGCCTGAAGGATCTGGAAGAGAGCATGCGAACCATGGGTGCTGAGCTGCTGGTGTCCAAGCCAGGCGACATGACGGCAACCCAGTCGAGCATTGACACCGCCCAGGCGCAATGCCAACTATCCCAGATGGCCGGTAACTTTGAGGACACGCTTGATCAGGCGATTGACATTGCTGCCACTTGGGTCGGTTTGGGTGACCAGGGAGACGTTGACATTTTTGATGACTTCGCCGCCGCCCCAGTTCAAGGCTCAGACGTGCAGCCGTTTGTCGCTGCTCTGGTTGCTCTGGTGACCAGTGATCTGTTGAGCAAGGAAAGCGCATTCAACGAACTGACCCGCTATGGCATCCTGAATGACGATCTGGAATGGGAGGCGGAGGCCGAAAAGATCAGCAAACAGCCTGCTCCATTGTTGGGTTCCCCGTTGCCACTGGGCAAGCCTGCCTTGACAAAACCCGCACCAAACATCCCAGCAGGCGATTAATATGAGCGCTTTGGAAGCAGCACTGATGGCCATGATCATCTCCAATGCAGTCGACATCACCCGTCTGGATGCTGGCGAGCGCGCGAAGGTGCTGATCTTGATGTCGCAGCTCGAAGATAATCTGAAGCAGATTCTGTCCAGCGGCGTGCTATCCGACATGGGCAAGCAGGCCACCAACGCCCTCCTGCGCGAGGTGACAGCGCTGATTCAGGAAGCCTACACCGAGGCGGCTATTGCGACCCATGCCACGGCGGTGACACTGGCCCCCATCGAGGCGAACGCGACTTACAACGCCATGCAAGACGTGCTGACCATCATGATGGGGCAGCGCAGCAAGCCCAATGCGGCCTACCTGGAGAAGTTGGCCAGCGATGTGCTGATTCAAGGCAGCCCAACCGCTGACTACTGGAGCAAGCAGGCTGGCGACATCGCTTTCCGCTTCGCCGCGCAGTTGCGCCAAGGCCTGGTAGCCGGCGAGACAAACCAGCAGATCACCGCGCGCATCATCGGCACCAAGGACACGCCTGGGGTGATGGCCATTGCCAGAAAGAATGCTGCCGCCCTGGTTCACTCCAGCGTGCAGACCGTAGCAAATAGCGCCAGGCTGGCAACCTTCAAGACCAATTCCGACATCATCAAAGGCGTCAAGTGGGTTGCCACGCTGGATTCGCGCACCTGCCCAGAATGCGCCGTGCGCGATGGCCTGTCGTGGGACTTGGAAGGCGCCGCGATGAACGGGACTGATCTGCCATTCGCTGAGCCACCATTGCATATTGGCTGCCGATGCCTGCTGACGCCAGTCATGAAGACAAATAAAGAGCTTGGCATCGACATTCCTGATTTGCAGACGAACAACATGGGACGCGCGTCGGCTGATGGTCCGGTTCCAGGCGATACGACCTTTGAAACGTGGTTCGCTGGCCGCACAGAAGCCCAACAGAACGAGCAGTTCGGCAAGGGGAAAGCTACCTTGTTCAGGGCTGGCAAGGTCACCCTGCGTGATCTGCTTGACCAGTCAGGCAACGAACTGACGCTGGCGCAGTTGAAAGCCAAGCACAAATAAACCGAAGCCAGCCAGGCGCTGGTTTCTCAGTTTCCGAAGCCCCTGTATGTGATGTGCCGGGGCTTTTTTCATGGCCGAGATGGCCGCAATCTACTACCCGAGAGGGGTAAACCAATGGCAAACCGCAAGTCTTCACCTGGTGTTTTTCTCAAGTTGCACAACGCACTGTTTAGCTACATGTGCCGTGCAGGCCTCATTTTGTCAGCCATTCCCATGGTTGCCGATTCTCTGGACTCGATCCCCGAGGCCCAGCGCAGCCTCTACAAGGAGGTGAACGGGAAGTTCACCCTGGACGTGGAAGGCTATGAGGATCCAGTCGGTCTGAAAAGCGCACTGACAAAAGAGCGTGAGCGGGCCGGCAATGCAGAGAAGCAAGCCAACGCATGGAGAGCCTTGGGCAAGACGCCCGAAGAAATCCAAGTGCTGGTAGCCGCACAAACACAGGCAGAAACCGACAAGCTGGCCAAGGCCGGTGAGTGGGACAAGCTCCGTGGGCAAATGAACGATCAGCATGCCACTGCGCTGAAAGCTGAAACCGACAAGGTTGCAGCCAAGGACAAGGCGCTCAGCAAATACCTGGTGGACTCTGCAGCGGTTTCGGCCATTGCAGCGGCCAAAGGTGTTCCTGAATTGCTGCTCCCACACGTTCGCGGGGCCGTCAAAGTGGTTGAAGACAACGGGGAATATGTCGTGCGCGTCGTCGACGCTACCGGCAACCCCCGTGTGAATGGCAAAGGTGAATTCCTCTCTATTGCTGACCTGGTGGGCGAGATGCGCTCCAGCGAAGTATTCGGGCGCGCTTTCGAGTCGTCCGGTGCATCTGGTGGAGGCGCCAGCGGTGGCGTTGCCGCCGGTCAGAAGACCATCACCCAGGCCCAGTTCGACGCCATGACACCCGTAGCCCGGGCCGTGGCGTTCAAGTCGGGCGTGACCCTCAAAGACTGATCTTCAGTCACTCCAGCCAACAAGCACCTTCGGGTGCTTTTTTTTCGTCTGAAAGAAACCCATGAAAAAATTCCACACCATCCTGCTTGCCATTTCGTTGGCCGTCTGCGCCATGTTTGCGCCTGTTGCGGAGGCCGCTGTCATGCTCAAGGACAAAGCCGTGTCCTTCGTCGCGCGAATGGGCGAAATTGCCCACGTCGCGCTGTTCAACTACATGGCCAAGCAGGGCATGATCCTGGGCGCCAATACGCTCACGGCATTGGCCCCGGTTCTGTTTAGTGCGGCGCAAACCGTATCGAATGAACCGTTCGGCGTGATCTCCGCAGTCACCACCAACTTTGATGACAAGGGTGTCGCGAAGGGTGATTCGGTGATCGTGCCAATCGCTCCTGTGCGTGCGGCGTCCGACTTCACGCCGGGTGCCGTGTCGACGACTGGTGACGACTCTGTGGCGGCCAACGTATCAGTGCAGATCACCCAGTCGAAAAAGGTGAGCTGGTCCCTGACGGGTGAGCAGATCCGTTCACTGGACAATGGCGCCGGCTCGGAAGAGTGGATGCGCCAGTTGATTGCCCAGGGCATGCGTACCCTGCGCAATTTGGCCGAAGCCGATTGCGCCTTGCAGATCAGCTACGGCGCAGGCCGCGCATACGGTACTGCGGGCACCACTCCGTTCGCCACTGACTTGTCGGCACTGACCAATGCCTACAAGATGCTGAAGGACAACGGAGCCCCCATGGCAGACCTGCAGATGGTGGTCAACACCGCCGCCGGCCTGAACCTGCGCAACTTGGGCATCATCCAGCAAGCCTACCAAGCTGGATCGGACGCTGAGCGCCGCACTGGCCAGTTGCTCAAGCAATTCGGCTTCAGCATCGCTGAGTCGGCCGGTATCGTGCAGCACGTTGCCGGCGGCGGTACTTTGTATGCGACCTCTGGATCCACTGCCCCGGGTGTGCAAAACATTGCGCTGGTGACTGGTTCCGGCACGGTCCTGTCTGGTGACGTTGTGACATTCGCTGCTGACGCCAACAACAAGTATGTTGTCGGTACCGGTATCGCTGCCCCCGGCACGATCTCTCTCGGTCGCCCTGGTGCTCGCACCACGATTGCGACCGCCAACGCGATGACCATCGGCGGGTCGTACACGCCAAACCTGGCGTTTGAGCGTTCAGCTGTTGTGGCCGTGATGCGTCCACCGTTGATCCCAGCAAACCCCACCATCACCATGCTGCCAATCAGCGATGACAAGGGCATGACCTACCTGCTGCTGGACATCGCCCAGTACGGCCAGCGCACGCTGGAACTGCACTTGGCCTACGGCTTCAAGGTTGTCCAAGGTGAGCACGTGCACCTTGTGATGGGCTGATCCGAGGCCACCGCATCAAGCGCCTTGCCATCAAAAGCAGGGCGCTTTTTACAGTTTTTTCAAAGGGCACATCATGGAACTAGTACCAGTCACACTCAACGGCGCCTACATGGAAGTCAACCCTGTCGCCTTGAACGAACATTTGACTCTTGGCTGGAAGGTCTGCGAAAAGCAGGCCGCAGCCGAGGAAACTGCCGACCAACAGCCTGTCGGTGGCAAGCGCAAATCAAAGGCGCAGCCGACTGGAGAAACCGCTGCCGACCAACAGCCTGCCGGTGTTGAATCAGCAGAAGACTTCCAAGAGGCTGCCCAATGAGCGACGTCCTCGTTGCCAAGCGCTTCGCCAACGTAGTACCAAGCGACTCTGCTGTCCTGTCGGACGCATCGCTTGGGCTGTACGTAGGTGGCGCCGGTGCCGTCGTTGCTGCTGGCGTAGATGGCATTCCAGCCACCTTCACGTGCATCGCCGGTCAGTTCTTGCCTGGCCGCTTCACGCTGGTCAAGGCGACCGGGACGACCGCCACCGGGATCGTGGCTGGCTTCAGTCAGTAAACGGGATCTACCATGCCAACATTGAAGAGTTCCGATAGCCAAATATTGGTTGTCATCCCAGTGGGTGATGCCTTGACTGTGGTTGCTCCAGCGGGTTCAGCTTGCTACGTGGATGAGCCAACCAAGTTCATTGTGTCAAGCACGGTTACTGGGTCGACGCAAGTATTCGGCCCATATTCCACATCCATGGCGCTTAATCTGTCGGTCTCTTCTGGTGCAGTGAATTGGTCTATCGGGAAATATTCCACAAACGCTTTGGGTATCGCCTACGACTCTGTTTCTGGTGGCGTCACGCTGGGTGCGCCAGATGGGTCGCATATCAGCCTTGTTACCGCAAAGACCGATCTCACCGGGAGGATTGGCTTTTTAGCCAATGGCTCACAAGTTCCGCTCAACGTATTGAGCCCTACCGCCCGCTGCCGAATTGGGGTGTTTGGTAACTCGGTTGCGGGCCAGAGCACCACAAATTACCC
>Ga0208125_100351_pt1 | contig 29510 bp, 23 predicted proteins | sample LakWasM128_HOW14_2_FD_183938 | JGI IMG/M metagenome (GOLD analysis project Ga0208125, IMG submission 183938) | Freshwater sediment methanotrophic microbial communities from Lake Washington under simulated oxygen tension - Sediment Metagenome... | ecosystem: Environmental > Aquatic > Freshwater >...
GAAGTCTATGGTAAAGCCATGGATGAGGTAGAAAAAGAACTCACCGAATGGCAAAAATTGCAAAAAGATAACGAGTATGGCGCTAAAGAGACTGCCAAAGAAACTAAAAGTCACTAAGCCATGAAACTTACTTTTAAAGCAATTGAGCATAAAGTCGATTTGGCTCTGTGCCTTATCGCTGTGCTCATTGCTTTAGGCTTTATCTTCAGCAATGACGCTACAGCAAAAAGTATGACAGATACTGAATACGAGTTTTCAGAAAGTAATATTGCATTTAACACCGCCAATGTTCGTTGCGATTTAGCAGCAGATATTACATTTGATAAATGTAAAGCCGATGCTAAATCAACTAGAAATGTCTCTAATTTAGAATTTAGTGCCCAACATAAAATTGTTGTCGTTGCTAAGCGTAAATCAAAGCCTAGTGCTAATACTGCCAATTTAGAGATTCACAAAAATATCAAATCAAGAAACACCAATACTATGCCCGTGATTGATGAACTCAATCCAGCATTTAAGAAATCACGTTTAATTTAATGTGAAAAATGTATTTTTTATGAGCATTGCAATCAACAGTTAGAAAGTGACCAAAAAATGAATCAATTACCAATCGAAGAAAACCTTGTAAACAATACAACCGATTTAACGATGCTATCCGACATTAGCACCTTGCGTGCCCGCGCGCGCAAAGATATTGAAGAAGGTGCCGTGACTGCAGGCTATGCCGCCGATAAAGAAATAGTAATCAAACTACTGAACGAGGCGCTCGCAACTGAATTAGTCTGCGTGTTACGTTATAAACGTCACTACTTTATGGCAAAAGGTATTCATGCAGAGTCTGTTAAAGCTGAGTTTTTAGAACATGCTAATGAAGAAATGGCACATGCAGATCGCTTAGCCAAACGCATTACAGAACTTGGTGGCGAGCCAGATTTCTCACCCGATGGTTTAAGCGAACGCAGCCATGCGGAATACGTGACTGGCGACACGCTTAAGGACATGATTAAAGAAGATTTAATTGCCGAACGGATTGCCATAGAAAGCTACCGTGAAATGATTGCATACCTGGCTGATACTGACCCTACCACCCAAAAACTGCTAAAAGAGATTTTAGCTGTGGAAGAAGAGCATGCGGAAGACCTTGCTTCACTGATGTAAACCATCAAGCCTGATGGTAGCAAATTTACGTAGGGTGCCAAATTTACGCGAGTTACCAAAATTAGAGGTGCAGTAGTTATTTATCAAAGGGATAAATTACGATGAAGCTCAAACTAGAATTCTTACTACCCGATCTAAAGTCTGCAAACAAAGTTTGTGAAAAACTACTAGTCGCAAGAGTGGAAGAAAACAACATACATTTTCTAGCCAGACCCGACATCAACCTTGGCAAACTGCAAGCTGCCACTGCTCTAGAAAAAAGCAACATGGTTCATGAAGGTGAACGTGGCGTGCTAATAGGCGCTGGATTTGGTCTACTGGTAGGACTTTATGTGCTGAACTTTCCACCTTGGATAACAAAGTCCCCTTTATGGTATACAGATACTGATTGGTACATCGTGTTGCTAGTCACTGTACTTGCGGGTGCTTTTTCAGTGGCCTTTGGAGCTGCTTTGCTTGGCGTTAATGTATTTAATTCTGATTTAAAGCGCTATAAAAATCGAATAGATAAAGGTGAAATTTTAATGATGGTCAAAGTGCCATTTTATAAGGTAAGTGCAATCCGAAAAATCGTGAAGCTGAATAGTACAAATATTTAATTTCAGTAATAGGCACCTCCAAAATACCTAACGTAAGACTTTCACCAATAAAGTGATGACTAATTTAGTCATTCCCAGCCTTCTGTGTGACAGCGTACAGAACTATTTACCATAGCGCGTTAACCTGATTTTGTAACAAAATACTAAGCCTCAACCGCTTAGTCTATTTGATGGCTACAAATTGCAGCCACAATTTTAAACTTAAAGGATACATGATGAATAATTCAATATTAATGACCACTCTGGTTGCAGCCCTTCTTCTTAGCGCATGCGATAAAACGCCAGTAGTAGTGAATGTTCCTGCAGAAACTGTGACAGTACCAGGACCTGCTGGCCCAGCAGGTAAAACTGGTGAGCAAGGCGTTGATGGAAATAAAGGTGATATGGGCGTTAGAGGCAATACTGGTGACACTGGCGCACAAGGGTACGAAGGTACTCAAGGTGAAACAGGTCAGGCTGGCGAAACTGGTAAAACTGGTGGTACTACAGTGATTATTACGCCGCCACCAGCAGAATCTACTCCGGCAAACTAAAGCTGAAGACTAACTATTAAAGGAGTAAATCATGACTTTAGGCACCATATTATTAATTATTTTGATTTTAATGCTGGTAGGCGCAATTCCAAGCTGGTCTCATAGCAAGAACTGGGGCTATGGTCCAAGTGGTGGGCTTGGATTAATCGTGATTATTCTGATTGTGTTACTATTATTAGGTAAAATATAGCGAGTCAGACTCAATTAGCGTCTTTAAATATATGTTTAAATCTAATTTAAAATATAAATTTAGAATCAATCAGCAGCGTTTAAGCACCCTGCTGATTAGCCTGACATTTACGGCACTGCTAGCTTGCAGTGCAACAGCCAAAACACCCACCTCTTTGGGGGTGGGCACAAACCCTGATTTACCAGCGCCGCACAAATCATTGATCCCAACAGTTAACATCGCGCCAGCTATAGGTTGGTCAGCTGATAAGACTCCAATAGCGGCCACGGATTTAACCGTAAAACCATTCACTCGTGACTTAGATCACCCACGCTGGTTATATGTATTACCAAATGGCGATGTACTGGTTGCCGAAACCAATGCCCCAGCCAAACCCGATGACAATAAAACCATTAAGGCAAAAATCCAAGGCATGGTCATGAAACGTGCCGGCGCAGGTGTATCTAGCGCAAACCAAATTATGTTGCTACGAGATACTGATGGCGATGGCGTTGCAGATGTCCGTTCAGTATTACTGGAAGATTTAAACGCACCTTTTGGTATGGCACTTGTGGATAATAAGCTCTATGTTGCCAATTCAGACGCCATCATGATGTTTCCATACACTAAAGGCGATTTGCAGATCAGCGCCCAAGGTACTAAATTGATTGATCTTCCAGCAGGTTTACGTAATCACCATTGGACTAAAAACATCATTTCAGATGCTGATGGTTCTAAGCTATACGTGACGATAGGCTCAAACAGCAATGTGGCGGAAAATGGCATGGAAGCGGAAATAGATAGAGCCGCTATTTGGGAAGTTAATATCAAAACAGGCTCGCACCGTACATTTGCCTCAGGTTTGCGTAATCCAAATGGCATGGCATGGGAGCCTAAAAGCAAAAAATTATGGACAGTTGTTAACGAACGCGACGAACTAGGCAATGACTTGGTACCTGATTATTTAACTTCAGTACAAGAAGGTGGTTTTTACGGCTGGCCATATAGTTATTATGGGCAGCATGTAGATGAGCGCGTTAAACCTCAAGAACCCGCATTGGTCGCTAAAGCCATCGTGCCAGATTACGCCTTGGGTGCTCACACCGCCTCGCTAGGCTTAGCTTCCTCATCTGGCACCAGTTTGCCTGAGCGTTTTAGTAATGGCATGTTTATTGGTCAGCATGGCTCTTGGAATCGGAAACCTTTTAGTGGTTACCAAGTCATATTTGTACCTTTTGGCAACGGAAAACCAATAGGCTTACCGTTAAACGTATTAACAGGCTTTTTAAGTGAAGATGGCAAGGCTTACGGTCGCCCCGTAGGCGTTGCCTTAGATAAACAAGGCGCTCTGCTAGTTGCGGATGATGTTGGAAATACAGTGTGGCGTGTCACCGCTAAAACTAAAAAAGCGGTAAAATAGCTGCCCTTAGAATTAGCAGTTAACGCATTAACATTGGAATAAAATTGAAATTTAGACTTATTACGTCCGTTTTTTTAACCATCATCTCTACCAGCGCATTTGCAGATGAGCCTGCAAAGCCAAGTATCTGGTCACGCGCGCAAGATTCCCTATCTAAAACATGGCAATCACAAGATTATGAACTGTATGTGCCTATCAACACATGGCATAACCGCAGTTACTATACCCAAGAAAAAATTGATGAATATAACGAGCGCCCATGGGGCTTAGGTATTGGCAAGTATCGTTTTGATGAAGATGGTGACTGGCATGCATTGTATGCCATGGCATTTGAAGACTCTCACGATGAGATTGAACCTGTTGCTGGTTATGGCTTTCAAAAGACTTGGCGCCCTGCTGGCGATGTGCGTTTAGGTCTTGGTTATACCGTCGGGCTCACCATGCGCGGAGATATGCATTACATCCCTATTCCAATCATTGCACCGTTATTTTCAGTAGATTATAAAAAACTGGCGCTGCAATCTACCTATATTTTTGGCGGCGAAGGGAACGGTAATATATTGTTCACCTGGATACGCTGGCAACTCGATTAGTTTATTAGCCTCACTATTGGTTTGTAATGCACTACCGAAGATGGTGAGGTAATAAAAGTTGGGCTAAATTAAGGTTTTATTAAGAATTTCTTAATCGTAGCGCATTGGTAATCACCGACACAGAGCTTAAACTCATCGCTAATGCCGCAATCATCGGCGAGAGTAACCATCCAGTAAATGGATAGAGCACCCCTGCAGCTAATGGCACACCTAGCGAATTATAAACAAACGCAAAACCCAGATTTTGTTTCATATTGTCTATCGTTTGCTCAGAGATTACTCTTGCTTGAGCAATGCCACGCAGGTCACCTTTGACTAGCGTGACTTGTGCACTATTCATCGCCACATCAGTGCCGGTACCCATTGCAATGCCAATATCCGCTTTGGCTAAAGCTGGCGCATCATTAATGCCATCTCCTGCCATTGCCACAGTGCGACCTTCACGTTGCAACTTGTCGACCAGTGCAAGTTTGTCGGCAGGTTTAACTCCACCATAGACTTCACTTATGCCTAAAGTAGCAGCAACAGCGCGCGCCGTAGTTAGACCATCTCCTGTCGCCATAATGACTCTAATCCCTGCTGATCTCAGCGTAGTCAGTGCATCTTTCGTGTTTTCTTTAATGGGGTCAGACACGGCTAACAAACCAGCCACTTGCCCATTAACAGCTAACAACATCACGCTGGCACCTACACTACGCAGAGCCTCTGCTACTGCCTTTAACGACTCTATGTCGACATTAAATTGTGCCATCAGCGCATCATTGCCTAATGCTAATTGCTTGCCATCTACGCTCCCTGTTACGCCAATGCCCGTAATCGATTCAAAACCATCAACCTTACTGAGTTCAAGTTTACGCTCAATCGCCGCCTGCACGATTGCATCAGCCAGCGGATGCTCGCTGCCTTGGTCTAGGCTCGCAGCAAGATGCAGTATTTCGTCTTCAGTATAGCCATCACATGCTACGGCGCTGTCGAATCGAGGTTTGCCTTCTGTTAATGTGCCAGTTTTATCTACAATTAAAGTGTCTACTTTACGGAAGTTCTCAATTGCAGCGGCATCACGAAACAGTATCCCTTGTGTTGCAGCTTTGCCTGTGGCGACCATGATAGACATAGGCGTAGCAAGACCTAATGCACATGGACAAGCAATAATAAGGACAGCGACAGCATTGATAAGGCCGTACACCCAACTGGAAGCGTTATTCATTTGTGGGCCAAATAAACCCCAGCCGAAAAAGGTTAAGACTGAAACACTCACAACGGCAATCACAAAATAACCTGCCACTTGATCTGCCATACGCTGCATCGGCGCTCTGGAGCGCTGCGCCTGAACAACCATTTGAACGATACTAGCTAAAACCGTCTGCGAACCTACTTTTTCAGTGCGCATCACGATTGCACCAGTGGTATTCATTGTTGCGCCAATCAATTTATCGCCAATGCGTTTAGTCACTGGCAGCGGCTCTCCAGTTAACATGGACTCATCCACAGCACTGCCGCCTTCAAGCACAACGCCATCGACTGGCACCTTTTCTCCTGGGCGCACACGCAAAGTGTCACCAACATGAACATGCGTAAGCGGTATATCCTCTTCACTACCATCGGCATTGATTCGTCTAGCCGTCTTTGGAGCTAATCCAAGTAGAGATTTGATTGCAGCTGAAGTTTGTGAACGTGCTTTAAGCTCAAGAATCTGCCCCAGTAAAGTCAGCGAAATAATAACGGCTGATGCTTCAAAGTAAACCGATACTCGCCCCATACTCATAAAAGACGCTGGGAAAACATCAGGCGCTAGGGTGGCAACAACACTGTAGATGAAAGCCGCAGAGGTGCCTAAACCAATCAGTGTCCACATATTAGGACTGCGATTAATGATGGATTGAATGCCACGTTCAAAGAACGGCCAGCCTGCCCATAAAACGATTGGAAGTGTGAGCAACATTTCAATCCAACTTTGTGTCGCCATTTCAATCAACTGTAGACTATGACCAACCATTGCTAGAAAGGTCACGATAATAGTGAGCGGTAAGGTCCAGATAAATCGTCGTTTAAAGTCTACAAGTTCTGGATTCTCACTATCATCAACAGTGGGCATTTCTGGCTCCAGCGCCATGCCACATTTGGGGCAGCTACCTTGGTGATTTTGCCTCACCTCTGGGTGCATCGGACAGGTATAAATGATATTAATACTATCAATAGCAGCCGATTCTTCATCAGTTGTTTTTGTAGATTGTGTTTTATCGCCAACCATATACTTAGCTGGATTAGCCGCAAACTTCGCTTTACATCCAGCGTTGCAAAAGTAAACAGGATGACCCTCGTATTGCAGTACATGCGGAGAATCAGCAGTGACTTTCATACCGCACACGGGGTCTATTAAGGGCTTGTCCATCTGCGGGGTGTTGATTTCAGTTGCACTAGAAGAGCAACACGAATGTGTTTTTACGGCCTCTTCATTAGCTTGATTTAAATGGCTAGATTCGGAGTCGTTCATCACGTTTGGCCTTTAGTCCTTGAGACTAAAATATTAACTTTAGATTGAATGAAAAAACAGAATTTTTTGAAAAAATTACATATCTTGGCGATGCTGCGCGTCAGAAAGTAAGCGATTCATCTCTATTTTCACTACAGAGTAACACTCGCAAACGCGTTTTTCTAGCCCAACTCTATCGAGCACAGAAATATGACCACGGCGATAATTGATAAAACCTGCACGCTGCAAATTACCAGCAGCTTCAGTAATACCTTCGCGGCGAACGCCTAGCATGCCAGCAACCCACTCTTGAGTAATAATTAAATCGCTCGTTGGCATACGATCTAAAGTAAGCAAAAGCCAGCGACATAGTTGCTGCTCCACAGAATGGTGTCGATTACATGCGGCAGTTTGTGACATTTGTGTCATCAACGCTTGAGTGTAACGCAATAGCAACTTTTGCAATAAGCCACCGCGGTCAAACTCACGTTTCAAGATACGTCGATCAAGTCTGTACGCCTGCCCTGCAGTCTGTACCACGGCTGAACTTGAGGTCGTGTCACCGCCCATAAACAACGATATACCGACCATGCCTTCATTACCCACACCCGCAGATTCAGCTGATGAGCCAGACTCCATCACATAGTGCAAGGATACAATCGACGTAGTTGGGAAGTAGGCATGTTGCAACTGTACACTTGGTTCATAAATCATTTCGCCAAGTGGCATGGCAACGAGTTCTAAATGCGGTGCTAAAAATTCAAACTCAGCATTAGGTAATGCAGCAAGAAGATGGTTTTGACTCGTGTTTGACTCGACTAACTTAGACGCGACTGGCTTAGAGTCGCTTAGCTTAGATTCACACTGACTTAATCCAATCAATTGTGATGCGCTAGTTTGTTGTTGGTTTTGAGCAGTAGGCATGTTTAAGCAACACCACTTTCTGCATGAAATTGACCTGTTAGCTCTACTCCAATGCCGCGGTAGCCAATGAATTTGCAGTGTCCATCAAACATAGGCTCACCGCTTACCTGAAATCGCCTTTGTAAGCCATTGGTATCATTACGGTGAAAGATGAAATCTAAGAATGGTTGTCTGGCAGCGATTGTTGCCTTTAACTCTTTACGTTCAGCCTCATCCCAACCAGTTAAGTTTGCATTGTCAGATTCACCATCACTAGACTCCTCAATATTAGCGTCGTCTATAGCAGCGTTAGTCTGAATACCAAGCATCTCACGCACCGGTCCTGAAACCTTAGTGAAATTCATATTTTCATCCTGTTCCCAATACCAGTCGGAGGCCAGCTCGGTGAGGCTGCGATAGCGCGCTTCGCTTTCACGTAACTCAGCTGTGCGTTCCAGTACGGTTTGTTCTAGCACTTTGTTGTAATTCTCAAGTTTTTTGTACAACAATCGTACTTCAAGCATGTTATGAATACGTGTTTTGACCTCTACCAAATCAAATGGTTTACTCACAAAATCTTTTGCACCTGCCTGTAAAGCCCGCAATTTATGATTAGGCTGCGCGGTAAGCACTAGCACTGGCAAATAGGCATCGTCATGATTGGCTTTAAGCACATTCATCACATCAAACCCATCCATGACGGGCATTTGTAGATCGAGCAAAATTAAGTCGTAGTGCTGTGCGTGGTGCATCTCAGACACTTTTTCAGGACTTGAAGTGGATGTCACTGAGGTGTAGCCTGTCTCTGCTAGTAACTGCTCAAGCAAACTAATATTGGCCTCCTGATCGTCCACAATCAGAATGTTTGCGTCAAAAATATCTCGTTCAATAGTATCCATGTGTATTCCTTTTCACTTGCTCTTTTTTCATACTAGCTCTTGCTTTGTTTTTGCAAACTTGAGCGCCAGATCTATTGTTTCCATGAACTCTTTCACCTTAATCGGCTTAGTAAGGTAGCGGAAAAATCCAGCATCCAGCCCTTTTTCAATATCACGCGGCATAGCATTAGCACTAAGTGCGACTACCGGAATATGTGTGGTAAGCGGATCATCGAATAACATATTGAATGCATCATACCCACTAAAGCCTGGTAAATTGATATCCATTAGAATGACATCTGGTATTGCTGCACGCGCCAGATGAATACCTTGTCTAGCATTTTTCGCACTCAACAAGTGTATATCGGGTCTGCGCGCGAAAATATCTTCAACTAACATCAGGTTCTCTGGGTTGTCTTCTACGTAAAGCAGTGTGTATAACAGTTGGTCGGTTTTAGGCTGTAGGGGTATTGGTAGTTGTAGCTGATATTGAATGTCTATCTCAGATTCAGTAGTTTGTTCTAGCTCAATCCAAAACGTGCTTCCTTCGCCCACAATACTTTCTACGCCTATATTGCCTTTCATTAAATCAATCAGGCGTTTACACACCACCAAGCCGATGCCAGTGCCCTCTTCTTTAGCATTCTGCCCGAGTCGATTGAATGGCTGAAAGAGCTGTGTAAGCTCATCACCCGTCAAACCTGCACCAGTATCATGTACGCTGATACGCACGGTATTTTGAGCCGTTAAGCTACATTCCACCGTCACTGTGCCATTCACCTCATTATATTTAATAGCGTTAGATAGCAAATTAATAACGATTTGCTTAACACGTGTGCGATCAGCTTTCACGCAATATGGAAATTCTGGTCGCGTAAATATGACCTTAACATCTCGACTTTGCGCCTGTGGTTCAATCATGGCTTCGCATTCGTGCATCACATCAGCCAATAACACAGGCTCTAATGACAGCGCCAATTTGCCAGATTCAATCAGCGCTAAATCGAGCACTTCGTTAATCAATTCCAACAAATACCAGCCTGCTTTTAAAATCTGATCGATACTCTTTTTCTGAGAAATCGTGAGGGCTGGCGAGCCTGACTCTATCAGCTGTGCAAAGCCTAGTATTGCGCCAAGCGGTGTACGTAACTCGTGACTCATACTCGATAAGAAATCAGACTTTGCTAAATTGGCTCTTTCTGCCACAAACGTAGCACGCTCTAACTCAACGTTTTTAAGTTCTAGCGCTTCATTGAGGATTGTTCGCTCGGCTTCAATCTGCTTGCGTGCGGTATTATCGGTACCAATCAGCAAGTATCCAATGATGGTACTTTGTGCATCGCGTAAAGCTGTGACTGACACTACGGCGGGAAAGCGGCTGCCATCCTTACGAATGTAGGTCAGCTCGTAGATATCTTCAATACCGCGCGAAGCCTTAAACACTAGCGCCTCAAACCCAGGTGTAATCGCCGTTGCCAACTCAACACTCAATGTTTTAGCGCGTGCAATCACCTCTTCTGGATCTGAAATCTCGGCTGGTGTGATTTTATTCATCACTTCATCAGCGGTATAGCCCAACATGCGCTCGGCCCCAACGTTAAAAATCTGAATGACGCCTTTGGCATCGGTCGCAATGCTAGAGAAGTTTTCACTGTTAAAAATCGCACTTTGCAATGCACCAGCTTTAAGTAAATCTTCTTCAGCTTGCCTACGTGCGCTAATGTCTCGCAAAATACAAGTAAAGTAGCGCTCGCCTCCAAGCCACATCTCACTCACGGCAATTTCTAATGGAAACGGCTTGTTATCTTTGCGCCAGCCAATCACTTCGCGACCTATACCCACAGCGCGCTCTGCGTCGCTAGGGCTATAATGTTGAAGTGAGCCATTGCGCTGCTCTTGATCAAGTTCAGGAATTAGCACACTAAAATTCAAACCTGCAAGTTCTGCTGTGCTAAAGCCAAACATCTTTTGAGCAGTTGGGTTCACGGTTTCAATAATGCCATTACTCGCATGTAGTGTGATGATGCCGTCGGCAACGGTATTTAAAATAGTCTGTATAAGCGCCGTGTTATCACGCAAGGCTTGCTGCACCGCATACTCTTCACTTACATTTCGGAACACCAGCACCGCCCCAACCACCTTACCTTCACGGTCTCGAATTGGCGCGCAGCTATCGGCAATATCACATTCACTACCGTCACGTGCAATCAATACAGTGTGGTTAGCTAGCCCCTGTATCGTGCCTTGCGCTAAGGTTTCCATCACTGGAATAGTCGCTGCTAAACGCGTTTCTTTACTAATAATTGGAAAAATCTCTGCTATAGGTCGGCCTGCTGCTTCAGCTAAGGTCCAACCAGTAAGCTTTTCAGCAAGAGGGTTCAATAAGGTGATACATGCTTGGGCATCGGTTGTGATGACAGCATCGCCAATCGAATTGAGGGTGACATTGAGTTTTTCTTCACTGTCTTGTAGTTTGGCGTTTAATTGGCGTAGTTGCTTATTTGTATTTTCTTGAACCTCTAGCAAACGCTGAGTTTCTACATGAATTAAATTTCTGATTTTTTGTTGCGATTGTCGATAGATGATGTAAACGAAGACCAGCGCTATCAGCACCAAAAGCAAAACAAATTGGTACTGATTGATTTTGGATGCAATGCTAGCAACTAGCATGAGGCAGTTAAAGTCAGGGGTAGATCTCTTTTGTACATAGCTGATTCTCGTTTTGAAATATGAAGCTGAGCAGATTTAAATGTGAATGGAAGGACTAAGGAATTTTAAAGAGTAATAGAATTTCTTAATACTGTTATACACCTTTAATCTGTATCAGCCGTATTTAACTTTAAAACCCTGAGCTTTTGCATTTCTACATGATGGGAATTATTTATCCTAAATTTCATCTGAGATTTCATCCATATCATCAGCTGTAGAGTTCTTCCAGTTAAGATACACATTGACGCCTTTACGATTAACAACTTTAACGATTTTGGTAAGGGTGACACCATTATGTTGACTGATAACTTTGTAAGTGCCGTTTTCCATATGTGCAAATAACATAGGTCCAGCATCGGCAACTTCCATTTTGACATTACCTTTTTTATCGGCAATCGTCACTGCCACATCAGAAATAGACTGTCCCTTTTTACCTTCAGAGAAGTACAGGCGTAAATTGTATTCTCTGGCATGCATACGCATGTCGTCAGCTTCTTCTTGACCTATACCGCCATTGAGATACGTAGGCTGTTCTGTATTTATTTCATCGGCATATACTGTATTTGAAATCGCAATCATTGCAATCACAGCCATTAAACCGGTAAGTATAGATTTAATTATTTTCATCTTGATTATGCTCCTATTACACTCATTGAATCATCAGAAAACTGAATGCCTATTTAATATTCGAACAAATATACCTATGCACAATTAGATGTTCTGTGCGATAGCGCACATAGCGTAAATAAGCTAAAACCGGATGATGCAATGCCGCTAAAAAAGGATTTAGTACGCTTGAAAATATTGCAGTGTTTTATCAACAATCTGCTGGGGCGGGATATCCATGCATGCGAAATTGATATTTTCCACACATTGGCTTTGGTAACAATACTGACAACTTCTGACTTTCTCAACGACTAACTCTGCGCCTAACACACTTGGTGGTAGTGCACCTGGAATCATCAACGATGGACAACCTGCCAACTTAGCCAGCCACTGTGTTGAGGTGGCAACGGTAATCAATAAATCCGTAACCTTTAAACGTGCCAACGTGGTTTGCATAGGCGCGCTACCATCAAACCCATTCCAAACAAAGAAACCTGCTTGTTCTAGTAATAATTGCAAAGCTTTACCATGTGCATACTGCTTACTCGCTTTGCTGCCAGATAATGAAAGCGCAATGATAGGTTTTGTTTCAGCCTGTTGTTTAAACGCTAAATCAGGTTCAACTAGCAGTGAGATGTTAACTTCTTGCTCAAACCCACAACAATGTTGAAGATAGAACTCAGGATACGCAGTGTTTGGATGTTGATTCCACCAAGGCATCGTCCAGTCCGACATATTGGGGTAGGTACTAGCTAGGTATAAATTAGGCGTTTGAAAATAATCTTGCGTTAATGCTTTGCTATGAATTTTATGAATCAATGCATCAACTGAGAAATTAATGAAGTTACCCTGAATATTAGCGCCTGAATCTTTTAGAATACGAGCTAAAAAGCATGGCATAAACCAAGTATCAAGGTTGATAATCAAGTCATAATTTTGTTCAATCACCACTTGAGAAATATCGACAAAACTAGGTAAAGCTTTATCAACGTCGCTTGGCCACTGCTCTGCACTTACGGCAAGTACCGCATTTACAGTGGGAACTAAAGACATCAGCTCGACACCCGCTCCATAGGTTAATACATCAACCGTGGCATGTGTATGTTGCTGATGAATCATGTTGACTGCGGGAATCAATATGGATGCAACATCACCAAAACCCATCATACGAATAATGAGTATTTTCAATTGGCTAAACTCATCAATCTACTTACCAAATAAAGCTATGTATTAATAAGGTATTCAAACTATGTAAAAAGCTGTCTGATAGGTAACATCGCTGTATCAAGCTCGGCAGTTAGGCCATTCATTACATCTGATGGTAAATCTTGTGTTTGGTTTTGGAATGCATTAAAAATAGCTAAGAACAAATCTAAGTCGTCAGCACTCACATTCATGCCGTGCTTTTCCATAATAGACATCGTCAAATCATAAAGTTTTACAGGCACGTCACCAGCGGGTCTTGCGCAGCTGGTCATGCGATGTAATGTTAAGAATAAACCTCTGAATACCACAAACTCCACAGGCAATGCCGTTGAGAAATTCCACTCCAAATCAAAGAAATCGCCGCGCCCATTATCATTCACGACTAAGTTTGTTGGCGTTGCATCAATGTAATTTGGCGGTAACAATTGAGAAAAATGCTGTAATTCTGCAATCGTTGCACTTGCCGGCTGTAATGGCGAAGCGCGTAGTGCATCTATCCAAACACCTGACCATTTAGCCAGCTCTGAAAAGCTCCAGCCTGGTCTGTTCGCTAATAATAATAGTTCATCAAACCATAACTTACCGGTTCTATATGGGCCTAAATCCCATTTGGCTGAGGCCAATTTACTGGTATTACCCACGTATCTGGTTTGCGTCATCAAACTGCCGTCTTTAAGCGTAAATTGCGTTTCTTTAGCAAACTGTGAAGGTCTTTGACCACCATAATGCGCTGCCAAGATATTTTCTTGTTTTGGCAAGGCCGTTTTGCGCACTGCAAATAAGAACGAGTTAGCCACATCTTGTGCTAAGCCATTTCTACCAATCACACCCCAAGCACACTCTAATGAGAAAGTCGGCACCTGCGGACGTTGACGGTCATGAATCACCGCGCCAGATAGAATTGGCGATGCATCCCAACCAGCTTCAACACTAGCGTCTTCAAAGCCTTTAGGATAAATAATCGATACTGGCGTTTTATAATCTGGCAGCGGTACATATAAATCAACAGACTCAAACCCAGCACGGTGAATATGCTGCGTAAGCTCTTTGCGACCAAACGTAATGGCTGATTTGTCAGTATATGAGTCATTTATGCCAAACATAGCACGACCAAGATGGTCTTCAGGAGAGCCGCAGAAATATTTAAGGCCAAGCTGGTTTTCAATCGCTATGATTAAAACACCATCGTCTTTTAAAAAGGACTTAGCTAGTTTTAACAAGTATTGCACTGGGTCAGGCTCGTTGATATACACCTGTGAGTATTCCAGCACGCCAATTAAAGTCACCACATCAAACTTTTCATCCGGCTTAAAGTTTTGAATCAGGTCAGCAATCACCGTTACATTTTTAAGCTCTGCACAACGATTGCCGATGATACGCGCACGGTCTGCACTACCTTCAACTGCAACAACCTTACCGCCTAACTCACCTAAAAATCGTGTAATTGCACCACATCCAGCACCTAGCTCTAAGGTACGCCCTGCTGATATTTGCTTAATAAACGGTCGCAGAATATTGGCACGTAGCGGTGTTAGATGATAATAGGTTGGCCAGTCATCTGCCTGATTAATCAACTCTGCAGAAAAAACGCCTTTATCTTTAGAGTTTTTTATAATTTTATAAATTTTGTTTTGCGCGTCGCCAGAATCTTTATAGCCAAAGTCATCCTGACTTTTAGGATGATAATAATTGTCTGTGCTGTTGTACTGATAGTCGTTCATCATGCTGCTCCGTGTACTATATTTACTTTGTAATTTATTAATGAATGTAAGTCTGTTAAACGCTTATAGAGAGATTCGCATCATGCTCGTATTCAGGTTGCTGGGCAGACAATAAAGCTTCCATACAACTTCTAATTGCGACTATCTTGTCTTGAGATTTCGGCACATGTCTACTCAATTGCGCCAAATTTAACAAAGCCATATCGGGCTGATTGGCAGCACAATAAGTTTCAATTAAGTTACTCAAGGGAATCACTGGGTCTGGCGCACGTTGGACAGCATTTTCTAGTAAGAAAAAGGCATCTTCAAGGTTACCTTCATTAAACATCATTGTGCCTAAGTCGTTATAGACTTCCCAGCATTCCGTTTTAGCTTGCACCAGTGGAATCAATAATTTCATAGCCTCTAGCGTATTAGAAGCATTGATGTATTGCTCAGCACGAAAGTATTCAGCTCTATCAAGGTCAACTTGCGCAGTAACTGGTGGGTTTGGTAGAACTTTGCCCTCTATGGCGGCTACAATATTATCCATAATCAGCACAGCACTTTTGCCTAGGTTACTAAACTGATTATCTCTGTCTTGACGTGTTTTTTGACGCGTACTCTCAGGCTCAGCCAAAATCGCTTCTACGGTTTCATGCATTTTAGATTTGGTAGTTTTAGTCACATAATCGTATGGCACGCTGGCTGGGCGCGGTGGATTGCTGTCTGGAATAAGCCAATCAGTCACTGCGACGCCAGGCACATCTAGTAGCAATGCCTCTGTAAGCACACTAGATTCATCTGAAACCAGAACATCGGCCAAACTTAAGCAGTACATAATGCTGACTTCCACATCAATGATGTGAACATTATCTGCACAACCGCGATGTAGCTCATTCATCTGCCGTATATTTTCCAACACACCAGGATAGGCATCTGACCATGGGGCTTGCTTCAATAAAACATTGACTGGTAAATCTACAAACGCCTTAACAAAATCATCTTGCTTTCCATGGTTTTCCCATGACGGAGCATAAAGCACAGATTTTTCATACTTCAGTCCAAGCGTTTTACGTAATTTATCTGCCTCAAGAGAACATACCTCTTTGTCACGAAACACTAAGTCAGCCTTCGGCCAGCCAAGATCAAACACACCTAAACGGGGACGTGCTATCGGAAACCCTGCTTGTGTTTGCCAACGATCAACCCACGATTTACCTGGGACGATACCCATATCAAACTTATTCCAAGGTTCATAGCGCCAAAATGACGGCCAAATATCATGTCTTTGCGCCAGATCATGCAACATAATGACTGAAAAATCAGCATTCGGTTGGCAAGCGTGTTCACAATAAACGCCGATTTCAGCGCGCTCTTTTGAATTAGTACTAAACTTCACTTCAAATCCGCGATGTTCAGCTTCTAACGCCACGGGTGCCAATGCCTGACGCTCACAATTATCTGTGTAGAAAAAAGTCATGGCAGGCAATGAGCGATTGCTAGAGTTAGTATTTGTCATATAGGTCTCATTTGATTGAGTATCTAGTTAAATTTATTATCTAGTTAAAATTATTCGCATTAATAATGCTTAATGCTTTTTAATGATTGCGCCAAATCGAAACCTGTTTTGCGCATATCCGGGGACACAACCATCAAAAATTTCACAACTGCAACCAAGCGCTGCTGCCTGATCTTTAAACCAAGCTCGTTCGTAATAGGTATGCTCCAGGCCAGCATATTTTTTCTCATACTCTTCTTGGCTAAGTAAATCACGTCTTAATGTTTCTGATTCAAGTTTAGTCTGCAAATCTGGCACTTCCATTACTGCAACAGCTACCTTCGCTTTTTGAACCATACGAGCCAATACTGTGGCTGCATAATCTTTTGAAAAATAATGAAAAACACTGTTCGATATCACAAAATCGTAGGCTGGCTCGGTGTCCAACAACTTCGCTTCTGCAGCGACAAACTGCCCATCTGGCATGGCATGCGTAGCAGCTTCAATCAAAGCAGACGAGTAATCTAACCCACCCACTTTTAATGCATGTTTTTCTCGCAATGCATACAAAAATGCACCCGCACCACAGCCTAATTCATAAACAGAATGACCACTTTCTATCTCTAACTTGTCTGAAATGATGTCTGCATAAGTCTGCCAGTCTTCAGAAGAAATGCGCCCTGCACCACTATCAAACCCATCGAGCTTAATTAGTGTGTCTAGGCTCAGTTTTTCACCTGCTGAAAAACTCCTGCGATTCCATATTTCTTTCCAGTTAAGCGTATTCATTTATGTTTTTCTTCCATAATTTCTGCAACTGCCTTTAAAACTCGGCTGCGTAGCAAGCTACTACTAATGCCTTCAGTACGTGGCAATACCAGCAAGCGCGCTGGGCTAATCGGATTGCTGTTGTCATGTCCATGCACTAATAAATCTATATTGTGTTGATCAAGAAATGCCTCATCGATTAACCAGTTGCACGGCACAACTTCATCTACATATTTAATAGCCTCAAGTATCTCGCGTCTTTCTTCAAAGTTAAGCTCAGATGAGTAACCCTTTTTGGTGTCAATTTCATCGTCTGTTGTTAAAGCGACGATAACAGTGCCTAATTTTTTTGCTTCTTTTAGTAAGCGAATATGGCCGTGGTGAATCAAAGTAGCTGACATATCGACCATGATTCTTTTAGGTTTATTTAGATTAGCGACGTTTGTATCATTCATATTTTGCATAATGCTCACCTTGCCGTTAATGGCGCTGTTAATTGCAAGCTATCTAAAATTTGACCATTGGCTTGCCGTTCAAGATGTACTTCACCTAAATGGCAAACCACGCTACCGCCTTGATTTCCACGTGGTTTGTAAAGCACAGCGCGTGGGTCTAAGGATGTAATTTCGCCATCCACCCATGTACATAGAGCAGGTTGGTGTGTTGATGGAAGATTGGTTTCAGGGCTCTGTTGATTGAGAAATTTTTCACAGAAGATACGCTTATTTTCAAACACAGCTGCCTTGAAATCATCATGCCGTTTTAGCACCTCATATAAAGAAGCAATGGCGTGATAAGGGCCCGTCATCTTCTTTTCTAGGTGGCTTGCCAAGCTAAGGTAAAACGAATCCTGCTCAATAATTGGTGTTTCATTAAAGGCAATAAAAGCCGCACCTGTTAACCCAAATAAACCTTTGCATGAACTATAGGCAATCACATCAGCTTGTTCGTGACCTGTTTCCAAACCAATAGAAGCCGTAGCATCTAACATCAAGCGGGCTTTTAATTTTGTGGATAATGCTTTCAATGATTCAATAGGCAACTTCAATCCACAACTGGTTTCTGTGTAGCAAGCGACTACCCAGTCATATTGACCTGTGATTGACTCCATTTCTTTCCAACCCACCGTAGTGACAGACTTAATTTCACCAGTGCGGCGTTGTGCGGACTCTGCAAGCCATGTTAAGCGTTCAGAATAGTAGCCAGTATTAATGACCAACACGCGTCCGTACAAAAAATTTAACGCAGAAATTTCCAATGCAAGGCTTGCAGAACCTTGCATACGCGCGATTTTTTGATGTCCAGACATCGCTTTAAGTCTAGTGAGTACATCTAGTTCCACTGCATCATAATCACCATCGCCACGGCCAAAACATGGACGCAAACCTGTTAAATTTTCAGGTAATAAACTGGCTGGTCCCGCAGTAAAAATATACTTAGACTGATTGCGTTCAGTCACCAAATTTTCTATGGTTTTGGATTTATCGCTCATCTATATTCTCTCTGTACTGTTCTTTGTAACGCCCTTCAAAAACTTCATAAAATCGGTTTTATTTACTAAAGGAGTTCTATCGGGACGCCCTAAATCAGCTCGGGCGCCACACCTACACTTAATCTCTACAAAAGCACTGCTTTTACTTTTAACTGCTAAGCTAATATGCTGCAAAACCTCTTGTTCTGTTGTGGCTTGTACTATGTAGCCATAGCCGCAGTCAGCGGCAATCTGTGCTAGATTAAGGTTCTCTGCTAGCGTTGGCTGCCCGCCAACTGAATCATGCGCGCCATTATTAATGACAATATGAATTAAGTTAGCTTGCTTACCGCTAATCGCCAAACCGCCCATATGCATTAACATAGCACCATCACCATCGATACACACGACTTTATGGTGAGGCTGTGCCAAGGCAATACCAGTCGCAATCTGCGATGCATGTCCCATGCCACCCACAGTTAAAAAATCATGGTCATAAGCTTTTGTAGTGGCTTTACGATGCTCAAACAGCTCACGTGAAGCCATGCCAGTTGTTGATACTACAGGGGTGTTTTCAGGTAATGCATGAATTAATAGTTTGATGGCCGCTTCTCGCGTTAGCAAATGACTATCATCTCGCTGAATGTTTAACTTATAGGTTGAGAATGTCTGCTTACGTACCAGCAAGGCTACTGGCCCTGATCGCTCCAAAGTCAGCTCTATAAGTTCTTTCATGATAACTGCAATGTCTTGCGTATTTTCATCGATCACTCGGTATGGAATACCTAAAATATCCAACTGATTGACAGTCATTTGACCCTGTTTTACATGCTGAGGCTCATCATGTAACTGCGTACCATCGGCTTTGATTTCGCCACGCCAACCCACCATCAACAGCATCGGTATGCCATACACTTGCGGATCAGCTAGTGAGGCAATAGGATTGACGACATTACCCAAGCCAGAATTTTGCATATAAACCAAGGCTGGTCGTGCAGTTGCTAAGTAATGGCCGATTGCTAAACCTATGGCTCCACCTTCATTAGCCGCAATGATGTGACGCTCAGCTGGATAACAACTGCTGATACATGCACACACGTCTTTCAGCAGCGAATCTGGTACGCCAGTGATAAAGCGAATATCGGCTTCATCAAGTGCTGCACGAAAATCCATAGGGCTGATCATTACTTGGTACCTGGTATCAGCTCTAAAATATCGTTAATCGCCATCAGGTCTTTATCTACTTCACTAGAGCGTCCGTTGCGCAAAATCTCACGCGCCACGTTTTGCATGGCTGGGTAAGCCGCTCTGAGTAAATGATTAGCATAAATCACGACATTAAAACCATGCTCAGCCAGCATACTTTCAGTGACTGTGTTATAGCTCGTAGGTACGCAAACCAGCGGAATGGTTGGGAAGTCAGCTTTAAAAAGTTTGGCAAATTCAAATACTTCATCTGGTGTATTCCTGCGGCTATGTATCATCACGCCATCCACACCCGCCTCTACATAAGCTTGCGCACGTTCTATGGCGTCGTTCATGCCTTTATCTAAAATTAGACTTTCAATACGTGAAATCACCATAAAATCATCGCTCACTCTTGCGGCACGTCCGGCACGAATCTTGTCGCAAAATGCGCCTATATCATCTTGATTTTGAGCAACATCATTACCAAACAAGGAGTTCTTTTTTAAACCTACTTTATCTTCAATAATGGTCGCTGATATACCTAAGCGCTCCATACTGCGCACATTTAGCTCAAAGTGCTCTAACTTGCCGCCTGTATCCGCATCCATAATGAGTGGTTTGGTGGTGACATCGAATATGTCATTGATATTTGACAAGCGACTATTAATTTCCAGCGCTTCAATGTCAGGCTTGCCGCGCGCGGTAGAGTCTGTCAGCGAGCTTGACCAAAAGCCATCAAACTCACAATTTTTGCCATCACGCTCAAAAGACGTATGCTCGGCAATGAGTGCTGAAATTGGATTGTGCGCTTCAATAAAGCGTGAAATTGGTTTTGCGGCAATTAATCGTTTCAATGTGCGTCGGCGTATATCTGGCGTAGTGCCAAGCGTTTGCATCTGTGTGAGCATTTCTTTGGAGGATACGCCACGCGTATAAGGGATCTCAATCAGATGTCCGCCATATTCACCTAGTGCAACGCGCGCTCTTTCGCGATAAGGCAAGAGCGGCCCCTCAAGCCAGTCGTCTCCATGTACCATAATATCTGGGCGATACTTTCTAATATTAGGCGCGTAATCCCACTCCTCTTGCGGAACAACCTTCGCTACGCCTTTAATATTCTCAACAATTTGCTTACGATATTCATAGGTCAAATAAGGTAAACGCTTATGGTCAGCCACGGCTGAGTCTGATAGTAAACCCACGGTAACGTCACCGTATTTTCTTGCCTGTTCGATGATGTTGATATGCCCATGATGCAGAATATCAACCGTCATGCCAATGTAAACGGTGGTCATAATTAGAAAGTTTCCTTTAATTCGTGCTGAATTTTTAAGTTAAGTATTTTCTTAGCGACTGTCGCAGGCGCTTGTTTGCTTAAACGCAAATTTGACTCATGCGCTTCCATATAGTCTGCGGCCAGCATTTGTGCAGTTTCGGCTCGAAGGCCGTATTTCTGGCCAAGCTCTAATGCTGAAATAGCCGTCTCTATTGGGCTAGACTGCATGATTGCATCGATATAGCTGACCCAGTATTGTTCATTTTCTGGTTTGGACTGCACTGCAACTTCCAACCATGGCAAAGCCGCCTGCGCGCCTTTTAAACTCGCCTCTATCACACCTAAATTGTGATTAGCTTCTGCATGATTTGCTTGAATGCTTAGAATTTCATGATATAAAGCTTCCGCCTGCTCTATTTGCCCTGCACCCTGATGCTTTACCGCTATCTCTAACACTTCATTGATGACTTGCTGTAGTTCCTGATTTGCTTCTATAGCATCATAATTTGCTACTGCATTGTTTGTCATCACCATGTCCGATTTGGGGGTTTCCCATTTATTGATATATTTTTGATGCTTTTCTCGCCATTGCGGTGTGCCAAAAGCGCCATCGCTTTGATGGGTAAGTTTGATTAGCCATGTACCAAGCGTTAAGCCCGCTTGTCTTGCTGTACGGCAGAAATCTAAATCGTAAAAATGAAAATCAAACTGTTTATCAAAACTAACATTCGCTACGACTAAGCTAGATTTTTTAGCTGCAAGAAAAACACCATCTAACAGTTCGCAGGCGGCTGGGGCTTCGCCAAAAACTTCCACAGTTCCGAAAGCATTTTTGCTATGCGCTATCTGACCGCTCAGATTAGCCTTATCATCCCAAGTGAATTGAGTATCTATAAATGCCCAAGCTGGCTGGTTTGGCAATATGCGCTTATTTCCAGCAATACCAATCACATCAAATTGTTCTAGCCCTTTTTCCACTACATCGGCGAAATTCGCTTCATCTATCCACACATCATCGTGAATAAATACCAATGTTGCGTCTTTATCCGCTTGATTAATTCGGTCATTAAATACTTCAGATAAACCACGTGAGTTCTCAAATGCAATATGCGCACTTAATCTAGCGTCTTGTTTAAGGTGTCTTTTTAAAGATAGACCTAAAGCTGATTTAGCCCAGAAATCTGCTTCTGAATAGCGTGTAGCGCTGACGATTTCAACATCGAGCTTTATTTGCGATTTCGTTTGTTCGTCATTTTTAGAATCTGTCTTCAGTTGATTTTTTACAGACTTACTTTCAATACCTTGACTCTCGCTCCACATTTCCCACAGCGCTTTTTCCATGTTTTTTGCAAAGCGCTGCCCGTCAAATAGTGGCGAAGCTAATACTTGCGCTCTTAAGCTTGAGCGTAAATGAGCAAGTTTACTTAAATCACTGCAAAATGACTTAGCCTTACTGATGTATTCTGACTTACTCTCTGCCACCCAATCCGAAAGCTCCGCTGCAGTCAGCAAACTAGCGCCTTGACGTGCGATTAGTCTATCCCCAGCAAGGGTTAAAGTCGGAACGCCCATCCAAAGAGCTTCACAGGTCGTTGTGCCGCCGTTAAATGGGAATGTGTCCAATATCACATCGATTTCATGGTGTGCCGCTAAATAAGCTTCTCGTACAACTGCTCCCAACAACTGTATTCTGTGTGATTCAATGCCGCGCTTCGTCATGCGTTGTATTAAATCATCCGCGACAGCTGCGTCACTGAATGATTTATATTGCCAGCGCAATCGACTGTTCGGCACGGCACTCAAGACTTCTGCCCATAAATCCAGCACCTCATCGCTCACCTTCGCCATATTTTGAAAGCAACCAAAGGTAATCCATTGATTAGCCAGCGCTGGCAAATCTGAAACCGCAACCTCTGTATTAGGTGCAGTAAAACACAATCTAGTGTCTGGTAAGTATTTAATCTTCTCAACAAACTGAGCTTGATTAGCCTCAGGCACACCCACCTCATCTGCAACAAAATAGTCCATCGCAGCTAAGCCCGTAGTGGCAAAGTAACCAAGCCAACTCACTTGTAATGGCGCTGGCTTCCAAGCAAAAATAGGTAATCGCGTGCCTGAACTGTGCCCTGATAAATCTAGCAAAACATGCAAGCCATCATGATGGATGAGCGTTGCTGCCTCACTATCACTCAATCCAACAACAGACTTCCATCCAGAAAAATACGGTTTAAGATTTGCGGTAACTTCATCCTCTTGATTACTCGTTGAGTAAGCAACGAGTTCAATACTAGTTACATCCACATTTTTAACAAAGTTTTCTAAAAAATATGCCACCACATGTTGACGCAAGTCACCTGAAACCAGCCCTACGCGTAATTTTTTAGCATTTGATTCATATTGCCATGCTGTAAATGGTGCCTCTACTTTTGCAGATACCTTAATGCCATATTCACGTGCTTTTTTCAGACACTCATCAGCACTATAATCAGAAGAGTAATTCATTGAAAATAACAAATTACTCATTGCATCTAAATTATCAGGTTGAATTTCCAGAGCCTGTACACAGACATTTTCAGCCTCTTTAATGCGGCCTTGCGCTAAATAATTCACACATAAATTAATATGCGCATTAATAAACTGTGGGGAAAGTGCAAGCGCTCTTTTTAGATAAGCTTCAGCTCTGGTAAGTTGACCTAAGGTATTTAAAGTCACACTGAAATTACTCAGTGCAGAAATATTATTAGGGTCCAACTCAAGAGACTGTTCAAAAGCAGTAACCGCCTCTATAAACCTATTTTGACTATCCAAAGCCAAACCCAAGTTGTTATAGGCATCAACGTAATTCGGTGTGATTTTCAAGGCATTTCTGCAACACACCTCAGCATCAACAAAACGACCTAATTCTCTGAGCAATACAGCCAAATTACTATATGTGACCGCGCGCAATGGATCTATTTTTAGCGCTTTCATGTAGTAAGTTTCTGCGTCAACTTTTCGCCCAGTATCTTTTAACAAAATACCAAGATTGTTATAAGCAGGCACATATTCTGGATTAATCGTGATTACTTTTCTATAACACTCTTCAGCCTTAGTAATATTGCCAAGCTCTTTTAGCGCTACACCTAAGTTATTTAAAGCATCAGCATGGTCTGGTTGCAATTCAATAGCTTTTTGATAGATAGTAACGGCTTCTTGTAGATTCCCTAATGCTTTGAAGCATGCGCCTAGATTGACATACGCAGAAACAAAATCTGCCTGTAGCTTAATCACTTGCTGATAATGCTTAATGGCATCTTCATAGCGCCCTTGCTCATAAAGCATCTGCGCTAGATTAAAATGCATTTCTGCATTTTTTGGATTGATTTTTAATGCATGGTGATAGCTAGCTTCAGCTTCTGACAAAAACCCGAGCTCTTTAAGAACGCTGCCAAGATTGTAATAAGCCTGTGCAAAACTTGAATTGAGTTCAACGGCTTTTCTGTAACAATCAACGGCCTCATTAAGCATCTGCTGATCGTAATAGTAATTGCCCAAGTTATATTGAGCTTCACTGTCTTTGGGTGAAAATTCTGCGGCGTTCTCTAAAGCCACGGAAGCTTTTTCAAGCAAATTTTGCTGTTGATATATAGCGCCTAATACCTTCCAACCAAATCCGTCGGTTGGGTATTTTTGGGTGAGTTTGAGCGCAAGCTTCTCGCTTTCAATCAAACGACCATGATTAAACCTAGCGACCAACTCATTGATTTCTGAATGGCTCGGTTTTGCTGTGCTTTTTACGTTAGCAACGGTTTTACCAGAAGCTTTGCTCGCATTCAGATCTGACTTATTGTTGCTCTTTGAGGCAATCATCACCCACCCTTTTTTATCATGCATCATCTTGCAGCTTCATTAACCTACTGATTGACTGCGATATTTGATCAGCAAACGATTTAAATTAAAGTTTTAAAACGTTTTTGCCGTAATGATGACATTATCGAAAATAATGCCAGTGGTAGATGTCTGAAATAGAGGGATAAAAGTAAGCTAAATTAACTTTAGCCAATCACTGCTATGCTGCAGTTTTAGACAGATTGTTTAAATAAGGATGTTAAGTTGGCGTTGCGTGGTAAGAAATACCATGACTATTTGATGAATGCTTACTTAAATCTTCAAGCTGATATTATTTTTAAAACTAACTAAGTCGAGCTAATCTACTCGAACTAATCAACCAAATGATTTTTAATCGCGTAGTGTGTTAATTCAGCATTGTGACGCAAGTTCAATTTCTCAAGCATGCGAGTACGGTACATACTGATAGTTTTGACGGATAAAGCCAGTTTCTCAGCAATTTCACCTACAGAGAAACCTGAAGCAATCAATGTCATGGTTTGAAATTCACGATCTGAAAGGCTTTCATGCGGTGCTTTTTCAGTTTCCATACCAACTTGATTTGCTAAAATCTCCCCAACTTCTGGTGAAATGTATTTTTTGCCTTTAGCAACAATACGAATGGCATTTACCAATTCTGAAGAAGCGGTTTGTTTACACACATAACCTGCAGCACCTGATTTTAAAGCACGTACCGCATATTGATCTTCTTTATACATCGATAGCATTAACACCGCTATGTGATGATTGACATGCTTAATATACTTCAACGCATCCATACCACTGCGGTCTGGCATTGCAATATCCATCAAAATAACATCAGCGCCTGGCATACAGCCTAGTTTGATTGCTTCAGCCGCATTCTCTGCTTCTGAAATCACCTCAATGTCATCAGTTTCAGCCAAAATCTGCTTAAGACCTGCTCTTAAAATGGCATGATCATCGGCAATAATTACTTTGATTTTGTTACTTTTTGTCATGCTGATATCCAGGCAAATATTAAGTGGTTATGACAGGCTTTATCGCTAAACTAGCTTTAATTAACCTATGTAAATACTTGTAAGCAAACTGTGTGCCAGCCGATGATTTGGGGTATTTGAACTGAAATTGCAGATTTAGGACGGAGTAATTTAAGCCCTTGTAAGCTTAAAAAATAAAACTTAGAAGATTAGTATGCACAAATTACTAAGGCTTATTTGTTGAAAACCGCTCAACAATACTACACAAAGCCTAGTGCCACTTACATCTCGCTCTTTCCTTTAGAAGGTAAGGATTTTTTGAGTTTGTTTAAAGTCAGACCCGAACCCTAAAAATGATGAATTTATAGGAGTTAAGCTTTGTGAAGGAAAGACTGTCGAAATTTTAACGATTTTTTGTCAAAGTGACGAAATTTATCATGAGTGTGACGAAATCTGAACTTGTACAAAATCTTGTACTAATTTTTTGGATAAATATTTAGCCGAATTTTCCAACTACTCAACAGGTAACTTAATCGTAATTACCGTGCCTTGTTTATTGGATTGCTGCACATCAAATGTTCCGTGCAAGGCCGTCACGCGCTCACGCATTCCACGCAAGCCAAATGAATTGGACTTCAAAGTATCACTCGATTTAATACCCACGCCATTATCACTAATGGTCAAGATGAGGTCGTGCGTAAAGGCGCTCAAATCAACACTCACATGGCTGGCATTGGCGTGTTTGGCAATGTTAGACATTGACTCCTGAAAAATTCTAAACAGAGTAATGCCTTGGTCTGTAGTCACTGGAATTTCTGATTGATTACAAGTGAATTTGCATGTCAGGCCCAACTGCTTCTCAAACTCTTTAGCTTGCCACTCTAAGGCTGCAACAATGCCTAAATCTAAAACATTAGGCCTTAAATCACTAGAGATTCTATGTACCGCTTCAAAAGTACTATCCAATATAGACTCTAACCCTTGCGCTTGCTCTATGGTAACGTCCTGACCTTTGGCGAGTTTGTTAATAATTGAAGACAGTCCCATTTTAATGGCAGTTAGATTACCACCTAGGTCATCGTGAATCTCACGCGCAATCGCGCTACGCTCTTGCTCTTTAATTTTGTGTATATGTGCGGTTAACTCTACCAGTTCACGACGCGATTTTTCAATTTCATGTTTAGCATTTTTGCTTTGCGTGATGTTGGTCATAATGCCTTCCCATTGCACTACGCCATTACTCAACACTCTAGGCACAGCGCGCAAATCAAGCCATTTATTATCTTGCCAACCATCAATCCAAACTTTGCCTTCCCAATTCATTAAACTAAGATTGGTGGTAGATTGCTCGAGCCGCTTACGTAGTACCCCACGATCCCTTGCATTCATCATGGAATATAGCAAACTGGAGTCTTCTTTTAAATCCTCCGGGTTAAGTCCCAATAGCGCTTTGCAACCATCGGTCAGGCTGATAAATTTCATTTCACCATTGCTATCCAGCTGAAATTGAAAAACCAGCCCTGGTGTATTAGCAACCATAGTTTGAGAGCGGGTTTCATTTTCACTTAAAACTTGCTTAGCGCCTGACTCTATCTCATGCTGACCAGCAGCAGTTTCAGCGACATCATTTTTAATGATTAAGATAAAGACTTTCTTTGCCGACTCTAACACCATGAGACGCAATTTATTATGCTTAATATTGCCTATAAGAGGTGTTTGCTCTTGTAGTATTTCTACAAAATAAGAATGATGACGGTGACTTTCCGCATGACTTTTTAGTACGCTTTCACTGACACCCAGCAAGCTATCTAAACTATGTTCAGTCAAGCTCTCAAGATCATAAGCGGTATCTTTAAGTGCACTGTCACTCACATAAACAAGCTGCATAGAAGATATATCAAGAACGTACACCTCATCTGTCACTCCCAGCAAGAGGGCGTCTAACAGTAATGAGGTATCTGGCAACTGGGACAAATTAACTACCTTTTATTAAGTGTGAATCTACAATTTAAAATATTATCAATTAACACTCATCGTAATTCAAATTTAGAGTTATGTAAAAAATTATTAAATATAAAATTTTAATAATTAATCTCCAATGAAGCCGCTAGTTTCTGCGAGCAGCCTCTATATCAAGTTCAGTCATTACACGATTTTTACCAGCCTTTTTAGCAAGATACATCGCTTGATCTGCTCTGTTCAAAACAGTGGCTTGCTCTTCGGTTGCCCTAAACAATGCAATACCTGCACTAAAAGTAATTAACAATCGCTCGTTATTGCCTAAAAAGAATTGCTTGGTGAGTGCACGCTGCAATCTTGAAATAGTCTCAATAGCCGCATCAATACTAGTATCTGGCAACAATATAACGAACTCTTCCCCACCAAATCTCGCTGCAATATCAGTTGGTCGTAAGGTTTCTTGTATTACCTTAGCCAAGTGCTGCAAGGCGGTATCACCCACATGGTGCCCGTAGTTATCATTAAAATGTTTAAAGTTATCAATATCTAATAATGTGACACATAGTGAGCTAGCGCCACGTTGCGCGCGCGATATCTCCCTCAGCATAGCCTCATCTAAGCCACGCCGATTCAGCACACCCGTCAATTGGTCTATGGATACTTTTTCACTTAATTCAGATAACTCAGCTTGCAACTGCTGTATTTTCTGTTGTGCGACCTCAACCTCGGCAGTCTGCTGCATCATAGAGTCACGAGATCGCACAATATCTGTTTGCATCGCATGCGTGTCTTTCATTAAACCTTCTAGCAAGGTATTAATTTGTGCGATGTCCTCAGTTTCAGCCAACTTATCAGCATACTGCCCCACTTTATTTTGATAGGTATCAGTCGAATTTGTCATATGGCTAAGGCGGTCAACAAAGGTAGCAATCATGCTTTTAAATGCATTTTTAGCATCGGCTAAGCTATGCTTAAGCATGCCTTGTTTGAAAATGACTTCTTTCAGACTTCTCTCAGCATCGACAATTAACGCTCTATCTAGCTTGCCAGATATGATAGTTTGTACAGTAGTCACCTGCCCACGCACCCATTGATCATCTGCGACTAACTCACCAATGTTATCAATCAGCAATTTAAGTAAACCCAATAAATCTTGCTTAATACCTTCTTCGTTCGCACCAATTAGCTCTACTCTCACCAGCAACGCTCTAAATTGCTTAACGACTGCTTGCCAGTCTTTTAACTTACGCGCTTTTTCAGACAATACAAATATTAGCTGAGCCTCTTCTTTTAGTTCTGGATAACCATCTAATCTCGGGATCAAACCGTGATTAAGTGATTGTTTTAACATATCCTGCAATGCTCGAAACGTTTCTTGAAATTGGTCTGGTTCATATCCAGGATTAAGGGCTTCACGTAACGTAGAACTTGAGTTAGTTAAAGCTGCATTCCCTAAAGTAGGGTTTTCCAACGCTGAACCACTTAAAACAGAATCACCTGAATTTAGTGACTTTCCTTCAGCTTGCTCAATGACTTCAATCGCTTTAGAAGCTGAAGTATCTGAGACGCCATAA
>Ga0208125_100354_pt1 | contig 29406 bp, 23 predicted proteins | sample LakWasM128_HOW14_2_FD_183938 | JGI IMG/M metagenome (GOLD analysis project Ga0208125, IMG submission 183938) | Freshwater sediment methanotrophic microbial communities from Lake Washington under simulated oxygen tension - Sediment Metagenome... | ecosystem: Environmental > Aquatic > Freshwater >...
GTGCGCGGCAAGGTCACCGGACTGGCCCTGGCGGCTGGCGAGCGCGAGGCGGGCAACACCATTCCCGGCCTGCGCGGCGCCAGCATGGACATCGACATGACCCACACGGGCGGCAAGGCCAGCCTGACCATCGCGTCGGGCGCCCTGGTCCTGCCCGGGGCGTTTGAAGAACCGGTCCTGCCGCTGGACCAGTTGAGCGCAGAGCTGCGCTGGCAGGTGGAGGGGCAGCGCCTGGCGGTGCAGGCGAGCAATGTACGGTTTGCCAACGCGGACGCGCAGGGTGAGTTGCGCGCCAGCTGGCATACCAGCGATGCCAGCCAGGGCCCCCACTTTTCGCGCTTTCCCGGCGTGATGGACCTTACGGGAACGCTGGTGCGCGCCGACGGCACCCGCGTGCACCGCTATCTGCCCCTGTCCATCCCGGCCGAATCACGCCACTATGTGCGCGATGCCATCCAGGCCGGCAGTGCCAGCAACGTGCAGTTCCGCATCAAGGGCGACCTGAACCATCTTCCCTTCAACGATCCCCGCCAGGGAGATTTCCGCATTGCAGCCCGCGTCAAGGATGTGACCTATGCCTATGTTCCACCCCGGCTGCAACCCCGCGATGCACTGCCCTGGCCCGCACTGACGCAACTGTCGGGCGAACTGGTTTTCGAGCGTTCGTCCATGCAGGTGCGGGGCGCCACCGGGGGTTTTGCCGGCACACCGGGCGTGCGGCTGGCCAAGGTGGAAGCGCAGATTCCCGATCTGTCCCACACCGTGGTCGCCGTCAACGCCGATGCCCGCGGGCCGCTGGCCGAACTGCTGACCATCCTGCGCACCTCGCCGCTGGCGCGCATGACGGGCCACGCCCTCGACCAGGCCAGCGGCACGGGTCAGGCCGGTTTGCAGCTGCGGCTGAGCCTGCCGATCTCCGACATCGACCAATCGAAGGTGCAAGGCAGTGTGGTGCTCGCGGGCAATGACGTGCATATCACCCCCGAAACACCGCCGCTGTCGCGCGCACGCGGCACCGTGCAATTTACCGATACCGGCTTTTCCGTGAACGGGGTGCAGGCGCACGCACTGGGCGGCGACCTGCGCCTGGAAGGCGGCATGCGTGCGCTGCCTGCCAGTGCCGCCCCGACGGAGTCCGCCATACAGCTGCGGGCGCAAGGCACCGCCACCGCCGAGGGGCTGCAGCAGGCACGGCAGCTGGGCATGCTTTCGCAACTGGCCCGCAGCGCCACCGGCAGCACGCCCTACACGCTGGCGCTGGCATTTCGCAGGGGCATCCCCGAGATTCTGGTCACCACCAGCTTGCAGGGACTGGGGCTGGCGCTGCCCGCGCCGCTGGCCAAGACCGCCGATGCCACGCTGCCGGTGCGCTTTGAGACCCAGGTCGCCCGGGAATCCCTGGGCGCGGTTCCCACAGGCACGGCCATGCCGCCAGTGCGTGACCAGCTCACATTGGACCTCGGCCCGCTGGGATCGGCCAGCTACCTGCGCGAGCACCAGGGCAACCAGACGCGCGTGGTGCGTGGCGCCATCGGCATCGGTCTGGCGGCGGGCGAAACCGCGCCCATGCCGGCGGACGGTGTGGCGGCCAACATCCATTCAGCACTGTTGGATGTGGACGCCTGGGACAAAGTGCTGACCCAGGCGACCACCACCGACGCCGCCACCCCGGCAGCCGGCAGCGCCGGCAGCGCGGCACCGGACTATCTGCCCACCACCTTCGCCGTGCGTGCGCAGACGCTCACCGCGCAAGGGCGCACGCTGCACAACCTGGTGGTGGGCGGCTCGCGGGAGAACTCCACCTGGCGTGCCAACCTCGACGCCGATGAGCTCAATGGCTATGTCGAATACCGGCCTGCGGGCGCCCGGGACAACCCGGCGGGCCGCATCTTTGCCCGCCTGGCGCGCATGAAGCTGCCGCAGAGCGCCGCCACGCAGTTCGAGGCGCTGCTGGATGAGCAACCCGGCACGATACCCGCGCTGGATATCGTGGTGGACGATTTTGATCTGCGGGGCCGCAAACTCGGCCGCGTGGAGATCGAAGCGCAGAACCGGGGGGAAGCGGCCCAGCGCGAGTGGCGGCTGAACAAGTTCAACATCTCGACGCCCGAAGCCAGCTTCACCGGCAGCGGCAACTGGGCGGTGCAGGCCGGTGGCGAGCGCGCGCTGCGCCGCCGCACAGTGATGGATTTCCAGCTCGACATCCGCGACTCCGGCGATCTGCTCGCCCGTTTCGGCATGGAAAACGTGGTGCGCCACGGCAAGGGCCGCATGCAGGGGCAGGTGGCCTGGATCGGTGCACCCATGAGCCCGGACTACCGCTCCATGACCGGGCAGATCAACCTGAACGTGGAGTCTGGCCAGTTTCTCAAGGCAGATCCGGGGCTGGCCAAGCTGCTCGGTGTGCTGAGCCTGCAGGCCCTGCCGCGCCGCCTGACGCTGGATTTTCGCGACGTGTTCAGCGAGGGTTTCGCGTTCGATTTCGTGCGGGGCGACGTACGCATCGAGCAAGGCGTCGCCATCACCAACAACCTGCAGATGAAGGGCGTCAACGCGGCGGTACTCATGGAGGGCAAAGCCGACATCGGCCACGAAACGCAGGACCTGCATGTGGTGGTGGTGCCTGAAATCAATGCCATGACCGCCTCGCTGGTCGCCACGGCCATCAACCCGGTCATTGGACTGGGCAGTTTTCTCGCCCAGGTGTTTCTGCGCGGCCCCCTGATCGAGGCGGCCACCCAGGAATTCCGGATCGATGGCACCTGGACCGACCCGAACATCGTGCGCATTGCCCGGCGTGGCCGGGAGTCTGGCAGCGCCGCCGTGCCTCCGGGTACCGCACAAGGACCCAAGGCGCCTGCCGCGCCTGCAGGAGAGCCCTCATGAAAGTCGCAGCACTGCAGATGGTCTCCGGCACGCAGCGCAGCGACAACCTGGCCATGGCCCGCCGCCTGCTGGAGCACGCCGCAGCCGCAGGGGCCGAACTGGCCGTGCTGCCCGAGTATTTTTGTGCCATGGGGTTGCGCGACATCGACAAGCTGGCGTTGCGCGAAACCCCGGGCGAAGGGGTGGTGCAGGCGTTTCTTGCCCGCGCTGCACAGGAGTTGCAGATGTGGGTGGTGGGCGGCACCCTGCCCATGCAGACCGGTGATCCGGCGCGCGTGCGCAACACCACGCTGGCGTATGCCCCGTCGGGCCAATGCGCTGCGCGCTACGACAAGATCCACCTTTTTCGGTTTGACAACGGGCGTGAGCATTTTGACGAGAGCCGGGTGATCGAGGCGGGGGCTGCACCGGTGCACTTTGACCTGACAGCACGCACGGGCCACACCTGGCGCGTTGGCCTGAGCGTTTGCTACGACCTGCGCTTTCCCGAGCTGTACCGCCTATACGCCCATGCCGGGGCCGACCTGCTGCTGGTACCCAGCGCCTTCACCCACACCACGGGACAGGCCCACTGGGAACTGCTGCTGCGGGCGCGGGCGGTGGAAAACCTGGCCTACGTGCTGGCCCCCGCGCAGGGCGGAGTGCACGAAAACGGCCGCCAGACCTGGGGGCACAGCATGCTGGTGGACCCCTGGGGCCAGATCGTCAACACACTGGCGCAAGGCCCGGGCGTGGTGCTGGGCGACCTGGATGCCGGGCGCGTGCGCCAGGTGCGCACGCAGTTGCCAGCGCTGGAGCACCGCGCCCTGTGACGCTGCCGCCACGCACCCGTACACCCTGGCAGCGCTGGCGCAGCGCCTGGCGCCGGTGGTCGCTCTGGACCCTGCTGGTGGTCCTGGTGGCGTCCATGCTGATCACGCTGGTGTGGCTGGCCGGGCGTTACGAGGCCAGCCAGGTGCAGTCCCGGCTGGAGCGGGATGCAGCAGACGCGGGTTCCGACATCCGCACGGCGCTTTCACGCAACGTGCAGAGCCTGCAGGCGCTCCAGGCGGGCGACCCCGGCCTGCTGGCCTGGGAGGTCAATGCGACCGAACTGCTGCGCCTGCGCCGCGAACTGGTGCGCATCGAGTGGCGGGACAACAACCTGCGCCTGCGCGCGCATGCCCAGACGCCCTACCGCCCCTTGTCGTGGGATGCCGCGAGCCGCGAGGACGCGCATACCGATGCGGCACTTGCCTGCACCAATGCCCGCCGGTTGGGCGCGCCGGCGTATTCGGGCAGCTATTTCCAGCCCCATGGCGATGGCATGGGGTCGGAGATGATGGAGCTGTGCCTGCCACTCAACAGCGCCGGGCGTCCGTCCGGCTTCCTGGTGGCCACCTATTCACTGCAAGAAATGCTGGTGGACCTGGTGGGGCACAACCTGACCCGCAGCCAGGAGGCCTCGTTCACCGAGGCCGATGGCACCCGGCTGGCCGTACTGGGCGCGGCCAGACGCGGCACGCGCATGTTCACGGCCCAGCAGCTGCTCGATCTGCCGGGGACCACGCTGGTGCTGCGCATGGACCGCTGGCACGGTGCACCCAATCTCTTTCCCAACGTGCTGACCGCGCTGGTCACCGCCATGTCGATTGCGCTGGTGACCGTGATGGTGGTGCTGGTGCGGGACAACCGGCGCAGGCTGCGTGCAGAGCGGGACCTGGCGGATGCGCTCGCCTTTCGCAAGGCCATGGAAGACTCCCTGGTGACGGGCCTGCGCGCGCGTGACCTGCAGGGGCACATCACGTACGTCAACCCCGCGTTCTGCGCCATGGTGGGGTTCAGCCCGCAGGAGCTGCTCGGGCAAAGCACGTCCGCCCCTTACTGGCCGCCCGAATATGCCGATGAATACCGGCAGCGCCAGGCCACGCGCTTTGCCGGTGGCATGCCGCCGCGCGAGGGCTTCGAATCGGTCTTCATGCGCAAGGATGGCACGCGTTTTCCGGTGCTCATCATCGAGGCCCCGCTGATCAATGCCCAGGGGCTGCACACGGGCTGGATGAGCGCATTTCTGGACATCAGCGAACAGCGCCGCATCGAAGAACTCTCCCGCGCCTCGCAGGAACGCCTGCAGGCCACGGCGCGACTGGCCACCGTGGGCGAGATGGCGTCGCTGCTGAGCCACGAACTCAACCAGCCTCTGGCGGCCATTTCCAGCTATGCCACCGGGTCGCTGAACCTGCTCGATTCCAGCGCCCCCGGCAACCTGGAGGATGTGCGCATGGCGATGCAGCACATTGCCCGCCAGGCCGAGCGTGCCGGACGCGTGATCAAGAGCGTGCACGATTTCGTCCGCCGCCGCGACCAGACCCGCGAGGCCGTTCCGCCCCAGGAGCTGCTCGATGCCATCCTGCCCCTCATCAGCCTGCAGGCCCGCAAGCTGGGCGTGCGCGTGCACACCACGGTGGAGCCCCATCTGCCACGCACGCTGTGCGACCGCACCATGGTCGAGCAGGTGTTGCTGAACCTGGCGCGCAATGCCATGCAGGCCATGGACGACCCGGCCATCCACCCGCGCATTCTGGACATCCGGGTGCGGCGGGGGGCGTCCAATGCCTACAGCGGGTGGCTGGAGATCTCGGTCACCGACGGCGGCGTCGGCATCGCGCCCGAGGTGGCACAGCAGCTGTTCACGCCGTTCTTTACCACGCGTGCCGAAGGCATGGGCCTGGGCCTGAGCCTGTGCCGCACGGTGGTCGAGCAGCACGGCGGCTTCCTCGCGTACGAGTCCCATGCGCCGCGTGGTACGGTATTCACCTTCACCCTGCCCGTCTGCCAACCGACCCCGACCTGATGGAACCTGTATCCGACGCTATTGTGTACATCGTGGACGACGATGCGGGCGTGCGCGAAGCGCTGGCCTGGCTGCTGCGCTCTCGCCGCCTGCTCAGCGAATCGTTCGACAGCGCAGAGGCTTTTGATGCGATGCGGCTGGCACATCCCGCGCTGCGCCAGCCCTGCTGCCTGCTGCTGGATGTGCGCATGCCGGGCATGAGCGGCCTGGCCCTGTTCGATGTGCTGCTGGCGCGGGGCGAGCTGCCCGCCATGCCGGTCATCTTCCTGACCGGCCATGCCGACGTTCCCACAGCGGTTGATGCCGTCAAGCGCGGCGCCTTCGATTTCTATGAAAAGCCTTTTTCCGACAACGCACTGGTGGATCGCATCGAGCAGGCGCTGGCGCAGTCGGCAGCCCAGCTGGAACAGGTGCGCCAGCGCAGCAGCCTGCAGACACGCCTGCACGATCTGACCGAGCGCGAGCGCGATGTGATGGACCTCGTGGTCGCCGGCCTGCCCAACAAGCTGATCGCCGACCAGCTGGAGATCAGCGTGCGCACGGTCGAGGTGCACCGTGCGCGGGTATTCGACAAGATGCAGGTGAAGTCGGCGGTGGAGCTGGCCAACCTGCTGCGCACCGGGCCCTGACGGACCACCGGTGCGCCGCTGCGTACCGCTTTAGCCGCGGGGACGCTCACCCACGTAAATTTCAACCCGGCGGTTGCGGCTGCGGCCCTGTGCCGTGTCGTTGGTGGCAATGGGCTGGCGCGCGCCCATGCCTTCGATGGAGATGCGGCGCCCATCAACGCCCCGGCCCGTGAGGTAGTTGCGCGTGCTGGCCGCACGGTCCAGCGACAGCGGGTTGTTCACGGCGTCGCTGCCGGTACTGTCGGTGTGGCCGATGATGCGCACGTCCGTATTGGGGTTGTTGCGCAAGCCGTCAGCGAAGCGGTCGAGCACCGGGGCAAAGTTGGACTGGATGTCCGAGCGGCCCACGGCAAAGGAGATATCGCTCGGGATATCCAGCTTGAGCTGGTTGTCCTGCGTCTGGGTCACGGCGATGCCCGTGCCCTGGGTGGCCTGCTCCATCTCGCGCTTTTGGCGCTCCATGTTCTGCGACCAGATGTAGGTGCCCAGGGCTCCCACGCCGGCACCCACCACGGCACCCGTGCCCGCGCGACCGCCCGTGGCCGAACTGAGCACGGCGCCCGCCAGCGCGCCCACGCCCGCGCCCGTGGCGGTGCGGCGCTGGGTATCACTCATCTCGGCGCAACCGGTGGCCAGGATTACAACGGCGGCGACGCCGGAAAGAAGGTATTTGCGCATGGCTAGGCTCCTTGTGAATGATGGGACGGCATACAAATCCGATATTGACTCGGAATTGTGACTCTACGCCTTCGAAAGCATATCGGCCAGCCTGCGCGCCTTGTGTAGGACGAAAGCTTGCGAATACCAGCCCTGCATTCATTGCGCGGGCGGGTCGGTGCCATCGTCCGGCGGTGCTTTCAGTTCACCCCGCTGGCGACCGGAAAACATCGTCCACCAGACAATCAGCACAAGCACCGCCAACGCCAGCAACGCTTCAAGCAAAATCAGCCCCATGAAAATGACACTCCTGCGCCTTGTGATGACGGCGCTGATTGTAGGAACGCTGGCGGCCTGCTCCACCGCGCCCACGCCAAGCCCCGCGCGGTCCGGGGCCATCCCGGCGCCGCCGCCCACCGCAGGCGTGGCCCTGCCGGGCGACACCGCACCGCTGCCTTCGGCCATGGTGCAGCCCAGGAGCCGCTGGGTGCCCGTGCGCTGGGCCGAACTGCCCGGCTTTGCCGACGACGCCCTGCACGAAGCCTGGAACGCCTGGATCAAGGGCTGCGAGCGCCCGGCGCCCGCCTTCGCCCCCCTGTGCGGCGAAGTGCGCCAGCTCAGCATTGCCAGCGCCGAAGAGCAGCGCGCCTGGATGGTGCAGCGCCTGCAGCCCTACCGCGTCGAGACCGCCGATGGCAATGCCGAAGGCCTGCTCACCAGCTACTACGAGCCCATGATCGACGCCGCACGGCAGCCCGGCAACGGCTACACCGTGCCGGTGTACGGCCTGCCCGCCGGCCACGGCGCCCGCAAGCCCTGGTACACGCGCCAGCAGATCGACACCCTGCCCGAGGCCCAGGCCGCGTTGCAGGGCCGGGCGATTGCCTGGCTGCGCGACCCAATCGAATCCATGGTGCTGCACATCCAGGGCTCGGGCCGGCTGCAGATCACCGAGGCCGACGGCCGCATCACCACCGTGCGCGTGGCCTACGCCGGCACCAACGACCAGCCCTACCAGAGCGTGGGCCGCTGGCTGCTGGACCAGGGCGCGACGCGCGATGCCACCTGGCCGGGCATCCGCGCCTGGCTGGCGCAGAACCCGCAGCGCACCAACGAGCTGCTGTGGAGCAACCCGCGCTATGTGTTCTTTCGCGAAGAGCCCTTGAGCCCGCTGGATGCCCGGTTCGGCCCGCGCGGCGCGCAGGGCGTGCCCCTCACGCCCGGCCGCTCGATCGCCGTGGACCGCCAGAGCATTCCCTATGGCACGCCGGTATGGCTGGCCTCCCGGGGCCCGCAGATCTCGATGCAGCGCCTGGTGATGGCGCAGGACACCGGCAGCGCCATCGTGGGCGCGGTGCGGGCCGACTATTTTGCCGGCTGGGGCGCCGAGGCGGGCGAGCTGGCGGGGCGGCTCAAGCAGGGCCTGCGCCTGTGGGCGCTGTGGCCGCGCTGAGCGGGCCGCGTCGAAGCGAATCCCCTTGCAGTATCAGCGCTCCATGAGGTAGCGCACTACCTCGGGGGGCGATTCACCCCGATGGAACGCCAGCTTGCGCTCGCGCAGCGCCACATCCGACGCGGTCACCCGGTCAAAGCGGCGCAGGTGCTCGGTCCAGGACTCGTCCACGATCTGCTCCACATAGCGCGCCGGATCGGCCAGGTCGTGCAGCAAATCGCACGACAGCGCCCCCTGGCGCAGGCGGCTGCGGCGGCTTTCCTGCATGAGGGTGCGAAATTCCGTGGCGCGCGCCGGGTCGATGGTGTAGGTGATGGTGACCACCACGCGCCCGGCCTCGGGCGGCGTGGCCGCCACGGGCGCCTTGAAGGCCTGCGAAGGACTCAGGTCCTCTTCCATGTGGCGGTCGGTCACCAGGCGCTGCACCAGGGCCATGGCGACCACGCCGGTCAGCGCGGCCAGCGCCAAGCTGAGGTGCACCGACGCCACCGTGGCCACCTGCCCCCACAAGGCGGCGCCCAGCGCGGTGGCGCCCATGATGGCCATCTGGAAGATCGACATGCCGCGCGCGCGCACCCAGTTGGGCAGGGCCAGCTGGGCCGACACGCTGAGCGAATTGGCCGTGGTGATCCACGCCATGCCCGCCAGCACCATGGCGGGCACGGCCACATAGACATTGGATGCCATGGCCATCACCGCCATGGCGGCTGCCTGCAGCAGCGTGCCCCGGCGCACTAGCACATCGCGCGCCATGGCCTGGCGCAGGCGCGGCAAAAACATGGCCGCCACGATGGCGCCCGCCCCCATGGAGGCCAGCAGCAGCGTGAACGTTCCCGCGCCACCGCCATTCAGCCCCTTGGCCACCAGCGGCAGCAGGGCCATCAGCGCCGTGGCGTTCAGGAAAAACACGGCGATGCGCCACAGCACGGCCCGCATGCGCGGCGACTGGTGCACGAACTGCAGGCCCACGCGCATGGCACTGGGCAGCTTTTCGCGGCCCAGCGGGCTGGGCACATGGGCGCGCTTCCAGCGCATGATCACCAGGCCCGACACCACCGAGAGTACGGCGTTGAGCACAAACACCCAGGCACTGCCGGCGCTGGCGATGATGGCGCCGGCCAGCAGCGGGCCGATGATGCGCGAGGCGTTCATGGCCACGCCGTTGAGGGCCAGCGCCGCGGGCAGCTGCGGACGGCTGACCAGCTCGGGCACGATGGCCGAGAACACCGGCCAGCGCATGGCCAGGCCGATGCCGTTGGCAAAGGTCAGCGCCAGCAGCAGCGGCGCCGTCATGCCGCCGGCCAGCACGGCCACGCACAGCACCAGCGCCACCACCGCCACCCAGAACTGCGTGGCGATGAAGTAGCGCCGCCGGTCCAGGATATCGGCCAGCGCCCCGCTGGGCAGGCCCAGCAAAAAGACCGGCAGCGTGGACGCCGACTGCACCAGCGCCACCAGGATGGGCGACGAGGTGAGTGTGGTCATGAGCCAGGCGGCCGCCACGTCGTTCATCCACATGCAGGTGTTGGCCGCCACCCAGGTGAGCCAGAGCATGCGAAATACCGGCACCGACAGCGGCGCCAGCGGCGAAAGAGAGGCCCGCTGGGCCGCGCTTTCGTCCAGCCTGGCGGTGGCGGCCTCTTCGGCACCCAGGGCGGCCGCCGCCACATCGGCCGGCGACGGGGCGGAATCAGGGGATGGGACGGGAAAAACGCCGTGGGCGCTGTCGTGGGGCGGCTGTGGAGGCATGGCTCGCCATTGTGCTGCGTAAGGGCGCGGAGCGCAGCGCCCGCCTGCGCGACCCGGAGTGGACCAGGGTCTGGTTTTCGCTGCAACTGGAGCAAAACAGCCTACATCGCCTTACCAGAAAGCACCTTATGCTATCGAATAAATAGCGCTCAGGAGCGCCCGCGGGCCAGGTGCGTGAGCGGCAAGGCGCTGCTGTCCTTCACCTCGCCCAGCGAAAAGCTGGTGTGCATGTCTTTCACATTGGGCAGATTGAGCAGCACATCGCGGGCAAACAGCGAGAAGCTGTCCAGGTCGCGTGCCACCACCTGCAGCTCGAAGGTGCCGGTGCCGCTGATGTAGTGGCAGGACACCACTTCGGGGATCTGCCGGATGGCCACTTCCATCGCACGGGTCAGGTTGCCCGTGCTGCGGTCGGCGTCCAGCCGCACGAAGGCCAGCACCCCCAGGCCGATCTTGTGCCGGTCGATCTCGGCGTGGTAGCCCTTGATGAAGCCTTCTTCCTCCAGCGCCCGCACACGCCGCCAGCAGGGCGCGGCCGACAGGCCCGCGCGCTGGGCCAGTTCGGCGTTGGTCAGCCGGGCGTTGGCCTGCAGTTCGCCCAGGATGGCGAGGTCAAATTTGTCCAAACTATGCATGATTTTCAGATTCTAAGAAAGATCCTTTCTGAATCAAGGGTAAACGTGGCATGAAAACGCAAGCACATAGCGCGTCACAGTGCCTAAACTGCCTGCAAAGCCATTCCACGCCAAAAGGCTGCCCACCCGGCGGCCTTTTTGGCTCGCCCCCCTTCTGGAGCACCACCATGAACGCCCCCCTGCCCGAGCACATCCGTAAAGCGCTGGAAACCGTCACGCTCGACGACAAATACACCCTGGGCGGAGGCCGGGCCTTCATGAGCGGCGTGCAGGCCCTGGTGCGCCTGCCCATGCTGCAGCGCCAGCGCGACGCCGCTGCGGGCCTGAACACCGCCGGCTTCATCAGCGGCTATCGGGGCTCGCCGCTGGGGACGTATGACCAGTCGCTGTGGGCCGCCAAGAAGCACCTGGCCGCCAACAACATCGTCTTCCAGCCCGGCGTGAACGAGGAACTGGCCGCCACGGCGGTGTGGGGCACGCAGCAGCTTGACCTGTACCCGCAAAGCAAGAAGTTCGACGGCGTCTTCGGCATCTGGTACGGCAAAGGACCGGGCGTGGACCGCTGCTCGGACGTGTTCAAGCACGCCAACATGGCCGGCACGGCCCAGCATGGCGGCGTGATTGCGATCGCGGGCGACGACCACATCAGCAAGAGCAGCACGGCAGCGCACCAGAGCGACCATATCTTCAAGGCCTGCGGGTTGCCGGTGTTCTTCCCGAGCAACGTGCAGGACATTCTGGACATGGGCCTGCACGCGTTTGCCATGAGCCGCTTTTCGGGCGTGTGGTCGGGCATGAAGACGATCCAGGAGGTGGTGGAATCGTCCAGCAGCATCAGCGTGGACCCGGATCGCGTGCAGATCATCCTGCCCGAAGACTTTGCCATGCCACCGGGCGGCCTGCACATCCGCTGGCCCGATGCGCCGCTGGAGCAGGAGGCGCGCCTGATGGACTACAAGTGGTATGCGGCCCTGGCCTATGTGCGCGCCAACAAGCTCAACTACAACGTGATCCAGGGCCCCAACGACCGCTTCGGCATCATCGCCAGCGGCAAGGCCTACAACGACACCCGCCAGGCCCTGGTGGACCTGGGGCTCGACGACGACACCTGCCGCCAGCTCGGCATCCGCGTGCACAAGGTCAACGTGGTGTGGCCGCTCGAAGCCACCATTACCCGCGACTTCGCGCAGGGCCTGCAGGAGATCCTGGTGGTGGAAGAAAAGCGCCAGGTCATCGAATACCAGATCAAGGAAGAGCTCTACAACTGGCGCGCCGATGTGCGCCCCAACGTGCTGGGCAAGTTCGACGAGGTCGAGGGCGACAACTCGGGCGGCGAGTGGTCCATGGCCAACCCCGGCCAGAACTGGCTGCTGCGTGCCAAGGCCGACCTCACGCCCGCCATCATCGCCAAGGCCATTGCCAAGCGCCTCAAGAAACTCGGCGTGCCCGGCGACACCATCGCCCGCATGGATGCGCGCCTGGCCATCATCGAGGCCAGCGAACGCGCCATGACCGCGCTGAAGGTGGACACGGGTGAGCGCGCCCCATGGTTCTGCAGCGGCTGCCCGCACAACACCAGCACCCGCGTGCCCGAGGGCTCGCGCGCCGTGGCCGGCATCGGCTGCCACTACATGACGGTGTGGATGGACCGCAGCACATCCACCTTCACGCAGATGGGCGGCGAGGGCGTGAGCTGGGTGGGCCAGGCACCGTTCACCAAGGACGCGCATGTGTTTGCCAACCTGGGCGACGGCACCTACTTTCACAGCGGCCTGCTGGCGATTCGCCAGAGCATCGCGGCGGGCGTGAACATCACCTACAAGGTTCTGTACAACGATGCCGTGGCCATGACCGGCGGCCAGCAGGTGGGCGAGCGGCCCGAGGGACATTCGGTGGCGCAGATTGCGCACAGCCTGCGCGCCGAGGGGGTGGTGAAACTGGTCGTTGTCACCGACGAGCCCGAGAAATACCACGGCCGCACGCACCGGCTGGACAGCAGCGCCGTGCGCGCCGGCCACCCCGAACTGATCAACGACCTGCCGCCCGGCGTCGAGGTGTTTCACCGCGACGAGCTCGACCGCATCCAGCGCGAATTACGGGAAATCAAAGGCTGCACGGCGATCATCTACGACCAGACCTGCGCTACCGAAAAGCGCCGCCGCCGCAAACGCGGCTCCCTGGTCGACCCGGCCAAGCGCGTGGTGATCAACGAACTGGTCTGCGAAGGCTGCGGCGATTGCTCGGTGCAGTCCAACTGCCTGTCGGTCGAGCCCGTGGAAACCGAATTCGGCCGCAAACGCCGCATCAACCAGAGCACCTGCAACAAGGACTATTCCTGCCTCAAGGGCTTCTGCCCGAGCTTTGTGACCGTGGAAGGCGGCCAGCTCAAGAAGCCCAGGAAGGAGAAGAAGGGCGACCTCTCGGCGCTGCCCGCCATCCCCGAGCCCGTGCTGCCGGTGGCCGAAAGCGCCTGGGGCATCGTGGTGGGCGGCGTGGGCGGCACGGGGGTGATCACCATCGGCTCGCTGCTGGGCATGGCGGCGCACCTCGAAGGCAAGGGCGTGGTCACGCAGGACGCCGGTGGCCTGGCGCAAAAGGGCGGTGCCACCTGGAGCCACATCCAGATCGCCAACCGGCCCGACGCCATCTACACCACCAAGGTCGATACCGCCAAGGCCGACCTGGTGATCGGCTGTGATTCCATCGTGGCCGCCCACAAGTACACGCTGGCCGTGATGCAGCCGGGCCGCACCTTCGTGGCCCTCAACACGCATGGCACGCCCACGGCGGCGTTCGTGACCAACCCGAACTGGCAGTTCCCGGGCGCCAACTGCGACAGCGCCATTGCGGCGGCTGTGGGCGCAGGCGGCGTGGGCAGCTTCGACGCGGAACAGGTGGCCACGCAGCTGCTGGGTGACAGCATCTACACCAACCCGCTGATGCTGGGCTACGCCTGGCAAAAGGGCCGCGTGCCCCTGACCCTGGCCTCGCTGATGCGTGCCATGGAACTCAATGGCGTGCAGGTGGAGAACAACCAGGCAGCGTTTGAATGGGGCCGCCGCTGCGCCCATGACCTGGCCTCGGTGCAGGCGCTGTTTGCCGCGGCGCAGGTGATCCAGTTCGTCAAGAAGCCATCGCTGGCCGAAATGGTGGGCAAGCGGGTGGAGTTCCTCACCGGCTACCAGAACGCCGCCTACGCAGCCGACTACCAGGCCTTTGTCGACAAAGTGAAGACGGCCGAAGCGAAGCTGGGCACCACCACCCGCCTGTCCGAGACCGTGGCCCGCTATCTTTTCAAGCTCATGGCCTACAAGGATGAATACGAAGTGGCGCGCCTGCACACCGACAAGGCCTTCACGGACAAGATCGCCGCCATGTTCGAGGGCGACTACAAGCTGGTGCACCATCTCGCGCCGCCCCTCGCGGCGAAGAAAAATGACAAGGGCGAGTTGGTCAAGCAGCCCTATGGCCCCTGGATGCGCAGCGCCTTTGGCCTGCTGGCCAAGCTGAAAGGCTTGCGCGGCACCGCCCTGGACATCTTCGGCAAGACCGGCGAGCGCCGCATGGAGCGCGCCCTGATCGGGGAATACCGCGCCTGCATCGACGAGCTGCTGGCCGGCCTCACCCCCGAGAAGCTGCCACTGGCCGTGGAGATTGCCAGCATCCCCGAAGGCATCCGCGGCTATGGCCATGTGAAGGAGCGCCACCTGAAGACGGCACGCCCGAAATGGGACGGCCTGATGGCGCAATGGCGCGGCGGCCAGACGACCGCGCCCCGGCGCCAGGCGGCCTGAACCCGCGCCATGGCCCGCGGCGCCCGGGGGCGGCGCGGGTTGCAACTATCAAAAAGAGAGCATTTGGCGCTTGCCCATCCAGCGCCAAAGGCTCTTTTCTTCAGCAATTGCGACGCTCCCTCGGCAGATCCACCGTGAGCGGCTAACACCCGGCACCGGCTTGGGTCTTAGCCCTTGGGTGCCGGGCGGGGGGCCGCATACAATGGTCTGTTTCGCCCCGGCAGGTGCGTGTCAAGCGTGTCTGCGGCGGGTTCTGTGTGTTTCGACCATCCATTGTGGAGTCCTGTCCGTGTTTATTTCTTCTGCTTTTGCCCAGACCGCTCCTGCTGCCGCCACGGGTGGCGGTGACATCATGTCCTCGCTCACGGGCATGCTGCCCCTGGTGCTGATGTTCGTGGTGCTGTATTTCGTCATGATCCGCCCCCAGATGAAGCGCCAGAAGGAGCACCGCGCCATGATCGACGCCATTGCCAAGGGCGACGAAGTGGCCACGGCCGGCGGCATCATCGGCAAGGTCACGCGCCTGTCCGAAGGTTTCCTGCACATCGAGATCGCCAGCGGCGTGGAAGTGCAGATCCAGCGCAGCGCCGTGGCACAGGTGCTGCCCAAGGGCACGGTCAAGTAAAGATGCACATTCCCCTGAGCGGCTGCGCCGCTTCCCCCTTCTCGCGCGCAATGCGCGCGAAGGGGGACGATGCCGATGGCCTGGCCAAGCCAGTCCCACGGCATCCCTGGCAGGGGTTGGCGCCATGCGCCATGGACAACTGAGTAGAGCGCGATCATGAACCGTTACCCGGTCTGGAAGTACGCGATCCTGGTGATCGTGCTGCTGGTAGGTGCCTTGTACACCCTGCCCAATTTCTTCGGCGAAGCACCTGCTGTGCAGGTTTCGTCCGCCAAGGCCACCGTCAAGGTGGATGCGGCCGTGCAGCAGCGCGTGGAGGAGGTGCTCAAGGAGGCGGGCGTCACCCCCGACCTCGTGACGCTCGAAGGCGGCTCGGTGCGCGCACGCGTGGACACCCCCGACACCCAGCTCAAGGCCCGGGACGCGATCCAGAAGGCCCTGGTGCCCGACCCCGCCAATCCCTCGTACATCGTGGCGCTGAACCTGGTGTCGCGCTCACCGGCCTGGCTCACGGCCCTGCATGCGCGCCCCATGTACCTGGGGCTGGACCTGCGCGGTGGCGTGCACTTCATGCTGCAGGTGGACATGCAGGCCGCGCTGACCAAGAAGGCCGAGTCCTATGCGGGCGACATCCGCACCGCGCTGCGTGACAAGAACATCCGCCACGGCGGCATCAGCCGCGACAGCCAGACCATCGACATCAAGGTGCGCGACGAAGCCACGCAGACGGCAACCCGCAACCTGATCTCCGACCAGTTCCCCGACCTGCAGACCGTCAGCACGCCCGAGGGCAGCGAATTCAGGCTGCGCGCCACCATCAAGCCCGAGGCCACGCGCCGTGTGCAGGAACAGGCGCTCAAGCAGAACATCGTCACCCTGCACAACCGGATCAACGAACTCGGCGTGGCCGAACCCGTGATCCAGCAGCAGGGCCTGGACCGCATCGTGGTGCAGCTGCCCGGCGTGCAGGACACGGCCAAGGCCAAGGACATCCTGGGACGCACCGCCACGCTGGAGGTGCGCCTGGTGGACGAAGGCACCGAAGCGCGCGCTGCAGAAGCCGGCCGGGGCCCGGTGCCGTTTGGCTCCGAGCGCTACCTGGAACGCAACGGCCAGCCTGTCATCGTGAAAAAGCAGGTCATCCTGACCGGCGAGAACCTGACCGACGCCCAGCCCGGCTTCGATGGGCAGACCCAGGAACCCACCGTGAACCTCACGCTCGATGCCAAGGGCTCGCGCATCTTCCGCGACATCACGCGCGAAAACATCGGCAAGCGCATGGCCATCGTGCTGTTTGAAAAGGGCAAGGGCGAGGTGGTCACGGCCCCCGTGATCCGCTCCGAAATCGGCGGCGGCCGCGTGCAGATCTCCGGCCGCATGACCACGGCCGAGGCCAACGACACCGCGCTGCTGCTGCGCGCCGGCTCGCTGGCCGCGCCCATGGAGATCATCGAGGAATTCACCATCGGCCCGAGCCTGGGCGCCGACAACATCGAGCGCGGCATCCACAGCGTGGTCTGGGGCATGGTGGCCGTGGCCGCCTTCATGTGCGTGTATTACCGGTTGTTTGGCGTGTTTTCCACGCTGGCGCTCTCGGTGAACGTGCTGCTGCTGCTGGCCATCCTGTCGATGCTGCAAGCCACGCTGACGCTGCCCGGCATTGCCGCCATGGCGCTGGCGCTGGGTGTGGCGATCGACTCGAACGTACTGATCAACGAGCGCATCCGCGAGGAGCTGCGCGACGGCATGTCGCCCCAGGCGGCCATCCACGCGGGTTACGAACGCGCCTGGGCGACCATTCTGGACTCCAACGTGACCACGCTGGTCGTCGGTCTGGCGTTGCTGGCGTTTGGCTCGGGACCCGTGCGCGGTTTTGCCGTGGTGCACACCATCGGCATCCTGACCAGCATGTTCTCGGCCGTTTTCTTCTCGCGCGGCGTGGTGAACCTCTGGTATGGCCGCCAGAAAAAGCTCAAGAGCGTGTCGATCGGACAGGTCTGGAAAGCAGACGCCGACTCCGCCGTGGCCAAGACCAACTAAAGGAGGAAGACCATGGAATTCTTCGTTCCAGCATCACATGCGCTGCGCGCCTATGAGCTTCCTCTGAAAACTCCAACCAAGGAATAAAAATCATGGAGTTTTTCCGCATCAGAAAAGACATCCCCTTCATGAAGCACGCGTTGGTTTTCAACGCGATCTCCTTCATCACCTTTGCGCTGGCCGTGTTCTTCCTGATCACGCGCGGCCTGCACCTGTCGGTGGAGTTCACCGGCGGCACGGTGATGGAGGTGGCATACAGCCAGCCGGCAGAACTGGCCAAGGTGCGCGAGACGGTCTCCGGCCTGGGCTACCCCGACGTGCAGGTGCAGAACTTCGGCACCGCGCGCGACGTGATGATCCGCCTGCCCGTGCAAAAGGGGGTGACCTCTGCCCAGCAGAGCGAGCAGGTCATTGCGGCGCTGAAGACGGCTGATCCGGCCGTCACGCTGCGGCGCACCGAGTTTGTCGGCCCGCAGGTGGGCGAAGAGCTGGTGCACGGTGGCCTCATGGCGCTGGCCATGGTGGTGGTGGGCATCGTGGTTTACCTCGCTTTTCGCTTCGAGTGGAAGTTCGGCGTGGCCGCCATCATTGCCAACCTGCACGATGTGGTGATCATCCTGGGTTTCTTCGCGTTCTTCCAATGGGAGTTTTCGCTATCGGTGCTGGCGGCCGTGCTGGCGGTGCTGGGTTACTCGGTCAACGAGTCGGTGGTGATCTTCGACCGGATCCGCGAGGCCTTCCGCAAATACCGCAAGATGAACACGCACGAGGTGATCGACCACGCGATCACCAGCACCATGAGCCGCACCATCATCACCCACGCATCGACGGAAGCGATGGTGCTGTCGATGTTCTTCTTTGGCGGACCCAGCCTGCACAACTTTGCGCTGGCGCTCACCATCGGCATCCTGTTCGGCATTTACTCGTCGGTGTTCGTGGCCGCCGCCATTGCCATGTGGCTGGGCGTGAAACGGGAAGACCTGGTCAAGACAGCCAGGAAAGAGAACGAGGATCCGAACGATCCCAACGCCGGGGCCACGGTCTGACACGCTAGCATTGACGCATGGCTGCCCCCCCCCCTTCTCCTCCGCAGCGTCGACTGGCCCGCCAGGCGCGCCAGAAGTTTGTGGAAGGAGTCTGCGCCGGGTTGCCTGATGTGGACCAGGCGGTTCTGGATTTCCTGACCCAGCTGATGTCCCAGACCGGCACGCAGCGCGAGATGCAGTCGCGGCGCGATGCCTGGCTGCTGTACCAGCAGCACCACGGCGACTGGCTGGCGCGCATGGTCAAGGCCCTGCGCGATGCACTGGTTCCCCCTGTCAGCGCGACGCGCGACAGCCGGACCACTGGCGCGCAGTTCGAGTTGCTCAGCGACGATGTGGTGGAGAACAAGATCGCTGCCTCGCGCATGGCGCTCACGATCACCGAACAGGTCAGCCAGCAGTTCGACACGGTACGCCAGCGAACCCAGTCGCTGGAAGGCCAGGACCTCGACAGCAATGACATCCTGCGCCCCGAGGCCGTCTGCCTGATCGTCGTCGAGCAATGGTGCGATGCGGGCCTGCAGCGCACGGATCTGCTGACCGTGGTGGACCCCCTGCAGCGCGACCTGGCCAACCTGCTGCAAAAGCAGTACCAGGCTGTGAACGTGTTCTATGTGGAGCAGGGCATCACCCCGCAAAACAACCTGCGGGCGCGCGTGCGTCGGACCGACGGCGGTGCAGTGACCGGCAACGATGGCGGAGCGGGTGGACTGGCATCGCAGGCACTGGCGCAAACGCGGGGGGCCATGGCCGCAGCGCACGCAGCGCCACCGAGGCAGTCCCAGCCCCAGGGCATGGGAACGGCCTTCGCCACGGGCATGACGCCACTGTCGCGCGCACGCCTGCGGGCACAGGGCATCATGGGCCAGCTGCGGCGGCTGCTCACGCAGCCCGCCACCGGCATTGACCTGGTCCATGCGCCGCCCGCATCGGCGGCGCTGGCGCATGCCCTCACGGCCCACCGCGTCCAGGCGGACACCTATTACAACGGTGTCGCCACGCGCATCGAAGACTACAGCCCCGCCGCGGTGGTCCAGCTGGCGGGCGCAGTCCGGGAGCGATCCACCGAGTTGAAGAAAAAAGCCTCGACGGCAGGAGAGAAGGCCATCATCGAGGTGGTGGCGCTGATGTTCCAGAGCATTCTGGCCGAGGACCGCATTCCCCCCGCCGTGCGCGTGTGGTTCGCACGCCTGCAGGTTCCGGTGCTGCGCGTGGCGCTGGCCGAACCGGAATTCTTCAGCAACAGCGCTCATCCTGCACGCCAGCTCATCGACCGCATGGGTGCGTGCGTCATGGGATTTGATGCCACCACCATCAATGGCAGCGCATTGGAGGCCGAAATTCGCCGCGTGGTGCAGGTGATCGAACAGTATCCCGAGACCGGGCGCCGGGTCTTTCAACTGGTGTACGACGAATTCGAGAACTTCCTGTCGAAGTTCCTGACCGAAAAGCAGGCCACCTCGCACCTTGTCAGCGTGGCCCAGCAGGTGGAACAGAAGGAAACGCTGGCCATCCAGTACACGATCGAGCTGCGCACCATGCTGCGCGACATGCCGGTGCGCGACGAGATTCGGGAGTTCCTCTTCAAGACCTGGGCCGAGGTACTGGCCCTCTCGGCAGTGCGCGAGGGCCCACAGCACGCCGACACCATCACATTCAAGCGCACGGCCGCCGATCTGGTGTGGGCTGCCAGTGCCAAACCCCATCGCAGCGAACGGGCACAGGTCATCCAGAGCCTTCCGGGCCTGCTGCAGCGCCTGCGCCAGGGCCTGGTATTGATGGGGGTCCAGGGAGCCGCCCAGGATGCCCAGATCAAGGTGCTGACCGATACCCTGGCCGATGCCTTCCTGTCCAAGACCGCGTCCATTCCGCAGGCCCACATCGACGCCATGGCCAAGCGTCTGGCCAACCTGGAAGACTTCATCGGGGATGCCACGCTGGGAGACATGCCGTTCAATGCCGACAGCATCGAAATGATGCTCGGCATCGACGCCTCCTCCATCCACGTGATTGCCGACAACGGCGCCCCGGTGGACGATGCCATGGTGGCGTGGGCCCAGGAACTGCAGCGCGGTGCGTGGTTCACACTGGACCACAACGGGGCTTCGGCCCAGGTGCAGTACGCCTGGCAGAGCCAGCGCAAGCAATTGCACCTCTTCGCTGCCACGGACGGCAGCAGCTACCTCATCCAGCTGCGCCGGCTGGCGGCCTACCTGCAGTCCGGGCTGCTGGTGGCGCAGGACGAGGAAGGCCTGACCTTGCGCGCCACGCGCGACGCGCTGGCCAAGCTGGACGCCAATCCGGAGCGGCTGCTGGGCTGAGGCACCCCGGCCGGCAGCGCAGGGCCGCTCAGGCGCTGCCCATGCGCTGAAACAAACCGCCCGGCAGCCGGGCCACGGCACCGGCCAGCTCCAGCTCCAGCAGCTCGACCTGCATGGCGGCGGTGTCCATGCCCGTGCGCGCCATCAGTGCATCGAGCCCCACCGGATCGAACCCCATCGCCTGCAGCAATGCGCTTTCGGGCGGATGGGCGGGCGCCGTCCCAGGAGAAGCCGGCAGTGGTGGCGCCGATGCAGCGGGAAAGTGGAGTTCTTCCAGCACATCCTGCACCGACTCCACCAACTTGGCGCCCTGCCGAATCAGGGAATGGCATCCGCGCGACTGGGGTGCATGGATGGAGCCCGGAATGGCGAACACTTCACGGCCCTGCTCCACCGCCAGCCGGGCCGTGATCAGCGAACCCGATGCCAGTGCCGCTTCCACGACCAGCGTTCCCTGCGAAAGCCCTGCAATGATGCGGTTGCGCTTGGGAAAATTGGGCGCCAGCGGCGGTGTGCCCAGGGGGTATTCGCTGATCAGCAGGCCGTGTGCGGCGATGCGCCGTGCCAGCCCCAGATTCTGGCGGGGGTACACCCTGTCAAGCCCGGTGCCGACCACCGCAATCGTGGCGGGGAATGTGGCATCTGCCATTGCGCTGTCCAGCGCCCCCTCATGGGCCGCAGCATCCACCCCCAGCGCCAGCCCAGACACGATGGTCAGCCCCGCCGCATGCAGCGCACGCGCAAACTGCCGTGCGTTGTCCGCCCCCTGGGCCGTGGGATTGCGGCTGCCCACGATGGCCAGACAATGCCCGGTGGAAAAAGGCCGGGCGGCCCACAACGCCGCAGGTCCGATGCCATACAGCACCAGCGGAGGGTCTTCTGTGTCGAGCAGGGCCTCTGGGTAACGCGCATCGCCCAGGGTCAGGAACACCCGCTCAGTCCCGTCTGGCGCCGGCCCCTGAAGCCAGGCCCAGGTGGTCTCCAGTTGCGGCGCCAGGCCCTCGGGAACCTGGCTCAGGGCCCGGGCCTGCACGGGCGTGACGCACTGCCCCAGCGCCCCCTCGGATTGCTGAAAAATGGCGGCAGGAAGACCAAAAGCCGCCAGGAGGCGGCGGGCCGTGCTGTTGCCGACGCCCGGTGTCAGCGTCAGGCGCAGCCAGCCGGAGAGTTCATCGATGTCCATGGTCAGGACAGAGGAAACACACGGGACACCGAGGCCGCAGCATGGCCACCGGCGCCCTCCTTATTCGGGATTGACCAGACGGTCACCCACCCGCACGCCGGTGCGGATTTCCAGAATCAACGCATAGGAAACCCGGTCAAAGGTGCGGAACACCATCACATGGCCATTGCGCTCGCTGGGCAGCTTGATCACCGTCTTCGCGGCATCGGTGCTGTCCTTGAGGCGATCACCCTTGGTCATGATGTGAAGCACCTGGCCGGCTTCCATGCCGTCCTTCGTGCCCCGGTTGATGGCAATGACCTGGTTCTGTGCGGCGTAGGTCACCGAGTTGCCGCCATAAATCGAGACCACCCGCGCATCGACCTCCACCTGGGGTGCGCGTGGCGTATAGCTGACGAAAGCGCGCGCAGGCGCTGGCAGCAGCCGGTCTCCCGCACGAACCTCTTCCTTGGTCGCAGACAGCGCCACGGTGGCGGGCACGTAGTCATACGCAATGCCGCCCTTGCCATTGGCCGATTCTTCCACCGACTCGCCACGCACCAGCTCTGCCTTGCCGACATATTGCGCTTCGTAACCCAGGATTTCACCCGTCAAGGGGTCCTTGAGGGCAATGGCATCCCGGAACACCCGGTAGTGGCGGGATGCACCGGCCTCCATCCGCAGCGGGCTGGATTCATCGCCCCGGGCATAGGCACGGTCGCCGTCGGCCATCAGCACGCGCTCGTCCACGGTGGCCACGATGCGCGGCGCACGCTGGAGCACCTCGGCGTCCACCACCAGCGGCTCCACCAGGAAAGGCTCGATGAGGTGCGGCTTGAGTGTGGGCAGGGCGGTATCGGCCAGGCTGTCGCTGCGCGTGCGGGGTGACACCCGCACCGTGTCAGGCGCGCCGCGGGCGCTGGTGCGCAGGCGCGCATAGCCGCCGTTCTTTTCAAGATGGAGCGTCTGGCCCGGAAAGATCAGATGGGGATTGGGCAGGGCCTGGAGGTTCATGCCCCACAGCTCGGGCCAGCGCCATGGGCGCTGGAGGTACATCCCCGAAATACCCCAGAGCGTGTCTCCGCGTTTCACCACATAGGTGTCAGGAGCCCCGGGTGCCAGCTCGGAAAGAGGAACGCCACGTTCGGCCACCTGTTGCGCCGTGGCACGCTGGCCGCTCGAAACAGGATAGTTCTGCGCGTGAACCGGCACGGCAAGCAAAGCGCCGGCAATTACTGTCAACGCACCCAGGGCGGTTCGCCGCACGCTGGTGAATGCCGTCATGTTGTTCCTTTTTTGATGCATTGTGAAACGCCCCCTCACTGGCGCCGCGATCGATTGCCCAATGCAAGCCGCCGGGCAGATACGTTACAAACCGTCTGAGATTTTCTGCTCAAGCCCTTGATTGGGCAACGAATAATGCACCAGGCGGCTGCAGCGCGGGGCAAAAGTGGCGAAAATAGCGACAGCTTTCACCTTCATTCATGGCAATTCTTCCCATTCTCTGTTATCCGGACCCCCGTCTTCACAAGGTCGCTCAGCCGGTCCAGGCAGTGGACGCCCGTGTCCAGGCGCTGGTTGCGGACATGCTCGCCACCATGTACGACGCCCACGGCATCGGCCTGGCAGCCACGCAGATCGACGTGCACGAGCGCATCGTGGTCATCGATGTCTCCGAGGAGCGCAACGAGCCGCTGGTGCTGATCAATCCGGAGATCGTCTGGGCCAGCCCGGAAAAGCATGTGGGCGACGAGGGCTGCCTTTCGGTGCCTGGCATCTACGACGGCGTGGAACGCGCGGCGGCCGTGCATGTGCGGGCGCTGGATGCGCAGGGGCAGTCGCGCACCCTCGAAGCCGAAGGCCTGCTGGCCGTCTGCATGCAGCATGAGATGGACCACCTCATGGGCAAGGTGTTCGTGGAATACCTCTCGCCGCTCAAGCGCAACCGCATCAAGACGAAGATGCTCAAACAGCAAAGAGAAGCACGCGAGTGAGTACCAACGCACTGCGCCGCCTTGGCATCGGCGCCGGTGCGCTGGTTCTGGTGGGACTGCTGTCGGCCTGTGCCTCGCCGGACCGGGAAAAACCCGGGGCCACCCGCGCCGAAGTGCTGTCGCGGCTGGGTCCGCCCTCCAGTGCGACCGCCCTGGAAGGCGGGGCAGAACGCCTGCTTTACTCCACTCTGCCAGCGGGCCGCCAGGTGTTCCACCTGGACTTCGATGCCGCCGGACGCCTTCAGCGCGTCGAGCAGACCCTCACCTTCGCCCGCTTCTCGGGCATTGCACTCAACGCATGGACCGCGGCCGACGTCGAGCGCAGCTTCGGCCCGCCGATGCTGATCGAGCGGGTGGCCCGCTTTGATGGCGATGTCTGGACCTACCGGTTCATGGACGACTACGAACCGCGCATGGCGCACATCCACATCGACCACGCGGGCACGGTACGCCAGCTGCTCTTCACCGACGACCAGCCCGTGGGCGATGACCGGAACCCCTGAGAGCGATCGCCCGACATTCCTTCATGAACATCATCTTTGCCGGAACCCCCGAATTCGCCCGCATTGCCTTGCAACGCCTGCTGGACGCCGGATTCACCGTCCCCCTTGTCCTCACCCAGCCCGACCGTCCCGCGGGCCGGGGCATGAAACTGCAGGCCTCGCCCGTCAAGCAATGCGCACTGGAGCATGGCATTGCGGTGGCCCAGCCCCGCAGCCTGCGCCTGGATGGCAAATTTCCAGAAGACGCCGCTGCTGCACGCGACGCCTTGCAGGCCGCCCAGGCCGATGTAATGGTGGTGGCCGCCTACGGCCTGATCCTGCCGCAGTGGGTGCTGGATGCCATGAGCGCCGCCTGGCCGCCCGAAGGCGCGAAGGCCCCCTCGGGGAGCGTGGGGGCCAGGGGCCTGGGTTGCCTGAACATCCACGCCAGCCTGCTGCCACGCTGGCGCGGCGCCGCCCCCATCCACCGCGCCATTCAAGCGGGCGATGCCGAGACGGGCGTCACCATCATGCAGATGGATGCGGGCCTGGACACGGGCGCCATGCTGCTGACCGAAAAGCTGGCCATCACCCCCCGCGACACCACGGCCTCGCTGCACGACCGGCTGGCCCACATGGGCGGCCGGCTGATCGTGGAGGCCCTGGAGCTGGCGGCCTGCGGCGGCCTGCAGCCGGTGGCGCAGCCGGCGCAGGGCGTGACCTATGCCCACAAGATCGAAAAATCCGAAAGCACGGTGGACTGGTCGCTGCCGGCCGAGGTGATCGGCCGGCAGATCCGGGCCTTCAACCCTTTTCCCGGGGCAAGCACCACACTGGGCACCGAGACCATCAAACTCTGGGACTATGAACTCCATAGCCATCAGAGCACACCGGACAAGCGCTACGGCCAGATCTTGTCCGTAGACAACACCGGCGTGCTGGTGGCCTGCGGCGAAGGCGCCCTGCGCCTGACCAGCCTGCAGCGGTCCGGCGGCAAGCGCTTGCCCGCCTCCGAGTTCCTGCGCGGCTTCCCGCTGCAACCCGGCATGGTGCTGGGGGCCGAGCCTCCCGCGCCAGCGATCGCGTCCACGGGCCCATGAGCATCGCGTCGGTCCGCCAGACCCTGCGCCACCCGGCGTTTCGCCTGGCCATCACCGACATGGCCGGCACCTCGCTGGGCCTGGCCGCCTGGGCCATGGTGACGGGCGTGGCCATGGTCAAAAGCGGCATGTCGGTGTCCATGGCGATTTTCATGTCACTGGTGGTCTATGCCGGCAGCGCCCAGCTGGCCGTGATTCCGCTGCTGGCCACCGGGGCGCCGCTGTGGGTGGTCTGGCTCACGGCGTCGTGCGTGAACCTGCGCTTCGTGATCTTCAGCAGCCTGTGGCGCAGCTACTTTGCGCACCTGCCGCGGCGCTGGCGCGTGACCATTGGCTACTTCAGCGGCGACGTGATCTTCGTGGCCTTCATGAAGCGCTTTCCGGCACCGCAGCCTGCGCCCGACCAGCTGCCCTATTTCTGGGGCGCCGCCGCCACCAACTGGCTGGCCTGGCAGGTGCCGTCGATTGCCGGCATCCTGCTGGCCAACGCCGTGCCGCTGTCCTGGGGCCTCGGATTTGCCGGTGTGCTGGCGCTGCTGGGCGTGCTGCTGTCGCTGCTGTTCGACCGCGCCACCTGGCTGGCCACGGGGGTGGCCGCCACCGCCGCCATTGCCGCGTTTGCGCTGCCGCTCAAGCTCAACATCCTGGTGGCCATTGCCGCAGCAGTCACCGTGGGGCTGCTGATCGAGGCCGTGGACCGGCGCCGCCACAAACCCGAGGTGCTGCTGGTGCCGGCCAACAGCCGGATCACCGCCGATGGGCTCGAACAAGTCGAAGCGGGCGACGCCGTGGCATTGCGCGAGGAGCAGCATCCATGAACTGGGATGGACTGGAAGCCTTTGTCGCGGTGATCGGCCTGGCCTTGCTCACGGTGCTGACGCGCTCGTTCTTCATGATCCCCGAGCGCGAGCTGCCCCTGCCCGACTGGCTCAAGCGCGGACTCAAATATGCGCCGCTGGCGGCGCTCACGGCCGTCATTGCGCCCGAAATACTCATGTCGCACGGCGCGCTCATCGCCACACTGAAAGACGCGCGCCTGCCCGCCGTGCTGTGCGCCGTGGCCTACTATTTCTGGCGCCGCGGCATCCTGGGCACCATCGTGGTGGGGATGCTGGTGTACCTGCCACTGCACATCGGCTGGGGCTGGTAGGCCGGCAGGCCCCCGCAGCAGGGCAGGGCAGGACGGGGCGGGGCGGGGCGGGGCGGGGCGCCTAAAATGACAGCCCCGTTACACGTGCCCCCTTCGCGAGCTACTTGCCCATGAACATCCTGCGTTTTTCCGACCTGTGCGCCCAGAACCGAGTCCGTGGTCCCTGAACGTGCCGCTGGACGCCGCCGGCCACATCACCGAAGACACCCGCATCCGCGCCTCGATCCCGTGCATCCGCATGGCGCTGGACGCAGGTGCCGCCGTGATGGTGACCAGCCACCTGGGCCGCCCCACCGAAGGCGCGTTCCAACCCGAAGACTCGCTTGCGCCCGTGGCCCGGCGCCTGTCCGAGCTGCTGGGCCGCGACGTGCCGCTGCTCGCCCACTGGGTGGACGGCGTCACCGTGGCCCCGGGGCAGGTGGTGCTGCTGGAAAACTGCCGCGTCAATGTCGGCGAGAAAAAGAACAAGGAAGAGCTGGCCCGCAAGCTGGCCGCCCTGTGCGACATCTTCGTGAACGACGCCTTTGGCACGGCCCACCGCGCCGAGGGCACCACCTACGGCATCGCCCAGTACGCCCCGGTGGCGTGCGCCGGCCCGCTGCTGTCGGCCGAAATCGACGCCCTGACCAAGGCCCTGGCCCAGCCCCAGCGCCCCCTGGCGGCCATCGTGGCCGGCTCCAAGGTGTCCACCAAGCTCACCATCCTGCAAAGCCTGGCCGACAAGGTGGACCAGCTGATCGTGGGCGGCGGCATTGCCAACACCTTCATGCTGGCCGCCGGCCTGCCCATCGGCAAGAGCCTGGCCGAGCCCGACCTGCTGGACGCCGCCCGGTCGGTGATGGCCGCCATGAAGGCCCGCGGCGCCGAGGTGCCGATTCCTACCGATGTGGTCACCGCCAAGACCTTCGCCGCCGACGCCCCCGCCACCATCAAGGCCGCCACCGAGGTGGCCGACGACGACCTGATCCTGGACATCGGCCCCCAGACCGCCGCGCGGCTGGCCGCCCAGCTCAAATCGGCCGGCACCATCGTCTGGAACGGCCCCGTGGGCGTGTTCGAGTTCGCGGCCTTTGAAAACGGCACGCGCGAGATCGCCCAGGCCATTGCGCAATCGCCCGCGTTCAGCATTGCAGGCGGCGGCGACACCCTGGCGGCCATTGCCAAATACGGCATCGAGCAGCAGGTGGGCTACATCTCCACCGGTGGCGGCGCCTTCCTCGAAGTGCTCGAAGGCAAGACCTTGCCGGCGTTCGAGATCCTGGAAAAACGGGCTGCTGCACAGTCCTGAGGGGCGCACTGAAGAAGGGCCGTTGCGACGGCCTTTTTTCTGCGCGCTTACACCTTGCCTGGCCCGCCTAAAATTGCGCCCATGACCTTTCTCGACATGCTGCGCAATGCCGCCACCCAGAACAACTCGATGCTCTGCGTGGGACTGGACCCTGAACCCACCCGGTTTCCCGCCGGCATGCGCGGCGACCCGCACAAGATCTACGATTTTTGTGCCGCGATTGTGGACAGCACGGCGGATGTGGCCTGCGCCTTCAAGCCCCAGATTGCCTACTTTGCGGCCCACGGCGCCGAAGACCAGCTCGAGCGCCTCATGCAACACATGCGCTGCAACGCGCCCCAGGTGCCGGTGATCCTGGATGCCAAGCGGGGCGACATCGGCTCGACTGCCGAGCAATACGCCAAGGAGGCGTTCGAGCGCTATGGCGCCGACGCCGTCACGCTCTCGCCCTTCATGGGGTTTGACTCCATCGAGCCCTACCTGGCCTACCACGGCAAGGGCGCGTTCCTGCTGTGCCGCACCTCCAACCCCGGCGGTGACGACCTGCAAAACCAGCGCCTGGCCAGCATCGAGGGCCAGCCCCTGCTGTACGAACATGTGGCCCGCCTCGCCCAAGGCCCCTGGAACCGCAATGGCCAGCTCGGCCTGGTGGTGGGCGCCACCTACCCCCAGGAAATCGAACGCGTGCGCAGCATTGCGCCCACGCTGCCCCTGCTGATCCCCGGCGTGGGAGCCCAGGGCGGCGATGCCGTGGCCACGGTGCGCGCCGGCCTGCGCACCGACGGCCCCATCATCGTGAACTCGTCACGGGCCATTCTGTATGCCTCGGGCGGCGACGATTTCGCCGCCGCCGCGCGCCACGAAGCGCTGCGCACCCGCGCCGTGCTGCAGGCGGCGTGCGGCTAAGGATTTATCCGTAAATTAAGTAAACTCCAGACCTGAGACGACCTTCACTCGGTACAGGAAAGACAGATGGCCAAGGCCCATGCCCATTCGTGGGAGGTGACGGATGAATTCTGGGCCCGGGTAGAGCCCCTGGTGCCCCAGCCAGTGCGCGACCCGAACAAGCAATACCTGCGCAGTGCGGGAGCGGGGCGTCCACCAAAGGCGCCGCGATTGGTCTTTGAAGCCATCGTGTATGTGCTCAGGACGGGCTGCCAATGGAAGGCGTTGCCAGCCGAGCGCTTTGGCAGTGCCAGCGCGGTGCACCAGAGATTCATGCAATGGTCCAAGGCTGGGTTCTTTGAGTCGTTATGGAAGGCGGGCCTTGCCGAATACGACGAGCTCGAAGGTATTGCCTGGCGCTGGCAGAGCATCGACGGGGCGATGATGAAGGCGCCGCTGGCGCAAGAGGCCGTTGGACCCAACCCCACGGATCGGGGAAAAAAACGGCAGCAAGCGCCACCTGCTGGTGGACGGGCGTGGCGTCCCGTTGTCACTCGTCGTGACGGGAGCCAACGCGCACGACGTGACGCAAATTGAGGCCGTGCTCGATGCCATCGTGGTCCAACGTCCGACTCCCAAGCAGCGTCGATCCAAACATCTGTGCGCCGATGCGGGCTATC
>Ga0208125_100357_pt1 | contig 29317 bp, 24 predicted proteins | sample LakWasM128_HOW14_2_FD_183938 | JGI IMG/M metagenome (GOLD analysis project Ga0208125, IMG submission 183938) | Freshwater sediment methanotrophic microbial communities from Lake Washington under simulated oxygen tension - Sediment Metagenome... | ecosystem: Environmental > Aquatic > Freshwater >...
CGTGGCATCGGCGGCGCTGCGCGCGCGCTCGGCGCTGCTGCAGGCCTCGCGCCAGCGGCCCAGGCTGGCGTGGCCCAGCTGGTTGCCGAGGATGCGCGCATGGATGCCGTGCAGGCTGATCGCGCTGGCCAGCGCCCAGGTGTCCTTGGCGTCGCGCTGCAGGGCGCGCTCCAGCAGCGGCAGGCCCTCGCGCAGCGCCGCGTCGGCCTGCTCCATGCGGCCGCGATGCTGCCAGACCTCGCCCTTGCTGGCATGCATGCTGATGACGCTGCTGAGCTCGGTGATGCTGGTGTCGGGCCGCGCCGCATAGCGCCGCGACAGCGCGATGGCCTTGTCGAGATTGGCCTCGGCGAGCGCATGCTGGCCGGTGTTGATGGACTGGTCCACCCCCTGCAGGCGGCTGATGCGGTAATAGGTATCGGCGAGCTCGCGTGTCAGCGCCAGGTCGTCCTGCGCGGACCGGCTCAGCTGGTCCAGAAAGGCGGCGGCATCGGTGAGCAGGGCCTCGCGCACCTTGGTGGCGCCGGGCAGGGCCTCGATCTGGTCGTGGTACTTGAACACCAGCTGGTTGGCGAGCTGGCGCACCTGTGTGAAGCGCTCCTGCGCCGCGCGCGCCTGCTGCCAGGCCAGGCCGGCAAAGCCCAGCACCGCCGCCAGCGCCGCGCCGCCCAGCGCCGTGCCGATGCGATGGCGCTGCACGAACTTCAGCGCCAGGTAGGCGGGCGAGGGCGGGTGGGCGCTGACCGGGCGCCCGGCCAGAAAGCCGCGCACATCCTCGGCCAGGGCCTCGACGCTGGAGTAGCGCTGCGCGGCATCCTTCTGCAGGGTCTTGAGCAGGATGTTGTCGAGGTCGCCGCGCAGGCGCCGGCGGCGCGCCAGCCAGTCGGGGTCGGGCACCAGGGCCGGCGAGAGCGCGCTGGGCCGGGTGGGCGCTTCCTGCAGCACGCTGTGGGCGGCCTCGCGCGGCGTGCTGGCCTCGCGACCATAGGGGCGCACGCCGGTCAGCATCACATAGAGCAGCACGCCCAGCGAGTAGAGGTCGGTGGCGGTGCTGACGGGCTCGCCGCGCACCTGCTCGGGGCTGGCGTAATGCGGGGTGTAGGGGCGCTCACCGGCGAGCGTCTGGCCATCGCCATCGCCTTCCAGCGGGTCGAGCGCCTTGGCGATGCCGAAGTCCAGCAGCTTCACCTGACCCTCGGCATTCACCAGCACATTGCCGGGCTTGAGGTCGCGGTGCACCAGCAGATGGCGGTGCGCATAGGCCACCGCATCGGCCAGCTGCAGGAACAGCGCCAGCCGCGCCTCCAGCGCCAGGCCGGCGCAGGCGCGGTCGATGGGCTGGCCATGCACCAACTCCATCACGAAATAGGGCAGGCCCTCGGGGCCGAGGCCGGCGTCCAGCAGGCGCGCGATATGTGGATGGTCGAGCCGCGCCAGCGCCTGCTGCTCCTGCGCAAAGCGGCGCAGCACGGCGGCCGAGTCCATGCCGCGCTTGAGCAGCTTGACGGCCGCCTCGCCCTGGTAGGCGCCATCGGCCCGGCCGGCCCGCCAGACCTCGCCCATGCCGCCGCTGCCGAGCTGCTCGCGCAGCGCCCAGGCGCCCAGGCGCAAGCCGGGCTGGGCCGCGGAGGCGAAGGAAGAAGAGGGCTGCGGGACGGGCGTGGCCAGGAAGCCGGTGTCGGGCGTCATCGCGGTGCTGTGGGCCAGCAGCGAGAGCACCTCGGCCAGCACCTCGGGCTCGGCCTGCTGGGCGTGCAGCCAGGCTTCGCGCTGCGCGCCGGGTTGGGCCATGGCGGCCTCGAACAGGGCCTTGATGCGGGGCCAGAGTTGGGCATTCATGGGCGCTATCTTGTGCAGCGTGGCGGGGCCTGGCTATGCGCATTTGCCCCCGCGCCGGCCGGCACGGGGGCATGACCTGACCCCTGTTTCTGGCTCAACGCGGCGCCTTCGTGACCGCGATCAATTCCTGCGTGCTGATGACCGTGCCGACCGGCGCCGCCAGCGTCATCGTGGTCACGCTCTTGGGCAGCATGAAGGGCACGGCATTGCTGGTCCACAGCGTGGTGTTGGTGGGCACCGCGAAGCTGGATTGCAGGATGGGCAGCATGGTGGCCAGCAGCGGGCTGCTGGCGGCCGGGCCCTGCACCTGGAAGTCCTTGAGCGCGAACTCGACGCGGAACTTGCAGGCGTTGGCAAAGCTGCCGGCCGCGGTGCTGACGCTCTCATTGGCGTCGCGGTTCACCACGAACTCGTACTTCATCACGATGGCGCTGGCGCCGCCCAGCGGTGCGAAGGCATCGGTGACGCTCTTGCCGGTGATGGTGGCGGTGACATTGATCTTGCCGCTGCTGCCGCCCGGGATGCCCGCGTTGGTGAGGCGCTGCTGCCAGTCCGGCGGGTCGTAGCTGGTGACGGTGTCGTTGGCGCCCGCCGCGGCGGCGTCCTGGCCCAGCGCCACGCCGGTGACGGGGTCCAGATAGAAGTTGCCGACGCCCGCCTGCGCGGCCGTCACACCCACCACGCTGACCGTGCCGACGGTGGCCGCCTGGCCCTTGTAGCTGCCGGCGCTGAAGTCGTACTTGACCGTGTAGGGCGTGGAGCCGGCCTGGTTGGCGCTCTGGCGGTAGGTCACCGAATCGCCGGCTTTGGCCACCAGGGGCGTGCACTCGGTGCTGCCGGTGGGCGCGCCTTGGGCGCCGGCCTTGGGTGCTGAGCCCTGCATATAGCGATTGCCGCTGCTGCCCAGGTCGCTGCCCGAGATATAGAGCCCGCTGAAGGCGGGTGAGAAGAAGTCGATGTGGCGGTTCGCGTCGATCACCGCCACCACGCCGATGGCCTTGCCGCTGGCATCGGTGTTCTCGCACACCGCGCTGACGGTCGCCGATGCCGCCGTCGAGCCGCTGAGGCCGGCGGCGGGGGTGAACTGCAAGGCGCTGCCGCTCAGCACCAGCGTGCCGCCGCCCAGTTCGCTGAAGCTATTGCCGTCGAACACCTTCACCGCGTAGCTGCCGTCAAAGGCGGCCAGGGCGCTGGCGCTGAGGGTCTTCATGGTGCCGCAGCTGGCCGGGGAGGGCGCGGGCGCCGGGGCAGGCGCAGGCGCAGGCGCAGGCGTGGGAGCGGGAGCGGGAGCGGGAGCGGGAGCGGGAGCGGGAGCGGGAGCGGGAGCGGGAGCGGGTGCAGGGGCAGGGGCAGGGGCAGGGGCAGGGGCGGGAGCCGGCGCGGGCGCCGGCGCGGGAGCCGGAGCCGGAGCCGGAGCCGGAGCCGGAGCCGGCGTGGCGGGCGCTTCGGGGTCGCCGCCGCCGCAGGCGCTCAGGGCCGCGGCCCCGAGTAGCATGGCGATGCGTGCCGCGAGTGGATGATGTTGCTTTGCGTAAGGGCGTTGCGTCTTGGACATGGCGGGCTCCTGAAGCGAGGGAACAAAAAAGAAAATCGGACCTGTACGCTTACGCCGCGCCGCGCACGCAAAAAGCTCATCACCCCCGAAAAAAATCTGAGCAAGCCAAAAGTGAACCAGGGCAGCCCCACACCGGACCTGAACGAGTTGACGCTCTGGCTCAGCCAGCAGCAGGCGCTGACGCCGGAGCCGCGCCCCGAGCTGGGCAACCAGCTGTTCGCGGCCCTTTACGGCGAGCTGCGCCGCCTGGCGCGCGGCCATCTGCGGCGCGAGGACGCCGGCCATACGCTCTCGGCCACCGCGCTCTCGCACGAGGCCTGGTTCCGCATGGCCGAGCAGGTGCGCACCCAGTGGCGCAACCGCAGCCACTTCCTCGCCGTGGCCTCGATGATGATGCGGCGCATCCTCGTCAACCACGAGCTGGCGCGGCGCGCCGAGAAGCGCGATGCCGAGCTGGTGGCGCTCACGCTCTCCGGCATGGAGCAGCTGGCGCTGCCGGCCGACCGCGACGTGGTGGCGGTGCACGAGGCCCTGCTGGCGCTGGAGGCCTTCGACCCGCGCGCCGCCAAGGTGGTGGAGCTGCGCTTCTTCGGCGGGCTGGAGAACGAGGAGATCGCCGAGGTGCTGGCGCTCTCGCTGGCCACCGTCAAGCGCGACTGGTCACTGGCGCGCGCCTGGCTGCATCGCGAACTCAGCGCAACGCCAGGTCCGCCACCGTGCCCGCAAACACCGCCAGCCCCAGCCAGTGGTTCTCGCGGAAGGCTTTGAAGCAGCCCTCGCGGCTGCGGCCCTTGATGAGCTGGTAATGCCACAGCACCTGGGCCGCCGCGACCGCGATGCCCAGCAGGAACACCCGGCCCAGGCCCAGGCGCAGGCCGAGGAAAGCCCAGCTCAGCAGGTAGATGGCGTAGAAGCCCATCACCGCGGCCACGTCCCAGCGGCCCAGCGTCAGTGCCGAGGTCTTGATGCCGATCTTGATGTCGTCGTCGCGATCCACCATCGCGTACTCGGTGTCGTAGGCCAGCACCCAGAACAGATTGCCCAGCAGCAGGGCCCAGGCGCTCTTGGGCACGGCCGCGCCGATCGCCGCCAGGCTCCACTCGGTGCCGCCCAGCGAGGCCGAGAAGGCCATCGGGATGCCGAAGCTGAAGGCCACGCCCAGGACGGCCTGCGGCATGCTCAGCACGCGCTTGGCATAGGGGTAGAGGCAGGCCACCGCCAGCGCCGCGAAGGAGAGCAGGATGGTGGGCGCATTGGTCGTCAGCACCAGGCCGAAGGCCGCCAGCGCAAGACCTGCCCCCAGCAGCAGCGCCTCCTTCACCGACACCGCCCCGCTGGTGACGGGGCGCTGCGCGGTGCGCTTGACATGCTTGTCGAACTCGCGGTCGGCCACGTCGTTGATGCAGCAGCCGGCCGAGCGCATCAGCAGGGTGCCCAGCGAGAACACCAGCAGCAGATGCCAGCCGGGCCAGCCGTCCGCGGCGATCCACAGCGCCGCCAGCGTGGGCCACAGCAGCAGCCAGGTGCCGGCCGGGCGATCCCAGCGGATCAGGTTGAGGTAGAGCTGTAGGCGAGTGGGTGCAACAGGCGCGGCGGAACTCATGCCGCCATTGTCACCGCGGCGCGGGGCAGGCCGGCTGTGTTGCCGGCGCCACCGTCACAGCACAGGGCGCTGTGCGTCCAACTGTATTGGTGCTGTACTGTTTGAGGCATCAGACTGCAGACATTCCCGCCAGCCTGCTTTTTGTCACCATGATGGATCTGCCCACCCTGCTCGCCGTGGCCGCGTTTGCCACCGTCACCTCCATCACGCCCGGCCCCAACAACATGATGTTGCTGGCCTCCGGCGTGAACCATGGCTTCAAGGCCAGCACGCCGCATATGCTGGGCATCAGCATCGGCTTCATGGTGCTGCTGGCCGCCACCGGCCTGGGCCTGGGTGCGCTGCTGCTGCAATGGCCCCGGGTGGGTCTGGCGATGAAGGCCGTGGGCATCGCCTATCTGGTCTGGCTGGCCTGGCGCCTCTGGCGTGCCGAGGCGCCGCGTGCCGGCGTGGACGCTGAAGCATCGGCCGTGGCCGCCGGGCCGCGCATGGGCTTCTGGGCTGCGGCCGGCTTCCAGTGGGTCAACCCCAAGGCCTGGATGATGGCCATCGGGGCGGTGGCGGGTTTTCTGGCACCCGGCGAGGGGGCGCTGGCGGCCTGCCTGCTGGCGCTGGTGTGCGCGCTGGTGAACTTCCCATGCATCGCCGTCTGGACCTATGCCGGCGCCCGGCTGAGCCGCCAACTGGCCGAACCGGCCAAACGCCGCGCCTTCAACACCACCATGGCCGTGCTGCTGTTGGCGAGCATTTGGCCCATGCTCAAGGCTTGAGGCCGCCCCAGGGTGTATAACCCTGCGCCATCAAGAAACCGGAATTGAGCAAAAAACATGGGCGCACAGTGGAAGGCCAAACATAAAGACATCGCGGCCAATGCCAAGGGCCGCATGTTCACCAAGCTGTCCAAGGAAATCATGCTGGCGGCGCGCAATGGCGCCGATCCCGACATGAATGCGCGGCTGCGCATGGTGGTTGAGCAGGCCAAGAAGGCCTCGATGCCGCGCGAGACGCTGGAGCGCGCCATCAAGAAGGGCGCCGGCCTGCTGGGCGACGCGGTGAACTTCGAGCGCGTCACCTACGAGGGCTTTGCGCCGCACCGCGTGGCGGTGATCGTCGAATGCCTGACCGACAACGTGAACCGCACCGCGCCCGAGATGCGCGTGCTGTTCCGCAAGGGCCAGCTGGGCGTGAGCGGCTCGGTGAGCTGGGATTTCGACCATGTGGGCATCATCGAGGCCAGCCCCACCCGGCCCGATGCCGACGCCGAGCTGGCCGCCATCGAGGCGGGCGCGCAGGACTTCGAGCTGCTGGAGGCGGATGAAGAAGAGAGCGGCGAGGGCGGCGGCGCGCAGTTCTATACCGATGCGGCCGACCTCGACCTGGTCTGCCGCGCGCTGCCGGCGCAGGGTTTCAACGTCAACTCGGCCAAGCTGGGCTACCGGCCCAAGAACCCGGTGACGCTGGGCGCGGCCGAGCTGGAAGAAGTGGAAGCCTTTCTCGCCGCCATCGACGCCAACGACGATGTGCAGGAGGTCTACGTGGCCCTGGCGGGCTGAGGCGACGACCCTCTTGCCCAGCGGTTTCACAAGCGCTTCGTCCGCGTCAAGAGCGTGGCGCAGCAAAACCTGCCGCGCCCTTGGCAAGGGTCAGGTCTTGATGAGGAAGTTAACGCGGCGGTGTCGCGTTAGCCGCCCGCCGCGCCAGAGGCCTTGACGCCTGCTCGTCTACGCAGCGCGGCCATGGCAGGCCACAGTATGACGACAGCACTGGCCCCGAAAAACCAAAGAATGGGACTGGATGAGGGTTCATCAAGGTCCCATCTCGCCTTCCATGGAGAACTCCTGTCGTACCAGACATGCGAGCGCCTGAACTTGGAACTTGCCAAGCCCACCTCAGCTTCGCACGCCGCCAGAGACTGGAATGCAATACGGTCGTCTACCTCGTACCAGCTTCTCGGCCCGTCCGGGGGCGACGGCATGTACGCGTAGGTCTTCGTCAGGAAAGCCCGCGGGCCGCTGCGATACGTGTTTCTGTGGCAGCTCGCGCGCAGAAATGCAGGCTCCGTTGAGGCTGCATCTTGCAGCCTGCGCGCAGCGATCGAATCTTCCTGATCCAGGTACATCCAGACGCCAAACGTGAGCCAAATGGCCGCCGCCATGCAGGAGGCAGCGGGGCTGGCGCTGCGCACCTGGAGGAAGTTTTGCTTTGCATCAGTCGGCATCGCGGGCAACCAAGCACCCGACGGACGGACTGCCGGGGCCATGCAAGCTTGCGGGGAGTCGCGCCATGGGCTCCAAATCTAACACCTTGTTTGCAGGTCTTGATGTGCACAAGACAAGGCGCAGCGCCGCTAACCGGGCCGCCCGGATTGCGCGAACCCAAACCACATCAAGGTCAGCGCCGCCCGGATCACCGATATTGCGAAATTGGCTTGCTTGCCATTTGCAAGGCCTGTTGCGCAAACACCGGGGGAGATCCCATGCCCATTGCCCGCCGTTCCCTCCTAACCGTCGTCCTGCTGCCCGCGCTGGTGGGCACAAAGCCGGCCCTGGCCCAGGTCAAGGATCTGAACGACGCCATCAACAAGGCCGGCCGCCAGCGCATGCTGAGCCAGCGCTGTGCCAGCGCCTGGCTGGCCCTGGCCCAGGGGGTTCGGACCGAGCAGGCCGAAAAGGTGCTGGCCGAGTCGATGGCGCAGTTCGACCGCGCGTTGGTCGAGCTGCGCGCCTTCGCCAGCGCCAGCGGCCCGCGCGCCGTCTATGCCGAGCTGGACGCGGGCTGGAGCGCCTACAAGCTCACCCTGGTCGGTCAGGCCCCCCGCAAGGCCGCCGCGGACGCGCTGCTGGCCGCCGGCGACAAGGTGCTGGCCCTGGCCCATCAGGGCACCGAACAGCTGGAGCAGCTCTCGGGCAAGCAGACGGTCGGCCGCCTGGTCAACCTGGCGGGGCGCCAGCGCATGCTCAGCCAGCGCATGGCGGCCAGCTATCTCGCCGCCAGCTGGGGCGTTGCCCATGCCGATGCGCAGGTCAGGGTGCTGGCCCAGGCCCAGCAGGAATTCCAGGCCGCGCATGCCCAGCTCAAGGCGGCCACCGACAACAACGCCGCCATCCGGCAGGGCCTGGAACTGGTGGAGCAGCAGTACGCCTTCTTCAGCGCCGCGCTACGCGGCCTGCGCCCGGCCCAGGCCGACGCGCGCGCGCAGGGCGAGGTGTTCACGGCCAGCGAGCGCATCCTGCAGGTGATGGACGGCGTGACGGGTCAATACGCCCGGCTCTGAGCTGGCGCTGCCGGCGCTACCGGCGAAGGGCCGCCGTTTCAGTTACTCGAACACCGGCCGGAAGAAGCTGCGCTCGTAGCTGAGGAAGCAACGCGTTTGCTCCGCATACCTGAAGGCGGCCTGGCATTCGGGGTCGCCGAAGGACTTGTTGCGGTAGTCCTCGTAGGCCGCGAGCGAGGGGAAAGAGAACGAGGCCAGCGCGATATTGCTGGCGCCCTCCGAGGGCAGCAGATAGCCGTGGTGGATGCCGCCAAACTTGCGCACGAGCGGAATCCAGAGCTTGCCGTAATGCTCGAACTCCTTGATCTTGCTCGGATCGAGGACGTAGCGGAGATGGCAGGTGATCATGGGCTGGATGCCTTTCTTTCTTTCTGTCTTCGTTCGTTATGGCCTTGCACGCCAGACCGCGGCGCTCCACGTCGGCGCCGCCTCGTCGATGAGCTTGAGGATCTCGGGCGGCAGGTCTGCCGCGCCGGTGAGCTGGCGAACCTCCAGGATATCGTCCGAGCCGAAACCGGACGGCGCGCGCAGCGCCCATTGGATCGCTTCGTCCAGCGAGCCCACCTCGATGAGGTAGAAGCCGCCGACCAGTTCCTTCGACTCCGCGAAGGGCCCGTCCACCACATAGCGCCTGCCATCGGCTACCGCGATGCGGGCGCCCGGCGCCGCGGGGTTGAGGCCCTCGGAGGCGACCAGAACGCCGGCACGATGCATCTCCTCGTTGAAGCGCATATAGGCCTTGAAGAGTTCCGCGTCGAAGCCCGCAGGCTGCTCGGCCGTCTTCGTGTCCGCACTTGCCTGTGCCGTGATGATGAATCGCATGGCCTTTTCTCCTGATGTGGGTGGATCCCGATAAGGCGACGACGAAGCAGTGCCAGACAAATCGACAGCTAGCGCAAACGACTGAAGTAGTTGGTGCGCATGAAGGGGCGGCCGTCGTCGCCAAAGTTGGCCGCGGTCTCGATCATGGACTTTCGATCGGCGGCCACCGTGTAGACGCGCGTCGACCCCGGCACCCCGCTTCTGGCCAACTGCATGATCAGCACGCCAGGCGCTGGCATCGCTGCGGCGGCCGTGTCGGCTTCGAGGTTGCCCTTGACGGCCACGGGGCTGCCATTGAGTTCGGCCACGCTCTCGGCGTAGCTGATGGCGCCGGCAGCGTCCACCACCTCGACCCTGGTCGCCAGGCGGCCGCCTGCTGCTTCCGCAAATGTGAGCGTGACACTTCGCGGGCGCACTTCGGCGGGGATGGGCAGGCGCGAGACGTCGACCGCCCACTGGCCAGCCAGCGTCGCTATGGCCGATGGCTCGGCTTGCGCGGCATGTGCCTGGGCAAGCGCGAGGGCGATCAAGACGGCGGGCAGTAGTTTCATGGAGCGTTGACCGGTTGTGAGGGAGGGAGTGGGAGCGTGGACGCGAGGCGGATCGAGCGGCGGTTCGGGCTCACGCTCGCCGCGAGTGGCGACGCATGCAAGAAAAGGCCGTTTCTAGAGTGGCAGTCTGTTCTCTGTTCAGTCCTTCAATACGCCAGCGTGCATGACGGCCCTTGGCAAGGGTCAGGTTTTGATGAGGAAACTTCAATGCGACGGTGTTGATGCGGCGGGAAGTCCCTGCAAACGCTTAGCCAACAAGCTTCGCCTTGACGCGCTTGAATTCGAGAACCAATGCGTCGATCTCCCGCAAGCAGCTGACAGCTTCGAAAGCATACAAGCCCTCCCATGGCGCCCCGTTCTTATCTTCAGGGTATCGAAATAGCTGGTCGGCCGGCGCCTGCAATTTCTTTGCCGCCGCGATCTGTTCCTTCGTAAGGCCCGAGTACGAAGAAACAAATAGGGGCCGAATGAGGTACGCCTTGCCAGGATACAAAGCGGTATAGCGCGCGCGTAGCGTTGTCACTCCGTGGGAAAACCGCTCTTTCGGGCTAACTTTCAGGATCGCTCCTCTGTAGAAAAGTTCAAGAGCGTGTTGAACCAAGTAGAGAACTACGGCGCCCCGTTGGAACGTAGATTTCCTCGTGCTCCGGGCGAGCGTGCGACAGAGCCGCTGTGCAGAATCTAGGTAAGCCTCGGCATACTCAAGATACTTCTGATGAACCGGTAGTCGATCAAGCTTGTCGTGCGTAACCAGATTCCATCGTGGCTGTGCCATTTGCGCTCCCTGCCATCGGCTGCGTGCCTGCGCCGCACCGCGCTCCTATTTGGTTTCCATGATTCGCCCGCCATCCACGCCTCAACATCAGCCTGGCGAATCCGGCACCCCGCAAGTTTCGCTGCTGACGCCGATGGCCGCCTCAGGGTATGCGCGTGCCCAAGGCGTTATGGCGATGGGGTGAACTGGAGCCGCATGGGCGCTGGCGATCGTCAGCGCCCATGCGGCGTCAGGTCGGGTAGCGGGGCGCGGTCGCGTACATAGCGGTCCAGCCAGTCGCGCGCGGCGAGGTTGTAGTCGTCGGGGCGTTCGCTGAAGGTGTGATCGGCGCCCTCGACGATCAAGAGCCGGAACGGCCGCTGGCTGGCGAACAGGGCCTGGGCCATGTCCATCGAGTCGCGCGGGTTTACGCGCTTGTCGGCGCTGCCGTGCATCAGCAGCATGGGCACGTTCTTCGGCAGGCGCTCGACGAAGCGCAGCGCCGAGCGCTCGGCGATGGCCTTGCTGCGCTGCGTGGCCCATTGCGGCACCAGCTCGGCCGCGACCTCGCTCTCCATCTCCGGCCGCTCGCGGATCCAGCGGGCCAGGTCGGTCGGCCCGGCGCCGACGATGGCGGCGCGGATGCGGTCGCTGCGGGTGAGCGCCAGATAGGTCATCATGCCGCCGCGCGAGTGGCCCCACATGCCGATGCGCGCCGGGTCGGCAAAGGGTAGCTGGTCGAACACGCGCAGCCCGTTCAGCACATCGTTGACATCGGCGCCGCCGAACTCCTCGCGGCCCTCCGAGCCCGGCGCGCCCCGGTAGTTGGAGGCGAACAGCACATAGCCCCAGCTCGCCAGGCGCGCGGCTCGCGCGAGGAAGAAGGCGGGCGTGATGGCGCCGAATTCGCGGTTGCCGCCACGGTTCCAGATCACGCAGGGCAGCCGGGCCGGCCCGGCGGGCGCGGACTTGGGATAGGACAGAAAGCCGGCGATGCGCAGCCCGTCCGACTCATAGACGATCTGCTCGGCCACATAGGGCGCGTCCGCGGGCACGGCCATGGTCGTGCGGGCGAGGATGTCGCCATCCGCGGCCCGGGCGGTGCCGGCCAGCGCGAGCAGCAGGGCGGCCAAGAGAACAAAGCTGGCTGAACGGCGCATGGGGGGCGGCAGACTGTTGGTCTATGCCGCGCCGCGGCCCTGCTGGCTGGCGAAGTACACCACCTTGCGCGCGCGCTGCACCTCGCCCAGCGGGCGGTGCGCGGCCAGGGCCTGCCAGGGGTCGAACACGCCGGCCTCGGCCTGCTGTGCCAGCGTCTGGCCGGCCGCGGAGCCGCTGTCCTGCTGCGGCAGCAGCAGGCGTGCCACGGTGGTGTAGGGCGTGTCCCAGTTCACCGAGGCGTCCTCGATCGGCGTGTGGCTCTCGTTCACGAAGGGCTGCAGCTGCAACTCCCAGGCCAGCTCCTGGCTGGCCAGGCGGGCGGCGAAGTCGGCGCCCCAAAAGTCTGCTGCTTTCTTCTGCACCTTGGCGCCCGGCGTGGCGCCGCCATTGGACGCGGCCGGCACCAGGCGCACGCGCACCGCATAGGGGCCGCAGGCGATCGGCAGCACGCTGTGCAGGGGCTCGGTGGCAAAGCCGCCGAAGGGCCGGCTCACGGTCTTGAGCATGCTGGCCAGCCGCGCCACCCCGCCCAGCGGGCCGTAGCGCTTGAAGAGGTGCTTGAGCAGCGCGCCGCCGCCATCGGCGGCCGCCTGCACGAAGGCCACGAACTCGTCGCTCCTGGGGAAGGCGAACTTCTCCTGGTTGATGAGCAGAAAGTCCTGGCTCTTGGCCGGGCCGTTGCCCAGCGCCGCCTCGCCCTGCACGCCCAGCACCTTGATGGCGAGGCCGCGGATGTCGGGGGTCTTGTCGGGCGCGTGGTCGAGGCCGCCGTTGGACAGGCGCAGCCAGGTCTCATAACGCCCCGGTGCAGCGAACAGGCCATGGCGCGCGAACTCGGGCAGATCGCCCAGCACCTCCAGCAGGCCGCGGGCGGCCGTTAGCTGCTTGCGGTGCAGGGTGCGGCCGGCGCCATATTTGCGCGACTTGCGCGCCTGGATGGCGCGGAAGATCTCCACATAGGCGTCGAAGCGCTGGGCCTCGTCGGCGGCGATCTGTTCCTTCCAGCCTGTGCTGGGTGCGAGCGTATGAGGCATGGCGGCGGCGGTAGGTGGCTAACCCGGACGCGCCGATGCTACGCCTGAACTTGCCTGCGGTACTGGCTGGGCGTGATGCCGAGCGCGCGTTTCAGGCTGTGGCTCAGGTGGCTGGGGCTGGCATAGCCGCATTGCAGCGCGATCTCGGCCAGCCCCAAGCGACCATGGCGCAGCAGTTCCTGCGCGCGCCGCAGGCGGCGCTGCGCGATCCATTGCTGCACCGAGCAGCCCATGGCGACGCGGAACATGCGCGCGAAATGGAATTCGGAGAGATGCGCCAGCCCGGCCAGGCGGGCCAGGCTCAGCGCCTCGCTGGGGCCGGCCAGATGCGCTTCCACATAGGCCAGCAGCTGGCGCCGCGTGGCGCTGGCGAGGCCGCCCCGGGGCCGCAGCGCCGCGCCGCGCTGTGCCGGGGTGGCGGCCTGCAGCAGCAGGCGGTCCAGCGCGGCATGGCTGAGCTCCTGCGCGCGCAGGCGCTGCAGCGGGTCGGCCCAGTCCAGCGCCGTCACCGCGCGGGCCCAGCCGGCCAGCGCGGCATCCTGGGCAAAGATGCGCGTCTGCAAGCTCATGCCGCGCGGCTCGGCGTCGAGCAGCTGCACCACGCGGTCGGCCCAGGCGCTGCCGCTCCAGTACAGATGCACGAAGCGCTGCGGGCTGCCGATCAGCCATTGCGACTCATGCTCGGCCGGCAGCAGGCAGTGGCAGCCGGGCGAGCCATGCTCGCCGGGCAGGCCCAGCAGCTCGGTTTGCCAGCCACCCTCCAGGTAGACCGAGAGCGTGTGGTGGCCGGGCTGCAGATAGGCGGTGCGGTCATGCGCGTTGGCCCATTGCACCAGCTCGAGGCCGTCGCCCAGCGCGCTGCGGCGCTCGGCGCGGGCGCGCGAGCGGCTCAGCACCTGGTCGACGCGTTCGGGCAATAGCGGGCGAGCTGGCATGGTGCCGCCATGCTAACCAAGGCCGGCGTGCCGTGCCGGCGCGGCAGGCTGCAAAGCGCAGGATCATGCAAGTTTCCGGCGCCTTGCCTGCCATGCTGGCGGCCATGAATGCAATTTTTCTCTACCCCCTGGTGGTGCTGATCTGGGGCACCACCTGGATCGCACTGAAATGGCAGCTCGGCGTGGTGGCGATCCCGCTCTCGATCGCCTACCGCTTCGGCCTCGCGGCCCTGATCCTGTTTGCCTGGCTGGCCTGGCAGCGGCGCCTGCAGCCGCCGCGCGGCCGTGCCGCGCTGTGGGTGCTGGGCCAGGGCCTGTGCCTGTTCTGCTGCAACTTCGTGTGCTTTCTGCAGGCCAGCCAGACCCTGGCGAGCGGCCTGGTGGCGGTGGTGTTCTCCAGCGCCACGCTCTGGAATGCCCTGCTGGCGCGCCTCATCCACGGCCGTGTGCTGGCGCCGCGCGTGCTGGCCGGTGGCCTGCTGGGCCTGGCCGGGCTGCTGGCGCTGTTCTGGCCCGAGATCGGCCGTGCCAGCAGTGCGAGCCTGCAAGGCCTGGCCTGGGCGCTGGCCGGCACGCTGTGCTTTTCCACCGGCAACCTGCTCTCGGCCGCGCTGCAGGGCCGTGGCCTGGCGCCGGCGCAGACGAATGCCTGGGGCATGCTGGTGGGCACGCTGGTGCTGCTGAGCTACTGCCTGCTGGCCGGCGTGCCCTTCAGCTACGAGCCGGGCTGGCGCTACAGCGCCGCGCTGCTCTACCTGGCCATCCCGGGCTCGGTGATCGGCTTCACCGCCTACCTGACCCTGGTGGGCCGCCTGGGCCCGGAGCGCGCCGCCTATGCCACCGTGCTGTTCCCGGTGGTGGCGCTGAATGTCTCGGCCTGGGCCGAGGGCTATGCCTGGAGCGCGCTGGCGCTGCTGGGGCTGGCGCTGGTGATGATGGGCAACGTGCTTGTCTTTGCAAGGCCGCGCCGGGCCGCCCCAAGCGGCCTTGACCCCCTCGGGGGGCCTGACCCGCAGGGGCAGGTCAGGGGGCTGTCGGGAAGTCAGCCGAGCAAGCCGGCCGCCAAGGCCTCGATCGACGGCTCGCCCAAGGCCTCGGCGGCGAGCTGACGCCGTTCGCCCCAGTGCTTGAAATTGCTGGCCTGCGAGCGCGCGTAATGCGGGTCGTAGTGCAGCTGGGTGAGCTCGGCGAACAGCGGCGCCAGTTCGCCGGCGCGCGCCCAGGCCTGCCAGCGGTTCACCACCTCATGGCCATGGGTGGCGCGCAGGCGGTCGAGGATGGCGGCCAGGGCCTCGCGGTCTTCGCCCAGGTAGGCGTAGTCGCGCAGCAGAAAGGCCTGGCGCGCGGCGTCGCTGGCGGCAATCTCGATGCAGGGGCTTTCGCGCAGGCGCTCCAGCAGGGCGGTGGGCAGGCTCAGCTTGCCGATCTTGCGGCTCTCGGCCTCCACGAACACCGGGCGGCCGAGGTCAAAGCCCTCGATGGCATCGGCCAGCGTGGTCTCGAAGGCTTTCTGCGAGGGCTGCGGCTGGCCGGGCAGGGCCCCCAGCATCGAGCCCTTGTGGCAGGCCAGGCCCTCCAGGTCCAGCACCTGGGCGCCCTGGCGCTGCAGCGCCTGCAGCACGCGCGTCTTGGCGCTGCCGGTGGCGCCGCACAGCACCTGCAGCGGCAGCTGCGGCGCCAGGCGGGCTAGCGACTCGATCACATGGGCGCGGTAGCGCTTGTAGCCGCCCGCCAGTTGCTGGGCATCCCAGCCCACCAGGCGCAGCCACTGCACCATGGAGCCGCTGCGCATGCCGCCGCGCCAGCAATAGATCAGCGGCTTCCAGTCGTGCGGCTTGTCCTTGAACGCGTTCTGCAGGTGGCGCGCCAGATTGGCCGCCACCATCGCGCCGCCCACGCGCCGCGCCTCGAAGGCGCCCTGCTGCTTGTAGAGCGTGCCGACGACGATGCGCTCGGCATCGTCGAGCACGGGGCAATTGATGGCGCCGGGAATGTGGTCGAGCGCGTACTCGGCGGGCGAGCGGGCGTCGATCAGGGCATCGAACTTGGGCAGGTCGGCGATCTGGGCCGGGCCGCGGGGAGGACTCATGGGCGGGATTCTGGCATGCGGGCCGGCGCGGCCCGCCGCCCATGCGGCCGGGGCTAGGAGGCGCGCGGTGCGCGCAGCTTCTCCCACAGCGCCCAGGCCTCGCCCACCACGCCGCGGCGGAAGGCCAGCACGCAGACGATGAAGATCAGGCCGGTCACCAGGCTCACCGATTCGCCCAGGCCGTTGAACCAGGCGATGCCGGTGAGGTTGGCCAGCGCCTGGCCCAGGTCGCCGATCTTGTTTTCCAGCGCGATGATGATCAGCGCGCCCACCATCGGGCCGATCATGGTGCCCATGCCGCCTACCAGGGTCATCAGGATCACCAGGCCCGAGGTGGTCCAGATCGCGTCGGTGAGGGTGGCAAAGCCCAGCACCAGGGTCTTGGTGGCGCCGGCCAGGCCGGCCAGGGTGGCCGAGAGCACGAAGGCCACCAGCTTGAAGCGATCGACGTCGTAGCCCAGCGAGATGGCGCGCGGCTCGTTCTCGCGGATCGAGGTCAGCACCTGGCCGAAGGGCGAGTGCACGGTGCGGTAGATCAGCCAGAAGGCGGCGATGAAGATCCCCAGCACCACATAGAACAGGGTCAGGTCTTGCGTCAGGTCGAGGCCCAGCAGGCTGCCGCGCGGCACCGATTGCAGGCCGTCCTCGCCGCCGGTGAAGGAGGCTTGCAGGAACACGAAGAACAGCATCTGGCTCAGCGCCAACGTGATCATCGAGAAGTAGATGCCGGCGCGCTTGATCGCCAGCAGGCCGAACAGCAGGCCCATGGCGCCGGCGCAGGCCGCGCCCAGCAGCACGCCCAGCGGCGCCGGCAGGCCCCAGACCTTGAGCGCATGGCCGGCCACATAGGCGGCCGTGCCCAGGAAGGCGGCATGGCCGAAGCTCAGCAGGCCCGTATAGCCGATCAGCAGGTTGAAGGCGCAGGCGAACAGGGCGTAGCACAGCACCTTCATGACGAAGATGGGGTACACACCCAACAGCGGCAGCGCCGCGATGGCGATGAACAGGGCGGCGTAGCCGGGCAGGGGGTTGCGGGCCGTCATGTCGATTTACTTTTCCTTGCCGAACAGGCCGGCGGGTCGTACCAGCAGCACGATGGCCATCACCACGAACACCACCGTGTTCGAGGCCTCGGGATAGAACACCTTGGTCAGGCCCTCGATCACGCCCAGGCCCAGGCCGGTGAGGATGGAGCCGAGGATGGAACCCATGCCGCCGATCACCACCACCGCGAACACCACGATGATGAGGTTGCTGCCCATCAGCGCCGAGACCTGCAGGATGGGCGCGGCCAGCACGCCGGCAAAGGCGGCCAGCGCCACGCCGCCGGCGTAGGTGAGGGTGATCATGCGCGGCACGTTGATGCCGAAGGCCTGCACCAGCTTGGCGTTCTCGGTGCCGGCACGCAGCGTGGCACCCAGCGAGGTCTTCTCGATCAGGGCCCAGACCGCGATGCAGACGGTGATCGAGGCCACCACCACCCAGGCACGGTAATTGGGCAGGATCATGAAGCCCAGGTTGGTGGCGCCCTGCAGGGCCTCGGGCACCGCGTACTGCTGGCCCGAGACGCCGTAGAAGCTGCGGAAGATGCCCTCCGTCACCAGCGTGATGCCGAAGGTCAGCAAGAGGCCGTAGATGTGGTCCAGCTTGTAGAGCCACTGCAGCAGCGCACGCTCGATCACGATGCCCAGCGCGCCCACCACCAGCGGTGCCAGCAGCAGCATGGCCCAGTAGTTGATGCCCAGGTACTCCAGGCCCATCCAGGCCAGGAAGGCGCCCATCATGTAGAGCGCGCCATGCGCGAAGTTGATGATGTTGAGCATGCCGAAGATGACCGCCAGGCCCAGCGACAGCATCGCGTAGAACGAGCCATTCACCAGGCCCAGCAGCAGCTGCCCCAGGAGGGCGGGCAGCGGTATGCCAAAGAAATCAGTCATCTCGGTTCAGCCTGCTCAAGCCAACATCACTTCTTCACCGCGGGGCACTTCGAATCGGCCAGCTTGGTGAAGGCCTCGTCGCCCGGGATGCGGGTCACGACCTTGAAGTAGTCCCAGGGCTCGGTGGATTCCTTCTGGCTCTTCACCTGCAGCAGGAACATGTCGTGCACGCCGCGGCCATCTTCCTTGCGGATCGTGCCCTTGGTGTACATGTCGTTGATCGGCGTGTCCTTCATCTTGGCCAGCACCTTGTCGGCGTCGTCGCTCTTGGTGGCTTCAACGGCCTTCAGGTAGTGCATGGTGGCCGAGTAGTCGGCGGCCTGCAGCGAGGAGGGCATGCGCTTCATCTTCTCGAAGAAGCGGCGGCTCCACGCGCGTGCCTCGGGGCTCTGGTTCCAGTACCAGCTGTCGGTCAGGTACATGCCCTCGGTGGTCTTCAGGCCCAGCGAGTGGATGTCGTTGATGAACATCAGCAGACCGGCCAGCTTCATGGTCTTGGTGATGCCGAACTCGTTGGCCGCCTTGATCGCGTTGACGGTGTCGCCGCCGGCGTTGGCCAGGCCCAGGATCTGCGCACCCGAGCCCTGCGCCTGCAGCAGGTAGGAGCTGAAGTCGCTGGCATTGAGCGGGTGCCTGACGCTGCCCTTGACGGTGCCGCCGCTCTTGGCGACCACCGCCGAGGTGTCGTTCTGCAGCGAGGAGCCGAAGGCGTAGTCGGCCGTCAGGAAGTACCAGCTCTTGCCGCCGCCCTTGGTGACGGCCGCGCCCGTGCCGTTGGCCAGGGCCACGGTGTCGTAGGCGTAATGGATGGTGTAGGGCGAGCAGTCCTCGTTGGTGAGGCGGGCCGAGCCGGCGCCGATCACCACGAAGGGCTTCTTCTTCTCGGCCGCGATCTTGGCCATCGCCAGGTTGGCGCCCGAGTTGGTGCCGCCGAGCAGCATGTCCAGGCCTTGCGTGTCGATCCACTCGCGCGCCTTGGAGGCGGCCACGTCGGCCTTGTTCTGGTGGTCGGCGAACAGCACTTCGATCTTCTTGCCGGCCACCTGGCCCTTCATGTCGGCGATCGCCATCTTGATGGCCTCGACGCCGCCGGCGCCGTCGATGTCCGCATAGACGCTGGACATGTCGGTGATGATGCCGATCTTGATCACATCCCCCGAGATCTGGGCCTGGGCCGCGCCGCCGCAGGCAAGCAGGCTGGCCAGGGCGATGCGCTTGAAACTGTTGGATTTCATGGACTGTCTCCTTCTAGGTGATCGATCTTCAAACACTCAACAACTCGTCCAGCTTGGACTGCTTGGCTGGCAACTCCGATGCGGGGAAGGACTCCACCACCTCGCCATGCTCGATGACGACGAAGTGGTCGGCCAGCGGCGCGGCGAAACGGAAGTTCTGCTCCACCATCACGACGGTGAAGCCCTCGGCCTTGAGCGCCTTGATCATGCGCGCCAGTGCCTGCACGATCACCGGGGCCAGGCCCTCGGAGATCTCGTCCAGCAAGAGGATGTCGGCGCCCACGCGCAGGATGCGCGCCACCGCCAGCATCTGCTGCTCGCCGCCCGAGAGCCGCGTGCCCTGGCTGTGCTTGCGCTCGGCCAGGTTGGGGAACATGGCGTAGATCTGCTGCTCGCTCATGGGCTTGGCGCGGCCGCCCTTCAGCAGCGGCGGCAGGCGCAGGTTTTCCTCGGTGCTGAGCGAGGCAAAGATGCCGCGCTCTTCCGGGCAATAGCCGATGCCCAGATGGGCGATCTTGTGGGTGGGCAGGTGGATGCTCTCCACGCCATGCACCTTGATCGAGCCCTTGCGCGCGCCGGTCAGGCCCATGATGGCGCGCAGCGTGGTGGTGCGCCCGGCGCCGTTGCGGCCCAAGAGGGTCATGACCTGACCCTTGGGCACGGCCAGGCTGATGCCATGCAGGATGTGGCTCTCGCCGTACCAGGCGTGCAGGTTCTCGATTTGAAGCGCAATCTCGCTCATGCTCAATGCGCTCCTTGCAACTCGGCCGCTTCGCTGCCCATATAGGCCTCCAGCACCGCGGGGTGCTTGGAGACGCTGTCGTAATCGCCCTCGGCCAGCACCGCGCCGCGCGCCAGCACGGTGATGCGGTTGGCGATGCGCGAGATCACGCGCATATTGTGTTCAACCATCAGCACGGTGCGGCCCTCGGCCACGCGCTTGATGAGATCGGTGACGCGCTCCACATCCTCATGGCCCATGCCCTGGGTGGGCTCGTCCAGCAGCATCAGCTCGGGCTCCATCGCCATGGTGGTGGCGATCTCGAGCGCGCGCTTGCGGCCATAGGGCAGGTCGCCCGCCTTCAGCTGCGCCATCTCGCGCAGGTCCACCAGCTCCAGCAGGGCGAGCACACGCGCGTCCAGCTGCTTCAGGCCGGTCAGGCCCTTCCAGAAGTGGAAGCTGGTGCCGGTGAAGCGCTGCAGGCCGATGCGCACGTTCTCCAGCACGCTGAGGTGCGGGAACACGGCCGAGATCTGGAACGAGCGGATCACGCCGCGGCGCGCGATCTCGGCCGGCTTCTCGCCGGTGATGTCGATGCCGTTGAAGAGGATCTGGCCGCGCGTGGGCTCGAGGAACTTGGTGAGCAGGTTGAAGCAGGTGGTCTTGCCGGCGCCGTTCGGGCCGATCAGGGCGTGGATATGGCCACGCCGGACCTGCAGGTTCACGTTGTCGACCGCCGTGAAGCCCTTGAAGTCCTTGCTGAGCCCTGTTGTCTCGAGTATCAGTTCGCTCATGAGGAAACGCTTTTCTTTTTTCTCGCTCGCTGTTCTACATGCCGCGGCAGTGCAGACCGAATGACGAATGTAGGTGGGCTCAGCCTAGCGCAGGGACGGGGCCTACCTTTACGTAGCATTGCGCAAGGGTTTGCCCTCGGTGGCCTGACACCTGGGCGACATGAATGAATGCATGAAAACCTGGGGCTGCACAAGGATGCGGCAGGATTGCTATCCTGCCCGCCACTTGCAACCCCCAGGAGATCACCATGTCCTCGATGTCCCGTCTTGCCGTGCTGGCCCTGGCGCTAGCCACCGCCGGTGTACAGGCGGCCGCGCCCCAGGTCAAGAGCCAGGCGCCCGGCTACTACCGCATGATGTTGGGAGACTTCGAGATCACCGCGCTCAACGACGGCACCCTGGACCTGCCGGTGGACAAGCTGCTGAAGGAAAACCAGCCGGGTCAGGTCTTGCGCGCCCTGCAGCATGCCTACCTGGGCACGCCGCTGGAGACCTCGGTCAACGGCTTCCTGATCAACACCGGCGGCAAGCTGGTGCTGGTGGATACCGGCACGGCCGGCGCCTGGGGGCCGTCGGCGGGACGCCTGCTGGCCAATCTGAAGGCCGCGGGCTACCAGCCCGAGCAGGTGGACGAGGTCTACATCACCCATCTGCATGGCGACCATGTGAGCGGGCTGATGCTCGACGGTAAGCCGGCCTTCCCGAACGCCGTGGTGCGCATGGACAAGCGTGAGGCCGACTACTGGCTCAGCGCCGAGCAGATGGCCCAGGCGCCGGCCGCCGCGCAAGGTGGCTTCAAGGGTGCCCAGGCGGCCACCAAGCCCTATGCCGAGGCAGGCCGGCTCAAACCCTTTGACGGCGCCGTCGAGCTGGTGCCGGGCGTGAGCGCCCGGCCGGCCTACGGCCACACGCCTGGCCACACCGTGTACGTGGCAGAGAGCAAGGGCCAGAAGATGGTCTTCGGCGGCGACCTCATGCATGTGGCCGCGGTGCAGTTCGCCGACCCCACGGTGACGATCAGCTTCGACAGCGATTCCAGCGCCGCCATGCCGCAGCGCCAGAAGACCTATGCCGAGGCGGCAGGCAATGGCGAGTACCTGGCCTTCACCCATGTCTCCTTCCCCGGCATCGGCCGTCTGCGGCCCGATGGCAAGGGCTACATCTGGCTGCCGGCCAACTACAGCATCAAGCCGTGAACTGAGGGGTGGAATCGGCCCTATCCTTGCGTCTGCAAGGACTTCACTCGTGGCATCCAACCCCTTTCTTTCGCCCGCGGCGCGGGCCGGCGGCCTGGAGCTTGGCCGGCTCAGCGCCCTCATCATCGACGAGAGCGAGCTGCTGCGCTCGGTGCTGAGCCGCATGCTGCGCGACCTGGGCATCCCCGCGGTGCAGGCGGCGCGCCGGCCCGAGGAGGCGCGCCGCATGATCAAGGCGGCGCTGCAGCCCTACGACATCATCCTCAGCGAGTTCCACTTCTCGCGCCAGGCGGCCCATGACCTGAGCGGGCAGGACCTGCTGGACGAGCTGCGCCAGTCCAAGGGCCTGCCGATGCAGACCGCCTTCATCATGGTGACCGACGAGGCGCGCCACCCGCAGGTGGCCGCGGCGCTGGAGGGGGCGCTGGACGACTACCTGCTCAAGCCCATCACCAGCGGCCAGTTCGAGGAGCGCCTGCGCATCGTGCTGGAGCGCAAGGCCGCGTTCAAAGAAGTGTTCCAGGCCATCGAGGCGGGCGATTACGCCGGCGCGGCCGAGCGCTGCGAGCGCATGTTCCGCGAGGGCGGGCCCTACAAGGTCTACGCGGCCCGCATCGGCTCGGAGCTGTATCTGCGGCTCAAGGAACTGGAGGCCGCGAGGCGCATGCTGGAGTCGCTGCTGGCGCACAAGGCCGTGCCCTGGGCGCGCCTGGGCCTGGCCAGGATCGCGCTGGAGGGCGCCGATCCCGAGCAGGCCTGCCGCTCGCTGGAGACCCTGCTGGCCGAGAACCCGGCCTATGTCGATGCCTACGACGTCTATGGCCGGGCGCTGCTGGAGAAGATGGATTTCGAGGCCGCCGCCGAGGTGTTTGGCAAGGCGGTGCAGATCTCGCCCGGCAATGTCTCGCGCCTGCAGAAGCTGGGCTCGCTGCAGCTCTATCTGGGCGACAGCGGCGCGGCGGCCGAGCACCTGGGCGCGGCGCTGGACATCGGCGCGCATTCGCGCGCGCTCGACTACCAGGGCGTGGTGGCGCTGGCCGTGGCCAGCCTGGACGTGGGCGGCAAGCAGGGGCTGGCCGATATCGAGCGCGCGCACAAATTCCTGCAGGAGGCGCTCACCCTCCATCCCGACAGCGCGCGCCTGCGCATGCTGATGAAGGCGCTGGACGTGGTGCTGGCGCTGCAGCTGCGCCAGGCGGAGGCGGCGTCGGCCGGGCTTGCCGAGCTGGCGGCCCAGCTGGCCCGGCCCGAGTGCAGCTTCGAGATGGGCGCCTGCCTGATCCAGCTGATGGCGCGCGCCGCCGGCACCCAGGCCCTGCCCGGCGCGATGGACTGGGCGGCCCGCGCGACGCAGCGCTTCAGCGTCTCGCACCAGCGCACCCGCTTGCTGGAGCTGGCGGCGGCGCGCCTGCCGGCCATGCAGGAGCTGGTGCGCGAAAGCGCCGCGGCCATCAACGAGCAGGCGCGCGAGGCAATGGGCCATCTGGTGAACCGCCAGCCCGAGCTGACCCTGCGTGCCCTGGTGGCGCTGGCCGTGCGCAGCCTGAACGGCCGCATCATCAAGCTGGCGCAGGCCACGCTGGAGCACCATGGCCAGCACCTGAACGCCGCGCTGGCGCAGCGCCTGGGCGCCGAGATCGCGATGCTGCAGCCCGAGGTGGCGGCGCGCCCGATCGTGAACCGAAGGCCCTAGCTGGCCGAGTGCAGCGACCAGTCGTCGCGCGTGATCTGGTAGACGCTGCAATCCATCTCGTACCAGCGCTCCTCGCCCTTGTAGACCATGCCCAGGCGCTGCATCACCGTAGCCGAGGCCTTGTTCTCGTGGTGGCAGACGGCGCACAGCAGCGGCACCTGCAGCTCGTCGAAGGCAAAGGCGGCCATGCGCTTGGCGGCCTCCGAGGCATAGCCCCGGTGCCAGTGCTTCGGATGCAGGCGCCAGCCGAGCTCCAGCGGGTTGGCCGGGTCGCGCGCCAGGTGCTGCACGCAGCCCATGCCGATGACTTCGCCGCTGCTGATTTCGATGAAGGCCCACCAGCCGAAGCCGAACTGGGCCCAGCGCTGCTGGATGCGCTCGATCATGGCCACGGTGTCCTCGCGGCTGTCGGGCTTGCCGGTGATGTAGCGCATCACCTCGGGCAGGCTGTTGAGGGCGTACAAGCCCTCGAGGTGGGTTTCGTTGACGGGCTCGAGGCGCAGGCGGGCGGTGGTGAGGGTGCTCATCGTCGGGCTTTCAGCAGGGAAGCCCCGACTCTGCCACGGCCCGGCCGGGCCGCCATCCGTCACCCATCCAGGCGCTGCTGGAACACCAGGCCGGCGTGCTCGCGCAGGGCGTGGAACTTGATCTTGGGCCAGTTGCTCTCGATCGCGCGCAGCTCGGGCGCGTATTCCACCAGCACGGTGGGCGCGTCCACCGCGTCGTAGGCCATGCGGTGGTCGTTGGCGGCGATGAAGCGCTTGAGCTCGGCCTCATCGTCGCAGGTGACCCAGCGCGCCACCTGGAAGCGGCTCGGCGCGATGCGCGCCTTCACGCCGTACTCATGCTCCAGGCGGTGTGCCACCACCTCGAACTGCAGCTGGCCCACCGCGCCCAACAGCAGCACGCTGCCGGCGATCGGGCGGAACACCTGGATCGCACCTTCCTCGCCCAGCTGGGTGAGGCCGGCGCGCAGCTGCTTGGTCTTGAGCGGGTCGGCCACTTCCACCGAGCGGAACATTTCCGGCGCGAAGAAGGGCAGGCCGGTGAACTGCAGGGCCTCGCCCTCGGTGATGGTGTCGCCCAGCTGCAGCACGCCATGGTTGGGGATGCCGATGATGTCGCCGGCAAAGGCCTCGTCGAGCAGCTCGCGGCGCTGCGAGAGGAAGCTCACCACCGTGTTGGGGCGCAGCTCCTTGCCGCTGCGCACCACCTTCAGCCGCATGCCGCGCTCGAAATGGCCCGAGGCCACGCGCAGGAAGGCGATGCGGTCGCGGTGCGCCGGGTCCATATTGGCCTGGATCTTGAACACCACGCCGCTGAACTTGGGCTCCTCGGGCTTGACCACGCGCTGCATGGCGGGGCGGTCGGAGGGGGCCGGGGCCAGTTCCACCAGCGCGTCGAGGATTTCCTGCACGCCGAAGTTGTTCACCGCCGATCCGAAGAACATCGGTGTCTGCTGGCCGGTGAGGAAGTCTTCCAGATTGAACTCGGGCGCGGCCTCGCGCACCAGCTCGATCTCGCCCTGGGCGTTCTCGTACTGCATGCCGAAGCGCTCGGCATAGGCGGGGTTGTCCAGGCCGTCCAGCACCTCCTCGGTGCCGGCCACGCGGTCCTCGCCGGGGGCGAACACGCGCATGCGCTGCTGGCGCAGGTCCATCACGCCATGGAACTGCTTGCCCATGCCCACCGGCCAGGTGAAGGGCACGACCGTCATGCCCAGCTCGCGCTCGATCTCGTCCATCAGCGCCAGCGGCTCCTGCACCTCGCGGTCCATCTTGTTGACGAAGGTGAGGATGGGGGTGTTGCGCGCGCGGCAGACCTGCAGCAGGCGGCGCGTCTGCGGCTCCACGCCATTGGCCGCGTCGATCACCATCAGCGCCGCATCCACGGCGGTCAGCACGCGGTAGGTGTCTTCCGAGAAGTCCTGGTGGCCGGGGGTGTCGAGCAGGTTGATGACGCAGTCGCGGTACTCCATCTGCATCACCGACGAGGCCACCGAAATGCCGCGCTGCTTTTCGATCTCCATCCAGTCCGAGGTCGCATGCCGCGAGGCCTTGCGCGCCTTCACCGAGCCAGCGATCTGGATCGCGCCCGAGAACAGCAGCAGCTTCTCGGTGAGCGTGGTCTTGCCCGCGTCGGGGTGGGAAATGATGGCGAAGGTGCGGCGGCGGCGCACTTCGGATTCGATGCGCGGAACGACGGGGGACGGCTGGTCGGCGGACATATGGCTTGGGCAGGCGCGGCCAAGCCACAGGGCGGCGCGCGATCTTTTGGCGGGGAAGGGGCGGATTATCGCAGGGGGTGGGGGCGGGAGTGGCGCGCTTGCGTGGCGAGGCCGCGAGAGTTCGACGCATAGCCGCATTGATGATGACAAGGCTGCTGCTTTGAATGCCAATCCGGCATTGGCTCGGCATTGCGCCTGCGGCACGGCCGGCAGAACGCCGTCGCCGAAGTCATCACCGACAGGAGAGGGCATGGACAAGTTTCCGCCTTGGGCAAGATCGTGGCTGGCCCCTGACCCGGCGCAAGTGAGTCATGGGTTGAACCTGGCCTTGAAGCTCGCTTCGCCCAGCAAGCTGCCCCTCATGTTGTGGGACATCGTGGTGGCGCAGCCCAAGATTGAGCGGGCCCTGCAGGAACTGAGCTTCCTCCACTTCGCGCGCTTTGTGCCCTCATGGGATGGCACGGCGCTGATGGTCACCACCTCGTTTGACGGTCCGCTTGAACCCTATGTGATGGACTTCGTCATCGCCTTGGGCGATGTCTTCGACGCCTTGTTGCTGTATGTCGAGGATGCCCCGCCGCTGCCGGTGCGCGAGTATCCCGAAGAGTTCATGGACTTCGTCAGGCAATGGAATCGCGTGCCGATTGCGCCGCGTTGCAGTTGCTCGGATGCCGTGCTCCTGCCCAAGGACTTCCCCTTTCCCATCTTCAGCGCCTATCCACGCAAGACGGTGACGGACATCGCCGGCAAGCGGCAGCTGTCGCCGGCGATGGACCATCCCGGTGGCTTGGTCAATCTGGCCGACGTGCAGGCCAACATCCTGACCGGATACCGGGCCATGACGGCCGTGTATCTCTTTTTCACCATCACCGATGCGAATCTGGCGCGGCCTTGGGTGGCCAAGGCCTTTGCAGGCCAGGGCGGCTGGCGCGGCGTGATCAGCGCGGACCGGCAGATCAATGCCGATGCGAAGCCGGGGCTTGTGGCGCAGCTTGGCTTCACCTTCGCCGGGCTCGAGCAGCTGCTGCCCGGCCGCCGCGACGATCTCGAGCGCTTTCCATGTGCCTTTCGCGAGGGCGCATTGCTGCGCAGCGAGGCCAACGGCGACATCGGGCCCAGCGACCCCAGTCACTGGCTGATCGGCCGCGCCGAGCAGGGCATCCACCTGGTGGTGCTGCTGTACTCCTTGGAGCCCTATGCCGCGAGAACGATCTACGACGACTTTGTGCGCGCGACGGGCGTCCAGCAGCAAGGTTTGCATGAGGTGCACAGGCAGAACGCCCACGCCCTGCCCAAAGGCTATGTGTATTTTGGCTACCGCGACAGCATTGCCCAGCCGCGCATCAGCGGGCAATGCAAACCCGAGACGCCGGACTTCCAGCCCGCGGCGAGCCCCGGCGAGTTCCTACTTGGCAAGGACTACAAGAACATCTTTGGTGGCTCCTCCCTGGGGAATCTGCCCGCGGACCTGGCGACGAACGGCAGCTTCGGCGCTTTGCGCATGATGGAGCAGGATGTGGAGGCGTTCGAGCGGACGATCAAGCATCAAGCGGCGCGCCTGAGCATTGGCGATGAACTGCTCAGGGCGAAACTGCTCGGCCGCTGGCGGGACGGCGAGCCGCTGTCTCTTTGCCCGCAGGCGCTCGGCGCGACGGGGCCCAGCAACGCTTTCGACTACGCCCCCTCCTGGGAACATCCCGGGGTCTTCAACGATCACGAGGGCACGCGTTGCCCGGTGGGCGCCCATATCCGTCGCACCAACCCGCGCAGCGCGCGCGTCGCCGGACAACGGCACTCGCGCCGGCTGATACGGCGGGGCATGCCGATACGCTGGGTCGAGGATGGCGTCGGCAAGCGAGGCCTGATGGGCCTGTTCATCGGGGCCAGTCTCGAGTGGCAATTCGAATTCATTCAGCGGCAATGGATACAGGGCGGCGACGCGGCCAGCGGGATTCGTGGCACGCAGGATCCCCTGGCCGGGCTGCGCAGCAAGCCCGTCCATATGGAGTTGCCAGGGATCGGCGGCCTGGAGGTGCCGCCGCTGGTGACCACGCGCGGCAGCCTCTACCTTTTCTTCCCGGGCATCGCGGCCTTGCGCGGGCTTGAGCATGCCGCCAGCCGGATGAGCGTGCCGGCCCGCCCACCCGCGGACGAGCCCCGCCTCACTGGCCTGGCCAGCCTGCCGGCTTGGATGATTGCCCTCGGGACCCGAATTTTCTTGTGCCGGCTGCATTCCAAGTGCCTGGCCGATTTCGTCGCGACCTATCTGCCGCCGCCGCGCCGCGACTGTTCGGCCCAGCACGCCAGATCACCGGGCGGCATCCGCATGCGCGACGCCGGCTTCATCGCCGATCCGTTTCCGGCCTACAAAGAGTTGCGCAATGCCGACAGGCGCGTCGTGTGGGTGAAGGAGCACAAGGCCTTCTGGGTGCTGTCCCGCCCAGAAGCCCGGCAGGCGCTCGAAAAGCACGAGCAATTCCTGCAGGCCCAGCCGCGCCTGAAGCTGCGCGGCCTCATCACGCTGGACGGCACGCGCCATGGCGTCGTCCGCAGTGTGGCCGCGGCGGCTTTGCGGGCCTCTGCCGCTAGCATCGCCCCGCTCGTCAGCGCCGAGATCAAGGCCGCGTTGGCGGCCATCGGCGGCGTCAAGCAATTCGACTTCATGAGCGCCTATGGCGCCCGGGTGCCGCTGCGCGTCCTGTGGCGCCTGGTGGGTTTGACCGATGCCACACAGATCGCCGCCTGTCAGCGCCTGGTGCAAACCATGATCAGCTGCTATGGCCAGCCAGAGCGTCCGGGCGCGACCGAGCAGCTCGGTCTTTACGACGCGTCCCTGCGCCTCGGCTGGCGCCTTGGCTGCCAATTCGCAAAGGCCTGGCTGCGCAGCCTGATCCCGATCGGCGAGTCCCGCCATGCCCATACCTTGATCGGGGAACTCGCGGCGCGCACCCAGCTGCGCCTCCTTGGGCTCTCGTTCCCGCCGTGCCGCCCGCTGCGCTTTCTCGAAGCGCTGGTGACCTTGGTGCAGTTCGCGCTGGCCGGCCAGTCGGCTTCCTTCTTGCTGGGCACGGCAACGCGCAATCTCATGATGCCGGATCCGCGCAGGCCGCAAGCGCGGCCATGGGATGCTCTCGCGGCGCTTCGCACGGCACAGCCCGCAGACTTCGATGCGAAACTGGCGGGCGCCTTGGAGGAGGCGCGCCGCATCGATCCACCCGTCACCATCGCCGAGCGCTACGCTGCCACAGACTTGCAGCTTGATGGTGTCGACATTCCCGAGGGCAGCGCCGTCTTCGTCGTGATTGGTTCGGCCAACCGCGATGGCGTGGCGGGGCCGCATGCTGAGTGCTTCGTCTGGGATCGCAATCCCGGCGCCGGTCATCTTTCGTTCGGGCATGGGGTGCATGAGTGCATTGGCCAGTTCGTGCAGGCGCGCATCGTGCCCGAGGCCTTGGCCAGCCTGATTGGTGCGATGCCCACGCTGCGCCTGTGCGATCCAGACGCGGTTCCGCCCTGGGTCGAGAACGTCTATTTCCGCACGCTGCAAGCCCTGCCTGTGACGCGCTGTCCGCTGGCGACGCAGGCCACAACGCAAGGGAGTGGGCGGGCCCATGAGCGATGATCGAAACTGGCATCTTCGGATGTGCGAGGTCGAACGGGCCTGGGAACTGCTGGGCGGCCGCAAGTACATCGATTGGGGCGGGCTGCGGGTCGGGCAGCTCGATACCGGCTACACGCAACACCCGGTATTTGGATTCCCGAACTCATTCTGGATTGACTCGCGGGGTGCGCGTACCTTTCTGCCGGATCCTCCGCCCGGCGCAGGCAGCGAGTGGCCGAGGGTGTTGGTCGGCAGCCACGGCACGATGAGTGGCAGCGTGATCAATGGCGACGACG
>Ga0208125_100358_pt1 | contig 29084 bp, 33 predicted proteins | sample LakWasM128_HOW14_2_FD_183938 | JGI IMG/M metagenome (GOLD analysis project Ga0208125, IMG submission 183938) | Freshwater sediment methanotrophic microbial communities from Lake Washington under simulated oxygen tension - Sediment Metagenome... | ecosystem: Environmental > Aquatic > Freshwater >...
GGCGGCGCGCAGCTCCTTGACCGACATCGTGGCGATCTTGTCGAGGGCGAGTTCGCCGGTCTGGCCCAGCTCGGTGAGGTCTTCGAGCTGGTCGTCGTCCAGGGCCACCAGCTCGATCAGCTTAGTGATGCCGGTGGACTCCAAATGCTTCATCGATGACGTATTTGCGAACCGGCGCGTCACCCGCATGTAGCGCTGAGCAGCCAGCGGAGCGAAGTTCAGTCGCTCCAGGGCATGCAAGAACTGACCGTGTGGGCAAGCCTCTTTCAGCAGGAGCAGATAGCCGCCCAGCTCGAACACCGCCATGCCGATGCGGCGCAGTGCGTCCTGTGCTGAGTTCTCCAGCACGGCCGGGTCGGTGCTGCCCTGGTAGTTGAGCTGCTGTGCCAGCGCGGTGACACGCTTGTCCTGGTCCAGACGCGCCAACGCCAGTTGGTTGGCTGCGGCGGTATCGGCTTCCAGGGTGCCGGGCACCAGGGCGACTTCCTTGCTCTGGGGTGCGGGGGTTGGTTTGCGGGCCATGGGTTCTTTCTGGTTTTAGAGGGGGGTGGCGTAGCGGCGGCTCAGGTCGTCAAGGTTCTGACGCGCGGCGTTGAGTTCGGTGGCGGTGGTGATGCCGATGCGGGCCAGGGCCGGGCCCAGGCGCCACCGGTTGGTGCCGGGCACTTGCTCGACGAAGCCCGTCTCGGAGGCCAGGGGCGGCAGATTCACGCTGACCCAGGACGGCGACACGTCGAGGCCCTTGGCAATCTCGCCAGGTGCCAGGCCGATCACCACGTGGCCGGCCAGCAGGCGGAACAGATCGCAGGTCTTGCGGATCGGGGCGGAGAGGCTTTTTTCGCTCACGCTGCGGCCTCCATCGGCAGAGCCAGCACGCGCTGCAGCTCGGTGGACAGGGCCTGGGCCTCAGCGCGGGTGAGCTTGAGCGAGCTGTAGCAGCCGGCAGCGAAACCGCGCAGCTGCACGTCGCCGCTGCGCTGGTGGTGCACCACGCTCAGCGTGCGGCCGGCGTTGAACATCTCGCTCGTGTCCACCGCGATGGGCACGAAGGCCGGCGGCAAGGTCTTGGGAAAGCTCATGGGTCAGAACTCCAGTTCGGGCGTGGCGTAAGCAGCCACGTTCTTGTGGTGGTAGGCCACCTGTTCGAGGTGGCTGCGAAGGGCTTCCAACGTGGCTGTGGCATCACCACTGCCGTCGCGGTAGAAGTTGGTGAGCAGCTGCAGCGCGTTGGCGAAGCCGCTGTTGAGGCCCACCATGTCGGCCTGGGTGACGGTGCGGCCGGTGGGCATGGCCAAGACCATCAGGCCGGCGCTGGCAGCGATCCAGCGCGTGACGTAGTTGATGCCGCAGGCGGCCTCGAAGGGCGGAATCAGGCAGGTGGGCATGCGGCCGTTCTGCAGCCACTTGTAGAGCGCCCAGTGGTCGGGCAGGCCCATCAGCTCGGCGATGCGCTCGACGCTGCGGTGGTGCACGGCCAGCGCATGCTGCTTGCACAGCTCGGTGGCGTGCCGCAGGCTGCCAGGCTGCTGGCGTTTCCAATAGGCGGGTGTCTTTGGAGTCATGGTCGGAGGTGGGCTTCCAAACAAATTTCGGTTTTGCGGCTAGGCATGCGAGCGGCTGGCGGTCAGAGTGAACGGCATCGAAACCCGATGGAGGTCAGCCATGAACTCGCTACCGCCGAGAAGCGCCACCTGGCTGCGCCAGCAGGTACAGCAAGAGGTCGAGCGCCGCATGGCGCCCATGCGCCGCGAGCTGAACGCGGTGGACGACTGGGCCAACGGCGTGTTCGCCGCCTTGCTGGACCTGCTGCTTCCGCTGCTCAAGGCGCAGCCCGAGCTGGCCGCAACGCTAGAAGCCGTGTGGCGGCGCGCGGCCGTGCAATACGAGCGGCTGGAACTGCAGCAGCCCGAAGGGGCCGAGGACTTCCACACCACGCCGGAGCGACTGGAGGCGCGCAAGATGCTGTACTGGCTGTTGGCCCAGCTTGGCCAGTGGCCAGGCGTGCCACCGAAACCACAGCGGCGCCGCAAATCGTGATGCTGTTGGCCGACACAGCGCCCTATGCGCACGGCAGAACCGAAGCGCCTGCGGCCATTTGTTACATTCGACGCAGGAATGCACATGCCGCGCCTCAGGCTGCTGCGAGGTGACGGGAGGACGTGCGGGAGATCTCGCCCGCCTTGAGGCCAAGTTGCACGGCGATGTTGTGCGCATCGCCGCGCAGGCACTTCAAGCGGGGATTGGTTTCGTTATCCGTGATGATGGCGATGACCATGTTGGGGCTGTACCCGTGCCTCTTAGCCCAGCCGGAGTACGACCAGCCCTTGCTGGCGAACTCTTCGCGGATCTGCGCGCGGTTTTTGAGCATGGCGTTGCGTCCTGTTTGTTGTGCGGCAATTGGCGTTGCCGCATTGGTTTGCTCGATTTGTTGCATTGATTATGCGGCACGTTTGTGCCGCATGCAATGGATTAACAGGAATATTTGTGCCTTATGTTTCCGATCGGTTGAAACAGGTCCGAGAGGCCCTTGGGCTGAGCCAACAGGCCCTGGCAGATCTGTGCCAGGTTGGAGTGCGCTCGCAACGGAATTACGAATCTGGCGAGCGGGCACCCGACGCGACGTACTTGTCGCTGCTCGCCGAAGCCGGCGGTGATGTGACGTACATACTCACGGGCAGGCTCGGTGCGCAGGGCGTTGCCGTGTTGACCGCTGAGGAACAAACGATGCTGGACTACTTCAGGGGCGCATCGAAGGAAGTGCGCAGGGCTGCTCTCGGCGCGTTGCTCGGTGCGACGTCGGGTGCAGGGCCTCAAGTCCAGGTCGGCGGTGCAAACAGTCAGCACAGCAGCGGCGCGGGCGCCGTGAACATCGGATCTTTTGGAGGTACGCCGGCATCAAAGCGGCGCAAATAGCAGGGAGCGGGAGTGGCAGTAGTTCCGAAATGGTTGCGCGATTGGGTCGCGCAGCTGAGGCCAAGCCAACATAGCAGTGGCAACGGCGCAGTCAACATCGGCAGGGCACATGCGCCGGTTCATGTCGTCAACCTGACGCAGCACATCATCGTGGAGCGCCATGAAGCGCCGTTGCCGCCACGCACGCCGAGGCCGGCGGGGCCCGCCAGGCGCGAGGTGCGGTGGCTGACGGACGAGCACAAAGCCGTGCTGGCGATGATGGACCCCTTGTCAAAGGTCTCGCGTATCGGCGTGCTTGACTTCATGCGTCGGGAGTTCGGCACCTCGATGGTGAAGGAACTCCAGCTGGCCGAGGTGCGCAGGGTCCGGGCATATGTACAGCAGGTGCACGTGAACCTGGCGCGCGAGCGTGAGCTTCTATAGAAACCAGCAGGGAGATGGGCGCAGATGAGAGTTCGAACAAAGGAGAAAGCCTTGGTCGGCCTGGTCATTTTGGCCGCCAGCGTGCAGGCCTGGGCGATCAACAAGTGCACCATGCCGGATGGCCGAGTGGCCTATCAGGAGGCGCCGTGCAGCAACGATGCCAAGTCCTCGCAGCAGGTTGACATCGCCACGCCATCAGCGGGCACAGGTTCATCTTGGGAGTTCTCTCGGCAACGTGATGACATGACTGGCGAGTCCACCTGCTTCGCTGTCTCTCCTTCGGTGGCGACGGGAATGCGCAACGTTTACTCCAACGCTGCACTTGTCTACGTGCAGTTGCATGGGCGCCCAAAGTCGAATCAGGTCTACGTGACTGCACGTACCAGTACATCCGATTCGGAGGCGTTCCACCACGACTTGTACGGGACGGGCATCAAGGTTGATCGGCAAGACTTCGTGTCGTTCAGCCAGCGGGTGAGCGCGCATGTTCTCAGCTTTGCAAGCACTGGCGCGGAATCAGCCATGGTCGAGCGATTGACACAAGGGCAGGAGATGCGACTGCGCCTACGTTTCTGGCCCTACGACCAACTGCATGACACTAATCCCATCACCCTGCGCGGATTCAAACAAGCTCTCAAACAGCTCCGCGCCTGCGTCGAGTAGCTGATTCAAATGGCGCGGCGCCAGGCGGGCATCAGCGCGGCCAATCAAGCGGGCCACAACTAAAGCGCTTTATTGAGCCCCCTCGGGGGCCTCCCGGCACAGTGTCTGCATGAAGACACTTGCCACCCTCCATCGCACCATCCACGCCCGGCTGCCGCGCTTGTTCGGCTGGATGGTCTTCACCTTGTTGCTGGCCGCGCTGGTGCTTTGCATCGCGCCGCGGCAGCTGCCATTGAGCCTCTACAAGCTCAGCCTGGTCACGCTGGCCGGCGTGGTGGGCTACTGGCTGGACCGAAGCATGTTCCCCTATGCGCGGCCCGACCAATTCCTGCCGATGCCGGAGACGCTGGACCTGCCTGGGTGTGATGCAGGCGAGATTGAGCGGGAGTTGCAGGTTGACATGGCGGCACTGGCCCGGCTGGCTGGCCTCTGCATGCAGCGGCGAGCGATGATCGTGGCCGCCACGATGCTGGCGATGGGGCTGGGCGCATGAGCGCGCTGAACTGGCGAGGTGTGCGCCGTGCGCGCCTGGAGCGGCTGTTGCTGCTGTGCACGTTGACGCTGCTGGCCCTGCTCGCGCTCTCCAGCGCCGCGCCGGCCCAGACCTTGCCGCCAGGCGCGCAGACCTATCGCGCGCAGCTGGTGCGCGCCGCTCACACCGAGTGGGGTTTGGACGCGCCGATCGCCGCACTGGCGGCACAGGTGCACCAGGAGAGCGGCTGGCAGCCCGATGCCTTGAGCCGCGCCGGTGCCCAGGGCCTCGCGCAGTTCATGCCCAGCACCGCGACCTGGTGGTGCAAGTTGCAAGGCGATGCGCAGGCCGATTGCATGCCACAGAACCCCACCTGGGCACTGCGCTCGATGGTGAGCTATGACCGCTGGCTGTATGAACGCACGCCTTCTCAATGGAGCGAGCGCGACCGGTTCTGGGTAGCACTGCGTGCCTACAACGGCGGTCTTGGTCATTGGCAAAACGAGCGCCGCCAAGCCAGCCAGAACAGTCGGGCGGGCGTGGACGCTGCGTGCGGCCGTGCCAGCCGGGCACCCATCCACTGCGCCGAGAACCTGGGCTATCCGCGCCGCATTCTGGTGCTGCTGCAACCGCTGTACGAGAGCTGGGGGCCAGGGCTATGACCAGGCCAAGCTGGTTGCGCCTGGCTGCGCTGTTCGCCATCGTGGCCGCGGCATTTGCCGCGGGCGGCCACTGGGGGCGCGCGCCCCTGCAGGTGGAGTTGGCCCAGTTTCGTGAGATGAACGCCGAGAACGGACGCCTCGCAGCCATGGCCGCCGCAAAGACCTTGCAAGACGCGCAAGTGCGCGGTGATGAGCTGACGGCGCTGTTGGGCGCGCAGCAAGGCCAGATCGATCGACTGACAAAGGAGAAGCGATATGCCATCGCCCAAGCTACTACTACCAGCCGCGCTTGCCTTGGCGGCGCTGCTCTGCGCGTGCTCGACGGTGCCCCCGGGCTCCGCGTTGCCACCGCTGTTGAATTGCCCCAAGCCACCGGCGGCCTTGCTGCAGCGGGTGGACCCGTTGCCACCGATTCCGGCCAGCGGCTGGAAGACCGCTGGGCCAGCGAGCGCGACATCGGCGGATGGGCCATCGATGCCGGTGCCCAGTTCGAGCAATGCCGGGCCCGGCTCAACGCGCTGATTGACTGGCACACCCTCCCTCATGCCCAACCGCGATGACAAACGTGCAGATTGAACTTTGGCACCTGGTGCTGCTGTTGCTGGCCTTCTTCGGCGCCTGCGGCGCCTTCGGCAAGTTGCTGCTGGTGCAGTTCCAGCGGCATATCGACGAGAACCACCGGCAGCTGCAGACGCGCCTGGACGGGCTGGAAAAGCGGCACCACGAGGAATCCGGCCAGTGGCAACGCATTGAGCGCGAGCTGCTGAACCTGAAGGCCGAGCTGCCACTGCACTACGTGCGGCGCGAGGACTATGTGCAGGCCGTGGCCACCATCATGGCCAAGCTCGACTCGATGGCGCTGCGCTTTGAAAACATTCTGCTCAAGGGAGGCAACCGCAATGAAGCCTGAGGACTTGCTGCTGGTGGCGCAGCGATCGCGCCGGGAGACCATGCGCTGGCTGCTGCTGATGACCATGAACATTGCGCGCCCCAGCGAGGCCACCACCGCCATGCTGCGCGGGGTGATTGCCGGGGTGTACCAGGACGTGACGGACATCGAGATCCGCCGCGAGCTGGACTATCTGGAGGAGCGCGACCTGGTGAGCGTGCGCACGGACCCGTTGGGCCAGGTGCGTGCCAAGCTGGAGCGCTATGGCATCGACATCGTGGAATACACGATCGCCTGCGAGCCCGGCATTGCGCGCCCGGCCGCCGGGGGCTGAGCATGGGCCGCAAGAGCACCATCGCGCGCCTGCCCGCCGAGGTGAAGGCCTTCATCGAGGGCCAGCTGGCCGCGGGGCGCTGCACGCTGGATGAGCTGATCGCCGAGTTGCGCGCACGCTTTCCGCACGCCGACCTGGCGGGCGAGTTGCCCAGCCGCACGGCAGTGCACCGCTACGGCCAGAAGCTGGAGCGCCGCCTGGCGGCAATCCGCGCCAGCACCGAGGCGGCCAAGATCATCCGGGCCCAGGCTGGCGACGACGAAGACGCGCGCAGTGAGGCGCTGACGGCGCTGGTGCAGACCGAGCTGTTCGAGGCGATCTTGTCGCTGCAGGAGGCGGATGACCCCGACGCCGATCCCGGCGAGCGGGTGAGCATGCTGAGCGCAGCGGCCAAGAACATTGCGACCCTCACGCGCAGCAGCGTGGGCCTGAAGAAGTTCCAGAGCGAGGTGCGGGCGCGCACCGAGGCGGCTGCAGCCAACGTCGAAAAGATCGCCAAGAAGGGCGGGTTGTCGGCCGAGACGGTGGACCAGCTGCGGCGAGAGATTTTGGGCATTGCTGCCCAGTGAGTTATGGGGCGAAAACGGTCATCGGATCAAGACCTGTGAAGCCGGCTACCAGCGCAGCGATGCAGCAAGCGGCGGTCAGTGCGTCGGGGCCTGGGGAGGCCTCCGAAATGCCGGCATGCGAATTGGACGCAGTAAGTAGCCCCACCCACCTGTTTGTTCAACCACAACGGAGAGATAGAGCCATGAACACCCTCATCAAACCCAGCGTCGGCCGCAAGGTCTGGTATCGCCCGGCGGCCTATGACCTGCTCGGCCCTGGCGCCATGAGCGTGGGCCACGACTCGACGCACCCGACCAAGCGCCAGCCGCTGGACGCTACCGTGCTGGCTGTCCATAGCGACCGCTGCATCAACGTCCTGGTGCTCGACGTGTATGGCAAGCCGTTCACCAAGACCTCGGTGACGCTGAAGCAAGTCGGCGACGAGATGCCCAAGGACGCCGAGGGCCAAGAGCTGGGCGGCTATGTGGAGTGGATGCCCTACCAGGCGGAACAGGCAGCCAAGCAGGCCCAGGCTGAATCGGCAAGCTGAGTCCATGGTGTGCGCCGTCTGCCATCGAGACCAGGCGCGGGTGAACAGCGATCGCGCGGAATGCTGCGTCGTCGAGTGCCCGCACCGTCGCCGGCAGACGGCCATGCCCCACGATCACATCGAGCCATCCGGGTACGAGAGCAGCGGCTGCTACCGCGTCACGCCCACCACCAAGGACCAGCATGAGCACTGACAAAAAGATTGAAGCCGAGATCCAGGCCAAGGGCCTGACGGCACCGCGCATCACGCCAGCTGACATCGAGGCGAACATTGCCGACGAGGACTACTTCACCGCCGGCGAGGCTGCATGCCGCAAGGCCGGCGATCCGATGCACCTGCTGACCTTCTGCGTCCTGGTGCTGCGCAATGGCTTCACTGTCACGGGCGAGTCGGCCTGCGCCAGCCCCGAGAACTTCGACGCCGAGCTGGGCCGCAAGATCGCTCGTGCCAATGCGGTCAACAAGGTCTGGCCGCTGATGGGCTACGAACTGCGCAGCAAGCTCGCCTCGGTGTGATGTCTGCCTCGCCCGTCCCGTTCGATCTCCCCAACACCGCCAGCAGCGCGGTGCCGGCGGTGCTGATGGCCTACCAGGCGCGCTGGGTGGCCGACCCGTCGCCGCTCAAGGTGATCGAAAAGTCACGCCGCACCGGCCTGACCTGGGGCGAGGCCTCGGACGATGTGCTGGCTGCCGCCACGACACGCAGTGCGGGCGGCCAGAACGTCTACTACATCGCCTACAACCAGGACATGACGATCGAGTACATCCAGGCCTGCGCGATGTGGGCCCGGGCGTTCAACTACGCGGCCGGCGAGATCGAGGCGGGCTTCTGGGACGGCGAGGACGAGACCGACAAGAACATCAAGACCTACACGATCAAGTTCCCGGGCTCTGGCTTCCGCATCGTGGCGCTCTCCAGCCGGCCCTCCAACTTGCGCGGCCGGCAAGGGATCATCGTGATCGACGAGGCGGCCTTCCACGACCAGCTGGGCGAGCTGCTGAAGGCGGCGCTGGCCATGCTGATCTGGGGCGGCAAGGTGCGGGTGATCAGCACCCACAACGGCGCGGAGAACGCCTTCAACGAACTGGTGACGGACATCCGCGCCGGCCGGCGCAAGGGCACGGTGCACCGCGTCACCTTCCAGGAAGCGGTGGACGACGGGCTGTATCGCCGCGTGTGCATGCGCCTGGGCAAGGCCTGGACCCGCGCCGAGGAGCTCGAATGGAAGGCCGGCGTGTATGCCTTCTACGGTGACGGCGCCACCGAGGAGCTGGATTGCGTGCCCTCGAACTCGGGCGGTGCCTGGCTGTCTCGTGCGTTGATCGAATCGCGCATGTCGGCGGACACGCAGGTGTTGCGCTGGGCCTGCAAGGCGGGCTTTGAGGTGCTGCCGGACCACATCCGCGCAGCGGAGTGCCGCGATTGGCTGGAGGCGCAGATGGCGCCCTTGCTGTCGGCGCTGCCTACCGACGTGCTGAGCTTCGATGGCGAGGACTTCGGGCGCAGTGGCGACCTGAGCGTGCATGTGCCGCTGCTGCAGCACCAGAACCTGGTGCGGCGCGTGCCCTTCATCGTGGAGCTGCGCAATGTGCCGTTCCGCCAGCAGGAGCAGATCGCCTTCTACCTGCTCGACCGGCTACCGCGCTTCATGGGCGGCGCCTTCGACGCACGCGGCAATGGCCAATTCCTGGCCGAGGTAGCAATGCAGCGCTATGGCGCGGCGCGCATCCAGCAGGTGATGCTTTCCGAGGGCTGGTACCGCGAACACATGCCGCCGGTGAAAGCAGCACTGGAAGACGGCACGCTGGCCGATCTGCCGCGTGACGCTGACGTGCTGGCCGACCTGCGCGCAGTGCAGGTGGTGCGTGGCGTTCCGCGCATTCCCGATGTGCGCAGCACCGGCGAAGACAAGGGCAAGCGGCACGGCGATGCGGCCGTGGCCGTGGCGCTGGCCTATTACGCCAGCCGCGAGTTGAACAAGGGCCCCGTGCATGTTGCCAGCCGCGCCCGCCGCTCCAGGCTCGATGCGAACCTGGCCGGCTATTGAGGACCATGACGATGAAACAGCAAGGCCTGTACATCAGCCCCACCGAGTACGTGCGCTTCGCAGAGGGCAAGGCTCGATCGCTCTCCGACCACATCGCGACGCGCGATCGCTCGCCCGACTTCACCGCGCTGGGCATGTATTTGCCCAACCCCGACCCGATCCTGAAGAAGCAGGGCAAGGACAGCGCGGTGTATGGTGACCTGCGCTCCGATGCGCATGTGGGTGGCTGCATCCGCCGCCGCAAGGCCGGTGTGCTGACGATGGAATGGCGGGTGGTGCGCGAGCAGGCCAGCGCCCGCAGCGCGAAGCTGGCCGAGGCCGTGCTGAAGGCGCTGGACATGCGCCGCTTGATGCGCGAGGCGCTGGACGCGCCGCTGTTCGGCTGGCAGCCGCTGGAGGTGATCTGGTCGGCCGGCGGCGGCGGGCCCATCCTGCCTCAGGACGTGATGGCCAAGCCGGCGAATTGGTTTCACTACGACGCGGAGGCGCAGCTGCGCTTTCGATCGCGCGAAGCCCCGCTGCTGGGCGAGGCGCTGGCGCCGCGCAAGTTCCTGGTGCCTTCGCAGGATGCGAGCTACGCGAACCCCTATGGCTTTGCCGATCTCAGCATGTGCTTCTGGCCCACCGTGTTCAAGCGCGGCGGGCTGAAGTTCTGGGTGACCTTCAGCGAGAAGTACGGCACGCCCTGGCTGGTGGGCAAGACGCCGCGCAACACGCCCAAGGGGGAGCAGGACGCCTTGCTCGACCAGCTCGAAGCCATGGTGCAGGACGCCGTGGCGGTGATCCCAGATGACGCCTCGGTGGACATCGTTGAATCTGCAGGCAAGAGTGCCAGCGCCGATCTGTACGAGCGGCTGTTGATGTTCTGCCGCTCCGAAGTGGCGATCGCGCTGCTGGGCCAAAACCAGACAACGGAAGCGAGCGCCAATCGGGCCAGCGCAATGGCGGGCCTGCAGGTGACGGACGAGCTGCGCGACGCAGACGCGCGCCTGGTCGAGGCCACGGTGAACCAGCTGCTGCGCTGGGTGGTGGACCTGAACGAGGGCGAAGCCGCACCGGCGCCCAAGTTCGAGCTGTACGAGCAGGAAGAGGTCGACAAGCAGCAGGCCGAGCGCGACCAGATCCTGGTGAAGGCGGGCGCCAAGCTGACGCGCGCCTACTTCATGCGGACCTATGAGCTGGAAGAGGACGATATTGCCGAGGACGTGCCTGCGTCTGGTGGCGATGCGCTGGGCGCTGGTGCCGTCGTACCGGCGGCTCAGCCGGCGCCAGCTGCAAATCAGTTTCAAGCTGCACTGAAGAAGGCGCTGGCGGCCATGCAGACGGGCGGCACGGCGGCCTTTGCCGATGTGCTGCCTGCGGCACAAGCGGATGCCATGGATGTGCTGGTGGACGCCGAGCTGGCCCAGTGGCAGCCGCTGCTGGACCCAATGGTGGCGCCGCTGCAGGCGGCGATCGACCGCAGCCTGGAAATGGGCCAGAGCGCGGAGGAACTGTTGGCGAGCCTGCCGGAGTTGCTGCAACAGATGCAGGTGGATGCGTTGGCCCAGGCGCTGACGCGTACCGCGTTCACTGCACGCCTCGGCGGGGAGGCCGGGCTCTTGCTTGCCACCGATGAACCGGCGGCTCAGGCGGCCTTTGCCGAGCCCGCTGCAACTGCAGCTGCTGCGCCGGCACTGCCCAGCATCGAACTGCACGTGCATCCGGTGATTCAGATGCCGGAGCAGCCCCCTGCGTCGGTGCAGATCACCAACGAGGTGGCTCCTACGCCACTGACCGTCGAGGTACGCATGCCTGAGCAGCCTGCAGCCCAGGTGCTGGTGACCAACCAGGTGCATCCCGCGGCGGTGACCGTCATCGACAACCACCCGACGCGTGCGGAACAGGTGGTGGAGCGCGATAGCGCGGACGAGATCACCAAGACCATCACGATGTACCACAGGGATTGATCCGAGGATGCCGTACTTCACCTACCGCCTCGACGCCGTGGGCACCTTCGTGAGCCAGGACGGCAGCACCGCCGAGCCCATTGGCTGGCTGGAGCGCTGGGAGATCACGCAGGCCCAGTACAACGCGATCAAGTCGGGGCAGATGCCGGAAGAGCCCGACACGGGCGTTGAATACCCGGTGATCCCTATCGACAACCCACCCCCGCCCGGAGGCTGATCCATGTCAGCGTTCACCTTATCCGCGGGCGGCACAACCAACTGGGACACGCTTTCTGGCGGGTCCACCAACGCCACGCTGGACACCTATGTGCTCAGCAATGCCTCAGTACTGCTGATCGACACGGACAGCTACCAATGCGCCAACCACAGTGCCGCGTTCGGCTCTCTGGATAGCGTCAGTTTCTCCGGCATTGGCGGCACGGTGCGCCTGGACGGCACCAGCGTGCGCGTGGTCCCGTTTAACACGGGCGCCGGCACGGTCCCCGCCATCGGCACCGCGATCTCCAAGGGCGGCGTCAGCGCCGCGTTGCTGGGCGTGTGGGCAGACTGGCAATCCGAGCCCCTGGCGGCCGGGGCGGCCATGCCCTCTAGCGGCTACATCAAGGTCAAGGGAAAAACGGGCGGCAACTTCTCGGCCGGCGCGCTGACCGGCATCAGCGCCAGCGCCACCGGCCCTGACGTGGTGGGGTGGATCGAGGTGCGCGGCGCGGACACCGCGCAGCTCGTGTTGCCTCGCATCGGCAGCTTCGAGGCTGTGGGTGAATGGTTTGAGTTGGGCGCCACGAGCGGCTCCCGAGGCCAGGTGCTGCCATGCCCGACCACCGGAACCGTGGCCGGCGTGTTCGCGGCGATCTGGGTGGAAACCTCGGCGGGCTCCGGTGTCTATGAGCAGTTCGTGGGGATGGGTAGTGTGCCCGCGTCGGCCAGCACCCCGACGGACGAACGCGGCAAGGTTTTCTGGCAGACCACCAGCGGCATCGTGTTGGGGTCTGACGGCACGAACAATGTGGGCTATCTGCCGCCCGCGGGCTGCAAGGTGCGTATTCCTAACGTCATCATGACGTGCTGCACGCGCACGGCTGGTTCTGGCTCTGGCCCGCGCGTGCTGCCGAACGCGACGCTGGCGACGCGCCAGGAGTTCGCTACGACGGCGGCCGGCAGCCTGAGCATCAGCAAGTCCGTCTGCCAGTGGTACGCGAACTTTGCCCAGGCTTATCAGGCCTTCGCGCACGATTCCGTCTTCAGCGATACCTTGGTGTTGACGGAGATCGCAACGCCTCTCGACATCGACAATATCGCCCTGTCGCAGACCCAGGCGCAAGTGAACGTAACCTTGAGCCTGCAGTCCTGCACGGCTGGCGGATCGCTGCAAAACTCAACGTTCGCGGCCTACAACATCGGATCTAACAAGAACCTAATCCAGTTCAACAAGGGACTGCAGTTGAAGGGTAATCGCTTCGTCGGCCTCCAGGCCCGCGGCTCGAACTCGTTCAGCATGATCTCGCTGGCGTACAACAGCGATTGCACCTATGAGGACAATTGGGTCATCGGGGGTCGCATCATCACGCAGGCTGAGAGCAAGCCCCTGTTCAAGAACCACCACCACGCCGATAACTTTGCCGGTACGACGCAGACAGCGAACGCCCAGTACGCCATCGACTTCACGAACGGGTCGTCAGGGATCGTGCTAGACGGACTGGATTTCAAAGGCCTGACGAACGTACACGCCTACCTTGGCGTGGTGAGCTTCACGGCATGCGTCGGGGCCAAGGTGCGTAACATCGGCAGCGCCGCTGCGCCCCTGGATTTGGGCTCTACCAACGCCAGCGGAACGGCCATCGTGTTGGCGGGCGGAAACAGTGGCATCAAGTTGCAGCGCATCTATGCGGTGAACACGCGTCTGGGCCTGTACTCCACGCTGAACGACGATGACGGAGTGGTCATCGAGAACATGGCGGGCGACTATGCAGATACCAGCGTCATCGCCGCCCGCAACGCCCTCGTCAAGGGCGCGAAGTTGACCGGCGCCACATCGGGGCAGACCGCGCAGTACGGCACGCACTGGAAAGATAGTTTCACCAGCGCGACGGTGGGCAAGATCGAAATCCTGTGCAATGAGCCCACGGCACTATCGGCCGCGCAGTGCGCCGCCACGGGCGGAACGCCGCGCTTCAACAGCGCCGGCCAGGTACTGCTCACCGCGGTAGGCGATCAAGTGACCTGGGAAATGCCGTATTTCGCCCTCGGGCATACGGCGCTGGCCAACCTGGCGGCCACGCTCACCGGCACCAACACCGGAAACCTGACCTACGAGTTCCAGGCCGACCTGGGCGCGGGCTACGGAGGCACCTGGCTAACGCTCAATGCCGCGAACCTGAATGCGCAGGGAGCAATCACGCCGACCACGGGGGTGCGGCTCAAGGTGCGCGCCACCTGCGCCACCGCCAGCGCCAGCAATGCGCTGACCAACATCGCCATTCCCACGGTCACGACCAGCACGGACCAGGACACGCTGTATCCGCTGGACGCCAACACCGTCACGTTCACGGGGTTGCCGACCGGCACCGATGTGGTTGTGCTGGCGGCGGGGTCTTCGACCATCCTGGCTCAGCAAGACAGCAACGCGGGCACGAGCTATGCCTTTACCTACGCGGGCGCCCAGAGCGTCGATGTGGGGTTCGTCAAACCCGGTTATGAAATTTTCTACATCCGCGGGCTGGCTCTCGCCGCAGCGGATTCCAGCATCCCCGTCGCGCTCAGGCCCGACCGCAACTACTCGTAAGGAGCCATCATGGCGAAGATCACCAGCAAAGCATCGCTGAACGTCGGCACCGAGCTGACGATCGACGAGACCGCCCGCACCTTCACGCTGAACGTGGCCGGCAACCTCGTGGCCAAGGACGGCGTGATGCTGCAGGCCCTGTACTCCAAGTTCGTGGACTTATGGGCGACCTCGGGATACCAAGACAGCCCGTTCCCGATGTACGCGATCGACGCGCTCTCCGGGCAATTCCAGTTCGGCACCGACGGCGCTACCTTCAGCGGCTGGAAGCCGGCGAACGACGCCACGCGCCAGATGCTGCGCGATGGCGGCTGGTCCGAATACTCGGCGGCCGGTGCGCTGCAGCGCCAGTATGTCGGCATCGTGGGCCTGGGGGTGGTCTCGGCCGGCGCGCAGCTCTACTACCAGCGGGCATCGGCCGACGCGCCAGCTAACTTCACGTTTGCTGACCAATGCAACGAGGGCATTCAGGTGTTCGGAGACGCCACGAATGGCAACTTCGACAAGCGCGCGTTCTTCAAAGGCTTTGTGCGCGAGTACGGCAAGAAGTACAAGGACTCGGTGCTGGCCGACACCGGCAAGACCGCGACCGGCGCCTACCTCGTCAACCTGCTGCTCTCCAACGAGGACGATCTCAAGATCCAGGCCAACGACGCGGCCATGGCGGGTGCGCCGTACAGCGGCATCACCGTGAGCTTCTACTCGGCCAACCAGAACCGCACGATCGGCGGCACGGCTTATCCGTTCCGCGCCATCGTGGAGGGCAATGGCGCCACACTGGAGCAGATTTACACCAAGGTGCAGTACCTGCTGCGCCAGTCGGCCAACATCAACACCGCGGGCACGGCCGGCACGGTGACGGGCAAGACCGCTGACGCGCTGCTGGCCTTCGTCGGCGACACGCTGCAGACCACCACGGGCGTGTTCATCGACAACATCCACCCCGCAGATAGCAACCGAATCATCTTCAAGGACCAGAACGGCGTTGACCGCACCAACCCGTACACGGCGGCCGGCACCATCTCGTTCAACGCCCCGCTGGTGGGCGCGGGGTCGAGCTACCGCCTGATGTTCGCAGCACCTCCGGGAGCCGGCAACGACTACGGCGAGGCCGGCGCGATCACCGTGAACGACGCGGCGGGCACGCCCATCGCGGGCTCGATCAGCGCGGCGTCTATCGCGTTCACCTACGACTACGACGGCAACACCCAAGGCGGGGCCGCCGCGGGCACCGACCGCAACGTGGTACTGATCGGCATCCGGCCGGGCTCGGGCAAGTTCGTGGCCGCGACCGGCGTGCTGACGCGCAGCAAGACCATCGCGCTGTCCCTGGTGGCGGAAGCTGATCGGGTCTATGCCTGATGCCCATCGCGTTCGACACCGCCGCCAAGCGGATCATCCTCGACAGCGCCAGCGTGTCAGCGCAGCAGATCTACTCTGCCTGGGCCGACTGGGCAGGCCAGGGCGACAACCTGAAGTGGTTGCCGGCCTTCCGGGCGGTGGGCGGGGATGACCTCGGTGACGGACGCTCGATTCCGCCGTACTACTTCTTGCTGAATGGTTGGCGCGTCCGGCCGATGGAGGCAGACCACACGCTTGTCATCGACGGAAACCTGTTTGTAGACGGCGGCGGCGAGCCGGTGGTCCGCACGCTCGGCTCGTTTCAGGTGTTGACCACTCGCGTGGTGCCGGTCCAGGCCCAGGCGATCAATTCGGCCGGTGGTGGAGGCAGCGCCTCACCGGAAGCGATGGCTGCGGCCGTGCGCATCGAGCTGGCGAGCGAGTTGGCGCGCATCCTCGCGCTGCCAGCAGCGGCCCAGGTGGCTGATGCCGTCTGGAACAAGACGCTGCCATGAGTACGGCAGGCCAGCGCCTTGCGCAGTTGTCCGGACTGCCTGGCAGCTCCGCAGCTGAGCAGCTGATGCGAATTGCCGGCGCGGCCGGCGTGGCGGGAACCCTGCTTGCGGCGTATTCGGGCCTGTCTGGCGCGAGCGCGGCGGCGCACTTGTTGGCCGACCGAGCTGCCGTCTCGCCGCCGCTGCACGGCAACAGTGGCGGGCGGCTGATGGGCCTGGCGTTCCGCGCACCGCGGCCGGCGTTGACTGAGCAGCGTGACCGCAAGCGCCGCGAGCTCGACATCCTCTTCATCAAGCCATGACCACCGACGCCCAGGCCTTCGCGGCATTGCAGACACTCACGCCGGCCGATGCGGTTGCCTATCTGCAGGGGCGTGGCCAACTCACCGAGACGTTCGGGTGGCAAGACCTGTGGCAGGAGGAACATGCCCTGCAGTTCACGATCAGCCGACTGGCGAGCGCGGACTTGCTGGCGGCCCTGCAGGACAAGATCACGGCCAGCGTGCAGGGTGATTTGTCGCGGCGCGACTTCATGCGCGACGCCCACCAGATGCTCTCGGATGCCGGGTGGTGGGGCAAACGCGAGGTGGTGGAGCCTTCGACGGGAGAGATCCACACCACCACCTTCGATCCGAGCCGTCTGAAGCTGATCTTTGACGTGAACACCCGGCAGGCCTATGCCGCAGGGCAATGGTCCAACCTGCAGCGCAGCAAGCATTCGCATCCCTACCTGCGCTACATCACAAAGCGCGACGAGCGCGTGCGCGCCAGCCACCGCGCGTGGGACAACGTGACGCTGCCCATCGATGACGGGTTCTGGCACACGCACTATCCGCCGAATGGCTGGCGCTGCCGGTGCCGGGTGGTCGCCGTCAGCCAGGCGGAGTTCGACAATGGCGTGACGCCCAACGGCGCGGCCATGCGCAAGCAGGCGCCCGACGTGGTGATGCGTGACTGGCTGAATCGCCGCACCGACCAGGTGGAGCAGGTGCCGGCCGGCATTGATCCAGGGTTCGGCTACAACGCCGGGCAGGCCCGCCAAGTGGCTCTGCAGCGTGTGGTGCAGGGCAAGTTGGTGGAGCTGGATGCGCAGACTGGCGCGCAGCTGTGGCACAGCCTGCAGCAGGCTATGGCGGCCCAGCAGCTGCAGACTTGGCAGGGCATGGTCCAACAGGTGGCGAGCACGAAGCGTGCAAGCGGGGCGGCAGCGCTGGTGCATGTGATCGGCCCGGCTACTCAGCAGGCGCTACGTGACCATGGCGTGATGCTGGCCAGCGCGGCCGTCCTGATGCGAGACGCCGAACTGCTGCATGCCATCCGCGATACCAAGCTGGCGCGCGGCGCCGCACTGACGCCGGAGCAGTGGGCAGAATTGCCAACGCTGCTTGAATCCGCAACACCCTTTCTCGACACGCAAGACCAAGCCTTGGTCTATGCCTTCGAGCTGCCTGAGCGGGCCGGCAAGGTGGTGGTGCGGATGAACTATGCCGAGAAGGCCCGCTTCGGCGATAAGCGAGCGCGGGTGACAGCGAACTTTGTGCAGACAGGGGGCGTGATCGATGCAGACAACACGCTTGAGCAGCGTTACATCGAGCTGAAGAAGTGAGCGGCGCCGGACTCGAACCGGATCATAGTTGCCCGCTGAACGCAGACCCCTAACCCTTCCCGTTGGAAACTACCGCTCACCGATTCCATTGTAGGAGCCCAGCATGCTGACTGTCACTGCCTCCAACGGCCAGGTCATCGAGGCGCTTTCCAAGCTGTTGGGCCGTTTGGAAGACCTCTCGCCGGCCATGTCCAGCATCGGCCAGACTTTGGAAAGCCGAGTCAGCGCCCGATTTGAGACAGAGTCAGATCCCATGGGCGCGCCCTGGGCGGCCTGGGCGCCCGCAACCGTGGCAACCTATCCGGCGAACGGGAATCGTCGCATCCTGGACCGCTATGGCGACATGCTCAGCAGCCTGAATCACCAGGCCGACCGCGACAGCGTTCGAATCGGCTTTGGTGCTTCCTACGCCACCTACCATGAGTGGGGCACCGAGAACATGCCGCGCCGCGGATTGCTCACCGCCGACCCTGATGCCGGCACTCTGGCGCCCGGCGACGAACAAGCGGTGCTTGATATCCTTGGGACCTTCCTGACCGGCGACTTTTAGGCGCGATCTGGATCAACGGGCGGTGTTTCCTGGGAAGAAAGAGGTTTTCGCGGCCCCATTCCAATATTTCCAGTCGCGTTCCCGTAAATCCTGAAATATCGCGCCGTTCCTTCCTTGGATATCTCAACTCCCCTCACTTTGCTAGCTGTGAACTCGCTTGCGCCCCCTCCGCACGGGTTCAAGTGCGGGAGTATTGAGACCCTGCAGCGGCAACAAAATCTCCAAACCCCAGGGGCGCGTCTGGAATGCGCCGCCGAGGCGGCGCGCATGCAGTTGCAACAGCGCCAGCCCGGCCCTGGGCGGGGCCAGGCCGTCGTGGTAGCGCAGGCATAGCAGTTGAGCGTCGCCATGGACCTCGGCAGCCAGGTTCAACTGCCGCGCACCGCGCGCCAGCGCCAGCGCGATCAGCTCGCTCAGCAGGCGCAGGCATTGCGCGCGAGGGTGCTTGAGGCTCAGGCCCGGCACCACCTCGCAGTGCAGCTCGCAGCCCTGGGCCTGCAGCAGCGGCGCGTAGACGGCCTGCAGCTGGGCCAATTCGCTCGCCAGCACGAAGTCGCAGACCTGCTGGTCCTGCGCGTCGCGCCGGTATTGCGCCAGCGCCGCCATTTGTTGCGCCAGCGGCGGCGCGATCAGCTGCAGGGGCGCGTCGGTCTGGCTCAGCTGCCGACCCCAGGCATCGAGCTGCGCGGCCAGCAGGCGGTCCAGGCCCAGCAGTTCGGCATGCTCGGCGGCCTGGGTCTCGGCGCGCTGCAGGCTCTGCTCCAGGCGCCCCAGCAGCCCCTCCAGCCAGCTCGCCAGCCGGTTGGCCCGGTTGCTGTCGGCACGCGACCAGCTGGCGCCCGCGGGCCGCCACAGCAGCAGGCGGCCGACCTGCTTGGTCGCCAGGCGCAGGCTCAGCTCGAGCCGGGCGGCGGCCGGCGCGGCGCCGCGCTGACCCAGCCGCTCACTCAGCCGCTCCCACTGCAGGTCGATCCCGCTCAGCCCCAGCGCCTCCACCAGGCGCGGCAGCAACGCCCGCCACTGGCGCTCGAACTCGGCCACATCATCGAGCGGCCAGCTCTGGCCGGCCAGCGAGAGCAGCAGCGCATCGGCGCCATGCGGATCGGTATCGAAGCGGGCCAGCGCCTCCAGCTGGGTCGGCAGCTGGCCCTGGTCGAGGGTGGATTCGAGGCGCTGGCGCTGCTGCTGGTGGTGCCAGCTGGGGCCCAGCTCGCCCTGCTCGCGCATCAGGTCGGCCAGCCGCCCATGGGCCGCCGCCTGCAGATGGCGCGACTGCAGGGCCTCGGCCAGGCTCAGGGCCTGGCCGGCCCAGCCCAGCGCCGTTTCGCCGCTGGTGAGTTCGCATAGCAGCAGCGCGGCCTGGGCATGCAGCCAGCGGTAGCCGCAGCGCTGCGCCGAGACCAGGGCCTGGTCGGCGAGCCTGAGCGCCTGCGCGGCATCGCCGCTGTCGCGCGCGCAGCGCGCCTGGTGCCAGATCGCCTCGGCCTGGTAGTCGGCATGGCCGGCCTCGCGGGCGGCGGCCAGGGCCTCGTCCAGCACCACGCGTGCGGCCTGCGGGCCCTGGGTGGCGCGCAGCGAGGCGGCGCGGTTGAGCGCGATCTTGGCGCGCAGATAGGGGTCCTGCGCCAGCCTGGCATAGTGCAGCTCGGCCTGGTCCAGCACGCGGCCGCCGCGCGCCCAGTCGCCCAGCGCGTAGCACAGGTGCGCCAGGCCGATGCGCGCCAGGCAGGCGGGGCGCGAGTCGTCCTCGGCCCAGTCGAGCGTTTCGCTCCAGGCCTGGCAGGCCTGCACATAGTCGCCGCGCTGGTAATGCAGGCGGCCCAGGGCCTCGCTGAGTTCGGCCGCCTCGCTGAGCGAGCGCTGGCGCTCCACCTCGCGCCTCAGGGTCTGCAGTTCGGCCTGCAGCTCGCCCTGCAGCTCGGCGGCCCGGCCCCAGCGCTCCAGCACGAAGAAGGCGCCCAGCAGGGCGGCACGCGCCCGCGCCGGATCGGCCGCCTTCATGCCGGCACGCAGGCGTGGCAGGGCCAGGCGCGGATGGCGCATCAGCGCACGCTCCCAGCGCAGCCGCTCCGTCGTGCCGCCAGCCATGCCTTGGCCCTTCTTGCTCATGCTCGTCAGGTACTCATGAATGAAGAAGGCGCAAGCATAGCGACTGAACGCAGCGCCCTGGCGCGGGCATGAAAAAGGGGCTGTCGAAACAGCCCCCTTGCCCGATGGCCTGCGCGCAGCGTCGATCAGGCCGTGGCGGCACCCGCATTGCGCAGGCGGATGTGCAGCTCGCGCAGCTGCTTCTCGTCCACATACGAGGGTGCGCCGGTCAGCAGGCATTGCGCGCGCTGGGTCTTGGGGAAGGCGATCACGTCGCGGATCGAGTCGGCCTTGGTCATCAGCGTCACCAGGCGATCCAGGCCGAAGGCCAGGCCGCCGTGCGGGGGCGCGCCGTACTGCAGCGCGTCCAGCAGGAAGCCGAACTTGACCTGGGCGTCTTCCTTGCTGATCTTGAGCGCGTCGAACACCTTGCTCTGCACCTCGGCGCGGTGGATACGGATCGAGCCGCCACCCAGCTCCCAGCCGTTCAGCACCATGTCGTAGGCCTTGGCGATGCACTTGCCCGGGTCGGTGACCATCAGGTCCTCATGACCATCCTTGGGCGCGGTGAAGGGGTGGTGCACGGCCGCCCAGCGGTCGTTCTCTTCGTCGTGCTCGAACATCGGGAAATCCACCACCCACAGCGGTGCCCAACGGTCTTCGAACAGGCCGTTGGCCTTGCCGAATTCGCTGTGGCCCACCTTCAGGCGCAGCGCGCCGATGGCATCGTTCACCACCTTGGCCTTGTCGGCACCGAAGAACAGCAGATCGCCGTCCTGCGCGCCGGTGCGCGCCAGGATGTCGGCCACGGCCTTGTCGTGCAGGTTCTTGACGATGGGCGACTGCAGACCTTCGCGGCCCTTGGCCACTTCGTTGACCTTGATCCAGGCCAGGCCCTTGGCACCGTAGATCTTCACGAACTCGGTGTAGCTGTCGATCTCGCCGCGGCTCATGGCCGCGCCGCCCGGCACGCGCAGGGCGACCACGCGGCCGCCAGGGGTGGTGGCGGGGGTGGAGAAGACCTTGAAGTCGACATCGCCCATCGCGTCGGTGAGTTCGGTGAACTCGAGCTTGACGCGCAGGTCCGGCTTGTCGGAGCCGAAGCGGTGCATCGCGTCCGCGTACTTCATCACCGGGTAGGCGCCCAGGTCCACGTTCAGCGCCTTCATGAAGACGTGGCGGATCATGCCCTCGAACATGTCACGGATTTCCTGCTCGGTGAGGAAGCTCGTTTCGATATCGATCTGGGTGAATTCGGGCTGGCGATCGGCGCGCAGGTCTTCGTCGCGGAAGCACTTGGTGATCTGGTAGTAGCGGTCGTAGCCGGCCACCATCAGCAGCTGCTTGAACAGCTGGGGCGATTGCGGCAGCGCGAAGAAGGTGCCGTCGTGCACACGGCTGGGCACCAGGTAGTCGCGCGCGCCCTCGGGCGTGCTCTTGGTGAGCATGGGCGTCTCGATGTCGATGAAGCCATGCTCGTCCAGGAACTTGCGCGCCTCCATCGCCACGCGGTAGCGCAGCATCAGGTTGTTCTGCATATAGGGGCGGCGCAGGTCCAGCACGCGGTGCGTGAGGCGCGTGGTCTCGGAGAGGTTCTCGTCGTCCAGCTGGAACGGGGGCGTCACCGAGGGGTTCAGCACTTCCAGCTCATGGCAGAGGATCTCGATCTTGCCGCTGGTGAGGTTGGCGTTCTCGGTGCCGGCCGGGCGCGCGCGCACCTTGCCGACGATCTTCAGGCAGAACTCGTTGCGCACGTCTTCCGCCACCTTGAACATCTCGGCGCGGTCGGGGTCGCAGACCACCTGCACCAGGCCCTCACGGTCGCGCAGGTCGATGAAGATCACGCCGCCATGGTCGCGGCGGCGATGGGCCCAGCCCATCAGGGTCACGGTCTGGTCGAGCAGCTTCTCGCTGACTTGGCCGGCATAGCAGGTACGCATATCGTTTTCTCCGAATTCTTGGGTGCGCTGCGCCTCTTGCGCAGCGGGGTCAGGTCTTGTCTGGTGGCTCTGGTCGGGCAGGCTGCCCTCAGGGTTGAACGCCGGCCGGGGCGATCAACCCGGTAGATTTCGTTCGGTCGGGGCGGCTGCCGCATGGCCGGTGTTCGGCGCCACCACCCCCATCGAGATGATGTACTTGAGCGCCTCGTCCACGCTCATGTCCAGCGAGCGGATGCTGGTGCGCGGCATCATCAGGAAGAAGCCCGAGGTCGGGTTCGGCGTGGTGGGCACGTACAGGCTCACATGCTCCTCGGGGAAATGCTGCGCCACCTCGCCGCTGGGCGAGCCGGTGACGAAGGCGATGGTCCAGCTGCCCTCGCGCGGGTACTGCACCAGCACCGCCTCGCGAAAGGCGTTGCCGCTGCTGGAGAACAGGGTGTCCGAGACCTGCTTGACCGAGCTGTAGATGCTCTTGACGATGGGGATGCTGGACATCAGCTTGTCCCATTGCCTGAGCCACCACTGGCCGAAGATGTTCGCCACGAACATGCCCGTGAGCAGCAGGCCGCCCACCAGGATCACCAGGCCCAGGCCCGGCACGTCGCTGAGGCTGGAGATGCCGTCGTGCAGCGAACTGGGCGAGACCACCTTGAGGGCACCCAGCAGCGAGTCGAACACGCCGTTGACGACGCCCAGCACCTGATGCAACACCCAGATGGTGATGGCAAGCGGTAGCCAGACGAGCAGGCCGGCGATGATGTACTTTCTCACTGGGTTCCTTGTGCGGCCCGGCCTCGCGGCCCGCGGCGGGTCATGTCAATGGCAGGCGCAGGAGCCCCCGCAAGGCGTGGATGAAGCCGCGGCCGGCGCGGCGTCGGCCGCGGGCGCAGCGGCAGCAGCGGCGCCGCCTGCCGCGGTGGCCGGTGCGGCCGTGCCGGCGCTGCCACCCTTGAAATCGGTGGCGTACCAGCCCGAGCCCTTGAGCTGGAAGCCGGCGGCGGTGACTTGCTTGCTGAAGCTCTCGGCCCCGCAGGCGGGGCAGGTGCTCAGCGGGGCATCAGACAGCTTTTGCAGCACGTCTTTGGCGTGACCGCAGGTACTGCAGCGGTAGGCGTAGATCGGCATGAGGGGTCTAAGCTATTGATAGGAAACGCGAATTATAGGGGCGAGGCTTCGTTGGGCAGACCGCTCACATGGTGCTTGTGCTCGCGGCGGTTCTTCAGCCACTGCGGTGCCAGCGAGCCCAGCACCATCGCCACGATCGCCACCAGCAGGCCGGCCAGCTGCCCCGGGAAGCCCTCGCCCAGGCTGCTGACCTGGGGCAGGAAGGCGATCCAGACCGCAATGCCGCCCACCAGCGAGAAGATCGCGCCCTGGGTCGTAGCGCGCTGCCAGTACAAGCCCATCACCAGCGGAACGAAGGCCCCCACCAGGGTGACCTGGTAGGCCGAGGACACCAGCTCATAGATCGAGGTGCCCTGCATCGCGATCGCATAGGCCAGCACCAGGGCGGCGAACACGATGATGGTCAGGCGCATCGCCAGCAGCTGCTGGCGGTCGCCCATGTGCGGGCGCAGATTCTTCAGGATGTTCTCGACGAAGCTGGTCGAGGGCGCCAGCAGCGTGGCCGAGGAGGTGCTCTTGATGGCCGAGAGCAGCGCGCCGAAGAACAGGATCTGCATGATCAGCGGCATCTTGCTCAGCACGAACAGGGGCAGCAGCTTCTGGTAATCGTCGCGCGCCACGTCCAGGGCCTGCTGGCCCATCACCACCACCGCACTGGCGACGATGAACATGGGCACGGCGGCGAACAGGATGTAGCTGATGCCGCCGATCATGGCGCCGTTGCGGGCGGTCTTCTCGTCCTTGGCCGACATGACGCGCTGGAACACGTCCTGCTGCGGAATGCTGCCCAGCATCATGGTGACGCCGGCGCCGACGAACATGGCGATCTCGGTGAAGCTGGGCTCGGGCAGGAACCTGAACAGCTCCTTGCTCTGCGCCATCGCGAACACCTTGTCGGCGCCACCGGCCAGGTCGGCCGAGAACACCGCGATCACCGACAGGCCGATCACCAGCACGATCATCTGAATGAAGTCGGTCCAGGCCACCGCCAGGAAGCCGCCGATCACCACATAGATCAGCACCGCCAGGGTGCCGACGATCATGCCGGCGGTCTCGCTCATGGCGCCATTGGTCAGCACCGAGAACACCAGGCCGAGGGCGGTGATCTGCGCCGCCACCCAGCCCAGGTAGCTGAGGATGATGGCGCTGGAGCAGAACACCTCGACGCCCTTGCCGAAGCGCTGGCGGTAGAAGTCGCCGATGGTCAGCAGGTTCTGGCGGTACAGCTTGGTGGCGAAGAAGGCGCCCACCAGGATCAGGCAGGTGCCGGCGCCAAAGGGATCCTCGACGATGGAATTCAGGCCGCCCTGCACGAACTTGGCCGGGATGCCCATCACCGTCTCGGCACCGAACCAGGTGGCGAAGGTGGTGGTGATCACCATGATCAGCGGCAGGCTACGGCCGGCGATGGCGAAGTCACTGGTGTTCTTGATGCGGGTGCCGGCCCAGACCCCCAGGCCCAGGGTCCCGAGCAGGTAGAGCACGACAAAGACGATCAGCGTGGTGTTCATGGCAAGCGTTGCGGGCAAGAGAAGGCGCGCCGGATTATCAGCGCAAGCAGGCTCTATTTAGAACCAATGCACGCGCATCAGCACATTGGCCGCCAGCAGCCCCAGGGTGAAGCCAACCGCACCGTAGAGCAGCGCCTGCAGCAGCCGGTTGGTGCGGCGCTGCTCCTGGATCAGCGCCTGGATGGCGCGGCCATCGTGCGGCGAGGCCTGGCGCTTGAGCGCGTCGTGCAGCAGGCGCGGCAGCTCGGGGAAGAGCTGGGCATAGCGCGGCGCCTCCTTCTTGAGCTGGTGCACCAGGGCGCGCCAGCCCACCTGCTCGTTCATCCAGCGCTCCAGGAAGGGCTTGGCGGTGGCCCAGAGGTCCAGCTCGGGGTCGAGCTGGCGGCCCAGGCCCTCCACGTTCAGCAGGGTCTTCTGCAACAGCACCAGCTGCGGCTGGATCTCGACGTTGAAGCGGCGCGAGGTCTGGAACAGGCGCATCAGCACCTGGCCCAGCGAGATGTCCTTCAGCGGCCGGTCGAAATGCGGCTCGCAGACCGCACGCACCGCGCTCTCGAGCTCGTCCACACGGGTGCCGGCGGGCACCCAGCCGGATTCGATGTGCAGCTCGGCCACGCGCTTGTAGTCGCGCTGGAAGAAGGCGATGAAGTTCTGCGCCAGGTATTCCTTGTCCACCTCGGTGAGCGTGCCGATGATGCCGAAGTCCAGCGCGATATAGCGGCCGAAGGTGGCGGGCGCCAGGCTCACCTGGATGTTGCCGGGGTGCATGTCGGCGTGGAAGAAGCCGTCGCGGAACACCTGGGTGAAGAAGATGGTGACGCCGTCGCGCGCCAGCTTGGGGATGTCCACCCCGGCGTCCCTGAGGCGCTGCACCTGGCTGATGGGCACGCCGCTCATGCGCTCCATCACGATCACCTCGCTGGTGCACAGGTCCCACATCATCACGGGCACCATCACCAGATTCAAGCCATCCATATTGCGGCGCAGCTGGGCCGCGTTGGCGGCCTCGCGCACCAGGTCGAGCTCGTCGTGCAGATAGGTGTCGAACTCGGCCACCACCTCGCGCGGCTTGAGGCGCCGGCCATCGGCGCTGAGGCGCTCGACCCAGCCGGCGATGGTGCGCAGCAGGGCCAGGTCGTCCTCGATCACGTCCAGCATGCCGGGGCGCAGCACCTTCACCGCGACCTCGCGGCCGTCCTTCAGGGTGGCGAAATGCACCTGGGCGATCGAGGCGCTGGCCACCGGCTCAGCCTCGAAGCTGCCGAACAGCTCTTCAATCCTGCGCCCGAAGGCCTTTTCCACCAGGGCGCGCGAGGTCTCGGCCGGGAACGGCGGCACATCGTCCTGCAAGCGGGCCAGCTCCTCGACGATGTCGCCGGGCACCAGGTCGCGGCGGGTGGAGAGCACCTGGCCGAACTTGACGAAGATCGGCCCCAGCCGCTCCAGCGCCAGGCGCAGGCGCACGCCGCGCGGCTGCTGCCAGCTGCGGCCCACCGAGATCAGCCGGCGCAGCCAGCGGAAACGCCGCCCGCTCAGGCCCGAGAGGGCCATTTCGTCCAGACCGAAACGGAAGATGGTCCAGCCGATGACCAGCAGGCGGGCGAAGTACCTCATGCCGGCCCGCGGCCACCTGACATGGCCGCGTTGCGGGCCCCATCGGCGAACTTGGCGAACTTGGCAAAGGCCTGGGCGATCGCCCCGCCCCAGCGCGCCAGCTGATGCGCGGGCGCCGGGCCGACCAGCTGGGCGAGCTCATCCTCGAGGTCCCAGCGCAGGTTTTCCATCAGCCAGTTCATCTCGGCGGCAAAGGCGGCGTCCCCCTGGATCTGCACGTCGGGCTTGGCGCCGGTGAGCGCGCCGAAGGCCAGCGCGGCAGGGTTGGCGGCGTCGATCTCGATGCGCAGTGCGTCGGCCGGCGCGGCATCGAGCCGCTCCCACAGACCGGCGGGCGTGACCTGCAGGGCCAGGTCGGGGGCGGCCGGCAGCAGCCCGGGCCAGCCGCGCAGATGCACCAGCACCGACTTGCCGGCCTGCGGCTGCAGCCGCGCCATCGCGTGGCTTTCCCGCGAAATGACATGGTTGAGCAACAAGGTGATGCGATCCTGCACCGCCGGTGCCCAGAGTCTTGACCAATCGTTCAGCATGCGCGGATTGTAGACAGGGCATCACACCGCCTCGACTTAGGGGGGCCCCCTGCCCGGGAGCGCCGGCTAATTGAGAGAGAATCCGCGCTCATGTCCAGACGAGGGGGCTGGACTGACGGCACCGGTTTCGTGCCGCACAACATAACCATCGACGACAGAAGCAAACAAAAGGCACCGGGAGCCACGCCGAGATGTTCGAGGACCGCAGCTACAAGAGAACCTTCTACAGCGCACCGCAATCGGTCCAGTCATTGATCGCCGCCTTCCTGGAGCCCAGCCTGATCGTGCTGTGCTTCTTCCTGGTGAACGACTATTTCGACGAACCGGTGCTGCGCTCCACCTACACGCTGTGCCTGCTGGTGTTCGCGCTCACCTTCCCGGGGCGCAACCGCTTCGCCGAGCACCCGGTCAGCGCCACCCTGGACGTGCTGGGCTCCTGGATCACCCTGCTGCTGATCCTCGGCATGTTCGGCTACGCCACCAACAGCCTGCACTACTTCGAGGACAAGGTGCTGATGTGGTGGGGCATCATCACGCCGCTGGCGCAGCTGCTGGCCATCCTGATCGGCCGCCGCCTGCTGCTCTGGCAGGCCTCGCACCCGAGCTCGCGGCGCAGCGCGGTGATCGTGGGTGCCGGGCCGCTGGGCGCCAAGGTGGCCAAGGCCCTGGCCGCCGGGCCGCATGGCGGCGTCGAGCTGCTGGGCTTCTTCGACGACCGCCAGGACGAGCGCCTGCATCCCGACGCCACCCAGCACCTGCTGGGCATGCTCAGCGAGCTGAGCGACTATGTACGCAAGCACAATGTGCGCGAGGTCTACATCACCCTGCCGCTGGGCTCGCAGCCGCGCATCGTGCAGTTGCTCGAGCAGATCCAGGGCACCACCGCCTCGCTGTTCTTCGTGCCCGACGTGTTCGGCATCAGCATCATCCAGGGCCGCCTGCAGGACATGAACGGCGTGCCGGTGGTGGGCATTTGCGAAACCCCGTTCACCGGCATCAACGAACTCGTCAAGCGCGCCAGCGACGTGGTGCTGGCCGGCCTGATCCTGGTGCTGATCTCGCCCATCCTGCTGGCGATCGCTATCGGCGTGAAGCTCAGCTCGCCCGGGCCGGTGATCTTCAAGCAGCGCCGCAACGGCCTGGATGGCGAGGAGATCATCGTCTACAAGTTCCGCTCCATGCGCAGCATGGACAACGGCCCGGTGGTCAGGCAGGCCACCAAGGACGACCCGCGCATCACCCGCTTCGGCGCCTTCATCCGCCGCACCTCGCTGGACGAGCTGCCGCAGTTCATCAATGTGCTGCAGGGGCGCATGAGCATCGTCGGGCCGCGCCCGCATGCGGTGGCGCACAACGAGGAATACCGCAAACTCATCAAGGCCTATATGGTGCGCCACAAGGTCAAGCCCGGCATCACCGGCTGGGCCCAGGTGAACGGCCTGCGCGGCGAGACCGACACCATCGACAAGATGAAGGCGCGCGTCGAATACGATCTGGAATACCTGCGCAACTGGTCGCTGGGCCTGGACCTGCAAATCATCGTGCGCACCGCCAAGCTCATGCTGTTCGACCGAAATGCATACTGACACCCCCGCCATGACCACCAAGTTCGCGCTGCGGCAAAACCTGACCCCGTGCGTCGCACTGCTGCTGACGATGGCCGGCGCGGCGCAGGCCGAGACTAGCCCCTACTACCTCGGTGGCTCGCTGGGGCTTTACCACGTCTCCAATATCTACCGGCAGAGCAACGCCGCCAACAGCGACGAGGTCGGCAATGCCAGCCTGCTGGCCGGGCTGGACCAGCGCCTGGGTCGCCAGCGCCTGTTCGGCGATGTATCGGTGCAAGCCAACCGCTACCGCCGCAACAGCGAGCTCAACAACATTGCCTACGCCGCCAAGCTGGGCCTGGACTGGGCCAGCATCGAGCGGCTCTCGGGCACCCTCAGCGCCAGCAAGAAACGCTCGCTGGCCGACTACAACATCGGCAGCGGCATCACGCCCATCTTCAAGAAGAACACCGAGGACAACAGC
>Ga0208125_100359_pt1 | contig 29053 bp, 25 predicted proteins | sample LakWasM128_HOW14_2_FD_183938 | JGI IMG/M metagenome (GOLD analysis project Ga0208125, IMG submission 183938) | Freshwater sediment methanotrophic microbial communities from Lake Washington under simulated oxygen tension - Sediment Metagenome... | ecosystem: Environmental > Aquatic > Freshwater >...
TCAAATCGCGGACCTGGGGTTTGTAGCGCGGCATGCAGACCTCCTGCGGGTGTCTGCGTATTTGAAGCGCTAGCAGCGGCCCTTGCTATTGGGGATGCTGCGGGGGGATTTCTTTACAGCCTCAACGAATCACATACCCATGATAGAGCCGAAACAGGGGTGCCCTTCGGGGTCATCCGTTGGTAAAAAATGGCGGACCACTTCATCCGGGCCTGTCCACAAACGACCCCTTGCGGACGCCCCTGCGGCGCGTGTCCACAACCTAGCTTGACAGTATTTCGGACACACAACACAATGCGGACACCGTTTACGTACATCGTCCACCATGTCACGCACCTTCGCATACTGCCGCGTCTCCACTTCTGACCAGACCACGGAGAACCAGAGCCGTGAGATAGCGGCGGCTGGCTTCCATGTGGCCCCGCAGCGGGTCATCACGGAGACCGTCTCGGGGTCTGTGGCGGCTTCGGAGCGGGCAGGGTGGATCAAGCTGTTGAACAAGCTGGAGGCTGGCGATGTCCTCATCGTCACCAAGCTGGACCGCCTGGGCCGCAACGCGATGGACGTCCGGGCCACCGTGGAAGCCTTGGCGGCGATGGGCGTCCGCGTTCACTGCCTCGCACTCGGTGGCATGGACCTGACCAGCCCTGCAGGCAAGATGACCATGGGCGTGATCAGCGCAATGGCCGAGTTTGAGCGGGACCTCTTGATTGAGCGCACGCAGGCCGGGCTGTCCCGTGCCAGGGCGGAAGGCAAGACCCTGGGACGCCCCAGCAGCTTGACCGAAGAGCAGGCCCAGGAGGCCCGCCAGCGCCTGGAGACCGGCGAGTCTGTGTCTGCGGTCGCCAAGAGCCTAGGGACCAGCAGGCAGACCATCATGCGGGCACGGGATGCGGTCCCGGCTGGCTGAGCTGCCCCCTGACGTCACCATGTCGAGCCGAGAGATTGCCGAGCTGCTGGAGTGCCGCCACGACAACGTGAAGCGGACCATCGCGACCCTGGCGTCCAGGGGTGTCATCGAATTTCCTCAGTCTGAGGGAATCCCCACGGCGACCAAGCCGGTCCAGGTCTATCTCGTTGGCAAGCGGGACAGCTACGTCATCGTGGCCCAGCTCTCCCCCGAGTTCACTGCTCGGCTGGTGGACCGCTGGCAGGAGCTGGAGGCCCAGCAAGCCCCCGCCTTCGCACTGCCCCAGACCATGGGCGAGGCCCTGCGCTTGGCCGCCGAGTCCTGGGAGCGCGCCGAGCAGGCCACCCAGAAGGCCGCCCAGCTGAATCGCTAGGTGCATCAACGAGTTATGGCTGAAATTTAGCAGGCGGGGCGGCTAGACCCTAACCTTCGCCCCACAGCCCCCTCCCTTCCTCAATGCTCCTTAGGGTGCGCTCCCTGTTGTCCTGGACGGTAGGCTGCTGCAATCCAGGCAATCGCTAGCCGCATCAGGCACTTGGGATAGGTGCGGGCGATGAGCTGGACCTAGACCCCGACCTGTGCTGAAGGCCCCTCCCTCCCTCAATGCTCCTTAAGGTGTCCTCCCGGTTCACCTCCTGCTGCCCTGGCCTTGTGAGGGTGGACAGAGCACAAGGGCACAGCACCACATAACAAGACTGCGGTCCCCCTGCCGGGAGGCATTGGGCCAAAGCCGCGTGTTCGGCCTTCCCTCCCTCAGCACCCGTTTTCCGCTGACCACTTCGGGGCCTTCCTGCCACCCAGGAGGCACCCCCTTTTTGCAATCCACACACCTGACCACCCATGTCCCAACGATTCAAGACTGCCCTGCGTCTCTCGGGCACACATGCCCGCCTGTCCTCGCTGCTGGACTTCCCCTCGGCCTTGGCGGTCGAGTACGCCCAAGCCTGGGCCATTCGGCAAGGCGGCCTCAAGGTGCCCTCATAGGCCATCGTGCGGCGTGCCCTGCTGGTCTACGTTCGACACCTGGAGGCGAAGCGCGAGCCGCCTGCAGCCCTCGTTGAGTGGCGGGCGCTCAAGCAAGCCTGCGACGGAGGGCGGGCATCGTCTCCGACAGTTAGCAGCCGCTCCGAGGCAGATGCCCAGGAAGCCGCCCTGGAGCGTGTAGGCGCTCTTTCAGACCTTCCTGCAGGGCAACCCCTTCCGCCGTTTCCCGAAGCTCTCTACGGGCCCGAGGAGGTCGCCGCTGCGGCAGCCATGGTGAAACACACCAACAGCAGAGTCTGTGCCCTCCTGTGGAGCGTCAGCAAGACGAAGGCCGGGCGGTTCCTGCCCGGAGTGGGGGAGCCCATTTGACCTGACGCCACGCCCTCTGCTCCCGTTCCTGGCGCGCTGCCGCCACCACAAACCATCAACCCTAGATCCCAGACAACCATGATTCAACAGACCCTCCCCACCACCACCACGACCACCACCACTACCGCCCAGCCTCAGCGCATCAAGGGCACCCGCATGATCTACCCGGCTGAGCTGAAGACGCTGGCCCTGGCTCAGGTCGCAGCCGGCCAATCCATAGCGGGCACTGCCCGAGACCTTGGCATCGTTGAGGGCACGCTCGGCATGTGGGTGGCTGAAGCGCGCAAGGCCGCTGGGCCGGTTGCTCCCGCTGAGGTTGAGCCGCAGGACATGGCCGGGCTACGTGCTGCACTGGCGCGGGTCACCCGTGAGCGAGATGCGCTGAAGGCTGCCCTGGCTTCGGTCACCAGCGTCATGGGGGCCTGACGGATGCCTGCAAGCGCTGGATCCTGCGACTTGCCCACACTGCCCTTCGGAAAATTCGTCCGGGAATTGCCAGCACCCGATGCCGGACTTGGCGAGGTCTCCCCGAGCTTCACAGCTAGGTGGGGTCTCGTTACGAGCGCGTTATGGCACCAGTTCCCATTGATCCCGGTAGTTGACGTACAGGCATTGGGACTGCCCGAGATTAGCGTGCTTGAGCTGAGCCCAGACGCGGAACCGCGACCCAACGGGAGCGCTTGCTCGCATTGCCTTTGAACACTCCACCCGCATCGTGGTCGGGAAGCCTTGACCTTCCACTGGGCGCACTCGAATAGGCGAAGCGGAGGGCTCTCCAGGATTGCGGAATGTCTCGACAAGGATGTACACAGCCTCCTCCTGAGCGTGCTTCCGACTAGTCTAGGCGCGGCTTTGGCGGGAGCTTGGGCTCCCCGTAGTCCGCAGGTTGCAGAGTCTCGTCGCCATCAAATGCCCGCTGAGCAGCGGTGGCGAAGACCGGCGCCCAGGCAACCAGCGATTCATAGAACGCCCTCTGCGCTGGGAGTTCCCTTGCGACGTCCGGTAGCCAGTCATTGAGACGGCGCGCAGCCCGTTTGCTGGGTCCAATTCCGGACACACCCGGATCGAAGGAAATCGCCATCAGGAGGTAGTCTGACATGGTGTACCGGACTACACCCACCCAGGGCATCTCCGGCGAGTATGCGAGACCTCGCGCCTTGACGTCCCGCACCCAAGATTGGTAGTCAGCTCCAGCTGCTCCGTCCACAAAACCTGAAGTGAACCCTACGCGGGTGCAGAACTGGTTGTTGATGCCCACTTTTCTGTCATCGACCCAATACGAATCACTCTGCGCCTTGCATGGCTCAGCCGCCCAGATACGCGAAGACGAGTTCTTGGAGGCGTTGACGCTTAGTGTCTGGACAATTCGATTGCCCGTAACTTGCTGGAAACTCAACGAGACCATCTCGGGTGCGCGCAGGTCAGATCCGCCTCGCCCCTCAGCCTTTCGCACCAGTTGCCACTCGCCTGCGGGCAGTGCAAGGACGCGCCTGCCAACTTTGATTTGGCCTGACACCACTTGATTGAGTGCCATGCCGTCGACATCGACAGCGGATCCGCTTGCGCTGGAAGGGACGCCAAGCAGCATGGCAGTGCCGGCAATCACTATCCGAAACGTAAGCGCTTGGTTCAGTGTCAGCATCCTTCACCCCATTGTTTTCGTAGCGGCGCTACCTGCAAGAGTGGGCGAGCGACGGTAGGCCGTTGCACTGTAAGTCAGCAGAGGCGACTTAGGTCTGGGACTGACTGCTCGGTGCAACCCTATTTTTGGGGGAGGTACACCCTGGGTAGGGCTAGACCCGGATAGCTGATCGATTCCACGGCCTGCCGGAGCAGTGGAACCTCGACATGGGTATAGACCCGCGTTCCTGCGCTGCCCTTGACGGTGTGGCCGGTCACTCGGTCTTGGATGGAGACGTCAAAGCCTGCCGAAGTCATCTTGCTGCGGACGGTGTGGCGCATGCTGTGGAAGTCGGGGAACAGTGGGGGTGTGGTCTTGGCCTGCCGCAGCTCGCTGAACCAGACCGAGAGGTTCGCACCGGCTTTGCCCTCGCGGACCTTGAGCAGCGGCCACAAGGACCCCGGCCCGGCCTTCGCGGTTGCCTTGACGTACTCAAGGAAGCCCAGACGGATCAGCTCGCTGTGAACCGGGATGATGCGGCGGCGGGCCTCCCCCTTGAGCTGTTGGGCTGCGCCCGCATCCGTGATGTGCAGCACCGCCCCGCCATCCGACTCCAGCTCTACGTCCACAGTCTGCAGTTGGCACAGCTCGGACACCGTGGCACCCGAGTAGAGCCCCAGCAACGGCACCCAGTAGGCTGCAGCGCCACCGGCCCGCCAGCTTCGCTGCGGCAGGGCATAGGACTGGAACAAGGGCAGGGCGGCCAGAGCCTGCAACTCGGCATGGGTCCAGACCCGGCGCGGGTTCTCGGTTTTGTACTTGATCGACAGGCCCTTCCAGGCGTGGCGCTCGATGACCTGCAACTCCTCGAAGGCGTGGCGCAGCAGGCCGCAGACGCTGGTCATGCGGTCATGGGCTGTCTTGCTTGCCATGTCGCCGGCCTCGACCTTCTGGAGCAGCCACGCCTTGAACTCGGTCCCCTGGGCGCGGGTGATGCGCTGGACGACGGGCGGCTGCGTGCCTGCCCAGGTCTCGTACAGCTTCAGGGCCCGTTCGCAGGCGCTGACGGCATCGGGGCCACGCCGCTCGAAGGTCTTCCACTTGTTGAAGACGCCACGCAGGGTGAGGGGCTGGATGGCCTCCAGGGGAGTGTCTTGGCGCGGCGTGTCTATGGCTTCGCCCTGGTCGCGCTGCACCACGGCATTGCGGGCCCGGCGCTGCGCCTTCAGGCACTCCCGCAGTGCATCTAGGGCCCCCGGGGTCTGCGGGTCGAAGTGCAGCCCCAGCTTGGCGGCCTCGGCCTGCGCTGCGGGCAGTACTGCCTTGAGCTGCTGGGTTGCCAGGGCAATTGCAGCCTCCACCGACACCGCTTCATTCAGGGCTGCCAGTTCCTGGGCCAGTTCGCGGGACAGCCCCTCCAGCGGGTCGATGGGCGAGGCAAGGTAGTCGGGCAGGGCCTGCGCTGCGTTCGGCAACGTCAGGCGAGACGGGACAGCAGCCTTCACCACGCTGAGCAGGGCCTGCGCCGTGGCGGGATTGCCCCGCAATGCGTCATCCTGGTGCAGGGTGGCCGCGTAGACCCGCTGGGCCAGTGCCTGGGCCATCTCCGGGGTGATGAGGGTGACCGGCTGGGGATTCAGTGCGCGCCGCTGCTCGGCGAACAGCTCCTGCCAGATGGCGGTAAGCCGGGTGGCCTTCTCGTTGGCGGTACGCAGGTCCGCAGTCTCAAGGGAACAGCGGTGCGCCCATTGCGTCCTGTACTGGCCGCGCAGGTCCGTGGGGGCCTTGATGCCCCACTGCCAGATGTTCGACCCTGGGCGCTTGGTTACCCCGGTGGCACGCTTCATTTCCTCGCTCACTTTCGTCATGAGCGGACCCTGAAGTTACACACCATTGGTACACAGTCGAAGGCCTGGAACCCGCATAAACGCTGGGAACCCGCATGAATACAGGGGGAGGGGGTGTTGGGGTTGACGAGCCTTACCCCCGGCACTGGTCACAACGACTAGGGCTGCTTGGTTCCCCACCTGACCCGGTTGGCCGCGCTTCCATGCGAGGAGGCCCGTCAGCGCGGATTGTAAGCGAGGATTGCGCGGCCCTCAGCGAAGCTGCAGGTCGTCGTCGCTGAAGCGGATGTTGAGCGGCTCGATCAGCAGCTGCTTGGGGCCCGCCTCCAGCGCGCCCGCCACCCAGGCCTCGATGCCGCAGGCCTTGGCCACGGCCACGGTGCGCTCGGCGTCCTCGGCGCGAACGAAGATGGCAAAACCTGCCCCCATGTTCAGCGTCGAATAGGCCTCGCGGTCGTCCTGCTTGGCGTGCTCCTGCATGAACTTCAGCACCGGCGTCACCGGCGGCACGGTGTGGATGCGGTAGGTGAACTGGGCCGGATGGCGCAGCAGCTTGCGCCAGCCATGGCCGGTGATGTTGGCGCAGTAATGCGGCTGGATGCCGGCCTTGAAGAGCGCCTCGGTGACGGGCGAGTACAGCACCGTGGGGGCCAGCAGCGCCTCGCCGTAGCTGAGGCCGGGCTCCACCTCGGTGAGGTAGCCCTGGGGCAGGCGCTCCACCAGCTTGCGCGCGAGCGACAGGCCGTTGGCATGGATGCCGCTGGAGGCCAGCAGCACGATGGCGTCGCCGGCGGCCAGCGCGTCACCCACCGAGAGGCGGCTCTTGGGATTGATGATGCCGGTGCAGGAGGCCGCCAGGTCGATGCGGCCCTCCTCGACGATGCCGGCCAGCGCCGGGGTCTCGCCGCCGCCCCAGGAAACCTGACAGATGTCGCAGGCCTTCTTCCAGCCGGCCACCAGGGTCTGGGCGCGCTCGGCATTGCCGAACCAGTCGGAGCCGCCGGCGGCCCAGTAGGCCTGCACCACCAGCGGCGTGGCGCCCACCGTGATGAGGTCGTTCACCGCCATCGCGATGGTGTCCTGGGCGATGCCGTCGTAATAGTTCTTGCCGGTGAGCTTGTTCATCTCGTCGGCCACCAGGGTCTTGGAGCCCAGGCATTCGACGATGGAGGCGAGGTAGAAGGGCCCCACGTCCAGCACATAGGCGGATTCGCCGCGCGAGGCCTTGACCTCGCTGAAACCATGCGCGCCCATATGGACGGCGGTGGCGGCGGCAGCGCGCTGGGCGCTCACCTTGAGGGGGTCGATCAGGTCGTAATTGACCCCGGCTTGCTCGTAGCTCAGGGTGTCCGGGGAGGAGGGGGCATGCGTGCTCATGGGGTGGCATTATCGTTCACCCTGCCTTGGCCGACGCCGCTGGGGCGACGGAGCAAGCGCCCATAGAATGCCGGCCATGAGTTACCAGGTCCTCGCGCGCAAATATCGCCCCCACAGCTTCGAAGAGCTGGTGGGCCAGGAGCATGTGGTGCAGGCCCTGGCCAATGCACTCACCCAGCAGCGCCTGCACCATGCCTATCTGTTCACCGGCACGCGTGGCGTGGGCAAGACCACGGTCTCGCGCATCCTCGCCAAGAGCCTGAACTGCACCGGCCCGGACGGCAATGGCACGATCACCGCCACGCCCTGCGGCGTCTGCGACGCCTGCCGCGACATCGATGCCGGCCGCTTCGTGGACTATGTGGAGCTCGACGCGGCCTCCAACCGCGGTGTCGAGGAGATCTCGCAGCTGCTGGACCAATCGGTCTACAAGCCGGTGGTGGGGCGCTTCAAGGTCTACATGATCGACGAAGTGCACATGCTCTCCAACACCGCCTTCAACGCCATGCTGAAGACGCTGGAGGAGCCGCCCGACTACCTCAAGTTCGTGCTTGCCACCACCGACCCGCAGAAGGTGCCGGTGACGGTGCTGTCGCGCTGCCTGCAGTTCAATCTGCGCCCGATGGCGCCGCAGAACGTGCTCTCGCACCTGACCCAGGTGCTGCAGGCCGAGCAGGTGCCGGCCGAGCCCGGCGCGCTGCGCCTGCTCGCGCGCGCCGCGCGCGGCTCGATGCGCGATGCGCTCTCGCTCACCGACCAGGCGATCGCCTTCGGCGCCGGCCAGCTGCAGGAGGCCGGCGTGCGCCAGATGCTGGGCACGGTGGATCGCGGTCATGTGATCGCCATCCTCGATGCCCTCATTGCCAGCGACGGCCCGGCCGTGGTTGCCCAGGCCGATGGCCTGCGCAACCTGGGCCTGTCGGCCGCGGGGACGCTGGAAGACCTGGCCAGCACCCTGCAGCAGATGGCGGTGGCCCAGGCCGCACCTGGCGCGCTGGACGAGCAGGACCCCGAGACCGCCGAGGCGCAACGCCTGGCGGCCCTGCTGCCCGCCGACGAGGTGCAGGTGATGTACAGCATGGCCCTGCACGGCCGCGCCGAACTCTCGCTGGCGCCGGACGACTACGCCGGCCTGGTGATGGTGCTGCTGCGCATGCTCAGCTTTCGCCCGGCCGCGGCGGGCGGGGAACGCGGCGTAGCACCGGCGGCCAAGCCGCTGGCAAGACCTGCCCCCGTGGCGTCGGCCGCGCCTGCCGCCGCCGCGCCGCTGCTGCGCACCGCGGCGCCCAGCATGGCGGTGAAGCCGGTGGCGACGGTGGCCAGCGAGCCCGCGTCCAAGCCCGCGCCGCCGGCTCCGGCCCCCGCGCCGGTGCAGGCGGGCCGCGAGCGCCCCAGCGCCGACAGCCCCATGAGCGCGCGCCTGCGCCCCAAGCCGGTGGAGCGTGCGCCCGAGCCCGAGCTCGGCGACGAGCCGCCGCCCTGGCTGGATGTGCCGCCCGCCGATGACGACGGTGTGGCGCTGGCGGAGGCCTCGTTGGATGTCGGCGATATGTCCAGCGATAGCGCGAGCGCTGCCGCTGCGCCCGGCGGCGAGGGCGGCTATGCCTCCACCGCCGGTGCCGAGATTCCGCTTGTGCCCACCCCCCTGGGCGAGCGCTGGGCCGGCCTGATCCGGCAACTGGGCGTCACCGCCCTGGTGCGCGAACTGGGCATGCAGGCCGAATGCGTCGGCATCGACGCGCAGGCCCAGCCGCAGGTCTGGCGCTTGCGCGTGGAGCGCGAGTCGTTGCGCCAGCCGGCCTTGAAAGACAAGCTGGAGGCGGCGCTCGCCGCGCATCTGCAGGCCGCCGCCGTGATCGAGCTGGAGCCCGGCCTGGCCCAGGACTCGCCCGCGCTGCGCGACGCCACCGAGGTGCGCGCGCGCCAGCGCCGCGCCGAGCAAATCATTTTCGAGGACCCCTTCGTCCAGCAATTGCTGACGCAGTTCCGGACGGCACGCATCGTGCCCGGGTCCATCAAACCACACTGAACCATACGGAGAACACACCATGATGAAGGGTCAACTGGCCGGTCTGATGAAGCAGGCCCAGGCGATGCAGGACAACCTGAAGAAGGCGCAGGACGAACTCGGCACCATCGAGGTCGAGGGCCAGTCGGGCGCCGGCCTGGTGAAGGTCACGATGACCTGCAAGCACGACGTCAAGCGCGTCAGCATCGACCCCAGCCTGCTGGCGGACGACAAGGACATGCTGGAGGACCTGGTGGCCGCCGCCTTCAACGACGGCCTGCGCCGTGCCGAGGCGGTGAGCCAGGAAAAGATGGGCAAGCTGACGGCCGGCATGCCGCTGCCTCCCGGCATGAAGTTCCCGTTCTGAGCGGCCGTTGAGCGCGCTTGAGCAACTGATCGAGGCGCTGCGGCGCCTGCCCGGCGTGGGCCAGAAGTCGGCGCAGCGCATGGCCTACCACCTGCTGCAGCATGACCGCGAGGGTGCGCAGCGCCTGTCCGCCGCGCTCGCCGCGGCGGCCCAGCAGGTGCAGCATTGCCAGCGCTGCCATACCTTCAGCGAGGCGGCGCTGTGCCCGGTCTGCCTGGATGCCACGCGCGACGCCAAGCTGCTGTGTGTGGTGGAAACGCCGGCCGATCAGGCGGCGCTGGAGCGCACCGGCTCCTACCGCGGCTATTACTTCGTGCTGCAGGGACGCGTCAGCCCATTGGACGGCATCAGCACCAAGGACATCGGCGTGGCCGAGTTGCTGGAGCGGGCGTCCGATGGCTTGGTGGAGGAGGTCATCCTCGCCACCAGCTTCACCGCCGAGGGCGAGGCCACGGCCCATGTGGTGGGCGAGGTGCTGCGCGCGCGCGGCCTGCGTTCCACCCGGCTGGCGCGCGGCGTGCCGGTGGGCAGCGAACTCGAGTATGTGGACCTGGGCACAATCGCGCATGCCCTGGTGGATCGACGTTGAACCCGCGGGGCCTCTTGTCTCATGACTTTTGCCAACTACTGCATCATCATCGCGGCCCTGCTGCCCATCGTCTGTGCCGGCATCGCCAAGTCGCCCGGCATCGGCAAGCGGCGCAGCGCCGGCGGCTATGACAACCACCAGCCGCGTGCCTGGCTGGCCCAGCTCACCGGCCGGCAGGCGCGCGCCAATGCGGCGCAGTCCAACAGCTTCGAGGCCCTGCCGCTGTTCATTGCCGGCGTGCTGGCGGCGCAGCAGATGCACGCGCCGCAGGAGCGCGTGGACCTGCTGGCGCTGGGCTTCATCGCCGCCCGCGTCGTCTACATCGCGCTCTATGTGAGCGACAAAGCCTCGGCGCGCTCGGTCACCTGGTTCGTCGGCATGGGCTTCAGCATCGCGCTGTTCTTCAGCGGCGCTGCGTGAGCTGACGCGACAGCACCGGCGCGCTGTTGTTCATGGCGGTGACGGTGCGGCCGCCCACGCGGGCCGCCGGCTTGCTGGCGGGCCTGGGCGCGGGCTTGCCGGCCTGCGCCACGCGCGTGGGGGCCGGCTCGGCCTGGGCGGTGTAGATCACCAGCGGCTGGCCGGGCTTGAAGCTCGCCTTCACGCCCACCTTGTTCCACTGCGCCACCTGACCGGCGCTGACGCGCCAGCGCTTGGCCACCGAGGCCACCGTCTCGCCCTTGCCGGCCTTCAGCGCGACGCGCCGCAGCGGCGGCACATCGGGCGCCAGGCTCATGCTGGCGTTGTCGGCCAGGTGCTCGGAGACGTCCTGGTCGCGGTGCGCGGTGCGCGGCACCAGCAGGGTCGAGCCCTGCTTGACCAGCATGCGCGCCGGGATCTTGTTTAGCTCGCGCAGCTGCGCCTCGCTCATGCCAAGTTGCTTGGCCGCCTCGGCCGGCTTCATGGTCTTGGGCACCACCCAGGCGGTCCAGCTCGCCAGCGGGCCGCGGTTGACGGCCTGGTGCGCGGCCAGCTGGCCGATGAAGACGGCGGCGTTGTCGTAGGGCAGCAAGACCTGGCCCCCGGCCTCGCCGCCGGCCTTGGCCAGGATCACCGGCTGGTTCATCTGCGGGTTGAACTGGCGGAAATGCTCCTCGCTCATGCCGGCCAGATTGGCGGCCAGGGCCACGTCCATGTCGCGCTCGATCTTCACCGACAGGAAGTAGGGGTGGTTGGCCACCGGCGGCAGGCTCAGGGCATAGGCGTCCGGGCGCAGCACGATGTTCTTCACCGCCTGCAGCTTGGGCAGGTAGTAGCGCGTCTCGTCCGGCATCTTGATGCTGTCGTAGTCGGTCGGCAGGCCGGCCTTCTGGTTGCGCGCGATCGCCTTGCTCACATTGCCCTGGCCCCAGTTGTAGGCGGCCAGCGCCAGCTGCCAGTCGCCATCGAACATCTTGCCGAGGCGGCCGAGGTAGTCGAGCGCGGCGCGCGTGGAGGCCAGCACGTCGCGCCGGTCGTCGCGGAAGACGTTCTGCTTGAGCGCGAAATCGCGGCCGGTGGCGGGCATGAACTGCCACATGCCGGAGGCCTTGACGCGCGAGGTGGCGTCGGTGACGAAGGCGCTTTCGACGAAGGGCAGCAGGGCCAGCTCGGTGGGCATGCCGCGCTTTTCAACTTCCTCGACGATGTGGAACAGGTAGCGGCTGCCGCGCTCGGTCATGCGCTGCACATAGTCCGGGCGGGCGCTGTACCAGGCCTCGGCGCGGCGCACGCCCTCGTTGTCGAGCTCGGGCATGGCAAAGCCGCGGCGGATGCGCGCCCACAGGTCGGCCTGGGCGGCGGCGTCGTTGAGGTCGATCTTGGCGCCGGGGTTGAGGCTGTCTTCCAGCAGGGCCATCGATTCGCTCTCGGCCTGGCGGAAGCCCTGCTGCGCGGTGTCGGTGGTCTTGGGTGGCGGGGCCGCGGCCTCGCGTTCGAGCGGGGCGGCGGCGGGCGGCGGAGCCGCATCGGGGGCGGTGGTGGCGCAGGCGCCCAGCAGCAGGGCGGCCGCCAGGCTCGCGAGGGTCAGGACTTGCCTGGGAGGGCTCAAATGCATGCTCATCGATAGTCGTTCTTCCATTGCCGCAAGCTGGCGAATACCGCGAGCGGCGAACCGTCGGCGGCGATGGGGACCTGCTGGTGTTCGCTGCGCCACTGCATCGCCGACGCGATCACGTCGGCGGCCGTGCAACGCAGGAACGGGTTGATCTCAAGTTCGCGTGCCAGGCTGGAGGGCAGGGTGGGCAGGCCGGCCGCACGCTGCGCCTCGCACCAGGCCTGGTACTGCTGCAGGGCCTGGTTGGCGGGCTCTATGGTCCGCGCAAAGCGCAGATTAGACAAGGTGTATTCATGCGCGCAGCAAACCCGCGTGTCGCCCGGCAGCGCCGCCAGCTGCTGCAGCGAGGCCAGCATCTGCGCCGGGCTGCCCTCGAACAGCCGGCCGCAGCCGCCGGAGAACAGGGTGTCGCCGCAGAACAGCAGCGGCGCCGAGCCGTCGCTGGGCGCGTCCAGCACGAAGGCGATATGGCCGGCGGTGTGGCCGGGCACGTCCAGCACGCGCAGGCGCTGGCCCAGCAGCGTCAGGCTAGCGCCGCCGCTGAGCGGTTCATAGGGGCCCGGGATGGCCTCGCCGGCCGGGCCCCAGACCTGGCCCTGCAGCGCCGGGCGCAGCTCGGCCAGGCCGCCCACGTGATCGGCGTGGTGATGGGTCACTAGAATGCCCGCGAGGCGCAGCGACAAGGAGCGCAAGGTCTGCAGCACCGGCGCGGCATCGCCTGGATCAACCACCAGGGCTTGAACGCCGTCATGCAGCATCCAGATGTAGTTGTCGTTGAAGGCGCTGATGGCGACCAGATGCAGGGCGACCAGATTCATGCAGTGAGCAAGAGTTAGTGCGGCGAGGGCGATGACACGCGAATCCCAAATTGTAGAGCTCGCCGCCTGGCTGCAGACGCCGCCCGGGCGCTATCTGTTGGCCTGGGAGCAGGCGCGGCTGGACGAGGCGGTGGCCGATCTGTTCGGCTTTCACGCCCTGCAGCTGGGCCTGCCCGAGCTGCAGGGCCTGCGCAGCAACCGCATGCCGCACCGCTGGCTGGCGCTCGATTCGCTCGAGCAGCCCCTGCTCGACTGGCCCCTGGACGAGCGCCCGGCGGCGGTGTCGCTGCACTGCGAGTTCGATGCCTTGCCCTTCGAGTCCAACAGCCTGGACCTGGTGGTGCTGCCGCATGCGCTGGAGCTGGCGCTGGACCCGCACCTGACGCTGCGCGAGGTCGAGCGCGTGCTGCGGCCGGAGGGGCGGCTGGTGATCCTGGGCCTGAACCCGGCCAGCCTGTGGGGCTTGAGGCAGAATCTGGGGCGCTTGCGCAGCCGTTTCCGCCTGCGCGGCGAGCCACCCCTGTTCCTGCCGCGCGCCGGTGATTTCATCGGCTACTGGCGCTTGCGCGATTGGCTGCGCCTGCTGAGCTTCGAGGTCGAGCAGGCGCAGTTCGGCTGCTACCGGCCGCCGCTGCGCAGCGCCGCCTGGCTGGCGCGCTGGCAATGGCTGGAACGCCTGGGGCCTCGCTGGTGGACCGTGCTGGGCGCGGTCTACTTCGTGGTGGCGGTCAAGCGCGTGCATGGCATGCGCCTGGTCGGCCTGGCGCGGCAGCAACGCCGGCAGGCGCGCGGCGCCTCGGCGGTGGCCCTGAATTCGCACCCACATCAGTTTTCTTCTTCTTCCTCTTCGATACGAGATCCATGACAGAACCCAAAGCGGCCGCGGCCCAGATTGCCAAGCCCAGCGTCGTCATCTACACCGATGGTGCTTGCAAGGGCAACCCCGGCCCGGGCGGCTGGGGTGCCTGGTTGAGCGCCGGTGGCCACGAGAAGGAAATGTGCGGCGGCGAGGCCAACACCACCAACAACCGCATGGAACTCACCGCCGTGATCGAGGCACTGGCCTCGCTCAAGCGCAGCTGCCAGATCGTCATCTACACCGACAGCGAATACGTGCGCAAGGGCATGACCGAATGGATTGCCGGTTGGCAGCGCCGCGGCTGGAAGACTGCCGATGGCAAGCCGGTGAAGAACGTCGAGCTCTGGCAGCGCCTGGACGCGCTGCGCAAGCTGCACCAGGTGGAGTGGCGTTGGGTCAAGGGCCATGCCGGCGATCCGGGCAACGAGCGCGCCGACGCGCTCGCCAACAAGGGCGCGGCCTCGGTCGGCCGCTGAGCCGCGCGCGTGCGCAGGGCGCCCGGCGCGCCCAACTGGCACCCAGAAAACCGGCTCTGGTCGCAGCGGTGCCCGGGCCGGGCGCTGAAATCCGCCATTCGCCGCTACAGTGCGCGCTCGGAGACCCGCGCGCATGAGCTTGATCAAGAAGACCCACACCGTTGTAGCCCTGCTTGCCCTGGCGGGCCTGAGTGGCCTGGCCTATTGGTGGCAACACCGCCCCGAGGGCAGCGCGGCTGCCGCCATTGCGCCCAAGGCCGCGGGCGCCAGCGGCCCCACCCTGGTGGAGGGCCGCGCCGTCGAGCTGCTGACGCTCACCGACGACGCCCAGGCGGTGGGCAGCTTGCGCGCGCGCCAGTCGGTGGTGCTCAAGCCCGAGGTCAGCGGCCGCGTCGTCAAGCTCGGCTTTACCGATGGCCAGCGCGTGCGCCGGGGTCAGGTCTTGATACAGCTGGACGATGCCTTGCAGGCCGCGCAGTTGCAGCAGGCCGAGGCCCAGGCCGGCATCGCCCGCACCCAGCTGCAGCGCAATCGCGAGCTGCTGGCGCAGAACTTCGTCTCCGCCAGCGTGGTGGACCAGGCCGTGGCGGCACTGCAGGTGGCCGAGGCCCAGGTGGCGCTGAGCCGCGCCCAGCTCGGCCGCATGCAGGTGCTGGCGCCGTTTGACGGCGTGGCCGGCATTCGCAATGTCAACCTCGGCGAATACGTCAAGGACGGCGCCGAGCTGGTGAGCGTGGAGGACGCCTCCTCGATGTGGGTGGACTTCCGCCTGCCCGAGCGCTATGTGCCCAGCTTGAGGCTCGGCCAGCCGGTGGAGCTCTCGCTGGATGCGTTGCCGGGCCGCAGCTTCACGGCCAAGGTCGAGGCGCTCGATACCCAGCTGGATGCCGGCGGCCGCGCCATGCTGGTGCGCGCGCGCCTGGACAAACCCGGCAGCGAGCTGCGCTCGGGCCTGTTCGCCCGCGTGCGCGTGGTGTTCGCCACGCGTGCCCAGGCCCTGGTGGTGCCCGAGGAGGCGCTGGTGCCGCTGGGCGGCAAGCAATATCTGTTCAAGCTGGTGGATGGCGCGGGCGGCAAGCAGGCGCAGCGGCTGGAGGCGCGCCTGGGCCTGCGCGTGCCGGGCAAGGTCGAGGTGCTGGACGGCTTCAAGGCCGGCGACTGGGTGGTCACCGCCGGCCAGTCGCGCCTGACGCGCGGCGAGCAGCAGGCGGTCAAGCTGGTCGATGTGGACAAGCAGGGCGGCGCCGCCGCCAATGCCGTGAATCCAGCCGCGGCCTCGGCAGCCAGCCGCTAAGGGGCAGATCGCATGCGCTTGTCCGAAATTGCGATCCGCCGCCCCGTCTTCGCGACGGTGATGTCACTGCTGCTGGTGCTGGTGGGCTTTGTCTCGTTCAGCAAGCTCTCGCTGCGCGAATACCCGCGCATCGACGAGCCGGTGGTGACGGTCAGCACCCGCCTTACCGGCGCCTCCTCGGAGGTGATCGAGAGCCAGGTCACCAAGCCGCTGGAGGATTCGATCTCCGGCATCGAGGGCGTCGACATCGTGACCTCGATCTCGCGCTCCGAGTCGAGCCAGATCACGGTGCGCTTCAAGCTCGAGAAGAACCCCGACAACGCCGCCGCCGATGTGCGCGACCGTGTCGCGCGCGTGCGCTTTCGCCTGCCCACCGCGGTGGACGAGCCGGTGATCGCCAAGGTCGAGGCCGATGCCCAGCCGACGCTGCGCATGGTGTTCACCAGCGAGACGCTGGATCCGCTGCAGGTCACCGATGTGGTGAACCGCATCGTCAAGCCGCGCCTGCAGACCATCCCCGGCGTGGCCGATGTGGAGACCGGCGGCGATCGCCGCTATGCGATGCGCGTCTGGCTCGATGCCGACCGCCTGGCCGCCTACAAGCTCACCGTGCAGGACGTGGAGGATGCGCTGCGCCGCCAGAACCTGGAGGTGCCGGCCGGCCGCATCGAGAGCCAGCAGCGCGAGTTCAACGTCACCGCGCGCACCGATCTCAACAGCGCGGCCGAGTTTGCCGAGGTCGCGCTGCGCCAGGTGAACGGCAGCGTGATCCGCCTCAAGGACGTGGCGCGCATCGCCGAGGCCGCCGCCAGCGAGCGCTCGCGCGTGCGCCTGAACGGCCTGCCCGCGGTCTCGGTGGGCGTGATCAAGCAGGCCACCGCCAATCCGCTGGAGGTCTCGGCGGCCGTCAACGCGATGCTGCCGCGCCTGCAGCAGGACCTGCCGGCGGGCATCGTGGTGCGCCCGGCCAGCGACAACGCCATCTTCATCGACCGCTCGATCCAGTCGGTCTACCACACCATTGCCGAGGCGGTGGTGCTGGTGGCCCTGGTGGTGTTCGTGTTCCTGCGCACGCTGCGCGCCTCCATCATTCCGCTGGTGACGATTCCGGTCAGCCTGATCGGCTCCTTCGCCATCATGGCGGCGGCCGGCTTCACCGTGAACACCATGACGCTGCTGGCCCTGGTGCTGGCGATCGGCCTGGTGGTGGACGATGCCATCGTGGTGCTGGAGAACATCTTCCGCCATATCGAGGAGGGCCTGGCGCCGCTGCAGGCCGCCTTCCAGGGCGCGCGCGAGATCGGTTTCGCGGTGGTGGCGATGACGCTGACCCTGGTGGCGGTGTTCGCGCCGCTGGCCTTCACGCCCGGCCGCACCGGGCGCCTGTTCGTCGAGTTCGCGCTCACGCTGGCCGGCGCGGTGCTGGTGTCGGGTTTCGTGGCGCTCACGCTCACGCCCATGATGTGCTCCAAGCTGCTGCGCCACAACGCCCGGCCGACGCGTTTCGACGCCGGCATGGAGCGCGTGCTGGTGTGGATCAGCGAGCGCTACGCCGCTCTGCTGCGCCTGGCGCTGCGCCAGCGCTGGCTGGTGGTGATGCTGATGCTGGCCTCGGGCGCGGGCAGCTGGTGGTTGTTCGTCAACGCCAAGTCCGAGCTCTCGCCGATGGAGGACCGCGGCGTGGTGGTGATGCCCATCACCGCGCCGGATGGCGCCACCATGGAATTCACTGCGCGCTACCTCGATGCGGTCGAGCGCATCGGCGCGCAGTACCCCGAGTTCGACAAGCGCTTCGTGTTCGCCGGCGGCGCCACCGTGTCGCAGGGCATTGCCATCCTGCGCACCGTGGACTGGGACGAGCGCAAGAAGAGCACGCAGCAGCTGGCGCGCAGCCTGATCCCGCAGGTCAGCCAGCTGCCGGGCGTGAACGCCTTCCCGATCACGCCGCCCAGCCTGGGGCAGGGCTTCAACTCACGGCCCATCAACTTCGTCATCGTCACCGGCGACAGCTACCAGAACCTCGCCAAGGTGGCGGCCCAGTTCACCGCCGAGATGGGCAAGTACCCGGGCTTTGTGCAGATCGACAACGACCTGCGCCTCAACAAGCCCGAGATCTATCTGGAGGTGGACCGCGAGCGCGCCGCCGACCTGGGCGTGCAGGTGGACCAGGTGGCGCGCACCGTCGAGACCATGCTGGGCAGCCGCGCGGTGACGCGCTACAAGCGCGATGCCGAGCAGTACGACGTGCTGGTGCAGACCGAGTCGCAGCACCGCAGCACGCCGCAGCAGATCGAGCGCCTGTTCGTGCGCGGCAAGGGCGATGCGCTGGTGCCGCTGTCGTCGCTGGTGAAGGTCAGCGAGGCGGTCAGCCCCAAGGAGCTGAACCACTTCAACCAGCGCCGCTCGGTCTCCATCACCGCGGGCCTGGCGCCCGGCTATGCGCTGGGCGAGGCGCTGGTGAAGATGGACGAGATCGCGCAGCAGCAACTGCCGGTGGGCTATGCCACCGAGCTGAACGGCGTGTCGCGCGAGTACAAGTCCTCCTCGGGCGCGCTGGGCCTGGTGTTCGTGCTGGCCCTGCTGTTCATCTTCCTGGTGCTGTCGGCGCAGTTCGAGAGCTTTGTCGACCCCTTCGTGATCCTGCTCTCGGTGCCGCTGTCGATGGTGGGCGCGCTGCTGGCGCTGCAATGGTCGGGTGGCACGCTCAACGTCTATTCGCAGATCGGCCTGATCACGCTGGTGGGGCTGATCACCAAGCACGGCATCCTGATCGTCGAGTTCAGCAACCAGCTGCGCCAGCAGGGCCGCGCTACCATGGACGCGGTGGTGGAGGCCGCGGCGCTGCGCCTGCGCCCGATCCTGATGACCACCGGCGCGATGGTGCTGGGCGCGCTGCCGCTGGCGCTGGCCTCCGGCGCCGGCGCCGAGAGCCGGCAGCAGATCGGCTGGGTGATCGTCGGTGGCATGAGCCTGGGCACGCTGTTGACGATCTTCGTGGTGCCCACCATGTACACCTTGTTTGCACGCAAGGCGGTGCCGGGCGAGATCACCGTGCCGGCACTGCAACATTGACAGGAGCTGTGATGGCGCGGATTTGCAAGCTGTTGCTGGTTTCTCTCCTCGCCACCACGCTGGCCCAGGCCAGCACGCTGCGCTTCTGCGCCAGCGGCAGCCCCAAGACCTTTGATCCGGCCAACACAGATTCGGGCATCGACCATGTGGCGACCCAGCCGGTCTTCGACGGCCTGCTGGAGGCCGAGCGCGGCAGCGGCAAGCTGATCCCGGGCCTGGCCGAAAGCTGGCACATCAGCGCCGATGGGCGCCAGCTGCGCTTCAAGCTGCGCCACGGCGTGAAGTTCCACCGCACGCCCTGGTTCACGCCCACGCGCGACTTCAATGCCGACGACGTGCTGTTCACCTTCGGCCGCCTGCTCGACTCCAAGCATCCCTTCCAGCAGGCCTATCCGACCATCTCGCCCTATGTGCTCTCGCTGGGCTGGAGCAAGCTGATCAGCAAGGTGGAGCGGCTGGCCGACGACGAGGTGGCGATCACGCTGAGCAGCGTCGACGCCTCCTTCCTCAGCATGCTGAGCTTTGCCTTCGCCGCCATGCAGTCGGCCGAATACGGCGCCCAGCTGCTGAAGGCCGGCAAGGCCGCGCAGATCGCGCAGCTGCCGGTGGGCACCGGGCCCTTCGTGTTCAAGAGCTTCCAGTCCGACAGCGTGCTGCGCTACACGCGCCACCCCGACTATTTCCGCCGCGATACCGCGCTGGTCGACCAGCTCGTCTATGCCATCACGGTGGACCGCAATGTGCGCACCCAGCGCCTGCGCCGCAATGAATGCGACATCGCCGCGCTCACCAGCGCCGCCGATGTGCAGGAGCTGGCCAAGGACGCGGCGATCGGCTTTGCCAGCGCGCCGGGCCTGAACGTGGGCTTCCTGGCCTTCAATCTGAAGAAGCCGCCGCTGGACAAGCTGGCGGTGCGGCAGGCGCTGGACATGGCGATCGACAAGCCCACGCTGTTGAAGACGGTGTTCGGCCCGGCCGGCGAGCTGGCGGTCTCGACCATGCCGCGCGCCAGCTGGGCGCATGACGCCACGCTCAAGCCCGTGCCCTATGCGCCCGAGCAGGCGCGCGAGCTGCTCAAGCGCGCCGGCGTCAACGGCCTGAATGTGACGCTCTGGGCCATGCCGGTGCAGCGCTTCTACAACCCGAATGCGCAGCTGATGGCGCAGATGATCCAGGCCGACTGGGCCAAGATCGGCGTGCAGGCGCGCATCGTCAGCTATGAATGGGGCGAGTACCTGAAGCGCGTCGATGCCGGCGAGCACGACACCGCGCTGCTGGGCTGGAACGGCGATACCGAGCCGGCCGACACCGCAGGCCAGCTGGCCTGCGGCGCCGCCAGCGCCAGCTTCTTCTGCGACAAGGCCTATGACGAGGCGATCCAGCAGGCCAGGCAGACGCTCGACCAGGGCCAGCGCCAGCAGCTCTATGCCAAGGCGCAGCGCATCGCGATGGCCCAACTGCCCTGGAGCGTGATCGCCCATGGCGAGCTGACCGTGGCGGTGCGCAAGAACGTGCAGGGCTTCAAGCTGGGGCCCGACGGCCGCATGCGCTTCGACGGTGTGACGCTGCGCTGAGCTGAACCGAAGAAAGCGGCTCAGGCCGGCGAGGTGTAGCTGCGCAGGCCGTCGAGATGCAGCACCTTGATGCCGCGCCGCTCGGTGCTGAGCAGGCCGGCTTCCTCCAGTTGGTGCAGGGCGATATTGGCGCGCTGGCGCGACACGCCGGCCAGCTGGCCCAGCTCGGACTGGCTCAGTTCCAGGAACTGGCCCGGCTCGGGATAGAGCTCGGGGTTGAAGAAGCTGGCCAGGCAGCGCGCCACTCGTTCGGTGGAGTTGAGCAGGCGGTCGTGGCTGAGCCGGGCGATGAAGCTGCCCATGCGTGCGCTCATCAGCTGCTGCAGATAGTGGTTGAAGGGCAGGCTGGTGGCGCGCAGCCATTCGAAGGTCTCGCGCGGCATCAGGGCGATGCGGCAATCGCGCAGCGCCACCGCGTCGTACTGCCAATGGCCATGCTTGATCAGCGTGCCCTCGCCGAACCAGCCACCGCTGGCCACGCTGATCAGGGTGGTCTCGCGCCCGTCGGCGGTGCCGATGCTCATCTTGCCGAAGCCGCTGATCAGGCCCACCCAGTACTCCGCCTTCTCGCCGCTGCGTACCAGGTACTCGCGCGCCGCTACCGGGCGCTCGCGGCATTCGTGCAGCACACGCTGCAGTTCCGCCGCGCTGAGGCGGCGGCCCCACAGCGAGGATTCGAGCATTTGGGTGAGGCTGATATGGGTCATGGTCGGTGCCGCATTCTAGGAACCTAAAATGCGCCAAACCTTGAGGGAACCCCGATGAGCATCAAGAGCGACAAGTGGATACGCCGCATGGCGGAGAGCACCGGCATGATCGAGCCCTTCGAGCCCGGCCAGGTGCGCGAGGTGGACGGTCGCAAGATCGTCAGCTACGGCACCTCCAGCTATGGCTACGACATCCGCTGCGCGCCCGAGTTCAAGATCTTCACCAATGTGCACAGCACCGTGGTGGACCCCAAGAACTTCGACGAGAAGAGCTTTGTGGACTTCCAGGGCGATGTCTGCATCATCCCGCCCAACAGCTTTGCGCTGGCGCGCACCGTCGAGTACTTCCGCATCCCGCGCAATGTGCTGACCATCTGCCTGGGCAAGAGCACCTATGCGCGCTGCGGCATCATCGTCAACGTCACCCCCTTCGAGCCCGAGTGGGAGGGCTATGTGACGCTGGAGTTCAGCAACACCACGCCGCTGCCGGCCAAGATCTATGCCGGCGAGGGCTGCGCCCAGGTGCTGTTCTTCGAGAGCGACGAGGTCTGCGAGACCTCCTACCGCGACCGCGGCGGCAAGTACCAGGGTCAGCGCGGCGTCACCCTGCCCAAGGCTTGAGGCTCCGCATGAGCGAATAAGGCGGGTCTTGACCCGCTTTTTTTCGCTTAAGTTTTGCGGGCGGCCGGCATCATCGAGCCCATCAGCAATCCCTGATGTCGAGGCCCCCAATGATCATTCCGCTGCACCTGGTTCCAGACGCTGGCCCGGCTCCGCTGGAGTTCTTTGACGCCCGGCAATGGCAGAGTGGCCCGCAGGTCACGAGTGCCGGTTTTTCGCTGGACCCCGCGCTGCTGCCCGGCCAGACGCTGGACATCGGCATGCCGATTGCCGGCCCGGTGGATGTGCGCGACCTGCATGTGCTGCAGGAGCTGATGCAGGGCGAGGGCATGAGCCTGCAGCCCACCCGCATGCTCTACGACCGCCTCTACGCCTTCGAGCGCCTGGCCGCCGCCCATGCCAGCGGCCAAGCCGCCCTGCAGGCGCTGGCGATGCGTTTGTTCGGCGACTATCAGCGTGCCGGCGAGTGGATCGGGCTCATTCACTGAGCGTCGATTTCACAGCGCGGTGAGCCAGTCGCAGCGCAGCCGCCCATGGCGGTGCAGGCGCAGCCTGGCGTTGGCATAGAGGCTCGGTACCAGGGTGGCGGTGAGGCAGGCCGGCAGCGCCGCCCATTCCTCGATCAGCATCGCGCTGGGCATGCCCATCCAGCCCATCACCCAGCAGGTCAGCACCAGGTTCCATACCGCCAGTTCGACCGGATGCTGGTGTGCATGGCCGATCATCCAACGCTTCACCTGACCCAGTTGCTTGAGCTTCATGGCGGCCTCCGGTCCCGCGTGGACACCGGGTGGCGTCAGCTTCGCGTCAGTAAGTTATCGGTCAGGATCAGGGAAAACGCCAGCCCCTAAATCGGTGTTGTGCGACGAGCGCCCAAGGCGCACCCGCCGCGCTGGGCGATCGCAAGCAGAATGGCCGCAACCCCCTTGTTGGAGTGACGATGAGCCCATCCCGCCTGCGTCTGCTTGCCGCGCTGCTGCTGTGCACCGGCCTGGCCCACGGCCCCTTGCGAGCCCAGCCCGCCTTGCTGCAGGCCGCCGAGGCCGAACGACCGGCCCTGCTCAAGACCCTGGAACAACTGGTGGCGGTCGAGAGCGGCAGCCGCGAGACCGCCGGCCTGGGCCAGATCGTTGAGCTGTTGGCCGGCCGCCTCAAGGGCTTGGGCGCCGAGATCGAGTGGCTGGAGCCGCGCGAGGTCTACCGGATGGAAGACACGCCCGAGACCCTGGCGCGCCATCTCAAGGCCCAGTGGCGCGGCAAGGGCAGCAAGAAGTTGCTGCTGATCGCGCACATGGACACCGTCTACCCGGCCGGCATGCTGGCCCAGCAGCCCTTCGGCCTGCGCGAGGACCGCGCCTATGGCCTGGGCATCGCCGACGACAAGCAGGGCCTGGCGCTGGTGCTGCACAGCCTGGCCTTGCTGAAGGCGCAGGGCTATGCCGGCTGTGGCCAGATCACCGTGCTCTTCAATGCCGATGAGGAAATCTCCTCGCCGGGCTCGCGCAGCTGGCTCACCCAGCTGGGCGCCGAGCACGATGCGGTGATGTCCTTCGAGGGTGGCGGCGGCAGCCAGGATGCGCTGCGCCTGGCCACCGCCGGCATCGCCTCGGTGAACCTGACGGTGCATGGCCGCGCCGCCCATGCCGGCAGCGCGCCGCCGAACGGCGTGAACGCGCTCTACGAGCTCTCGCACCAGATCCTGCAGATGCGCGATCTCTCCGACGCCAAGACCGGCGTCAAGCTCAACTGGACCATGGCCAAGGCCGGCATCGTGCGCAATATGGTGCCGCCGCTGGCCAGCGCCTCGGCCGATGTGCGCGTGCTGCGCGTGGCGGATTACGACGAGCTCGAGCGCAAGCTGCAGGCGCGCATCCAGAACCGCCTGTTGCCGGAGGCGCGCGTGGAGCTGCAGTTCGAGCGCCGCCGCCCGCCGCTGGAGGCCAGCAAGGCCGGTCAGGCCTTTGCCGATCATGCACGCCAGCGCTTTGCCGAGATCGGCCGGCCGCTGCGCGTCGACGCGGTGGCGAGCGGCGGCGGCACCGATGCAGCCTTTGCCGCGCTGCGCGCGCGCGGCCCGGTGGTGGAGGGCTTCGGCCTGCGCGGCGGCGGCGCCCACACCACCGATGCCGAGTTCATCTACCTCGACTCGATCGCGCCGCGCCTGTACCTGGCCACGCGCATGATGATGGACTTCTGCGATGCCCGGGTGGCGGCGGAGTAGGGCGTTGGCGGCCCGGCCGTTGATGCTGGCGCTGGCCTTGCTGCTGACGGCCTGCGCCAGCCCTGGCCCGGCGCCGGAAAAGCGCCACAGCGCGGCCGAGCTGCAGCGCTACCAGCCGAGCGATTTCCGCTGGGCGCCGGCGGCCGATGCCGCCGAGCGCGCCATGCTGGCGGACGAACGGGCGCGGCAGCGCGTACGCGTGGCGCGCTTGCAGCGCGGCGAGGCCGCGGCGCTGGCCGAGCTGCCCGCCGCACTCGCCAGCGCGGCGCAATTCAACCTCGAGATCGAGGCCCTGCGCGCGCCACTGCTGGCGGCCCTGCCCGGCGTGGCCCAGCAAGCACCGGACGCCCAGCGCGCCCTGCTGACGGCGGCCTATGCCCTTTATGCCCCGGCCGCCGCGCCGCTGCTCTGGCCGCTGCTGCCCAGCCTGCAGCGGCCGCGCGAATACGCCATCGCGGCCTACACCCTGCTGAAGGCCCAGCCCGAGCTGGCGGGCGCATTGCGTGCCCAGACCGAGGCGCAATTCCCGCCCTGGCGCGAGGAGCCGCGCCTGCGCGCCCTGATGGCCAGCCTGGGCCCGCCCGCCGCCGCGCACCCGCCCCTGCCGGAGCTGCTGGCCGCGCCGCTGCGCCCCGGCTACCCGGTGGTGTTCAGCCTGCAGCGGCCCAGCCGCGGCCAGCTGGGCCTGGCGCTGGTGCGCGGGCCCGATGGGCGCTTCGTGCGCGAGCCGGATGGCCGCCTGTTCGCCGTGCCGCAGCTGGCGCTGTCGCGCAGCGGCCTGCCCGGCACCATCAGCATGGGCAACACGCCGCAGGGCCTGTTCACGCTGCGCGGCGCCGGCACCGCCACCAACCCCTGGATCGGTCCCACGCCCTATCTGCACACCATGCTGCCGGTCGAGGCCACGCCGGCCGAGTTCGAGCATGCCGCCGGCCCAGTCCTTCCGCCGGCCCAGCCCTGGAGCGAGGCGCTGTACGAGAGCTTTCTGCCGCCGGCCTGGGCCGCCTACGAGCCCTTCAAGGAGGCCTGGCTGGCGGGCCTGGCCGGGCGCGACGAGATCCTGATGCATGGCAACACCCTCAACCCGGGCTATTACCCGGGCGCCGCCTATGCGCCCGCGGTGCCGCAGGCCGGTTGCCTGGTGGCGGCGGAACACTGGGATGCCGCGGATGGCCGCCTGCTGCGCAGCGACCAGCTGCGCCTGGCCAAGGCCTTCACGCGCAGCGGTGCCGAGCATGGCTATCTGGCGGTGGTGAACCTCGAGGACGATGGCGCGCGGGCGGTTACCCTGGACGAAGTCCTGCCCCTGGTGCTGCAAGCCGAGCAAAAATACCTGCAGGGCAAGAACTGACCCCAAGGAGACGGCCATGCCGCAACACAGCAGCCCGGAGCAACAAGGGCGCCTCGCGCAGATCCATGCGCTGCAGGCACTCGAGCATGGCAAGGTGGTGAGCGCCGCCGCCGCGGTGGCGCTGATCCAGGATGGCGACTGCGTGGCCAGCTCGGGCTTCGTGGGCATCGGCTTTGCCGAGAACCTGGCGGTGGCGCTGGAGCAGCGCTTCCTGGCCACCGGCTCGCCGCGCGAACTCAGCCTGGTGTACGCGGCGGGGCAGGGCGATGGCAAGACGCGCGGCCTCAACCACCTCGGCCATGCCGGCCTGCTCAAGCGCGTGGTGGGCGGCCACTGGGGCCTGGTGCCGGCGCTGCAGCGCCTGGCGCTGGCGGGCGAGATCGAGGCCTGGAACCTGCCGCAGGGCGTCATCACCCATCTCTACCGCGACATCGCCGCCGGCAAGCCCGGCCACCTCAGCCGCGTCGGCCTGGACACCTTCGTCGATCCGCGCCATGGCGGCGGCGCGCTGAATGCGCGCAGCACCGAGGCGCTGGTGCGCCTGATGTCCATCGACGGCGAGGAGTACCTGTTCTACAAGGCCTTCCCGATCGACGTGGCCCTGCTGCGCGGCACCACCGCCGACACCGACGGCAACATCACCATGGAGCGCGAGGCGCTCACGCTGGAGACGCTGGCGATCGCGATGGCGGTGCGCAACAGCGGCGGCATCGTGATCGTGCAGGTGGAGCGCCTGGCCGAGCGCGGCAGCCTCAATCCGCGCCAAGTCAAGATTCCCGGCGCGCTGGTGGACGCGGTGGTGGTGGCCGAGAAGCCCGAGTACCACCAGCAGACCTTTGCCGAGCCCTACAGCCCCGCTTTTGCCGGCGAGCTGCGCGTGCCGATGGCGGCCGCCACGCCGATGGCGCCGGGCCCGCGCAAGGTGATCGCGCGCCGCGCCGCGCTGGAGCTCAAGTCCGGCCAGGTGGTGAACCTGGGCATCGGCATGCCCGAGGGCGTGGCGGCGGTGGCGGCCGAGGAGCATCTGATCGACCTCATCACCCTGACCGCCGAGCCCGGCGTGATCGGCGGCATCCCCGCCGGCGGGCTGAACTTCGGCGCCGCCATCAACACCCAGGCGGTGATCGACCAGCCCTACCAGTTCGACTTCTACGATGGCGGCGGCCTCGACCTCGCGGTGCTGGGCCTGGCCCAGGCGGATGCGCAGGGCAATGTCAACGTCAGCCGCTTCGGCGCGCGCCTGGCCGGGGCCGGCGGCTTCATCAACATCAGCCAGAACACCAGGAAGCTGGTGTTCGTGGGCCAGTTCCTGGCCGATGGCAGCCCCAAGTTCGTGCCCGCGGTGGAGCACCGCACCTTCTCGGGCCGCGAGGCGCTGCGGCGCGGCCAGGAGGTGCTCTACGTCACCGAGCGCTGCGTGCTGCGGCTCACCGCGGCCGGCATGGTGCTGAGCGAGCTGGCGCCGGGCCTGGACCTGCAGAAGGACGTGCTCGATCTGATGGGCTTCCAGCCCCTGCTGCCGGCGCCACCCCGGCCGATGGAGGCGGCGCTGTTCGAGGAGGCCGGCCTGGGCCTGCGCGCGCGCCTGCTGATGCTGCCGCTGGCCGAGCGCTTCAGCTATGACGCCGCCAAGCGTCAGTTCTTCCTCAACTTCGAGCGCCTGTCGGTGCGCACGCTGGACGATGTGGAGGCGATTCGCGCCGAGGTGGAGAAACGCCTGGCACCGCTGCCGCACAAGGTCTGGGGCATCGTCAACTACGACCATTTCTTCTGCGAGCCGGCGCTGCTGGAGGCCTATGCCGCGATGGTGCGCGAGCTGAGCGACCGCTACTACCTGAACGTGACCCGCTATGGCGCCGCCGGCTTCGCGCGCAGCCGCCTCAGCGCGGCGCTGAGTTCGCATGGCGTGGCGCCGCAGCTGTTCGACTCGGCGCAGCAGGCGCTGGCGCAGTTGTAGCGGCCGCGCACTTGCCGGCCGGGCCTGCCCTCCGTACATTGGGGCGCATGGGCCTGAGGCTGAAGATCATCGTCACGCTGCTGGCCATCCTGTCCGCCATGGCGGGCCTGAGCGTGTGGGTGGTGCGCGAGCAATTGCTGGCGGACGGCCTGGTGCAGGAGCGCGTGGAGGCCGAGAAGGACCTGCGCCGCCTGCTGCTGGCGCTGGATGCGCAGTTGGTCCAGCTGGACGTGGTGCTGGGCTCCTGGTCCAACTACACCGCCATGTTCGAGCATGTGGCGCAGCCGAACGCGCAGTTCCGGCGCGATGAATTGACGGCCGCCTCGCTGCAGGCCGGCCATATCGACTGGTTCTACCTGCTGGATGTAGAGGGCCGCACGCTCGAACAGGTGGAGGTGCCCGCGCCCGATGGCGCCCGGCCCATGCAGGCGCATGCGGCGCAGCTGCAGGCCGGGCTGCTGGCCCATGTCGGCGTGCTGGCGCGCGGCGCGCAGCCGGGTTGTGGCCTCAGCCTGATCGGCGCGGCGCGCGCCCTGCTGTGCTTCCGGCCGCTGCTGCGTTCCGACCGCAGCGGCCCGCCACGCGGCACCGTGGTGATCGGGCGCTGGCTCACCGCGGCCATGGTGGACTCGGTGCAGCGGCAGACCAAGCTGCGGTTCCAGCTGCTGCCGGCCGGCACCGCGCCGGCGGGTGTGCGCATGGGCGCAGCGCTGGAGGCGCAGTTCGCCCAGGGCGTGCCGACGCTGAGCCTGCACGCGCGCGAGCTGGACATGGACCTGCCGGTCAGCGGCATCGGCGGGCAGGCGGTGGCCCTGCTGCGCATGAGTGCGGCGCGCGGCACGCTTGAGCGCCTGCAGCAGAGCCAGGGCTATCTGACGCGCGGGCTGGTGCTGCTGATCCTGCTCACCGGCATCGGCATGATGGTGGTGGTGGACCGTCTGGTGGTGCGCCGCCTCAGTCGGCTCGAGCAGGAGCTGCGCTCGGTGGTCGATAGCAACCACTGGGCCGGCCAGCTCGAGGTCACGGGCCAGGACGAGATCGGCCGCCTGGCGCAATACGCCAACGGCATGATCCAGCTGGTGCGCCAGCAGATGGTGGAGTTGACGGCCCAGTCCACCACCGATGTGCTGACCGCGCTGCCCAACCGCCGCAAGTTCGACGAATGCCTGGCGCGCCTGCTGGCCGCCCACCAGCGGCATGGGCGCGGCGGCGCGCTGGTGCTGGTGGATGTGGACTTCTTCAAGCGCTACAACGACAGCTATGGCCATCCGGCCGGCGACCAGGCGCTGCAGGCGGTGGCGGGCTGCCTGCGCGCCCAGGCGCGCCGACCCGAGGACCTGGCGGCGCGCCTGGGCGGCGAGGAGTTCGCCCTGCTGCTCGAGGAGGTGGACCTGGCCGGCGCGCTGGCCGTGGCCCGGCAGGCCTGTGCGGCCGTGCAGGCCCTGGGGCTGGCCCACCGCGCCAGCGAGGTACTGCCGGTGCTGACGATCAGCTGCGGCGTGGCCCTGCTGCACGCCGGCGACAGCGCCGAGCTGCTGTACTCACGCGCCGACCAGGCGCTCTACCGCGCCAAGTCCGCGGGGCGTAACCAGGTGGCGGCTTAGGGCCTGCTAACGCTATGCCGATGGGCCGCGTTGCCGGCCAGAAAGGCCGCAGGCAAGGCGCAAACCGCAGCCGGGTTGGACACCCGGCGAGGATTTGCAACGCGGCCTGCGGTCTTTCTGGCCACAACCCTGCGGGAAGGCTCGTCTCGGCGGGCCACGCGTCGTTGCAACGCTGGCCCGCACGCGAGTGCGGGCGGCGCGCTGCGCCTAGCTTGGCCCGCCGAGGCGAGCCTTCGCGACCCATTGGCGTAGTGTTAACAGGCCCTAGGTGTGAAGAGTCAAGAGGTTCTTTCGTGATCTGTTGATTCGGGACATGGGAGGCTGGCAGCCGATGCCGTGGTGAGGGCGGTGCCAGTTGTAGAAGTGATTCCATGCTGGCAGGGCGGCACGGC